>Ga0335069_10016923_pt1 | contig 10165 bp, 8 predicted proteins | sample Lox_Sample_11_FD_206714 | JGI IMG/M metagenome (GOLD analysis project Ga0335069, IMG submission 206714) | Soil microbial communities from Loxahatchee National Wildlife Refuge, Florida, United States - Lox_Sample_1.1 | ecosystem: Environmental > Terrestrial > Soil > Wetlands | place: USA: Florida...
AGCTGATGCCGGGAATTTTTACGTTCTGGCAATTGCGGAAGTCGCCGCGACGGCAAGAGAGACAAGTGTTGTCCTGGCCGCCATGCCAGCCCACTCCTACGCGCTGCCCTGTCTTCCACGTAGTAACTCCGGCACCCACTTGATCGATAACGCCGGCCACCTCGTGTCCTGGAACTCGCGGATACTGTATGCCCGGTAATCCACCGTCCTTCGTTAGCACATCGCTGTGGCAGATCCCACAGGCCTCCACCTTGATAAGCACTTGTCCGGGATCCGGCTTGGGGATCTCTCGCTCAACGATTTCAAAATCCGCTCCCGCTTTGGGAACCTGTGCGACCTTCATTGGTTTTGCTGCGACTTTGGTAGCTGTTGCCATCTTTCCTCCTTTGCAGTTGATTCCTCTCAAACCCGTAAAGCTTCAACGAAAACCGGGCGCCGTCTTTTTTCCACGGTTAATAACGGTTAGTAGCTTAGAACACATCTCTGCTTACCCCGGTTGCGATGGGCAGTTATACAGCCAAACAGTTCTGGACGTAAAGCCAGCGTTTGGGGGAGAGGCAGAGGCCGATCGAACTAGCGTGACAATCTGTTGACGAGGCAGTGTCCAAAGGCCGTCAGTCGGGATGCATTTGTTATAAAACGGAACAATGAACCTCGACGATTACGCACCCCGGCCGGCTCACCTTCGATGGCTGCTCGATTCTGACCCGGCTATCCGCTGGCAGGTCATGCGCGACCTCACGGATGAGTCACCGGATGCCATCGCGGCCGAACGCGCTCGTATTGCAACCAAAGGTTGGGGGGCAAAGCTTCTGGACCGCCAGTCTCCGGATGGCACTTGGGGAGGCTCGAAAGAGGACGAACGCTTACTGATTACTTTTTATACGATCGTCGTCTTGAAGGACCTCGGTCTCAACCCCGACAGTAAGGAGGCTCGCAAAATGGCCGACCGGGTCGCGAAGCTCCGCTTTAAATGGCACGACAACCGGCCTTTCTTTCACGGGGAAACAGAACCTTGCATCAATGGCAGAATCCTTGGGGTCGGCGCATATTTCCGAGAACCGGACGATGCCTTAGCCACCCAACTTCTTGACGAGCAACTTGAGGATGGCGGCTGGAACTGCGAAGCACCCAAGAGCAAGCGCTCTTCGTTCCATACCACGATCTGCGTGCTCGAAGGGCTGCTCGATTACGAGCGGGCGGGGCGCAAGTCGGCTGCAGTTACCAAGGCTCGCAAGCGCGCCGAAAAATATCTGTTAGAACGTCATATGTTCCGCTCGTTGCGAACAGGCGAAGTCATCAACAAGCAGTGGCTGCGCTTCTCGTATCCACCGTTCTGGCACTACGACGTTCTACGGGGACTCGACTATTTGCGGAATGCTGGTGTCAAGCCCGACGATCGTGTGAAGGAAGCGATTGGAGTTGTAATTCAACGCCGGCACCAGAACGGTCGGTGGCCGCTGAATCTTCTTCATCCCGAATATATTCCAGTCAAGATGGAGACCGCGATCGGAAGTGCAAGCTGTTGGAATACACTGCGGGCGTTGCGGGTGTTGCGGTGGTGTAGGAACGGTATAAAGCTGTGATTCGGGCGCGCTCCGCGCCGCGCCTGCGCAAGCCGGAGGCATGCGCAACGAACTGCGACCATGACCGATCACGAAGATATTAGTTTGCCGGGGCTGTCGGGGCTGACAGGAACTCTTTCATTTGGTCGACGGCGTAATCGACTTTCATGTCGAAGATCCGCTTGCCGAGTTCGGGCGTGGACGGGCGGGCGTCGCCAGTTATGCCGTTGTTGATTCGCGGAGCATTCGGATCGCGACGTTGTCCGCGCGGCAGAACAGGATCGCCTACCGCGGTCTTGATCAGGTCCTGGCGGACCCAGCCCCAATCATGCCCGTTGCGGGTGCTTAAATACAGCATTTCGGAAGTATCCATGATGCTGGCGTGCCCGTAGGACGGGTATTTATTGGCCTCCAGCCATTTCCAATAGTCGTTCTGCGCTTTTTCATACATGCGGTCGCAGAAATAGACATGGACGCCTTTCGGCGAATATATGGCGTCCAGCTCCTTGGCGATTTCGCCTAATTCCTTCTGCCCGCCGCCGTGATCGCCCATCAGGAAAACGTTCTTGAAGCCGTTCTTGACGAGCTGTTCGGCCACGCGTTTATTGACGTCCTTGAAGATGGGGCCTGTCAGCCCGATCGTGCCCCAGGGGAGACTGTCCGGAGCATCGTTGACTGAAAAGGGAAGAACGGGCGTCACCAAAGTGTGACCGAACTTCAGCGCGATGGCGCGGGCGGTTTCCGTTCCCATGAGATTGTGCCCGCCCGAAACGTTTTGTGGGCCGCGCTGCTCGACGCCGCCGTTATAGACGATTACGTTGATCATTCCCTGTTCCTGAATCGCGTGTTGGATCTCGGGCCAGGTCATCATCTCCAGTTCGACAACCGGTTTCTGCACCGATTGTTGGGCAATTAGGTATGCAGCCGTGAGAGCGAGCAGAAACGCCGGAGTTCTCATAGTGGGATTCATGATATCAGGCCGGCTGATTGTCGCGCGAGGTCTAATGAGACGTCGATCCTATCTCGGCTTCGATGGTCCTGGCGGCTCGCCTGATGTACACTGTCCAATGCTTCGAGGGAGCGAAGGACACCATGACTGTAGCTGATCGTGTCAAGTACTTGCGAATCGCTTTGCTCGTGATGGGTTTGATCTTCATATTCGGAATCTACCCACTTACGATCGTTTGGCCCTCAGGCTGGTCCTGGAATCCCGGCCAATCCGAATACCTGCAGATGATCTTGGGGATTTATGCGACGCTCGGCGTATTCCTCGTGATTGCTTCTCGAAATCCGATGGCACATCGAAGCCTCATCTGGTTTACGGTGTGGTCAAGTGTAGTGCATGGCGGGATCATGGCGGCTCAAGCCTTTGCGAACACCCAGTATATGGGGCACCTGTGGGGTGACGTATCGGCTTTATTTGTGGTAGCAATTGTCCTCGCCTTGTTAACGCCACGAGGTGGTGGGGTGAGCACTACATAGAGCCTTCTTGACCGGCGGCTCGCCGCGAAAACATAGGGGTCCACGATACCAGTCCATCGGCGTACCAGCCGGAAGGGGCCCAGGGGCGGAAGCCATCACCTTATCCGCATCCGAAGAACTTTGTTACTCGTTGCGAAGAGCCGTGACAGGTTCGACCCGCGAGGCTCGGAATGCCGGAATCAGACACGAGAGCAGAGCAACGATCAAGAGCAGCGAGGCGACTGAAGCGAACGTCAGCGGATCTGTAGGACTGACACCGAACACGAGCTTCTGCAGGATGCCGCTGACGAGCCACGCTCCAAACGCTCCGCAGACAACTCCAAGGAGCGCCGGCCTCATGCCTTCGAATACGACCAGGCGAAGGACGTCTTGCACACTCGCTCCCAGGGCCATCCGGACTCCGATTTCTTGCGCCCGGCTGCGAACGCTATAAGCCAGAACGCTGTAGATGCCGACGGTAGCGAGCGCGAAAGCTAATCCCGCGAGCGCCGCTAGAAGAAACATCGTGAACCGTTGCTTGGACAGTGAATTGGCGAGCAGCTGGTCCATCGTTTCCACCTTGCGGATCGGAAGATCGCGATTGATCTGCTGCAAGACGCGAGTAACGGCGGGTACGATGGCAGAGGGATCCATATCGCCTCGTATCGCCAAAGAGACATAGCCACGATCGCTCTGCGACTGGGGCTCATAAAGCATCGACACCGGCTGCAAACTATCCAACCCACGATCCTTCACATCGCCGACTACGCCGGCAACTTCACGGACGATCTGGGGAGTAAAGGAAATTCGCAATCGTTTGCCGATCGGATTCTCGCCCGGAAAGAACTGACGGGCCATCGACTGGCTGATGAGCACGACCGGCTTCTCCCCAGTGGTATCCGCCTCGGTAAGATCGCGACCGCTGATGAGAGGGATCCTCATCGTTTGCAAATACCCGGGAGTGATTCTCCGCACAGCAACATTCGGCTGCAGTGCGAAAACCTCCGCGGTTTTGCCTTCCACCGTGATCGGCTGCTGCGACCCGCCGTTGAGCGGCAGGTTATCGATTGCCGCCGCGGCAGCGACGCCCGGCAACGCACGGACTCGCGGCAGGAAGGCGTCGTAAAACAGGCTGCGGCGAGTTCCCTCGCTCGTGGGAGGGATCGGCACGGTCATCGTTATCACTTGCGATGGCACGAAACCGGGATCGACACGCTGCAGTGCCCATAGGCTTCGAATCATCAAGCCTGCCCCGACCAGCAGGATCAGCGACAGCGCGACTTCGGCGGTAACGAGCGCGCTCCGTGTTCGCTTTCCTCCTGAATCGGTATCTGTCTTGCCGGTTCCTTGTTTCAAGGCATCGTTCAGGTCGAGCCGCAGCATTCGTAAGCCCGCGATCAAGCCAGCGGCGAGACCCGTCGCGATAGAAGCAACGAGAGTAAATCCGAGCACCTGAGCATCCAGGTGTACTTCGGTTGCCCGCGGCAACTGGCCGGCCAACGCCCTCAGAACGAGTGCCTGACCGTAGCGCGCCAGCAGAAGGCCCAGCACACCACCGCAGACGGCAAGCAGGGTTGTTTCCAGAAGCACAGGCCGCAACACCTGATTGGCGCTCGCTCCCAGTGCGGCGCGAATCGCTAGTTCTTTTCTTCTGGTGATCGTACGGGCCAGCACAAGGTTTGCCGTGTTCGCACATGCAATCAGCAAAACGAAGCCGACGGCGCCGAGCAAGGTCAGCAGCGCAGGGCGGACATCCCCAACCAGATTGTCGCGCAGCGAAGTGACAACTGCTCCCCATCCCTTGTCTTCTTCCGGGTAATCACGAGCCAGACGATCGGAGATGACGTTCATTTCGGATTGTGCTTTTTCGAGCGGAACATCTTTGCGGAGTCTCGCGACAACCAGGTAGTTGTGATTGCCACGAACAGCAGCTTCTTCAGGCGTCCAGGCGATGGGGAGCCACAGGTCGGTTGAGGCTGGAAGCCACGACTTGAGCTGGAAGTCTCGCGGCATGACTCCGATGACCTGATACTTGCGATTGTTCATCTCGAGCGATTGACCAACCGCATTTTGAGGCGAACCGAAATGGCTCAGAGCGAATCCGTTACTCACAACCGCGACACTGTCCTTGCCTGGCTTCGTCTCGTCGTCGCCGAACGCTCGGCCGACTTCCGGTTTCACTCGCACGACATCGAAGAAGCCGGACTCTGTGACGGAGCCGACTAGCGACTCCGGCCGCGTCCCTCCAGTGAGACGAATTCCGCGGAACCCGACAATGGCCATCGACTCGAAGGATCTGCTCTGCTTTCGCCAATCGAGATAATTGGCGGCCGAGACGGCGAATGTCTTGATTCCTGGAAAGGCTTTCGCGGGCGGAACGTGAAAAATGGTCACAATGGAACCCGGGTCCGGGAACGGAAGGGGCTTCAGCAAGACCGTGTTGACAATGCCGAATATCGCCGTATTCGCGCCGATGCCGAGAGTCAGGATCGCAAGAGCAGAGAGGGCGAATCCGGGACTCTTGCGAAGGGATCGAACGGCGTGAGTGAGGTTTCTCAGGAGTTCGTGCATGTGCGTTCTTGGCAGGTGATAAGCACTCTTCCGGCCATGACGATGACTGAAATCTTAATCGGTTAGACCGGCTTGAGGGGGAAAATCGTCCGATTGTGGGACGGACGTGTTCCGCCAGCGCAGGTCGGGGACCTGCGCCACTACGGATGCGTCACCGCGGCCGATGAAGGCCTGTCGGCGCCGCTCTGGGCGGCTAACTTGTTCCAGTTCATGGTCACTGGCAGCATGTCGAATTGGACGTGGTCGATGTGCCGAGCCTCTTTTTGACGCATCAATCGCGCTGCGTAGAGTTCCACTTGCTGTTTTGAAAAAACGAAGCCATGGTCCGCCGGTTCCCAGGCAAGTCCTTTGTGCTTATGGAATTCCAGGAGAGCTGCGGCTTCACGGAGGTCGCGGCGTTCCTGGTGCTGGCGCTCGGCCTGGAGGTCGAGCAGCTTGTCGAGGGCCTTTTGGAACTGGCGCGAGAGGCGTGTGCTGTGGAGCCCGAGGCTGGTTATGGCGCGATGAGCGTCGACGATGTCGAAGTTGATGGCGGCGTTCTCGGTGGGAGGATTCATGGCGCGGGTGAGGAGTTCGGCTTCCATGAGGGGAATGCGTCGCTGGCGCCAGGAGGTGTCGGCGAGTTCCTGAACCAGTTCGGTCTCGGCGGCTGTGGCGGGCTGGTGGTCATCGAAGAATTTGCGGCAGTGGCGTTGGTAGGAATCGAGATCTTCGGTGGGCAAAACTGCAGTCTGAGCGGTGAGACCGTGTCGAAGCGCATTTTGCGAGGATCGGTGTTTGCCAGCCTCGGTACGGGGGCCGGTGGAATGTTGAGCGTTGTCGCGATTGATGGCAGCGCGACGGGCGGCCCAGTGAAGGACGGAGTCTTTGGTTGTAGTTGGTTGCATGGGAACCTCGGGAACGGGATAGCACGGGCTTGAGGCGGTTTGATGCCCGAGCTTTCAGAGGTTATTGAGGAGGAAGGGAAAACGGGTGGCGAGGTGCGGTGACTAAAAACCTCCGGTTTGTGCTGGACAAGCCGGAGGTTTTTCTAACTTAAGCGATGGAGCAGCCCTACTTCGATGCCTTGGCTGCTTCTTCTTTTTCGCGCAGGCGTGCGCCCCGGAGGATATCGCCGAGGGCGTAGTTTCCTTCGTGGCAGGCGTATTCATAGATTGGCCCGTGCGCTTCCGGCCAGCTATATTCGCCGGTCCAGGGCTTGCTCCACACGTTGGGATCTTCGATTGTGAAGCGATAGAGCAGGGTGTGCGCGTTCTCTCGCGTGAAGCGCTCAATCACGTGCATATCTTGCGTAGCGCCGTGGAAATTGGTCTTGTCGGTGAAATTCGTTGTATCGACGACGAGCGTATCGCCTTCCCAATGCCCCACCGAATCGCCCAGCCACTGACGTATGTTTTTCGGAAGATGCTGTGCGTTCATGCGCACAACTCTGACGTCGTGCACCATTTCGGTAAGGATCATGACCGCGTCCGGCGTCTGCACGATTTGATGGAGGTTGTTGTAGAAGTAGTCGGGAAGCATGGGCGGTCCCGAGGTGGATCCAAAGCCCAGCAGACAACGCTCGGCGAGAGGACGACGTTCGGGATCGTCATAGGCACCAGGAGTTTTTTCTAATCCGGGATCGTTTTCGGAAGCATCGGATCTCGGCCGTGATGTGAGGAGATATTGCAGCAGGCCAACGCCACTCGGCGCGACGAAACCCAACCCTCCTCTGGCTGACTGACCAGATGGAGGCGGAGGAGTCCTGCCATTCGGCGGATCGATGATGATAGAAGCGCGGATCTGACCATCCACAACGTTGAAGGTGGAACCAGGATCGAGCCAACCGCTGTTGTACCCGCCCACATTACCGGCAGGACCAGGCGATCCGTCGCCGCCTTTTGGAGGCGCAGTTCGATTTGCATCGACGGATTGGTCACCCTGTTGTTTGAGCTTAACGGCGAGGCCTTCCTGTTTTGCAGCCTCCTCTTTGGTCATGACCAGAGGCGTGTTCCCCTGTCGTTCCAGCGGAGTTAGCGTGGCAGCATCGTAGGTGCCGGATAAATCCGGATGGCCGTCCGATATGCGCGGCGGATTGTATTTGCCCGTCGTCGCGGCTTTTGCGGCCGGGGCTTTCTTCGATTGCTCCGTTTGGGCAGTCGCTGGGATTACGAGCGCCACTACGAGCGCAGAGCCCAGGATTGCATATCGGTTCGGCATAAACAGATCTCCTTCAGTAACTACTTTGATTTAGCTTAATCGGGGAATGGCCCCTAGATCAAGTGACTGGTGCTCGGAGGGGACCAGATGATGTCAGCGCTAGGGAGAGTATTGACGTGGAGGGTGGAGTATTAGACTTGGCTTTCTGAATCTCGGCCAGATTCGGTGACTCGCCACCTTGGCAGTATTCGGTCTAGAGGACTGCGGGATGTCAGTGTTTGAAGAATCTCGTCCCTTAAGGAGCAAAGGCAAACGCGTGGCCTTGGCTAATGCATACGAGAAGCAGTCGCCGTAGTTTAGGCCCGCCACGCAATTTTGTCCCTTTCACAGAGGAGGAATAAGCCTCCAGTGCTAACTGCGCCGGTTGGGCCGTGACGCTTTCTACCTGGAAGCCCGATTCCTGGGATCTGCTGTCCCATCCAAAATCGCAATCAACGCGGACGCATCAAGTATAATCATTTGGGCAGTCCACGTTTGTCATAAAGCATGTCTTCGGCGCTCCGCTTATCCAGCACTGGCAATGCCGAGCATTCCTGGCCAAGCTCCAGAATTCTGTTCCACCAACGCGGCTTTGTTGCGAGTCCGGCGGATGCGCTCCAGACGTTCCGCTATAGCTTTATCCACGGTTACTGTCTTTGCTTTCTCCCACCAGTCGCGCTAGTTCTCGTGCCCTACGGTGGGTGTTCTCATTATTGATATTCAGACTCATAACCAGTCGATGGTAGAAGGTGGAACCGGTTCTACCATATACCACTCAGAGATTTCGCGTGGCTTTGAACAAGTTGAGCCGGGATGTGTCGTCTTAACGAGCCAAGCCGTTCGGCGGGCGCCTTTTGGTAAATCGGCTCAATGTGAATGGTATGGTGGGCCCGACAGAACTCGAATCTGTGACCTCTACCGTGTCAAGGTAGCGTGGCGATCCACTTACGAATAGCTACGTTGAAAACAAATGGGTTATTAAAGCGCGGAATGCTACGGAAATGCAACGGATTCGGGAACGTGTTACGAACTGCTACGGGCGCGAGGGCCATTCCATGATCAGTTAGTCATCGATCTACAACCCAAACAACAAAGGCCGCCACAGGAACTCACTCCTGGGCGGCCTTTTCATTTACCGAAAGGATATACACCGTGTGCTACACAGCTACCTCAAACCTACAACCGAGACGAGTGGCGAGTCAACCATTCACGGCTCGCAAACCCTTTACAAGGTTAGTGGCCTCGGCTCACTGCCACGGCCAGGCGAATCTTGACGCTGCTGGTATCGCGCTCGCCGTCTTCCGCTATCCGCAGTGCGGAGGCCCATTGAGATTCGACAAGGACGCTGCCAACCTAACCTCGAAAAGATCAAGATCAACGCTACGCCGCGGGAGATTATTGTCTTGGGCGGTGAAGTTTACACGAAGAATACGCCAGGCTATGTGTCTGCCGGCGGACGTTTTCGGACGGACGCGTGTCACGCTGCCGGCACTCGAAATCGAAGGTACCGAATGCGATGCTCGCGGCCAGTCAAAGCTTTCAGCGCTGGCGCCGATTATAAAGTTCGTCGACAAAGATGGTGCCCAATGACGTGGCCAGACAAGAAAACTGCCGCGCTCTGGTATGCACAAAAGCTCCACTGGCCAGTATTTCCAGTCTTCGAAATCGTTGACGGCCCATGTGCTTGCGGAGCCTTCGATTGTGATAGGCGTGGTAAACATCCTCGGACACCGCACGGCTTTAAGGATGCGAGCAAGGAGCCCGCTCAAATAGTGGAGTGGTGGACCAAGTGGCCCGACGCGAACATAGGTCTAGCAACCGGCGAGGTCTCTGGGGTCGATGTCCTCGACATCGATCGTCGGGCTTGCGGGAATGATTCCCTTTGGGAGCTCGAGTGCAAGTATGGAGAGCTACCACCGACCGTTATGAGCATGACTGGCGGTGGCGGCGCTCATATTTTCGCAAGCCACATACCGGGATTAAAGAACCAGGCGGGCAGAATCGGAGACGGGCTGGACTTCAAAACCACCGGGGGGTACGTTATCCTGCCTCCGTCAAATCACGCGTCGGGCCATCAGTACGAGTGGGGACCTGCGAGTCGGCCGGGCGAAATTGAAATCGCAACGTTTCCAGACTGGCTGCTGAAGCTGATCCGCAGGTCTTCCTGCGCGAAAACCAACGGCAACGGCACGACGTCGCCGATCCCCGAAAAGATACCCAAAGGACGTCAACATCAAGCCTTGGTCAGCTTTGGGGGATATATGCGGCGCCGAGGAGCTGACAATGACGAGATCTTCGCAGCGCTGATGGTCATGAACGAAAAACGGATGTGAGGAGCCAGGGCCCGAACAGAACATCCGCAAGATTGCGGAATCTATCGCAAAATATCC
>Ga0335069_10016924_pt1 | contig 10165 bp, 8 predicted proteins | sample Lox_Sample_11_FD_206714 | JGI IMG/M metagenome (GOLD analysis project Ga0335069, IMG submission 206714) | Soil microbial communities from Loxahatchee National Wildlife Refuge, Florida, United States - Lox_Sample_1.1 | ecosystem: Environmental > Terrestrial > Soil > Wetlands | place: USA: Florida...
TCGGTCGTACAGGGCCGGGTCTTTGATCAATTTCCCGGCCGTCCCTTCTCCGGTCTCTATCATTGCGGTGATTCGGTCCACTCTGGCCAAGGTTCCATTCAGGCGATCATAGAATTCACGATCTGAAATCAGTCTGCCCACTGTTCCCTCTCCGGACTTGACTTTCGCCAATAGGTCTTGGGACTCCGCCACCGTCGTATTCAATTTGTTGTAAAGAGTGGGATCGTTTATAAATTTTCCAATGGTTCCTTGCCCCAAGTTAATCTTATTCGTTATATCATTGATCTTATTTACCAGATCACCCAAGTTGGCGACCAAATCGTTACTGTTTTGGATGATCCTTTTGATATCCGCTTCGGCCGAGCCCTTAATCAAGCCGCCAGGTGGGAGAATCTTCGATTTTTCACTCCCCCGGGAAATCTCGACGACCTTGTCGCCTAGCAAACCAATTGAGCCCAAAGAGGCTACAGAGTCTTCCCGAACTGCCGAATGGAAGTCCTGGCTGATTTGCATCACCACCTCGACAGCTTGATTCGGGTCGGGCGAGGAGGTAATATTCACGGCCGATACATTGCCCACTTCTATGCCTGCCAGCCAAACCAAGGAGCCTTTACGCAGACCGGCGGCGCTGGAAAAGTAGGTTTTCACAAGGTACTTCGGGGTAAAGAAACCCGCACCGCCGCTAATTAGGACAATTGCAAAGGCCAGGATACCGAAGCTGGCAATCACCAAGATTCCGACCCGAAGTTCGGCCCAGGCGAGTTTCTTTGTAGCCATAGATCCTCCTAAGAGGTGAGAAACCTCTGGATGTATTCATCTTTGGACTTTCGTATCTCTTCATCAGCTCCGTCAAAAATCATCTGACCCTCTCGCAGCATAAGAAGACGGGTGTTGATCAAGCATACCTGGTCATCCTCCTCCCTGGTGTAATACAGAATACCGTCTTTGTAGGTGAGGTACTCGTTCGCCATGGTGAAAGCATCTCGTAACCGGTGAGTCACGAAAACCGAGCTTACCCCCTCCAAATCCCGGAGTTTGATGACCTGTTCGTTGATGGTGCGAGCGACCAGAGGATCCAGACCGGCTGTGGGCTCGTCGTAGAGCATAATCTTGGGGTTCCCAACCAAAGCACGGGCAATGGCGGCCCGGCGCCGCATTCCTCCTGACAGTTCAGAAGGGAACTTATCAATAGCGTCTGCCAGCTCCACGAATCCTAGTGTCTTTTTGACAATTGCCAGGATCTCTTCTTCATCCAGAATACCTTGTTCGTGCACACGATAGCCGACGTTGTCAGCCACAGATAGAGAGTCAAAAAGTGCTCCTTCTTGAAACACCATTCCTATCTTTCGCCGGACCTCCATCATCTGGCTTTCCGTAAACTTAGAGATCTCGTCGCCATCCACCCAGATTTCTCCCTCGTCCGGTTTAATCAGGCCGATGATCAATTTCAAAATCGTAGATTTCCCGGAACCACTCCCTCCCAAGATCACTTTTGTTTCTCCACGCCTAACCGTGAATGAAATGTCCTTCAAAACCGGGAGGTCATCATAGTATTTAGAGACGTGTCTCAGCTCAATTGCGGGAACGAGCCATGGACTTGGTTTTTCTGGCATGATGCGATTACTAAATAAAGGAGATCAAAAGGCGCGTAATGAAGAAATCTGACACGAAAACGAGGATCATCGATGCAACCACGGACTGAGTGGTAGATCTGCCCACGCCCTGAGTGCCACCATACGTTCTTAAGCCGCAATAGGACCCGACGATAGCTACGATAAAACCAAATACAGGAGGTTTGGTCAATCCCTGGACTAAGTCCGAATAGTTCAATTGGTCGTAACAAGAGGTCAGATACAGCATTGGGCTGATACCCAACAGGAAGACCGCTACAAAGAAGCCGCCAAAGACGCCAACGATGTCACAGATGATCGTGAGTACAGGCACCATCGCGACAGAAGCCAGAACACGAGGAGTGACGAGCTTTTTGACGGGGTCGGTTCCTAGGGCTCGCATGGCGTCGATCTGTTCACTGACCAGCATGGAACCAATTTCCGAAGCAATCCCGGAACCCACCCGCCCAGCAACCACGACAGCCGTCAAAACAGGACCTAGCTCCCGGACCAGGGAGATCGCGACCAACTGTCCGGTGTAGCCCACTGCGCCAAACGAAGAGAGAGTCCTGGAAGTCTGTAAGGCCAGGACCGCGCCTGTAAAGAAACCGGTCAAGAGAACAATTCCCAAGGAACCCACACCTATGATATCCATCATCTCGAAGGTCTCGCGCAAGTACAAGGGTCTACGGAATGCGCCCACGATCGACCGGAATCCAAGGATGCCGAGATTCTGCGTCTCCAATACCCATTTCTGGATTAGTGAAATCGGTCTCGCCGTTGTCAGGATCTCCATGAGAAGCTATCCTAATCAATTTCCAAAAACTTCGTCAAGGATCGCCCGCCGGATGTTATATTATAGGTCCCATTTCAACAGCCGTTTGTGACTGGGAAGGACAAGTATGCTTGAATTTGTGACTGCCGGGGAATCGCACGGAAAGACCCTGGCCACGATCATTTCCGGGATTCCCTTCGGCCTCGAAATTGATGCTGACTTTATTGATCGGGAATTGAGTCGACGTCAGTCCGGCTATGGGCGCGGTGGAAGAATGAAAATTGAGTCCGACCGTGTAAACATCGTATCAGGGGTCCGATTCGGCAAGACACTAGGTAGTCCTATCACATTCCTCATTGAAAATAGGGACTGGCCCAATTGGCAAGAGGCCCTGGCAGTTGAGGCTAAGGAGACCAGTGAGGAGAAAATGAAACAGGTCACCAAACCCCGTCCGGGACATGCCGATCTGGCTGGAGCTTTGAAATACAATACGAAAGACATCCGAAACATTTTGGAACGATCCAGTGCCAGAGAGACAACCGCAAGAGTAGCCGTAGGAGGAGTTGCCAAGATTCTCCTGCGCTATTTTGGGGCTGAAATTGCTAGTCATACTACAGCGATCGGAAACGTGAATCTCCCTGAAACCTCCCGCTACGAGTTTAAAGACCTTCTTTCCGTGCGAGAAAGTGCCGATATGCGATGTATTGACTCGGTGACTGAGGTACTGATGGTGGAGGCAGTGAAAACCGCTCATCTGTCTGGAGACACCCTGGGAGGAACCTTTGAGGTCATGGTTCAGGGAATCTGTCCCGGATTAGGATCGCACGTGTCTTGGGACCGAAAACTGGACGGCCAACTTGCACAGGCTGTCATGTCCATCAATGCCGTCAAAGCCGTAGAGATTGGCGCAGGTGTCGAGGGTTGCCGCAGGCCCGGTTCGCATTTTCATGATCCCATTTACTATTCTCCAGATCGAGGCGGTTTCTACCGATTTTCCAACAATGCTGGCGGGATCGAGGGAGGAATGTCCAACGGGAGTGACATCGTCGTCAGGGGACATATCAAGCCGATCCCCACGCTACGCAAGCCGCTTAAATCTGTGGACGTTCTGACTAAGGAGGCTTTCAATGCAGCCTATGAACGGTCTGATACCTGTGTCGTTCCTGCAGCTGGGGTCATCGCAGAAGCCATGGTAGCCATTGTCTTGGCCCGGGCTTTTCTAGAGAAATTTGGGGGCGATTCCATGACCGAAACGCAACGCAATTATCAGGGCTATTTACAGCAACTTCAGGTCTATTGAGGCTGCCGGGTTTCCCTGTTGACGCCGATTGCGGGCATCAGTAAAATGTAGTTAAAAAATTTGGGTCTCTTGAAACATATGATTGTTCCGGTTGTGAAATATGGGAATTCGATATTGCAGCAGGTCTGCAAACCCGTGACCCAGTTTGACAAAGAACTGGAAATTCTCGCCAAGAACATGGTTCAAACCATGTACGCCGCTCCAGGATATGGTTTGGCTGCTCCTCAGGTCGGGCTGTTGAAACGGTTGATCGTAGTAGATGAAACTGTCGGAGAAAAGCCAGATTCATTGATTGTGTTGGCAAATCCGGAAATCATTGATGCCGAAGGCGACCAATTCGAAGAGGAAGGATGTCTAAGCATTCCGGATTTCACCGGCAAAGTCCATAGGCCAATGCGAGTTGTAGTCTCCGGCCAGGATCTCCACGGAGAAGAAAAAATCTATGAAGGCCTTGGCCTCCTGTCTCGTGTCCTTGCTCATGAGATCGACCACCTGAACGGAGTTCTCTTCATTGACCATTTGGGCTCCATTAAGAGGGATATGATCAAGAGGAAAATCCGCAAGAAGGTCCGTGCGGGAGAGTGGTAATGCGGTTAGTGTTCATGGGGACTCCGGAATTTGCGGTCCCTACCCTCTGGAAGCTGCTCAAGAGTTCCCATCAAGTAACCTCCGTTTTTACTCAATCTGACAAATGCTCTGGGCGGGGGGAGAAAATGACGATGTCCCCCGTCAAAAAGCTCTCCCTGGAGGCAGGGGTTCCCGTTTATCAACCCAACAGGCTAAACTCCGAGGAGTGGGAGGCGGTTTTTCAATCATTACAGGTTGATGCTTACTCGGTGGTAGCCTATGGGAGGATTCTGCCAGCTTGGCTTCTTGGTATCCCTCCCCAAGGGGCTATCAACCTCCATGCCTCACTGTTGCCCAAATATCGGGGAGCAGCGCCAATCAATTGGGCGATCGCTAACGGTGAAGTCATCACGGGGATCACCACCATGAAGATCGATACAGGGTTGGACACCGGGGGAATCTTACTCCAGGAGCCCGTGGCGATAGGCCCTGAAGAAACGGCATCGGATCTTCACGACCGGCTTGCCGTTCTTGGGGCTGATTTGATGCTCCGAACGCTGGATGCCCTGGAGTCAAGGACTCTGAGTCCCATCCCACAGAGCAATGAGCTGGCCAGCTATGCCCCGATGCTCAAGAAGTCTGATGGATTAATTGACTGGGCGCAGCCATCTTCGAAGATAAATGACAGGATCCGAGGGCTTAACCCATGGCCCGGCACCTACACCTTCCTAAATGGAAATATGCTCCGTATCTGGAAATCTCGGCCTGTCGAAATTAACTCTTCGACCCAGGCCCCTGGTGTTCTTGTTTGCGATCCTAACCTGGGTGGCGTGGTGTTTTGTCACCCAGGTCAATTGCAACTGCTCGAGGTTCAACAGGAAGGCCGTAAACGAATCACTGCAACTGAATTTCTAAACGGGTTGCGGTTTGGCGAAGGCCAAACTCTCCTTCTAGGAAAGTAGTCTTGCCTATCTCTCCGGCTCGCCTTGCTGCCTTCCGAGCGCTTACCTTATTGCAGCTCGAAGGGACAATTCCGACCGATGTAATGAATTCAGATTTGGCCGGGCCTCTCTCTGTAAAGGACCAGTCGCTCGCAACCGAATTGGTCTATGGGGTTCTGCGCCGCCAGTTGCAGCTGGATTGGGCAGTGTCTCGATATTGTAGAATTGCATTAGGAAAACTGGACCTCCCTGTCTTGCTGGCTCTGCGGTTAGGTGCGTATCAGTTACTGTGTCTGAGTCGGATCCCCGCCCGGGCTGCCGTTCACGAATCAGTTGAGCTGGTTAAGAGGGCCAACCTTAGGTCTGCTGCAGGGATCGTCAATGCCGTTTTGAGGAGGCTTGATCGAGAGGATTTCCAGATTGCTTTGGGGTCCCTCGATCACCATAGCGACGAAGGGATGTCAATTCTTTACTCCCACCCGGCTTGGCTGGTGGCCCGTTGGCGGAAGCAGCTTGGAGAAAGGGCAGCCACCTGCTTGCTTAAGACTAACAACTTGTCACCCCCTACATTCTTTCGAATGAACTCTCCCCTTGATCCTAAGAAAGCGCTGGAAGAAATGGCAAGGCAAGGAGTAACCTGTCAGCCGCATCCGCTTATTGATGGATGCTGGAAAGTCGTCGACGGCACCCTCCTAAAGACAAATCCATACCAGGACGGCCGAATCTATATTCAAGATCCCGCGTCTCAATTGGTTCCCTTCTTCCTCGATGCCATGTCAGGCCATTCCTGCTTGGACGTGTGTGCCGCACCGGGGGGAAAGCTTTCGCAAATTGCTAGGCTGACTGGCGGAGGTGCGTTCCTGGTTGGAATGGACCTCCGCTGGCTTCGGCTGCGTTCGATGGCCAGGCTTCACCTTAAGAATTGGCCGGGTCTGTGCCTGGTTGTGGCTAATGGGAAAGAAGAATTGCCATTTTCCATCAAGTTTGACCGGATTCTAGTTGATGCTCCATGCTCCGGAACAGCGACATTGCAGCGGAACCCAGACATTCGCTGGAGTCTTTCCCCAGTAGATTTCCAGCGGCTGCAAATCGCACAACTAACAATACTGGAAAACGCGGCTCAACAATTAAAACCCGATGGCACGATGGTCTATTCTACTTGCTCTCTTGAACAAGAAGAGAACGAAGACGTGGTCGAACTTTTCTTGGGAAGACATCTTGAGTTTTGCTTGGGTCTACCTCAGGACCTTCGGCTACAACAACGCTGCACGAGTGGTGGTTTCTTCAAGTTGTTACCGTCTGAATGGAATTCTGACGGCGTCTTCGCTGCAATCCTCAAACGAAGGGGCTCGGCCGGTTGAAATAGCTGGTGGAACTCCTCTCGTCAATTCAGATACATGCCCCTGCCCATCCCGAAGAGCCAGGTTGGCACTTCCATCCTGGCCCCTTTCGCAGGATCAACAATCTGGTTGATCCTGAGGTTGCCGACCAGGTTAACCAGCATTCTGGCATCTTTCTCGGAACGGTTAGTGAACTTCGAAACCAAGCCAACCATGTCGTCGGTGGCTTGCCAGGCAGCTTCACCTAGGTCCTTTTGGGAACTGAGGGTGGCCACAAATTCTTGTCGGAGAATGACCGGGCGCTCTGAGAGTTTCTCTGGTAACTTGCGGAAGCGAACAAGGACTTCGGCGTCGGTCTCGATCCCTTGCCCACTGATTTCTCCATCTCCCTGCAGTGCGTGAGGGTCTCCCAGCCCCAACAATGCCCCCTTGACCTGGGCAGTGAAAACGACGGTGCTGCCGGCTCGCACCTCTTTGCAATCCAGGTTTCCACCTGTGTCAGTAGGAGTCCGGGTGTCCATTTCTCCCTTTGCAGGGGCAACTCCAATCCCCCCAATCATAGGCTGCAAAGCAAGCTTGAGGCTCTTGTCTATAACTGCAAAACCATCAACCAGCTCAAAGACCCGTCCATCGCTATACCCCCATTCCCCCACGCGAATATCCATTAACTCGATGGCCAATCCGTCTCCAGACTCAATACCCTCAATGAAAATCGGGCCTGTGGCCGGATTGATGGTGTCGCCTTCCTTCGGGACCTGAAATCTGCCATCTCGGGTAACCAGGCCGGGCAGACCGTGCTGGCATTCGATCAGGACGAATTCGCCCAGTTGCACACGGTAGCTGGGAGTGAGACCCGAATGATAAACAGTGAAATACTTGTCCTTGGACAGACGCCGCACTCCCTCCTGCATAGCGGTTCTCACATTCGAACTGCTGCCCCCTGGGGACGACCTGGAATCCGCCGAGTATGGGGACCCTTGGTCCTGGGGGAATCTGAAATAAAGCGAACCCATGGCCCATTGCGCTAAAAAAGATCTGCGGTCCATTGAAGAGGTCTCCTTTATGACATTGTTGATTAGGCTGGAGTGTCGTATCGGGAACTTCCGATTGTTGAGACGAAGATTATCGGAAATTTCCCGGAGATAACTAGAAAAATCAAGAAACATAGGTTAAGAGATGGAGTTAGTGGACACGGTGGAAGCGTGGAAGCGTGGAAGCAGGATGGCTTGCTGGCTCAAGTCCCCTGTGGTAGAATTGCCGCGCATTTTAGTTTCTTCCGGAGCGACGAGATCCATTGCAGAGAAGAATACTGAGTTTCCTTCGAACGCTCTTCCTGGTTTCCATCCTCGGTACAGCAGGGTTTCTAAGTTGTTTGACAGCAATGCGATTGGCCATCCGGGGGAACGAGGTCACAGTTCCCAATTTGGAGGGACAAACTCTGCAGCAAGCTGCGAGTCAACTCAATGCTGTGGAACTGCGACTCAAAGTAGATGGACGACGGTTTGATAATCAAATCCCTGGCGATCGAATCATCTCGCAAGTTCCTTCCCCTGATTCCCGACTCAAAAAAAATCGGACTGTTCGAATCGTGGTCAGCTTGGGAGCAAAGCGAGTTCAAGTCCCCGATCTGCGCGGAGAAAGCCTCCGAGTGAGTCAATTCTCGCTCCTCAAGAAGGGGCTTTCCTTGGGAATGATCGCAGCTGTGAGTTTTGACGGGGTCGAGAAAGACCACATTATCGCGCAGGATCCCTCTCCTCAAGCCCAATTGGCAGCCAGTCCAACGGTCAATGTGCTGATATCTTCCGGCAGGCGGAATAGGGAGTACTTAATGCCTGACTTGGCGGGTCGCAATCTCGAAGAAGTGTATAAGGTCATCCAGAACTCGGGAATCACTCTAGGCAAGCTAGACTATCAATCGACCCCGGGTCTTGTGCGGGGAACAATCCTTAAGCAGGTCCCGACTGCTGGACAGAAGTTGGTGGAAGGAAGTGCTATTGATCTGGAGGTTTCAAAATAGTAGACAACCCCTGAACGGACGATAGTGCATCTGATTAAGAAAACATCCTACGCAATTTATCGTACCACTGAGCGTAGTTTCAGTTAGAATAGAGTGGGAAGGATGGGTGAAGTTTCATGAGTTTTGGATGCTCGGCGCGACTGCTTGACCAACGCGGCACAGAGCGACCAATTTCACCTCCCGTTTCTCATTCGGCCCTGAATCCGAATTTCCACCAATTGTATTCTCAACGGAACCTGTCGAGCTTTGGCCCGTTGGAGGGTTTGATGAAGAAATCCATGGGATTTGTTATTGTTCTTTTTGCTGTAATCAATTTGTTTGGCTGCTTTGGCCGTGGCAAAAAGGACGAGGTGGTAACTCCAACCGCAACTGCTGAACCTGACAAAGTCCTTTATGAAAAAGGCCTGAGGGATATGCAGAAAGGGCGGTATGAAGTTGCCCGATTGACTTTGCAGACCCTGTTGAATACTTATCCGGACAGCGATTACAAGGAAAAAGCGAAGCTAGCTCTCGCTGATTCCTTCTTCAAGCAAGGGGGCACTACCGGCTTCATCCAGGCAGAGGCAGAATACAAAGACTTCATTACATTTTTTCCCACAAGCGACGACTCTGACGATGCGCAGATGAAGATCGCAATGACCCATTATCTGCAAATGGAAAAGCCTGACCGGGATCGTACCCAGGCCTTGGCAGCTGAACGGGAATTCAAGAACCTCATTGACCAGTATCCTGATAGCCCTCTAAAAGATGAAGCAGCGCAACGACTCCGTGAGGTGCAGGAAGTGCTGGCTGAAGGAGACTTGAGGGTCGCCCGGCAGTATATCATGAGACGAAACTACCGAGGCGCCTTCCGCCGGGGAGAGACTATAGTCAATTCGTACCCGGATTTTAGCAAACAGGATCAGGCTTTGTTTGCATTGGCAGAAGCATCTGAGGGCCGGAAAGACATCCCTCGAGCGGCGTACTTCTATGGCAAGATAGTCAGTGACCTGCCAGCTAGTCCGTTGTCAGATGAATCAAGAAAGAGACTTGAGAGGTTGAACTACCCCATTCCAGACGTGAACCCGGAAGCTCTGGCCCGAGCGCAGGCAGATCAGGACTCGAAGGAGAAGCGATCCATGCTTGGGAAGGTTTCCAGCCTCTTTAGCAAGAAGCCGGATGTGTCCATGGCACGGAAGGCAAGCCGGCCTCCTATGACTCTGAATCCTCAAGTCATCGATATGCAAGCCTCGAGTCAGACAACTCAGCCCCCCTCACCTCCCCCACCGGCTCAGGGAAGTGAAGCAAGCGCAGAAATGGGGGTTCAGATTGTCAAGCGCTCCTCAAACCCTCCTGCCAATGCCCAGCCCGCCAGTGGCACTCCCTCACGTGAAGAAATCGAGAAGCAGTACGAACGAATCAGGCTGGCGGCCAGCAAAATCAAGCCTGGATCAAGAGTTGTGTTCGCTCAGGTAGACGCTGGTCACAGTACTATCTCATTCTGGATCGAGGACTCTGCAGGGAAGGCTCTTTCTCAGAAGTCGAGTGAATTTCCAGTTGAGGAGATCGGGAACAAATCCGAAAAGGACTTGGAGACCCTGATCGAAAACTTGTTAATTAAAAACGGCGGGACAGC
>Ga0335069_10016925_pt1 | contig 10164 bp, 10 predicted proteins | sample Lox_Sample_11_FD_206714 | JGI IMG/M metagenome (GOLD analysis project Ga0335069, IMG submission 206714) | Soil microbial communities from Loxahatchee National Wildlife Refuge, Florida, United States - Lox_Sample_1.1 | ecosystem: Environmental > Terrestrial > Soil > Wetlands | place: USA...
CGCCGGGCAGCGACAGCCCGCTGTCGCGTCGCGCCCACGCGCTCGCGGATACACTGGTGACGCCGCTCAACGACAGCTTCCTCGATCTCGATCTATTGGGACGGGTCGATCGCGCCGGCAAGAAGGTCACGCGGCCCAGCATCTATGCCGAGATGGTCTGGGACCAGCGGAAGCGCCGTGCGGCGGCCGGCGGGCGCTCGATCGACTGGGTGGTGCTGCGGAACCGGCTCACCACCCTCGATGCCCGCAACAAGCGCGAGATCGCCCGGCTGCTCGGCGAGCTCTCGAAGCGGATCGGCTTTCGGATCGTGCCCGGCTTCACCGAGCGGGTGATCTTCCGTGAACTCTTTCCGCGCGGGCTCACATTGCTCGACCTCACCCGGGTGGATAGCGGGGTCGAGCTCGCCATGTCCCATGTCGCGGCCCGGCAGGAGATCCGCGATCTGGTGGCCGCGTTGAAGCTGCCAGGAACCCGTAAGCACAAGAAGAGTTGATGCCAGGGTCCGGTTGCTGCCAGTAGGTTGATAGCCGGGCCCGACTGTGGCACCAATCCGGCGCGTCTCTCTCCAACGAGGATCAATCCGATATGCGAAAGCCTTTGCGCAAGGCCATCTTCCCGGTGGGCGGTCTCGGCACGCGTTTCCTTCCCGCCACCAAGGCGATGCCGAAGGAGATGCTGCCCGTCGTGGACAAGCCGTTGATCCAGTATGCGGTCGAGGAGGCGCGCGCGGCGGGAATCGAGGAACTGATCTTCGTCACCGGCCGCGGCAAATCGGCGATCGAGGATCATTTCGACTATTCCTATGAGCTGCAGGACACGCTGAAGAGCCGCGGCAAGAAGGCCGATCTGAAGGTGGTCGAGAGCCTGCTCCCCACCCCCGGCAACATCAGCTATACCCGCCAGCAGGAGCCGCGCGGCCTCGGCCATGCGGTCTGGTGCGCGCGGCATCTGGTGGCCGGCGAGCCCTTCGCCGTGCTGCTGGCCGACGACCTCGTCCAGGCCGACGTGCCTTGCCTGAAGCAGATGGTGGACGTCTACAACAAGATCGGCGGCAACCTGGTCGCGGTGATGGATGTGCCGCGGGAGCACACCGACCGCTACGGGATCTTGAAGACCGGCAAGGAGAAGGGTGACGTCGTCGAGGCGATCGGCCTGGTCGAGAAGCCGAAGCCGGACGCGGCGCCCTCGACGCTTTCCATTATCGGCCGCTACATCCTGCAGCCCGAGGTGATGGAGCATCTCGACAAGCAGGAGCCGGGCGCCGGCGGCGAGATCCAGCTGACCGACGCCATGGCGAAGATGACGGGAGAGGGCCGGTTCCACGGCTATCGCTTCCAGGGCCGGCGCTTCGACTGCGGCGACAAGGCCGGCTTCATCGAAGCCAACATCGCCTATGCGCTCGCTCACCCTGCGATCGGCAAGACGGTCCAGGAAAGCCTCAAGGGCTTCGCGGCGAAGCTGAAGTAGCCAACCACGCTCCCATCGGCGTCATGCCAAGGCTTGGCCTTGGCATCCACGAGTTTGCTATGGTCAAAGAAACTCGTGGATGCCCGGCCTAAAGCCGGACGTGACGACCGAGTGGGTGTCGGGGGGAGCGCATGACGCCGGAGGAGTTCCGCAAAGAGGGCCATCGGTTGATCGATTGGATCGCCGATTATCGCGCCGGCATCGCGGCGCGTCCGGTGATGGCGCAGGTGAAGCCGGGCGAGGTCAAGGCGCGGCTGCCGAAATCCCCGCCGCAGCAGCCGGAATCCTTCGACGCCGTCTTCGCCGACCTGGAACGGATCGTGGCGCCGGGTCTCTCGCATTTCCAGCATCCGCGCTTCTTCGGCCATTTCCCGGCCAACAGCGAGCTCGCTTCCGTGCTCGGCGACTATTTGAGCACCGGGCTCGGCGCCATCGGCCTCTCCTGGCAATCGAGCCCGGCGCTGACCGAGCTCGAAGAGGTGACGACCGACTGGCTCCGGCAGATGATCGGTCTCTCGGCCGAATGGCGCGGCGTGATCCAGGACACGGCTTCGACCAGCACGCTGGTCGGCCTGATCTCCGCCCGCGAGCGTGCTTCGAATTATGCGCTGGCGGGGAAGGGACTGCAGGACGGCGCGCCGCCGCTCATCGTCTATGTCTCCGGCCATGCCCACAGCTCGGTCGATAAGGCGGCGACCCTCGCCGGCTTCGGCGCCGCGCATATCCGCCATGTGGCGGTCGATGGCGATTTCGCGCTCCGGCCCGAGGCGCTCCGCGCGGAGATCGAGGCCGACCGCAAGGCGGGCTTCCGACCCTGTGCCATCGTCGCCACCGTCGGCACCACGACGACGACTGCGGTCGATCCCCTGAAATCGATCGGCGCCATCGCGCGGGAGTTCGGCATCTGGCTCCATGTGGATACCGCCATGGCCGGGTCGGCGATGATCCTGCCGGAATGCCGCGGGATGTTCGACGGCATCGAGGCGGCAGATTCGCTGGTCCTCAATCCGCACAAATGGCTCGGCGTCGCCTTCGACTGCTCGACCTATTTCGTGCGCGATCCCGAGCATCTCATCCGAGTGATGAGCACCAATCCGAGCTATCTCCAGTCCAAGGTCGATGGCGACGTCGTCAACTATCGGGACTGGGGCATTCCGCTGGGGCGCCGGTTCCGCGCCATGAAGCTCTGGTTCCTGCTGCGCACCAGCGGCATCGGCGCCTTGCAGGCGCGGCTGCGGCGCGACCTCGAAAATGCGCGCTGGCTGGCGGACCAGGTGCGGGCCACCTCCGGCTGGCGCGTGCTGGCGCCGGTCCATCTACAGACCGTCTGCATCCGCCACGAGCCGGCGGGCCTCTCCGGCGAGGCGCTGGACCGGCACACCCTCGCCTGGGCCGACGCGATCAACCGCTCCGGCGGCGCCTATGTGACGCCGGCGACCCTGGACGGGCGCTGGATGGTGCGGGTCTCGATCGGCGCGCTGCCGACCGAGCGCGAGGACGTGGCGGCGCTCTGGGCGCTGGCGCAGGACTGCGCCGCGTCAACGGTGCGCTAGCGCCTCCAGCAGCCGGTCGATCAAGCCGTCGAGGGCGCGAGCCTCCGCTGCCGAGAAATCCTGCATCAGCTCCTTGACGAAAGCGGCCGCCCGCGGCGCCAGGTCGTCATAGGCGGCGCGCCCCGCCGCGGTCAGCGACAGCGGCTCCTCGCGTCCGTCGCGATGGCTGTCGCCGCGCTTCACGAAGCCGAGCCGCTCCAGCTCGGCGACGGCGCGGCTGACCTTGGTCTTGTGCATCCGGCTGTGGGCGGCGATGTCGCGGGCGGTGATCGGCGCGAACTGGCCGAGATGGGCGAGGACGCGCCATTCCGGAACTCCCAGCCCGTAACGCTGCTTATAGATGCCGGACAGGGCCCGGCTGACCCCCTCGGCCAGGATGTCCAGCCGGTAGGGCAGGAAACGGTCGAGGTCGAGCGACTGGGTCTTGGCGAGTGGCCGGCGGCGGTTTGACATTGGTTCTATCTGCAACTATATTAGTTGCGATTGTAACTATAAGGCGGCGTCAAGTCCAGCCGGATCGCGGAGGAAAACGTCCATGGGAAGACGTTCATGAGCGGCGCGAAGTACATCTCCTTTCCGAAGGTCGAGGGCCGCGCCTCGCGACAGGCCCATGCCGACCTGCCCGAGGGCACCTTCGAGCGCGAGCTCGGCAAGGAAGGCTTCTTCGGCCCGGCGACCCACATGTACCACCGCCATCCGCCGACCGCCTGGCGGCACTGGGAAGGGGCGCTGCGACCGCGCGCCTACGACCTCACCGCCTTGGCGAAGTGCGATGCGTCACCGTGGGACGCGCCCCTGGTCCTGCACAACGCATCGGTGAAGATGCGGCAATGGCGATTCTCCGGTCGCATGGACCATCTGGTGCGCAACGCCGACGGCGACGAGCTCCTGTTCGTGCACCAGGGCGAAGGCGCGCTCTTTTGCGACTACGGCCATCTCCCGTTCGCGGCCGGCGATTACATCGTGCTGCCGCGCTCCACCATGTGGCGGATCGAGACGACGGCGCCGGTCACCATGCTGCTGTTCGAATGCTCGAACGGGACGATCCGCGCGCCGGAGCGGGGCTCGGTCGGCCGCCATGCGGTCTATGACGAGGCCATGCTGGAGACGCCGCGGATCGACGAGGCGTTCAAGGCGCAATACGACGAGAAGGAATGGCCGGTCGTCGTGAAGCGCCGCGACGCGCACTCCACCGTCACCTATCCTTTCAACCCGCTCGACGCCGTGGGCTGGCACGGCGACCTCGCCCCGGTCCGGCTGAACGTCGCCGACATCCGGCCGCTGATGAGCCATCGCTATCACCTGCCGCCCTCGGCGCACACCACCTGGGTCGGCAACCGGTTCGTGATCTGCACCTTCGTGCCGCGGCCGTTCGAGACCGATCCCGGCGCCCTGAAGGTGCCGTTCTTTCACAACAACGACGATTACGACGAGGTGATCTTCTATCACGCCGGCGACTTCTTCAGTCGCGACAACATCAAGCCCGGCGTCATCACCTGGCATCCCTGCGGCTTCACCCATGGGCCGCATCCGAAGGCGCTGCAGCGCATGTACGAAGCCGCGAAGCCGGCGACCGACGAATACGCCGTGATGCTGGATGCCCGCGACGCGCTCGATCCGGGACCGGGCATGGAGGCGGTCGAGATGAAGGCCTATGCCGAGAGCTGGATGACGCCGGAACCGGTCCAGGCGCCGAAGCCGAAGCGGTCATGAAGCTCGCCTCGCTCCGCGACGGAACCCGCGACGGCCGTATGGTGGTGGTCTCACGCGATCTCGCGCGCTGCCTCTCCGCCATGCCCTTCGCCAAGCGCCTGCAGACCGTGCTCGACGACTGGCCGGCGATGACAGGCACCCTGGAGATCCTTTCGCGACGGGTGAACGACGGCTGGGGCGAGCCGTTCGATCCCGCGCATTGCCTGGCCCCGCTGCCCCGCGCCTATCAATGGGCCGACGGCTCGGCCTATGTGAACCACGTCGCCCTGGTGCGGAAGGCACGCAACGCGGAAACGCCGGAGAGCTTCTGGACCGACCCGCTGATGTACCAGGGCGGCTCGGACACCTTCCTGGCGCCGACCGATCCCATTCCGCTGGGAGACGAGGCCTGGGGCCTCGATTTCGAGGCGGAGGTCGCGGTCGTCACCGGCGACGTGCCGATGGGCGCGACACCCGCAGAGGCCGCCAAGGCGATCCGCCTCGTCATGCTGGCGAACGACGTCTCGTTGCGGAACGTCATTCCCGGCGAGCTCGGGAAGGGCTTCGGCTTCTTCCAGGGAAAGCCGAGCTCCGCCTTCTCGCCGGTGGCCGTGACACCCGAAGAGCTCGGCGCGGCCTGGAACGGCGGTCGGCTGCATTTGCCGCTGCTCTCGACTTTGAACGGCCAGGCGTTCGGGAGACCCAATGCCGGCATCGACATGACCTTCGACTTCCCGACCCTCATTGCCCATGCGGCGAAGACCCGGCGGCTCGCCGCCGGCACGATCGTCGGCTCCGGCACGGTCTCCAACCGCGCCACCGACGGCGGGCCGGGCCGGCCGGTGGCGGAAGGCGGCGCCGGCTATTCCTGCATCGCCGAGCAGCGCATGGTGGAGACCATCCTCGGCGGCGCCGCGACGACGCCGTTCCTGAAGATCGGCGACACGGTCCGGATCGAGATGCTGGACCGCGACGGCCGGTCGCTGTTCGGCGCCATCGACCAGATCGTCGAGGATTCCCGCGAGCTCTGACCGGCTTCCGCCTTTCCCGAGGCCGCGCTATACCGGGCACGGGTTCTCAGGGAGCGGCACGTGAGCGGACGAATCCGCATCGGCATCGATCTCGGCGGCACCAAGATCGAAATCCTGGCGATCGACCGTGAGGGGCGGGAGCTGACGCGCCATCGCGTGGCGACGCCCCGCCACGACTACGATGGCTCGATCCGGCTGATGTCGGATCTCGTGGCGCAAGTCGAGCGCGAGACCGGGCGCAGCGGGACTGTCGGCGTCGCCATTCCGGGCTCGATCTCGGCCGTGACCGGGCTCGTCAAGAACGCGAACTCGGTCTGGCTCAACGGCAAGCCCCTGGACAAGGACCTCTCCGCGGCGATGAGCCGCGAAGTGCGCTGCGTCAACGACGCCAACTGCCTCGCGGTCTCCGAGGCGACCGACGGCGCCGGGGTCGGCTTCGACCTCGTCTGGGCCGTCATCCTCGGGACCGGGTCAGGCTCCGGCATCACCTTCAAGGCGCGGCCGCACAACGGACCGAACGGCATCGCCGGAGAATGGGCGCACAACCCGCTGCCTTGGCCCGATCCCGACGAGTTTCCCGGACCCAATTGCTATTGTGGCAAGCACGGCTGTCTCGAGACCTGGATCTCCGGCACCGGCCTCGAGGACGACTACGAACGCACCGTCGGCACGCGCCGCACCGGCCGGGAGATCCTGGCGCTGACCGAGCAGGGCGACGCCGTGGCGGAAGCGGCGGTGCAGCGCTATGAGAGCCGGCTCACCCGCGGCCTCGCCCATGTGATCAACATCCTCGATCCCGACGTGATCGTCTTGGGCGGCGGCATGTCGCGCATCGCGCGGCTCTATCCGGCGGTCAGCGCCGCGCTGACGACTTACGTCTTCGGCAAGGAATTCGCGACGCCGATCCGTCCGGCGCTGCACGGCGATTCCAGCGGCATCCGCGGCGCCGCCTGGCTCTGGCCGAAGGACGAAGGCTAGGTCTCGCCGTCCAGGTGCCGCGAGACGGTCATCTCCTCGCCGAGGATCCCGCGTGGTCGCAGCAGCAGGATCAGCGACATCACCACGCCGATGGCGACGATCTGCAGCGCCGCCGCGCGCGCCTGCTGCTCCGGCGGGAAGATCGTGGTCATGGCGGCGCCCGAGGCGCTCCACAGGCCCCAGACCACCAGTGCGCCGAGGACCGCACCGCGGTTGTTGCCGGAGCCGCCGATGATCAGCATGGCCCAGGTCTGGAAGGTGATGGCGGAGAGATAATTCTCCGGCGCGATGAAGCCTATGAAGTGGCCCTGCACCGCGCCGGCGAGACCCATGATGGCGCTGCCGAGCACGAAGGCCTGCAGGCGGAACCGGTTGGCGTTCTTGCCGAGCGAGAGGGCCGCGGTTTCGTCCTCGCGGATGGCGCGGAGCACGCGGCCCCAGGGACTGCGGACCAGCCGCTCCAGCGCCAGGAACACGGCCAGGGTCACCAGCGCGACCACCGCAAGGTTGGCGAGATCGAAGCCAAGGGCATATTCGGCGAGGCTGGCGAAGGGCCGCGGGATGAAGCCGATGCCGAAGGGACCGCCGGTGATGGCCTGGGCGTTGAGGGCGACCAGCTGGATGACGATCGCGATGCCGAAGGTGGTGATGGCGAGATAGTCGGCCCGGAGGCGGAGCGTGATGGCGCCGATCACCGCCGCCGCGAGGCCGGAGGCGATAATCGCCCCGATCCAGCCGACCGCGATCGGCAGGCCATAGCCGCCGAAATGATTGCCGCCGGCTGGCGTCGTCAGCATGGCCGAAGCGTAGGCGCCGATCGCGACGAAGCCGGCGACGCCGACATTGAAAAGGCCCGTCTGGCCCCATTGCAGATTGAGGCCGAGGCAGATCAGCGCATAGGAAAGCGCGGTCGTCAGGAAGAAGGCGCCATAGGCGACGACGTCCAGCATCAGGCGTCACCCCGTCCGAAGAGGCCGGCGGGCTTCACCAGTAGCACCGCGATCAGCAGCAGGAAGGCGACCGCCGCGCGGTACTCGGCGCCGACGAACTGCACGGCGCAGGATTCGGCGAGGCCGACGATCAGGCCGCCGACCACGGCGCCGGGCACGCTGCCGATCCCGCCGAGGATCGCGGCGGCGAACATCGGCAGCAGCAGGTCGAAGCCCATGAAGGGGCGGATCTGCACGGTGATGCCGGCGACGATGCCGGCGGCGCAGGCGAGCGCGCCGCCGATCAGCCAGGTCTTGCGGATGACGCCGGCGACGTCGATGCCGGCGACCCGGGCGAGGGCCGGGTTCTCGCTGACCGCGCGCATGGCGCGGCCGATGGCGGTGCGGGTGATGAGGAGATGCATCGCCGTGACCAGCACGGCGGTCAGGCCTAGCATCAACATCTGGTCCGGCGTGACGCGGATGCCGAGGCCGAGCGGAATCGCGATCTGGATGTCGCGGCTGAAATAGGCCGGCTCCGAGGTGAACAGGAATTCGAGCAGGCTGCGGAGCGCCATCGAGGCGCCGAAGCTCGCCATCACCAGCACGATGGCGTTGCCGTGCTTTCGGAGCCGCGCGAACAGCAGCCAGTCCAGGGCGAGCGCCAGGCCGCCGGTGAAGGCCATGGCGATGACGGCGGCGACCAGGATCGTCCAGCCGATGGAGAACGGTCCCAGCGGCGCGATGTCGGCGCCGACCGCGAGGCCGATCAGCCCGGCGATCACCAGGCAGGCATAGGCGCCCCAGGCGATGAACTCGCCATGGACGAAGTTGGCGAAGCCGAGGATGGAGTAGGTGAGGGTGACGCCGATGGCGCCGAGCCCCACCATGGCGCCGATCAGCAGCCCGTCGGCGATGAACTGCAGGCTCATGGATTTGCCCTGGCCGCGGTCGGATCGCCGCCGAGATAGAGCCGCGCGATCACCGGATCGTCGCACAGGTCGGCCGCGGCACCCTCATGACGGTTGCGGCCCTCGGCGAGGATATAGGCGCGATCGGCGATCGACAGTGCCGCGCGCACGCTCTGCTCGACGAGCGCAATGGCGACGCCGGAGGCGCGGATCTTGAGGAGGTTCTCGAATACTTCTGCCGCGACCTTGGGCGAGAGGCCGGCGGAGGGTTCGTCCAGCATCAGCACCTTGGGCTCGACCAGCAGCGCGCGGGCGATCGCCAGCATCTGCCGCTGACCGCCGGAGAGCCGTCCCGCCGCGAGATGCCGGCGCGCGGCGAGAGCCGGGAACATCGCATACATCGCCGCGATGCGCGGGCCGCGGCGCGGCTTCTCCAGCACCGCGGCGGCGAGTTTCAGGTTGTCGTCGATCGACATGGTGGTGAAGACGTTCTCGGTCTGCGGCACGAAGCCGAGGCCGCGCCGGATCAGGACATGGGCGGGGAGGCGGGTGATCTCCTCGCCCGCCAGCGTCACCACGCCCGAAGAGATCGGCACCAGCCCCGCAATCGCCTTGATCAACGTCGACTTGCCGGCGCCGTTGGGGCCGAGCAGGGCGACGATCTCCCGGTCGCGCACCTCGAAGCTCGCGCCGTTCAGGATCGGCAGATCGGGCTCGTAGCCGGCGACGATCGCCTCGGCGCGGAGAACGGCGGTCGTCATGCCGCGGCGCCGCCGAGATAGGCGTCGACCACGCGGGGATCGCGGGTGACCTCGCCCGGCGTGCCCTCGCAGAGCAGCCGGCCCTCGACCATCACGAAAGCGCGGCCGCAGAGCCGCGCCACCATCTCCATGTTGTGCTCGATGATGAGGAAGGTGACGCCGGCCGCGTTGATCGCCTGGATGCGGTCGATGATGGTCTCGAGCAGCGACGGGTTGACGCCCGCCGCCGGCTCATCCAGCAGGATCAGCTTCGGGTCCGCCATCAGGATGCGCGCCAGCTCCAGGAGCTTGCGCTGGCCGCCGGAGAGCACCCGCGCGGGGTCGCGGGCGAGCCGGGTCAAGGTCACGAAGTCGAGCAGGCGCATGGCCTTCTCGGCGTTGAGGCGTTCCTGGGCGCGGATCGCGCGGCCGGGCAGCCAGTTCGGCAGGATGCGCTCGCCGACCTGGCCGCGCGCGGCCGTCAGCATGTTCTCCAGCACGCTCATCTGCCCGAAGAGGCGCGGGATCTGGAAGGTGCGGCCGAGGCCGAGATCGAGGCGCCGATGCGCCGGGAGATCATCGACGCGCCGGCCGTTCAGCACGACCGCGCCGCCGCTCGGCTTCAGGCTTCCGGCCATGATGTTGAACAAGGTGGTCTTGCCGGCGCCGTTGGGACCGATCAGGCCGGCGATCTCGCCGAGCTTGACCTCGAGCGACACGGCATCCACGGCGGCGACCCCGCCGAAATGCTTCGATACGGACCTCGTCTCCAGCATGCCTCAGTATTCGCGTAAAAAAGACATGCGGCCAAAGCTGTCCGACGGAGGGCTTGTGCTTGAAAGTTGCGGTGATTTCCCGCTTG
>Ga0335069_10016926_pt1 | contig 10164 bp, 8 predicted proteins | sample Lox_Sample_11_FD_206714 | JGI IMG/M metagenome (GOLD analysis project Ga0335069, IMG submission 206714) | Soil microbial communities from Loxahatchee National Wildlife Refuge, Florida, United States - Lox_Sample_1.1 | ecosystem: Environmental > Terrestrial > Soil > Wetlands | place: USA: Florida...
GCGTCGCCGTGGTTGACCACGAAGGAGATGCCCCTGATCGCGTGCACCTCGCGGACCGACGGGCGGCGCTGGCGCTTGATCACCCGCATCAGCGCGGTCGCCGCGGTGCCCTTGTCGCCGCCCGCGCCGTACACGCGGTAGACCACGTGCAGGTCATCGACGACCACGGTGGGCACAGTACCGTCAGCCACGGCGCCGTCAGCCAGAGCACCGCCAGACACGGGCCCGCTACCCACGGCCGTACCTCGTTTCCGCCTGCCAGAAGAACACGAACCCCACCACCAGCGCCACGATCGCCCAGCCGACGCCCCACAGCCACAGCCCGCTCATGGTCACCGTCCCGTGGCAGTAGGCACTGTATTCCAGGACGGGTCCCCTGGTACCGGCGGCGGTGGCGGCATGGTACGCAGCGCAGTTGGCCGCGTTGTACGGCTCGCTGCCGGGCCAGGCATTGCGCTGCGACTGCAGGATCGCGTTCCGGACCAGGCTGATGTAGACCGCGGCGGGGTTGATCTGCAGCAGGTAGGTGAGCGTCGGACGATCCCGCAGGTAGCCGATCGTCTGGATGCTGAACATGACGCCGGAGACGTACATCCAGGTCCGGACGAGGAACGGCAGCAGCTGGCTGAAGTCGTCCGCGCCCGCGCCCAGCCGGGCCAGGAACAGGCCCATGCCGACGTTGAACACCGCCTGCAGCAGCAGGGCGGGGATGGCCAGCAGCCAGTACCAGGTCAGCGGCTCACCCGTCGCCAGCACGATCACCGTGAGCACGACCAGGGCCATGCCGAGCTGCTCGAGCTCGATCAGTACGTAGCCGACCGGCAGGCAGGCGCGCGGGAACGGCAGCGCCCTGATCAGCGGCAGGCTGTCGGGCATCACCCGGGACGTGGTGATGAAGGCCCGCTGGGTGAAGTTGAAGACGAAGATCCCGGTGATCAGGAAGGCCGTGAAGTTCGGCACCCCGCGGCTGGTGCCGAGGATGAGCCCGAAGATCAGGTAGTAGACGGCGGCGTTCAGCAGCGGGGTGAGCACCTGCCACAGCTGGCCGAGCCTGGCCTCGGTGTACATCGCGACGTTGCGCGCGGTGGCGAAGCCCACGATGAAGTGGCGCCGCTCCCAGAGCTGCCTGGCGTAGGCGAACACGCCAGGCCGGGCGGCGCTCGGCCTGAGCCGGTACCTGGCGGCCAGTTCGGCGAGCGGCTCGCCGGCCAGGGCCGACGGATCTACCTCAGGAATCGCCAGGTCGTCGGTCAGCGTGCCCGGACCGCCCTGGTCACGTGCTCGCTCCCTCATGAGGGCGAGCCTATGGCGCGCCGGGCGGGGCGCGCGCTGCGGAATGGACGGACAACCTTCACGATGAGACGTTACCGTGCCGGCGGCGGGAGCCGGGGCCACCGGGGGTTTCTGCTGGGACGCCGTTACCGTTCAGATATCTAGAGTGCCCGTGTGTTTCCGGAGCGCTGCGACGGGGCATTTCCCCGCTCGTACCGGGTTCGCGCAAGGTCGGACAGACGGGCTGGGCTCACATGGAGGTGACTGAGGCGAGCGTCCTACTGCTCCCGTTCGCCGCTTCAAGCGTCGGCGTGGCCCGCCGGCGCCTGATGTCAGACCTGATCGCTGCCGATATCCACGATTCCGCCGTCTGTGACGTCGCGCTCGTCATCAGCGAGCTGCTCAGCAACGCCCTGCGGCACGCGGCGCCGCTGCCCGGCTCCAAGATCCGCGTCGCCTGGCGCGTCGACGCCGGGAGCGTCCAGGTCGCGGTCAGCGACGGCGGCGCGCAGACCGTTCCTGAGCTGGGCGAACCCACTCAAGGGGCGACGGGGGGCCGGGGCCTCAGGATCGTGGAGAAGCTGTCGACGCGCTGGGGCACGAGCACCGGCGAGGAGGGCACCACGGTATGGGCCGAGGTGCCGGTCCGCCCGCTGAAGACCCAGACCGAGATGACGGCGGTCGGCGGGCCGGCCGTGGCAACCGAGAGCGGTTTAACGGGCGGGATCCGGCACCGCCGCCAGCCGGCTCGTCCAGGAACCTCTAAGGATGCGCTCAGCGCAGTTGCCTGGCTTCCGGGCGCCCGGCGCGGTAGGGTTCGGCTCGTGGAGCTAAATGTCTCGAGTCGATTTCACGATGATCACACAATCGTGACCATTTGCGGTGAGATCGATCTCTATACCGCTCCGCGGCTGCACAGCGAGCTCACCGCCGTCCTGGCCGATGACATGCCCGCCCGGGTCGTGATTGACATGTCCGGCGTGGATTTCTGCGACTCGACCGGCATGAACGTGCTGCTCTCCTGCCTGCGCCGGGTGCGCGAGCGGGGCGGCGAGCTCGAGATCGCCTCCCCCAAGCCCGCGGTGCGCAAGATCCTTCAGGTCACCGGCCTGGACTCGGTGTTCACCCTCGTGGACGACGCGAGCCTGAACCGGCCGAAGCCAGCGGTCCAGCAGTGACGGGGACAAGGAGGTAGGCCAGGCCCCGGCGGCCTGGGAGTTGGCCTAGGATCGGCCCCATGTCAGCAGCGTCCCCAGACGACGTCGCGGTGGTCATCCCGGCGCGGAACGAGGCCGATCGCGTCCAGGCGACCGTGACGGCCGCGGCCGGGCTCGCCCGCGTCGGCCTCGTGGTGGTTATCGATGACGGTTCCGGGGACGCCACGGGCGCCGTGGCCCGCCGGGCGGGTGCCATCGTGATACGGCACGCCAGGAACCGGGGCAAGGCGGCCGCCATGCAGACCGGCGCCAACGCGGTGGGCCTGGTCGACCAGCGCGAGCGCCGCGAGCATCCCCGCCACCTGTTGTTCCTCGACGCGGACCTGGGCGAGTCGGCCGCGCAGGCCGGGCCGCTGGCCGACCCGGTCATCGCGGGCACGGCCGACATGACCATCGCCGTCTTCGCCGCCACTGTCAAGCTTGGCGGGCACGGCCTGGTCGTCGGGCTGTCCGGGGCCGGCATCGGCCGGGCCGCCGGCTGGCGGCCGGTCCAGCCGCTGAACGGGCAGCGCTGCCTGACCCGGGCGGCGTTCGAGGCGGCGCGCCCGCTGGCGCGCGGCTGGGGGGTGGAGACCGCGCTCACCATCGACCTGCTGCGCCAGGGATTCCGGGTTACCGAGGTCGAGGTGGAGCTCGCGCATCGGGCCACCGGGACCGGCCTGCGCGCCCAGCTGCACCGTGCGCACCAGCTCGCCGACGTCGCCAGGGCGCTCGCCGCACGGCCATGACCAGATGGCCGGGGCGCGCGGGACCGGCGGGGACCCAGGATACCCAGGGTCCGGCCGCGGCCGCGCGTTCCGTGGGTACCGCCGGGCTCATCGCCATCGGGGTCAGCGTCGCGTGCACGTTCGCCGTCGCGGCGGCCGGGCCTTCGGTCATGGAACCGGCGCTGCCGGGCCGGCCCGGGACACCGCCCTGGTCCCTTGGCCTGCACCCGTCGCCTTACCTCGCGGTCGGCCTGACCGCGGCCGGGCTGGCCGCCGGGACGACCGGGCTGGTGCTCGTGCTGCGGGCGGTCCGGGGCGGCTGGTCGGTCCCGGTGCGGGCCGTCCTGGTGGCGGGGCTGCTGGCGGCCGCCGCGCTGACCCTGGTGCCGCCCTTCGGGTCATCGGATCATCTCAGCTACGCCGCCTACGGGCGGATGCTCGTCACCGGCCACAACCCGTACACCACGACGCCGGCCCAGCTGGCCGCCGCGGGCGATCCCATAGCCCGGGCGGTGCAGGACTGGTCGGGATCGCCGTCGGTCTACGGGCCGCTCGCGACCGCGATCCAGGGGCTGGCCTCGCTGGCCGGCGGGACCTCGGTGCGGCTCACCGTGTTCGTGCTCGGCCTGGCCAACCTGGCCGCCTTCGCCGTCACCGCGCTGCTGCTGCACCGGACGACACGTCATGACCCGGTGCGGCAGCTGCGCGCGGCCCTGCTGTGGGCCTGCAACCCGCTGCTGCTCCAGGTGCTCGTGGCCGGGGCGCACGTGGACGGCCTGGCGGTCGTCTTCGGCGTCGCCGCCGTGGCGGTGATGTCCCAGGGGGGTACGGGGAGGCGGGCCGGGGGGTCGCCCCCCCGGGCCAGCACAGCAGCGATCGCCGGGGCCCTCGTCGGCCTGGGGTTCGCCGTCAAGGTCACCGTCGCGCTGGTCGGGCTGGGACTTGCCATCGCGCTGGTCCTCCAGCCCGGGCGCGGCTGGCGGCGCCTGGTGCCGCCGCTCGCGGCGCTCGGCGCGGGGTTCGCGGTGACGGCGGGAGCGGCGGTGGCCATCGGCGGTCCCGCCATGCTGCGGCAGTCGTCCCGGGCGAGCGACATGGTGTCGATCGGGTCGCCGTGGCGGCTGATCCGGACCGTCATCCAACTCGCGGTGGCCGGGACGGCCGCGACCGACATCGTGAAGGCCGGGGCCGTCGCGCTGGCCGTGGTGCTCGCGGTGCTGCTGATCCGGGGGCTGCCGGGTCTCGCGGCCGGCCGCGGGCCGGGCACGGGCCCGGACCCGGGCAGGTACGCGAGCGTTACCTTCGCGCTGGCCCTGGCCTGGCTCTTCGCGTGGCCTTACGTGCTGCCGTGGTACGACGCGCTGGCGTGGGCGCTGCTGCCGCTGGTGCCGCTGGGGCCCGGGGCCGTGGAAGGGGTGAGCTGGCTGCTGCTGGCCCGGACCGCGGCGCTCGGGTTCGGCTACCTGCCCGCGCGGCAGACCGACGCGGCGCTGCCGCCCGGGCTCGGGTGGCTGCAGCCGGTGGTCAGGCACGGGGTGACGCCCGCCGTGCTCGCCGCGGCCACGGCCTGGCTGGTGGTCCTGATGGTGCGACGGGACGGGCCGGCCGGCCGGCCGCGCCGCGCCGCGGACATGCCCCCCGAAGCGAGCGAGGCGCCCGCGAGGGGGGCCGTCAGGTGAACACCGTCACCGGGATCCCGGTCGCGGCCGAAGCGGGCCGCCGGGGACCCGCGAGCTGGCCCGGCCGCCTGCACCGGCGGGTGGCCGCCTGGCCGCCCTGGGCGACCACGGCCCTCGGGGTGCTGGCCTGGATCGCGGCGCTGGCCGCCGTCGAGCCGCTGGTGCGCGGGTACCTGACCAGCGTGCCCGACCAGCGGATGGTGGACCTCAACGTCTACCGCGCTGGCGGCCTGAGCGTCCTGCAGGGCCAGCCGCTCTACACCGTGCTGACCCAGCCGCCGCAACTGCTCCCGTTCACCTACCCGCCGGCCGCCGCGCTCTTCGCGGTGCCGCTGGCGCTGATGCCCTGGCCGGCCGCCCAGCTGGCCTGGGTGCCTGTCATCTACGTGCCGCTCGGGGTGGTCATCTGGTTCGCGTTCGCGCCGCTGCTCCGCCGGGCCGGGCGGCTGCGCGCGGTCGCGTTCGCGGTCATCTTCGCGGGCTGTGCCTACCTGTTCCCGGTGCGTGACGAGATGCGTTTCGGCCAGGTGGACATGATCCTGCTCGCGATGGCCGTGGCGGACTGCGCGGCCCGCGCCCCGCGCTGGCCCCGCGGCGCGCTGGTCGGGCTGGCCACCGCGATCAAGCTGGTGCCCGGGGTGTTCATCGTGTACCTGTGGCTGTCGGGACGGCGGCGCGCCGCGGTGACCGCGGCGGCTGCGGCGGCCGCCTGGACGCTCGGCGCCTGGCTGCTGCTGCCCCGTGATTCGGTCACGTACTGGACCAGCGCGATCTTCCAGTCCGGGCGGCTCGGATCCAACGCGGGCACGTCCAACCAGTCGCTGCGCGGCATCCTGCTCAGGGAGTTCCTGCCCGGCCAGGCTCCGGGCGCGCTCTGGGCCGTCCTGGCCATCGCGGTGGCGATAGCCGGCTTCGCGCTGGCCGGGCGGCTGGCCCGGCAGGGCAGGGAGATGGAGGGGATCGCGGTCACCGCGCTGCTCTGGGTGCTGCTCTCCCCGGTCTCGTGGATCCATCACTTCGTTGTCGTGGTGCTGGTCATCGGCGCGATCCTGGCCGACGGGCGCTCCCGGCCGCGGGTCGCCATCGCGGTGGTCACCGCCGCGTTCTTCGCCCTGACCATTCCCTGGTGGGGCCAGTCCCTGCTCGGCCGGCCGGCCGTGCCGGTGCTGGCCGCCCGGGTGGTACAGGACGCCTTCGGGATCGCGGCCGTGGTGCTGATCGTGGTAATCGCCCGGTTGCGCGCCCCGGACCGGCGGACGCCGGCGGCCTAGCCCGGGCGCGCGCACCCGGAGGGCTGGCATCATGTGGGCTATGCCTTATGCCTACCTGGGGCCCGAGGGGACCTTCTCCGAGGCGGCGCTGCGCGCCGTCGACCCCGATGCCGAGCCGCTGTCCTGTCCCACCATCCAGGCCGCCCTCGCCGCCGTGCGCGAGGGCACGGCGGAACGCGCCGTGGTTCCCATCGAGAGCTCGGTCGAGGGAGTCGTCACCGCGACCCTGGATGACCTGGCCACGGGGAACGACCTGGTCATCATGGCGGAACTGCAGATCCCGATCGCGTTCGCGCTGCTGGCCAGGCCGGGGACCGGGCTCGGCGACATCAAGAAGCTCGGCGGCCACCCGCAGGCCATGCCGCAGTGCCGCGGCTGGCTCGCCGCGAACCTGCCGGACAGCGAGTGGGTGCCGCTGGCGTCCAACGCGGAGGCGGCCCGCCAGGCCGCGGACGGGCACGTGGACGCGGCGCTGGCGGGCGCCTTCGCCGCCGGCCGGTACGGGCTTGAGGTCATCGCGCCCGATGTGCACGACCGGGCCAACGCCGTGACCAGGTTCGTCGTGGTGTCACCGCCCAGGCCGCTGCCCGCGCGCACCGGGGCAGACCGGACGTCGCTGGCCGCCTTCCTGGCCGAGGATCACCCGGGCGCGCTGCTCGAGATCCTCACCGAATTCGCGGTGCGCGGCATCAACCTGACCACCATCCAGTCGCGGCCCACCGGCGACCGCCTCGGCCAGTACTACTTCTTCATCGACTGCGAGGGCCACGTCGATGACGCGCGGGTCGGCGAGGCGCTGATGGGGCTGCGCCGGGTCTGCCGCGAGGTGCGCTTCCTCGGCAGTTACGCCAGGTGCGACGGCGGCGTCACCCACGTCCGGCCGGGCACCTCGGACCCGGAGTTCGCCGAGGCCGCCGCGTGGCTGGGGCGGCTGCGCTTCGGCCGTCCCTAGGGAGCCGTCCCCGGGGGCCGCCCCCAGCCCGGAGCCGCAGGGTCCTTACGCCCGGCACGCGCCCGCTCGTTCGGGCCAATGATCTTTCTTACAGGTACGGCCCCGAGCCCGGGCGCTGGTGCGCCGGCTCCTGATCGGCGGGCATCATGCCGGGCGGCAGGGCGCGGCGCATCTGCTCGAGCTGGGCGCGAGCCGCCATCTGCTGGGCGAACAGCGTGGTCTGGATGCCGTGGAACAGGCCCTCCAGCCAGCCCACCAGCTGAGCCTGGGCGATCCGCAGCTCGGCCTCGCTCGGCACGTCCTCCTCGGTGAACGGCAGCGACAGCCGCTCCAGCTCGTCGACGAGCTCGGGGGCCAGCCCGTCCTCCAGCTCCTTGATGGAGCTCTGGTGGATCTCCTTCAGCCTGACCCGGCTCTTCTCGTCCAGGGGAGCCGCCCGGACCTCCTCGAGCAGCTGCCTGATCATGTTGCCGATCCGCATGACCTTGGCGGGCTGCTCCACCATCTCGGTGACCGGGCGCTCGCGGCTGGCATTCTCATCCTGCTCGCCGCCCACCGCTATGCTGTCCGGGCCCACGACGAGGACCTGCGGTTGCTCTTGTGCTTGAGAGTTCATCCCGTCACTCATTCCCCTAGTCTGGCCGATCACGCCGCCCGGTCAGGTCGGCGGGGTCACTCTGGCCGGAGCAAGATCTTGCCGATGTGCTCGCTGGCCGCCATGGCCCGGTGCGCCTGTGCCGCCTGCGACATGGGCAGTTCCCTGTCGATGACGGCCGCGACCAGCCCGGCGTCGATGAGCGGCCACACGTGGTCGCGCACGGCCGCCACGACGCCGGCCTTCTCGCTCGCGGGCCGGGCCCGCAGCGTCGTGGCGTGCACGCTGGCCCGCTTGCCCTGCAGGACGCCCAGGTCGATTTCGGCGCGGCTGCCGCCCTGCCGGCCGATGATGACCAGCCGCCCGCCGGTGGCCAGCGCGGCCAGGTTACGGGCCAGGTAGCTGGCGCCCATGATGTCGAGGATCACGTCGGCGCCCGCGCCGCCGGTGGCGTCGAGCAGCGCCGCGACGAAGTCCTCGTCCCGGTAGCTGATGGCCACGTCGGCGCCGAGCTCGCGGCAGCGGGCCAGCTTCTCCGGCGATCCCGCGGTACAGGCGACCCGGGCGCCGAAGGCCTTGCCCAGCTGGATCGCCATCGTGCCGATCCCGCCGCTGCCGCCGTGCACCAGCAGCGTCTCGCCGGCCGCCAGCCGGGCCAGCTGGAAGACGTTGGCGTACACCGTGCACGCGGTCTCGGGGAACGCGGCGGCCTCGGCCACGCCCACCCGCCCGGGAACCGGCAGCACCTGTCCCGCGGGCACCACGACCTGCTCGGCGTAGCCGCCGCCGGCCAGCAGCGCGCACACCTCGTCACCGGGCCGCCAGTCCGTGACGCCGTCCCCGACGGCGCGGACCCGGCCCGAGCACTCCAGGCCCGGGTAGGGCGGCGCGCCTGGCGGCGGCGGGTACAGGCCCTGCCGCTGCATCAGGTCCGCCCGGTTGACGCCGCCGGCGGCGATGTCGATGACCACCTCGCCGGGGCCGGGAACCGGGTCGGGCACCTCGAGCCAGCGCAGGACCTCGGGCTCGCCGGGCTCGGTGATGACGACGGCGTGCATTACCTCTCCCTCATGTTCGGCAGCCGGGCGTGCCAACTCTGCCACCTCCGGGCTGCCGGCCGGACAGGGAACCCGGTATCGCAACTGAGTGCCACCGCTCCAGTGCGCTGGGTGTCGAAATAGTGCGTCGTTTGGCTTACGCTCGAAGAGATGCACGAACCCGGCCCGCATGCGCGCCCACCCATGAGGACCCAGAGGGGCGACCCGTGACGATGAACAACGATACGCCGCAGATCTACGGCGCCGACGGGCACGACCATGCGCACGGTCCGTTCCCCGAGCACGACGGCGAGGCCTTCCCGGCCTTCCGCGGGTGGGCCGGCTGGGGCGACCGGGTCGAGCCAGTGGCGCCGGACGATGACTACCCGCAGGAACCCGGGCACGCGCCAGATGCGGGCTACCTGCGGCACCTGGGGTACCCGCCAGCCCCGGGAGACGATCGCGATCCGTGGGATGAGAGCGGCTCCGGGTACGCGAACGATCTCGGCTACCCGGGTGACCCCGGATACCCCGGTTATCCGGATTACCGGGACGGCGACGGCTCTGATCAGGACGCGGGTTACCCGCCGGGCGCCAGCCATGCGCCGCGCGCGGGGTACCCGCCGGATGCGGGGTACGCGCCGGTGATCAGCTACCCGCCGGACCGCGGCCACGCTGCGGACCTGGGCTTCGCGGCAGATCCTGGCTACGCGGAAGGCTTCGGCTACGCGGAGGACCTGGCCCCCGGCCACGACGTGAGCCCGGTGCCGCCGATGGAACCGCTGCCGGATCTCCACGAGCAGGCGGCCGCCCCGGCGTACTGGGCGGCTCCGCAGCGGGAGAAGGCTCCGCCGATCATGAGCGCGCCGCTGCCGACGATGGTTCCGCCGGTGGCTCCCGACGGCGGCCGCGCCGTCCCGGACGAGGCGCTGACCCTGCTGCCGCTGGCGGCAGATCCGGAGCACGGGCGGGAGACGTCTGACAGCCTGACCACCGAGTCCCTGCTGCACGGCAAGCGGGCGGCCCCGGCGTCGGGCTGGCGTCGCAGCGTGTACCGGGTGACTGGCGGGCTGCTGCGGTTCGGTGAGTCGTCGGCCGAAATGCGCCGCCGCGACCTCATCAACCGGGTCAGGACGCCGGTCGCGGGCGGTCATCACCGGGTCGCGGTGCTCAGCCTCAAGGGCGGCGTGGGCAAGACGACGACCGCGGTGGGGCTCGGCGCCACACTCGCCACACTGCGCGGCGACCGGGTGATAGCCCTCGACGCCAACCCCGACCGCGGCACGCTGTCCGACAAGGTGCGGCTGGAGACGGCCGCGACGGTCAGGGACCTGCTGAACGAGCGCGACCAGGTCAGCCGGTATGCCGACGTGCGGGCCTTCACCTCCCAGGCGCCGAGCCGGCTGGAGGTGCTCGCCTCTGACCGGGATCCCG
>Ga0335069_10016927_pt1 | contig 10164 bp, 3 predicted proteins | sample Lox_Sample_11_FD_206714 | JGI IMG/M metagenome (GOLD analysis project Ga0335069, IMG submission 206714) | Soil microbial communities from Loxahatchee National Wildlife Refuge, Florida, United States - Lox_Sample_1.1 | ecosystem: Environmental > Terrestrial > Soil > Wetlands | place: USA: Florida...
CCAGCGCTTCGCTCCCTGGGGTTTACCCTCCTTCTCCTTCTGGCGTCCGCCGCGGCCTTCGCGACCGAGACCAAGCCTTACGCGCGCGAGGATATGGCGAGCGATGCAGTGCGCCTCGCCGAAACCCTTCGCACGCAGGCCGCGAAGATCGGCGCGATCACGGCGGGCAAGTCGCCGGACACGCTCCGCAAGGCCGCGATCGCCGCCGCCGCGGCGGGCAAATTCGCCGATGCGCAAAAGCTTGCCGCCGCGGCGATCAGCACCGCCCCGAAAGACCCCGCGAACTGGCTGACGCTCTCCGAAATCGCGACGCGGGCCGACGACGCGCAGGCCAACGACCGCTACGATCTCGTGACCGCCGGCGCAACCGCGGCCTATGCCGCCTATGAGCGCTCGACGAGCCCGCAGGCGCAGGCGCGGGCGCTGGCCACGCTCGGCGCCCTGCTCGCGCGGCACGAACTCTGGCGCCCGGCGCTCGACGCGCTCAGAGCCTCTCTGGACAAGGAGGATGCGCCCGACGTGCGCAACATCTACGAGACTATGCGCGCCGAGCACGGCTTCCGCATCGTCGACTACAAGGTCGACAACGAATCGACCGCGCCGCGCGCCTGCTTCAACTTCTCCGATCCGCTCGCGCGCAAGACGGATTTCGCGCCCTATGTCGCCGTCGCCGGCGCGTCGGAAACCGCGATCTCCAACGAGGATCAGCAGCTCTGCGTCGAGGGGCTGAAGCACGGCGAGCGCTATCAGATCACGCTGCGCCAGGGTTTGCCGTCCGCCGTCGGCGAGGCTTTGCTGAAGGCGGCCGACTATCAGATCTATGTGCGCGACCGCTCGCCGCAGGCGCATTTCGCGGGCAAGGCTTATGTGTTGCCACGGCAGGGCCAGGAAGGCGCGCCGCTCGTCACGGTCAACACGAGCAAGGTCGCCATCGACGTCTATCGCATCGGCGACCGCAATCTGGTCGCCGCCATCGCGCGCGACGATTTTTTGAAGCCGATCGACTCATCGCGCGCTGAGGAAATCGAGTCGCAGGATGGCGCAAAAGTCTGGAGCGGCTCGATGGATGTCGCATCCGACCTCAACAAGGACGTCGTCACCGAATTCCCGATCCTGAAAGCGGTGGGAGCCCTTCAGCCCGGGGTCTATCTCGTCACCGCAAAACCGTGGAAGGAGAAGGTCCCCGGCGCGGAGGACAACGACTATTCGCAGCTCGCGACGCAGTGGATGGTCGTCTCGGACCTCGGGCTCACGGCGATTTCGGGCCCGCGCGGCGTTCACGCGATGGTCCAGTCGCTCGACTCGGCCGCCCCGGTCGCGGGCGTCGAAGTGAAGCTCGTCGCGCGCAACAACGAGGTGCTGGCGACCAGGACGACCGGCGCGGACGGGAGAGCCGATTTCGATCCCGGCTTCGCGCGTGGGCGCGGCGGCTCGGCTCCCGGGCTTCTGGTGGCGACGCTTGGCGGCGACTACAATTTCCTCAGCCTCACGCAGAACGCCTTCGACCTCACCGACCGCGGCGTTGGCGGGCGCGATGCGCCCAAGGGCCTCGACGCCTTCCTCTACACGGAGCGCGGGGTCTATCGCTCGGGCGAGACGGTTTTTGCGACCGCGCTCCTTCGCGACGCGAAGGGCGTCGCGAAGTCCGGCCTGCCCCTGACCTTCGTCGCGAAGCGTCCCGATGGCGTCGAATACAGGCGGGAAACTGTCGCGGATCAGGGCCTCGGCGGCCACGCCTTCGCCTTGCCGCTGCTGCCAGGCGCAGCGCCCGGGAAATGGACGATCGAGGCTTACGCGGATCCCAAGGGCGATTCGATCGGCGAGGTCGGGTTCCTGCTCGAAGATTATATCCCCGAGCGGCTCGACTTCACGCTCCATCCGGATCGCGATTTCGTGGCGCCGGGCGAGCCGATCGAATTCTCGCTCGATGCGCGCTTCCTCTACGGCGCGCCGGCGAGCGGCCTCGACGTGACGGGCGCCGTCCGCCTCCAGGCTGCGCCCGGCGGCGCGCTACCGGGCTTCCCGGGCTTCGTCGCCGGTCTCGCGGACGACGATTTCACGCCGATCCAGCAGCAGTTCGGTGACAAGGTGGTCACAGACGTCAAAGGCCACGCGGAACTTTCGGTCGATCTGCCCGACGGGACTTCAACGCGCCCGCTGGAGGCGAAGCTGATCGTCGATGTGGCGGAGCCGGGTGGGCGGACGGTCGAGCGCACCGCCACCCTGCCCGTGCGCGCGCGCGCCGTAATGATCGGCGTGAAGAAGGACTTCGATTCTTCGATCAGCGCGGGCGACGTCGCTACCTTCGAGGCGATTGCGATTCAGTCTGATGGCGCGCGCGTCGCACGCAAGGGCGCTGAATGGTCGATTTATCAGGTGACGAACGACTACCAGTGGTTCAATTCGGACGGCCGCTGGAGTTTTGAGCCGGTGAAGTCGTCGAAGCGGATTGCGACGGGAATCATCGACATCGGGGTCGACGGCGCCGCTAAAATCTCCACGCCTGTGACCTGGGGCGCGCACAGGATCGAGGTCAAGACGGCCGAGGGCGAGGAGACGAGTCTCAGTTTTGATGTCGGCTGGTCTGGGACGGCGAGCGCCGACACGCCCGATAATGTGCAGGTCACGCTCGACAAGGCCGCTTTTGCGCCGGGCGAGGAGGCGAGGCTGCGCATCCACGCGCTTGCCCCCGGCAAGGCGACTGTGGCGCTCGTCGGCGCGGGAATCGAGGAATTCATCGACGTCGGTATATCGGCCGGCGACAACGTCGTCCCCTTCACAGTTGGCGCGGACTGGGGTCCTGGCGCCTATGCGGTGGCGCTGACCCATCGCCCGCTCGACGTCGCGGCCAAACGGATGCCGGGCCGCGCGATCGGAGTCGCGTGGTTCGCCATCGCGCCGGAATCGCACAGGCTGGACGTGACGCTCAATGCGCCGGATGTCGTGCGCCCACGCGGGGAGATCAGCATTCCCGTGAAGGTGGCAGGCTTGTCGCCAGGCGACGAGGCGTTCGTGACGCTCTCCGCGGTCGATATCGGCATTCTCAACCTGACCGGCTTCAGGACGCCTGATCCTGGAAGTTATTTCTTCGGCCAGCGCAAACTGCCGATCGAGATCCGCGACCTCTGGGGCATGCTGATCGACGGGATGCAAAGCGCGGCCGGCGCCATCCACGTCGGCGGCGACGAGAGCGGCAATCTCGAAGGAAACCTGCCGACCCAGCCGCCGCTTGCGCGCTACTCCGGCGTCGTGAAACTCGACGGCGAGGGCAAAGCGACGATCACCTTCAACCTGCCCGCCTTCAACGGCGCGATGCGCCTGGCGGCGGTCGCCTGGTCGAAAGACAAGGTGGGCAGCGCTGAGGCCGATGTCGCGGTGCGCGACAAGGTCGTCGTGCAGGCGACGCTGCCGCGCTTCCTCAATGTCGGCGACCAGTCCGAGATCCATGTCGACATCGACAATGTCGAAGACGCCGCAGGCGACTACACGCTCGACATCGACATTCGCGGGCCGTTGACCGCCGATGCCGCCGCGTTGCGGCAGACGCTGCATCTGGACGCGAAGCAACGCCGCGCGGCGACCGCCTCGATCGCGGCGGCCGGCGTCGGCGTCGCGGAATTCGACGTGCGGCTGACGGGCCCCGACTTCGACGCGACACAGACGCTGAAACTCGGCGTGACCTCCGGCGCGCCCGACGTCTATCGCCGCACCGTCGCCGCCCTGCCCGCCGGCTCAAGCCAAACGTTGCCCTCCGACCTGCTTGCGGAGTTCATTCCGGAGACCGGCTCCGTAGCCATTAGCGCTTCGCCCTTCGGCGCGCTGGACGCGCCCTCGCTGTTGCAGCAACTCGATCGGTTTCCCTATGGCTGTTCCGAACAAACGGTGAGCCGCGCTTTGCCGCTGCTCTACGTCAACCACATCGCGTCGCTCGAAAATCTCGGGGTCGATCCCGACATCGGCGCGCGCGTCAGCCGGGCGATCGAGCGCGAGCTGACGCGGCAAAGCGCAAGCGGCGCCTTCGGCATGTGGGAGGCAGACGGCGGCGACGACGATCCGTGGCTCGACGCCTACGTGACGGATTTTTTGACTCGCGCGCGCGAGCAGAAATATTCGGCGCCGCAGCCGGCTTTCAATCTTGCGCTCGACCGGCTGCGCAACACGGCGGTCAATGCGGCGGAGCCCAACAAGGACAATTCCGCTGCGCTCGCCTACGCGCTCTACGTTCTCGCGCGCAACGGGCGTCCGGTGATCGGCGACTTGCGCTATCTCTCCGACGCCAAGCTCGACGCCTTCGCCACGCCGCTGGCCAAGGCGCAGCTCGGCGCGGCGCTTGCGATGCTCGGCGACCGCACACGCGCCGGCCGCGTTTTCGGCGCCGCGCTCGACGCGCTCGAAGCGGAGCGCGACCAGAACACATCGCGCTCCGACTTCGGCTCTCGTCTGCGCGACGCGGCCGCCGTGCTGACGCTCGTCGTCGAAGCCGACCCCGCCAAGGGCGGTTTGCCCGGGGATGCGGTCTTGCGCGCAGCCGACGCGCTCAGCGCCGCGCGCAAGGAGCGGGAGTTGCTCAGCACGCAGGAAATGAACTGGATGGTGCTGGCGGCGGCAGCGCTCGCCGAGAAGAAGATGGCGGGCGCCTTCGACCTCAATGGCAAGCCGGTTTCTGGCGCGCTCTACCGGGTTTGGGACGATGCGGCCTTCGCGCGCGCCCCAATCCAGGTGGCGAACGCCGGCGAGACGCCGGCCGAGCTGGTCGTGACGGCCTCGGGCGCCCCCATCGAGCCCGAATCGGCGCTTTCGCACGGCTACGCGGTCGAGCGCAGCTTCTTCAATCTGGACGGTTCGCCAGCCGACCTCGCAAACCTCAGACAGAACGATCGCGTCGTAGTCGCGCTCAAGGTGACGGAGACGGAAGCGCGCTATGCGCGGCTGCTCATCGTCGACCGCCTGCCGGCGGGTCTTGAGATCGACAATCCGGCGCTGGTCGACGGGGCTTCGGTGGAGGCGTTCAACTGGATCACGAATGACGCGCCGGTCGAGCACACGGAATACCGCGACGACCGCTTCGTCGCGGTGTTGAGCCGGGCGCCGGGTCAGAGCGCTTTCATCAACCTCGCCTATGTCGCGCGCGCCGTCGCGCCCGGCCGCTACGTCCATCCGCCTGCGACGGCGCAGGACATGTACAATCCCGAGCGCTTCGGCCGCACCGCTTTCGGGCAGATGGCGGTGAAGGCGAAGTGAGGCGGGTTCCTCTTATCCTCGTCCTCGCCGCGCTCGCGCTCATGGGCGCCGCGAGCCTCGGCGCCGATCTCGCCTGGATGCGCTACACGCAAAGCCTCGGGCCGATCGACCTCATGGCTTCGCGCGAGGGCTCGACGGTCGTGGTCGACCGCGAAGGGCAACTATTGCGCCCCTTCACTTTCGCCGACGGCGTCTGGCGCCTGCCCGCCACAGTGCATGACGTCGATCCGCGCTATCTCGCCATGCTCATCGCCTATGAAGACGGGCGCTTCTACACGCACCACGGCGTCGATTCGCGCGCGCTCCTGCGCGCCGCCGGACAATGGCTCTCGCATGGCCATGTCGTCTCGGGAGGATCCACGCTCTCGATGCAGGTGGCGCGCCTCATCGAGCCGCGCGTCGAGCGCTCCCTGTCAGCCAAGCTGAGGCAGGCAGCCCGCGCGCTTGAGATCGAGCGCGCCGTCGGCAAGGAAGGTGTGCTCGACCGCTATCTCATGCTCGCGCCTTACGGCGGCAATCTCGAGGGCGTGCGCGCCGCCTCGCTCGCCTATTTCGGCAAGGAGCCGAAGCGGCTGACTACCGCAGAAGTGGCGCTGCTCGTCGCGCTGCCGCAGTCGCCCGAAGCGCGCCGCCCTGATCGGACGCCCGAAGCCGCGCGCGCCGCGCGCGACCGGGTGCTGAGTCGGGTCGCGGCGCGCGGCGTCATCAGCGAGGCGGAAGCTGACGCCGCGATGCGCGAGCCGGTTCCGCATGGGCGGCTGCCGATGCCGGCGCTCGCCGCGCATGCCGCGGAAGAAGCGGTCGTGGCGAACAAATCCGCGAAGCTCATCCGCCTGACGATCGACGCAGGCTTGCAGGCGAAGCTCGAAACCCTGGTCAGGGAAAGTGTTTTGCGGCTTGGTCCCAAACTGTCGGCGGCGCTGATCGTCATCGACAACAGGTCGGGCGAAGTCCGCGCGCGCATCGGCGCCGCGGACCCGGACGACGAGACGCGCGGCGGCGCGATCGACATGTCCGAGAGCCCGCGCTCGCCAGGCTCCGCGCTGAAGCCTTTCATCTATGCGCTGGCCTTCGATGAGGGCCTCGCGCACCCCGAGACGATCCTTTCCGACCGCCCCGCCCGCTATGGCGCGTATGCGCCGCAGAACTTCGACCTTGGCTATCAGGGCACCGTGACCGCCCGGCAGGCCTTGCAAATGTCACTGAATCTTCCGGCCATCGAACTTCTGGCCGACGTCGGGCCATCCACGTTCCTCGCGCGCCTGCATGGGGCGGGCGCCGATGTCGCGTTGCCGAAGGATGCGCCGGTCGGACTCGCGATCGGCCTCGGGGGGCTCGGGATTACACTGACCGACATCGCCCGGCTCTATACGGCCCTAGCGCGCGGCGGCGAGGCGCCGGCGCTCGTCGAGCGCATCGCCGCGCCGCCGATGATCGACGCGCGCCGGGTAACGGACCCGGTCGCCGCCTGGTATGTGGCCGATATTTTGCGCGGCGCGCCTCCCCCGACGAATTCGCTGAGAGGCCGCATCGCGTTCAAGACCGGCACGTCCTATGGTTTTCGCGACGCGCTTTCGATCGGCTTCGACAAGAGAACGACGATCGCGGTCTGGGTGGGACGGCCCGACAACGGCCCGACGCCAGGGCTCATCGGACGCGAGGCGGCGGCGCCGATCCTGTTCGACGCGTTCGAGAGGCTTGGCCGCGACATAGATCCGATCCGCCCGCCGCGCGGCGTCCTGACAGCGAAGATCAGCGCGGACCTGCCGCCTCCTTTGCGGCACCTGCGCCGGGACGCGCCAAAGACCGTGGCGGCCGCCTCAGCGCAGACGCTGAAAATCGCCTATCCGCCCGACGGCGCGCGCATCGACCTTGGGCTCGACAATGGCGTACGGGAGGAAAATCTCGCGCTCAAGGCCCTCGGCGGTTCGCCACCCTTTACCTGGTTCGTCAACGGGGCGCCGGTCGGCGAGGCGGACTTGCGCCGGCAATCGGCCTGGCGGCCGGACGGCGCCGGCTTCGCGCACGTCTCCGTGGTGGACGGCAAGGGCGCGTCCGATGCGGTGACGGTCAGGCTGGAGTAGGCCTATCCGGACACAGCCATGCGCCGAAAAGCGCGCGCAGCGCCGCGACGAAGGCGAGCGGCTGGTCGATCATGACGTGATGCTCCGCCTCAGGGATCACGACATGCGGCGAGCCTGCCTTCAAAAAGCTCATGAGATAGGCCGCATCCGCGTCGCGGAAAAGCTGCGATCTGTCGCCGCGCATCAACGCCAGCGGGCAGCGCGCCGCGGCGGCGATGGGCGCCGGATCGACCTGCTTGAATTTCTCCCAGAAATGCGGATCGAAGCACAGCGCCCAGCCCTGCGTTCCCTCGCTGTCCACGGCCTCGCGAGCGGAGGTGCGCCCGATGTGGTCGAGGATGAAGAGATGTTCACAGGGCTGCGGGGGCATGAGGCGGAAGCGCGCGACGACCGCGCCCAGCGAGGGCTGCACCCGCAGGGCTTTCGTGCGCGGCGGCGAGCCGGGCTTCATATTCTGCGGCGCGAAGAACGGCGGATCGACCATGACCGCAGCCTTGAGTTCATTGCCGAAGTCGCGCGCAAAGCCCATCGCGATCCGGCCGCCGAAAGAATGGCCGACGATCATCGGCGGCCCTACGTCGAACGCACCCGCGGCGCGACCCGTTGAGCGCGCCTCCCGCACGAACTGGTCGAAGGCGTAAGCCTTGCGCCAATCCGAGCGGCCCATGCCAGAAAAGGTCGGCGCCACGACGCGATGCGTGCCGGCGAAGAACGGCGCGATGAACGACCACCAGTCCGCATGGGCGGCCCCGCCATGCAGGAAGACGAGACCGGGTCTGCCGCGCTCTCCCCAGGCGAGGCATTCGAGCCGCGCCCCCTCTACCTCTACGAATGTCCGTTCCGGCGCGCAGGCGATCGCGCGCCGAAACCAGTCGGGCGCCGGGGGCTTCTCGCCGTGAAAGCCGGCGAGCGGCGCCATCACGCTTTGATCGTTCACCGCTCAGGCAAGCTCCGGCTTGGGCGTCAGTTGCCTCACGCGACCTCGAACAGGCCAGCAGCGCCCATGCCGCCGCCGACGCACATCGTCACGACCACATATTTCGCGCCGCGCCGCTTGCCCTCGATCAGCGCATGGCCGACGAGCCGCGAGCCGCTCATCCCATAGGGGTGGCCGACAGCAATCGCGCCGCCGTCGACATTGAGCTTGTCGTTGTCGATGCCGAGACGGTCACGGCAATAGAGCACCTGCACGGCGAAGGCCTCGTTGAGTTCCCACAGGTCGATATCGTCGACCTTGAGGCCATGCGCCTTGAGGAGCTTCGGAACCGCAAACACCGGCCCTATCCCCATCTCGTCAGGGTCGCAGCCAGAGACCGCAATGCCGCGATAGATTCCAAGTGGGGCAAGATTGCGCTGGCTCGCGAGCTTGCCCTCCATCAGCACACAGGCGCTCGCGCCGTCGGAAAGCTGCGAGGCGTTGCCGGCGGTGACGCTTTGCCCCGGCTCCTTGAGATGCAGGCCACTGCCCGGAAAGGCGGGCTTGAGGGCCGAAACGCCGTGAAGCGTCGTATCAGCGCGGATGCCCTCGTCGTGCTTCAACATCACTTCCTTGTCGGACACGGCGCCCGTCGCCTTGTCCATGACCTTCATGACCGTCTTGAGCGGGACGATCTCCTGATCGAACCGGCCGGCCGCCGTGGAAGCCGCGGACCGCTGCTGCGACTGCACGCCGAACTCGTCCTGCTTGTCGCGCGAAACGCCGTAGCGCTGCGCGACGATCTCAGCGGTCTCAAGCATCGCCATATAGGTATCGTCGCGATGAACGACGAGCCAGGGGTCCTGGGCGCGGTAGCTGTTCATCTTGTCGTTCTGCACAAGCGAGATCGACTCGAGGCCGCCGCCGACCGTGACGGTCATGCCGTCGTCAACAATCTGCTTCGCCGCGATCGAGATCGCCATGAGGCCCGACGCGCATTGGCGGTCGACCGACATGCCGGCGACCGTCGTCGGCAGGCCAGCGCGCAGCGCGCATTGCCGGGCCATGTTGTAGCCGGTCGAGCCCTGCTGCATCGCCGCGCCCATCACGACGTCATCGACCTCGCCGGGTTCGATCTTGGCGCGAGAAACGGCGGCGGCGATCACGTGACCGCCAAGCGCCTGCGCCTGGGTGTCGTTAAAAGCGCCGCGATAGGCCTTGCCGATTGGCGTGCGGGCGGTTGAAACGATGACTGCTTCACGCATTGGGATGCTCCTGATGACAGCTCAACGGGTTTGTCGTTGGCGCCCCTTCCTTCCTGGGAGGAGGAGGCTGCCGATCCTGCTAAGACGGCGCAAACGTTCATGGGGTAAACGTCTTCTCTTCCGCCGCGATCTTCTCCAGCAGCGCCGCGGGCCTGAAGGCGTCGCCGTGCTTCGCCTGGAATTCGCGTAAGCGTTCGAGCACAGTCTTCGGGCCGATCGTGTCGGCGTAGAACATAGGGCCGCCACGATAGACAGGCCAGCCGTAGCCGTAGATCCAGACGATGTCGATATCCGAGGCGCGCTGGGCCTTGCCCTCTTCGAGAATCTTCGCGCCTTCGTTGATCATCGGATAGGTGCAGCGCTCAAGAATCTCCTGGTCCGAAATCTTCCGCTGCGCAACGCCCTTCGCGGCGGCAAAATCGCGGATGATTTTTTCGACATGCACGGACGGGCTGGCGTTGCGCTTCTCATCGTAGTCGTAAAAACCCGCGCCGGTCTTCTGGCCACGCCGCCCCTCCTCGCAGAGAATCTCGCGGATGGTCCCACGCTTCGAGGTCGCAGCGTTCCAGCCGATATCGAGCCCGGCAAGATCGCTCATCGCGAAGGGACCCATCGGCATGCCGAAATCGTAGAGCGCCCGATCCACGTCCCATGGCGT
>Ga0335069_10016928_pt1 | contig 10164 bp, 7 predicted proteins | sample Lox_Sample_11_FD_206714 | JGI IMG/M metagenome (GOLD analysis project Ga0335069, IMG submission 206714) | Soil microbial communities from Loxahatchee National Wildlife Refuge, Florida, United States - Lox_Sample_1.1 | ecosystem: Environmental > Terrestrial > Soil > Wetlands | place: USA: Florida...
CGGCTAATTGCCGGGGATGCGCGGGATAGCGGAACTCCTGACCGAAGTTATCGCCCGGATAGAACCAGGCGCGCAAAGCACGAGCGGTTCCCGGAGGGGTTTCCCAGAACATGAACCGGGAATTGCCGGTTGGCTGGATGCGGTAATTCGGGATCGCCAGCACGGTATCGATCACATGGGTCTGATTGGCATCGTAGACCTGAACGATGTGGCGGTCGAGATTGGACCGCAGGAGCCGGAGCACATAGGTTCCGGGCTCGAGATACGTGTCGGTGATCTGAACTGGCTGATCGATGGTGATGGTGGTTTGTTTGTCCCATTCGTCGGCTTGGGCGCGGAAGGTAACCAATCCAGTCGCGAGTGTGATTCCACCCACGGCCGCGATTCTCGTCCAGAGCCTTTTTGAAGAACGTGAGATCATGTGTAGCTCCTCCCTTCAAAACGAACCGGCAGTACGATCCGGCTAAAAGGTATTTGCCAAAAATGCCGCCCGGCTGCCAAAGGCCGAAGCAGCTGATTCCGCTGTTTCCAGAGGCATCTGGCGTGCCATTTTTCAGAAGTTGAGCAAAATCAGAGGATTGGATCTCGCACGGCGCCGGCGGTCTGGATGGCTGTCCGGGTAGTTTTTACCCGCATTTCCTTCATAGTCCTTCGGCTGTACGTATATGCCCGGCAGAAGGTTCACGACGCGCCGGGATTGACCGATGAGCTTTGCAAAGGCGCCCCCTTGAGGCCGATGAACGGGATTCAGACCATCCTTCAACCTGCTTGGAAGTTTGCCCGAAGACTGCGGTTCTTTTCGCCCAGGCAGTCTTCGGCAATGCGCGAATTAGCGCAAAAATTGGGGGGCCTGGGTAAGCAACCCGCCGAAGCCGCCCATCAAATTGGCGCGCGCTTCCTGAATTCGCATGCGCTGCTGGAGCAGATGGCGGGTTCCAGCGAAACGCTGGTCACCGAAAGCGAGGAATTGCTCCAGCTCGCCACCGGCAAGACAGACGGCCGCATCTCTGTGGAGGAAACCGCCGCTTTGCTGAAGGCGCCGCTGGAATTCCTGGATCGCTGGCGGTCCGGGATGGAAGCGCACCTGAAGGAGCTGGAATCGGCCAGCCAGGTTTTGAGCCAGCTTCGAAAATCGGAAACCACTCTGCAACAGACGGTGGAGCCGCTGCGGTTCACGCAGACTTTATTCCGGATCGAATCGGCGCGCTTGCCGGAGGCCAGCCGGCAGGCGTTCGCCTCGCTGACCCAGGAAATCGATTCGGTGCAGACGTTGGTTCGGGATACGTTCACGGACCGCTTCCGGCTGGTGGCAAGCACACAGGATCGAATCAACGGAGTGGTGGAAAACGTTCGGTCCCAGTGCCGGCACGTGGAAGAAGCGCTGGAATCGACGAAGGTTCAAATCGACGAATCGGTTCATCAGTTATTGGACGAAATCGACCGGAACGAAGGCCGCGACATCAGCCTGCGAGGCACCAGTCAGGCGATTGCGGACGAGGTGGGGAGGATCGTGGTCGCGCTCCAGACCCACGACATCGTCTCACAGCGGCTGAGCCATGTTTCATCGTCGTTAGGGGAAGCCGGAGAAACGCTGGAGGGCTACGCGCAATCGCCAGACGCGGACGGCGACCGCAAGGGTCCGGGCCTGGTGTACGGCTCGCTGCAGGTGCAAGCGGCGCAGATCGAAGAAGTCAAGCGAATGTTGGACCGCACCGAGGCGGCGCTTCAGGACTCCGGCGGGAAAGTGGTGGCTCAAATCGAAACCGTGGACCGGGAGTGCCTGCTGCTCGAAGAATTCAAGGAAGTGAGCGCGGCGGCGAACGGGACCATTCAGGTGCTGCTCGAAATGATCGCGGACGTGCGTTCGCTGGCGCAGATTGCGATTGAAGTGGCGGGCGATTCGTGCCGCCAACTGGAGCCGATCGGCGCGATGGCGGGGACTTTGACCGGATCGGTGGAGCAGCTTTCTCACCGGATGCGGCTGATCGCGTTGAATGCTCTGGTGCAAGCGATTCACATCGGCCAAGGCACGGGACTGGAAGTGCTGGCGGCGCATACCTCGGAGGTGTCGGCAACCACTTCGAATTTCGCGGAGGGATTGGGCTCGGATTTGCGCCGGCTCAGCGAGAATCTGGGCGCGATGCTGACGTCCTTTTCGCATCTGGTCGAAGAGGGGCAGGGGCAGATGGCCGTGCTTAATGAATCGGGAGCAGATCAGGAGAGGAAGCTGCATCTGCGGCGGGACCGGATTCTGGAGAAGCTGACAGAAGTCGGCCAGACCAACGACCGGATCCGCGATTGCGCAAAGGCGTTCACAGCCGAGTCCGACGCGCGAGCCGAGGCCAGCCTGGCGCTGGCGGAGCTTGCCGAATCGCTAAAGGAGATTTCCGGCGAGATTTTGAAGTTCGCTCCCACGGGCGAAGTGGGTCTGGACGATGCGCTAAAGACAGATGGTTACACCATGGCGGGCCAGCACCAGGTACATACCACCGTGATGGATAGGCTATCGGGAAAAAGCGAGATGATCCCCGCACAGGAATCGGACGAAAGACCTCATGAAAACGCGGTGGAGTTTTTTTAGACAAATTCATGCCGAAAACAATTCTTACCGTTGACGACGCCGCGACGATGCGAAAGCTGATTGTATTCACGCTGAAAGGGGCAGGCTACGAAGTTCTGGAAGCAGCGGACGGAGTGGCGGGACTGCAGGTGCTGTCCACGCGGGCCGCGGACCTGATCATCACCGACATCAATATGCCGCAGATGGGCGGCATCGAACTGACGCGCAACGTGCGGCAGATGCCACAGCATCGCACCACCCCGATCCTGGTGATCACCACCGAATCCGAACCGGACGTGAAGGCCCGGGCCAAGGCGGTGGGCGCCACCGGGTGGATCGTGAAGCCGTTCCAGCCGGCCCAACTGGTGGACATTGTGAAGCGCGTTTTAAAGGCTTAGGCGATTATGGCGACCGATCTTCAAACCCAATTGATTCATGACCTGGTAGAGGAGAGCGTGGAGGGTCTGGATCAATTCGACAGCGAGGTGCTGGCGCTGGAAAAAGGCGAGAGCGGGCCGGATACGCTGAACACGATGTTCCGGGTGATCCACAGCCTGAAAGGCACCAGCGGGTGCCTGGGGCTGGGGCGGATCGAATCCCTGGCGCATGTGGGCGAGAACCTGCTGAGCCTGCTGCGCGAAGGAAAAGTGGAGGCACAGCCGAGAACCACCTCGACCTTGCTGCGCTATTCGGACGCGTTGCGGGCGATGCTCCATTCGCTGGGCCTGGACGGAAAAGAGGGCGAGCACGATCACGCCCAACTGGTGGCGGATCTGACCGCCTTGTCGAACTTAGGGGAAAACCCGCAGGGGCAAGCGGAGGCGGCGGGATTGTTCGAGGATCTTCCGGAGGATCTCCCGGCTCCGACACCCGCGGCTCCGGTTTCCGCGGCCGTGGTTCCCCCGGCACCGGCTGCACCGGTTGGGCCCGCGAATCCGCCCGCCAGGGCGCAGGAGAAAGCCGCGGTTGTGTCCGGCGGGATCGCCGAAACCGCGATTCGAGTGGATGTGGGGCAGCTCGACAGCCTGATGGATCTGGTGGGAGAGCTGGTGCTGGCTCGCAATCAGATTCTGCAATTCGCAGGACGGCTGGCGGAGCCGACGCTGCTGAACGCCACACAGAGGCTGAACATCATCACCACCAAGCTGCAGGAAAACGTGATGAAGACGCGGATGCAGCCCATCAGCAACGTGTGGAGCAAATTTCCGCGGATCGTCCGGGATCTTTCCCGGGAGCTGGGCAAGAGAGTGAACCTGGTGATGGAAGGGCGCGAGACCGAACTCGACCGGACCATCATCGAAGCGGTCAAGGATCCGTTGACGCACCTGGTGCGGAACGCGATTGACCACGGCCTGGAGACCCCGGGGGTCCGTTCGGCAGCCGGGAAGCCCGAAGAGGGCCTGCTTCGTCTGCGCGCTTTCCACGAAAGCGGACACGTCAACATCGAGATTCTGGACGATGGCAGCGGAATCTCGCGCGACCGTGTGGTGCAGAAGGCGATTCAGAAGGGCTTGCTTCATGCGGATCAGGCCTCCCGGCTGGCGGATCGAGAAGTGTACGCGTTGTTGTTTGCGCCGGGTTTCTCCACCGCGGAGAAGGTCACCAATATTTCCGGACGCGGCGTGGGTTTGGACGTTGTCAAGAAAAACATCGAAAAGATTGGCGGATCGGTAGATATTCAGAGCGATCCGGGGCGTTCGACCACGATCCGGGTGAAAATTCCGCTGACGCTGGCGATCATTCCGGCGCTGATCATCAACTGCGCGGGGAGCCGCTACGCCACTCCCCAGGCCAGCTTAGTGGAACTGGTGTTGATCGAAAACGGCCAAGCCGCAAGGGCCATTGAATACGTGGATACTTCGCCGGTCTATCGCCTGCGAGGGAGTCTGCTGCCGTTGCTGTCCCTGCGCGAGCAACTGGAGTTGGAGCGGGCCGCCGAGAGTCAGGAAGCGGTTTACCTGCTGGTGCTGCAGGCCGAAGGCAAACAGTTCGGGCTGATGGTGGATGGAATCCACGACACCGAAGAGATTGTGGTGAAGCCGCTGGGAAAAGAACTGAATGGATTGAGCGTGTTCGCGGGCGCGACCATCATGGGCGACGGACGGGTGGCGCTGATTCTGGATGTGCTGGGGGTGGCCAGACGCGCGTGTGTGCTGGACCATGCGGGCCGGGACGAAGCGGCGAAGGGAATCGCGGAGATAAGGAATTCGGACAACCGCGAGGGTGGAACGCGCCAGAGCCTGTTACTGTTCGCCATCGGCGGGGATCAGCCCGCGGCGATTCCGCTTTCGCACGTGGCGCGGCTGGAGGAGTTTGCGGCGAGCGCCGTTGAAAAAGCGGCGAACGCGGAAGTGGTGCAGTATCGCGGCCAGATCATGCCGCTGCTGCATGTAGGGCGGGTGCTGGCCCGCGAAAGCTCAAGCGCGGACGAGACCGTGCGAGTGGTGGTCTACAACCACCGCGGCGTGAACATCGGCCTGGTGGTGGATCGCGTTTTAGATACGGTGGACGGCGTGTTTTCGATCCAGCGGTGCATGGACCGGCCGGGCGTTCTGGGCTCCGGCGTGGTGCAGCATCGGGTAACGGATTTCCTGGATCCGGACGCGCTGATTCGGGCTTCCGGAGTGATCGAATTCGCAGGAGCGGGAGAACGCCTATGAGCCAGCCGAAACAATTCTGCACGTTCTATTTGGGCGCGGCGCTATTCGGAGTGGAGGTGACGCGAGTGCAGGAAGTGATCCGGTATCAGGAGATGACCGAAGTTCCGCTTGCCCCGGCAGTGGTCCGCGGACTGATCAATTTGCGGGGAAGCATTGTGTCCTGCATCGATCTGCGGCGGCGGTTCGGAATGGGGCCTGCCCCAGAAGGCGTGCTGGCGTCGAACGTGGTCACACAAACCGCGGGCGGATTGGTCAGCCTACAGGTGGACCGGATCGGCGACGTCGTCGAAGTGACCGAGGAAAGCCAGGAAGCGCCCCCGGATACACTGCGCGGCGCAGCGCGCAAGCTGATCGGCCATGTTTATAAGCTCAACGGCTCACTGTTGCGGAGCCTGAATGTGGAAGGCGTGCTCGATTTTGAGTCTTCCACGCGCGGTTCGTCTCCGCAAAATTAAACCGCAGAATTAGACCAGAAAATCAAGAACCACAGGAGAAATCAGTGTCCACCAAGACTCTTTCAAAACCGGCTGTCAGGGATCATCACAAATCGCCTTCCTACGGAGGAGAACGCGCGTCCGCTGGCTCGCGCGGGGAGCGCGATACGCGCGGAGGTTCGCGCTTGTGTGAGCGGTTCGGAATCGACGACGCCAATCTGGCCACGCGGCGGACCTTCATCAAGCTGACGGAACGCGAGCGCGAGCTGCTGGAAGAGTTCATTCCCTGGGCCCAGGCGGCGGCCCCGAAAATCGCCAAAGAGTTTTACGACTGGCAGTTTGCGTTTCCGCCGACGCGCCGGTTTTTCGAAAATCATGCGCGGAAGAAGAACGTCAGCCTGGACACTCTGCGAGTAGCGCTGGAGAAGACGCAAGCGGGCTACATCGTTCAGGGTTTTGAGGGAGCGCGGGATAACTGGGGCGCCGGGTATTTCGAGCGGCGGCTTTTCGTGGGTTGGCTGCACGATCAGATCAACCTTCCATTCAAGTGGTACATCGGATCGTACGTCGAGATGCAATCGCTGGTGCGGCGGCATTTAAAGGCCGAACTGAAAAGCGCGGAGCGCGCGGCGACGGTGGCGGAAGCCGTTTCGAAAGTCTTCAACTACGACATGCAGGCCATTGGAGATTCGTTCCTGATGAGCACCCTGGAGTCTTTCGGCTTGGACCTTTCGGCGGTGGAGGCCGATCCGGGCGCGGACCGGACGGAGCATGTGGATCAGCTTAAGTCCGCGGTGGCGACGATCATCGAGCAGGCGGATTCGCTGGCGGCGGATCATCTACACGACGAGGTTCTGCAGGAGCATGTGGCGTCGGCCGGCCGGCTGGGTGAGTCCTTCGCGCGGCTGAACGACGCGCTCAATCTGGTGTCTGAGCAGGTATCGGCACTGGCACGCGGAGACGTGGCGCACGAGTCATTCGCGGCGCTGGAAGGGGATCTTTCGGGAAAGGTTCTGGGGCAGGCGGTGCAAGGCATGCTGCACGTTCGCACCGAGATTACCAATGCAGCCCGAGCGATTGCGCGCGGAGACGTGAGTATTGATGTGAAGAAGCGTTCCGAAGAAGACGCCCTGGGCGAAAGCATGGGGGTCATGATCGGCGCGATCCGCCGGTTGACGGCAGACGTAGAAACGTTGATCAAGGCTGCTTTGGCGGGGAATCTTTCCTTCCGGGCGGATGTGGGACATCACCAAGGCGAATACCGCCGGATCATCGAGGGGATCAATTCGACGCTGGACGCGGTGGTCCATCCGATTTCCGACGCTTCCTCGGTTCTCTCGAAAGTCGCCGCAAAGGACCTGACCGCGCGTGTGTCGGGCAATTATGTGGGCGACTTCGCGCGGCTGAAAACCGATATCAATCGCATGACCGAAGATCTGCAGAACAACATGCGGGAATTCAGCCAGAGAGCGCAAACGCTGGCCAGCGCGTCTGAGGAATTGACGGCGGTGAGCCAGGAGATGGGCTCCAGCGCGAGCGAGACATCGTCGCAAGCCGGGGTGGTTTCGGCGGCTTCAGAGCAAGTCAGCACCAACGTGGCTTCGGTGGCCACCAGCGCCGAAGAGATGAACGCGAGTATCAAGGAGATCGCGCGCAACGCGGCGGAGGCGGCGCGGATCGCCACCACCGCGGTAACCGTGGCGCGGCAGACCAACGAGACGGTGAACAAGTTGGGCGAAAGCAGCGTGGAGATCGGCAAAGTGATCAAGGTGATCACGTCGATCGCGCAGCAGACCAATCTGCTGGCGCTGAACGCGACGATTGAAGCGGCTCGCGCGGGAGAAGCCGGGAAGGGATTCGCGGTGGTGGCCAACGAAGTGAAGGAGCTGGCCAAGCAGACCGCGGCGGCGACCGAGGAAATCAGCCAGAAGATCGAAGCCATTCAGCACGACACCGGCGGCGCGGTCAAAGCGATTACCGAGATCGGCAGCATCATCGACCAGATCAACGGGATTCAGAACACCACTGCTTCGGCGGTGGAGGAGCAAACCGCTACGACCAACGAGATCGCCCGCAACGCTTCGGAGGCGGCCAAGGGCGGGAGTGAAATCGCGCGCAATATTACCAGCGTCTCGGAAGCGGCGCGGCACACGGCGCAAGGCGCCAGCGACAGCCTGGCGGCCGCGAAAGAGTTATCCAAGCTGGCCGCGGATCTGAGCGGCATGGTGGATCAGTTCAAGTTCAGATAGGTTGCGGAGATTCGCCGATGCGGATGTTGATTGTAGACGACTCCCGGACCATGCGGACGTTCCTGGCCGCGCTGGCCAGGAACCTGGCGTTCGAAACCGGGGAAGCGGGCGACGGCATCGAGGCGCTGGAATGCCTGGAAAACGACGGCCGCTTCGACGTGGCGCTGGTGGACTGGGACATGCCCCGGATGAACGGGCTGGCGCTGGTGAACGAAGTCCGCTCCTACCCCAAGTTCGATTCGATGAAGCTGATGATGATCACCGCGCAATCCAGCATGGACGCGGTGACGCAGGCGCTCACCCGCGGCGCGGACGACTATCTGATGAAACCGATTACACCCGAGATGTTCGAAGACAAATTGCGCATTCTGGGCCTGCTGGATTGAGCGGAACATGGCGAAGATCCGAGTCCTGATTGTCGACGACGCGGTGGTCATCCGCCGGCTGGTATCGGAGGTCCTGCAGGCGGATGAGGAAATCGAAATCGCGGGCTGGGCGCCGAACGGCAAGCTGGCGCTGGCGCGCATTCCACAGGTCAATCCGGATTGCGTGACGCTGGACGTGGAGATGCCGGAGATGGACGGCATCGAAACGCTGACGGAGATCCGCAAAACCCACCCGCGGCTTCCGGTGATCATGTTCAGCACGCTGACCGAGCGCGGCGCCGTCAAAACCATCGAAGCGCTCTCCCGCGGCGCCACGGACTATGTGGCCAAGCCGGCGAACGTGGGCAATGTGAATGACACGATTCTCAAGCTGCGGGCGGAACTGATCCCGAAAATCAAGGCCTACTGCAGAAGCGGCCCGAGCAAGAAGCCGGAGCAACCCGCGCAGAAGGACCCCGCGCCGGCTGCAAGCGGCGCCCAGCCCGTTCCGCGCCTTTACAAGCGGCCTGGCCCACAGCCTCCCAAGGCGTGCGAACTGGTGTGCATCGCGGCATCCACGGGCGGGCCGAATGCGCTGACGTCGGTTCTTTCCGCGCTTCCTGGAAATCTGCCGGTTCCGGTGGCGATCGTACAGCACATGCCGCCGGTTTTTACACGCTGTTTTGCGGAGCGCTTGAACGAGACCTGCTCATTAAAGATCCACGAAGCGGAGCATGGCCAGGCGATTGAGCCCGGACACGTCTACATCGCACCGGGTGGCCACCATCTGGAACTGCTCCATCAGGGCGGCAAACTGCACGCGAGGCTGACGGAAGATCCGCCGGAAAATTCGTGCCGCCCGGCCGCGGACGTTCTGTTTCGCAGCGCATCCAAGCTGGGGCTGGGAGTGCTGGCGGTGGTGCTGACCGGGATGGGCGCGGACGGTCTGCGCGGAGCACGGCTGATCGCGGAAGCAGGGGGCCGCATTCTGGCGCAGGATGAAGCCAGCAGCGTGGTATGGGGAATGCCGGGAGCGGTTGCGGCCGACGGACTGGCGGAGCAGATTCTGCCGCTGCTCACCATTCCTGGCGCGATTGTCCAGCGAGTGGCGAAACCGGTGATGGTGTGAGGAGCTTGAGTGCCGATATCCACGCTTGATTTCGACTACGTCCGAACGCTGGCCCGGGATACCGCGGCGATCGTGCTGGAGCCGGATAAACAGTATCTGGTGGAAACGCGCTTGACTCCGCTGGCGGCGAGCGAGGGATACGGATCGCTGGAGGCGCTGATTCGCGCCCTGCGCAGCGCGGATGCCCCGGGCCGCTTGCACGAAAAAACCGTGGACGCGCTCACTACCAACGAGACGCTCTTTTTCCGGGATCATCATCCGTTCGAAGCGTTGCGCGCGCATTTCCTGCCGAAGTTGATTGATGCCAGGGCGAAATCCATGCAGCTTCGGATCTGGTGCGGGGCCTGTTCCACCGGGCAGGAGCCCTACAGCATCGCTATGCTGATCCGCGAGAAATTCCCGCTGCTGGCCGGATGGCAAGTATCGATTGTGGGGACCGACATTTCGGAAACGGTGTTGCGCCGCGCGCGGGAAGGCGTGTATTCGCAGCATGAAGTGAACCGGGGGCTGCCGGCGCCGCTGTTGATCAAGTATTTCCGGCAGACCGGAAATACATGGGCGATCCGGGACGATATTCGTTCCATGGTGAGCTTTCGTCCGCTGAACCTGATTCAGGCATGGCCGCCGATGCCGGTCTTCGACCTGATCTTCCTGCGCAACGTTCTGATCTATTTCGATAGCGAGCGCAAGAAGACGGTTCTGGAGAAGTTGCTAGACCGGCTGGCGCCAGACGGTTTTTTTACCTTGGGCTCCGCTGAGACGCCATT
>Ga0335069_10016929_pt1 | contig 10163 bp, 12 predicted proteins | sample Lox_Sample_11_FD_206714 | JGI IMG/M metagenome (GOLD analysis project Ga0335069, IMG submission 206714) | Soil microbial communities from Loxahatchee National Wildlife Refuge, Florida, United States - Lox_Sample_1.1 | ecosystem: Environmental > Terrestrial > Soil > Wetlands | place: USA...
GAAAATCACTATGGCGCCGTTGGCCGAGACAGTCACAGCCCGCGTACGCGGCGAGTATCTGCCTGACTTACAAGAGGTGGAGCTGGTGAGCCGCTCCATCACCCAAATGAAAGTGACTCTGCCGGCGGCATGGCTGCCGGCGAAGATCAACTGGAACGGGACGGAACTCGCCAAGGCCAGGGCCGCCGGGTGCTGGCTGTTGGATGAGCAAAAGGAACTGCTCAAGGCCAAACCTTGCCAGTAAGTACACCCGGCGGTCACGCCCCACTCAGTTGGCTGTAAGTGTGCCAAACAATCCGTGCAGGTAATTATCGATCCCGGCCGCAAAGTACAGTGTGGTAGTTGGTCCGGAGTTACTGTTACCGGCGCCGAAGTATATCGCCCACAGACCTGAGATCGTGATCGGCTGGGCGGAGGAATTCTGCAGGTAGCCCAGGAACTTGCCGCTGCTTGGATTGTAGGCGCCTATCCGGCCGCTGCCGACGTTGCCCACCAGCAGCGCCTGGGCGAACTTGCCAAAGCCCGCCGGCGCCGCCGCGATCCCCCAAGGCTCATTGAATTGCCCCTGTGCCAGGCTCAGCAAGAGCGTGCCATTGGTACTGAAGGCATCCACGTAACCTCCTGCGCCCGGCGCGGCCGAGAATGTCACGTAGATCTTGGAGCCGGCCGCTTGGATGCCGTATGGTGTGTACCCGGCCGGAACATTCGGATCGGTAAACGCGCCCGCAGGCAGATTGACTGGCGCGAATGCCGTAGTGTATGCCTCGACTCCACCGGCGCTGTTCGCGACGTAGATGAGTTGCGTCGAGCCGTTCTTGGCGGTGGTGCAGCCGGTGTAAACCGCTCCCTTCGTGGAATTGTTCACTTTGATGACCGCCTTGCTGCCGGAGGTCCATTGCGAGATCGTGCCATCCAACGTTACAAATATGAATGCCGAACCAACTGCCACGGTGCCGGTAGGCGTACCTGCGCCGGTACCGCTGGCGGGCGGCACGGTGACCACCAGAGTTTGCGGAGTCCCCGCAGCATTATACAGTGTGGAAAAACCGGTGCCGGTATCGGAGACCCACCAGTAAGTCGATGCGCCGCGTGACAATCCCCAGGGATTCACCAGATGTGAGTCGGTGAATGTGGCATGACCTGGTATGTCGGAAACCAGGCTGGTCAGTGTATAGCTATTTGTAGCGGTATCTTGTGCATGCGCCGCGGCACACATTAGAGACACTATAAGTGCCCTGTAGACGATTTTCATTCAGCCTCCTGTACCTAGTTGAGAAGTATAAGGGGCGCACTAAGTCGAGTCAACGAAAATGCCAGCTCGCCTGTGAATTTTACAGGTTGTCAAGAGGCCGGGGCGCCTAGCGTATAATTCAGACAGAAGTGAAAATAACTTGTAACCGGTCCCTCTTGATTTTTCTGGCGCTGGCGATGCCCGCCGCACCGCAGAGCCCTCCACTCCCGCCCGGCGGCGAGCGCATATTGGCGTCCATATCAGGGGATGTCCTGCGCGGAGATCTTTCGTTCATCGCCTCGCCGCTGCTCGAAGGCCGCGGGACACCATCGCGCGGCCTCGACATCGCCGCCGAATTCATCGCGGCGCAGTTCCGCGGCGCGGGCCTCGAGCCGGCCGGAGATAACGGATACCTCCAGACCGCGAAAGTGTGGCACGTTTTGCCTCCTGGTCCGGGATTCGAGATTCGCATGCTCGAAGGCACGCGGGCGATGGCCGTTTCGCCGGACAAGACCACGGTTGTGAGCCAGGGGCCGCTGCACCTCTCGTCCACTCCGGTTTACAAGCTTGACGAGGCCGCCAGGCCGCGGCCGGACGACCTCAGAGGCAAAGTCGTGCTGCTCAGCGCGAGGCGCAGCGGCGCGGTATGTGAGGCGAAGATGGCCGCGGCACTGCATCCGGCGGCTTTTCTCGAGATCGGGGCCAGCAACCCGCCGCCAGGGCTGCCGGTCCTCGTTGATCCGGAGGAAGAGAGCCGGCAGTACGGGGACGTGCCGCGCGTGATTCTCACCGATCCGGAAGCAAGCAGCGCGCTGGAAGAAGCGGGCACGGGCAACACGGCTATCACGATGTCCATCGAGTTGCCAGGCTCCACAGTGACGGCGGCTAACGTGTCGAACGTGATTGGCCTTTTGCGCGGCTCGGATCCCGCGTTGCGCGATCAATATGTGCTGGTGACCGCGCATTACGATCACCTGGGCCGCAACGACTCCGGAACAATTTATCCCGGCGCGAACGACGACGGCAGCGGTACGGTTTCGGTCATCGAGATCGCGCGCGCGCTGGCGGCGCTGCCGGTTCGCCCGAAACGCAGCCTGGTCTTCATGACGTTTTTCGGCGAAGAAGAAGGCGACCTGGGATCGCGTTACTACGCCTGCCATCCGCGATTTCCGCTGGCGGCGACAGTCGCGGACCTGAATCTGGAACAGTTGGGACGCACCGATTCGACGGCCGGCGCGCAAGTCTCGAATGCGACGCTCACCGGCTTCCGTTATTCGAATATTTCAGGCACCCTGCGGGAGGCAGGCCGATTCACGGGCGTCAACGTTTACGAAGCGGCGAACGACGAGTCGTACTTCGATCGCAGCGATAACCAGACATTTGCCGAACACGGCATCCCGGCGCACACGATCGTGGTCGCCTTCGTGTATCCCGATTATCATGCGCCCGGCGACACCTGGCAGAAGGTCGATTACGGCAACATGGCGAAAGTGGACCGCATGATCGCCCTGGGCGCGCTGATGCTGGCCGACAGCGCCCAGCCGCCACAGTGGAACCGCAGCAATTCCAGCGTGTCGCAATACGTGAACGTGCGCCAGGCGGGCTGCGGGAATTAACATAGGTCCATGCGAGTCTTTGTCACCGGCGCCACGGGACTGTTGGGCGGCAGCATTGTGAATGCATTTGTGGGCGCCGGGCATGCGGTCGTCGCGCTGGCGCGCACGCCGGCCAAGGCCGACGGCCTTTACGTGTCCGGCGATATCGCGGTGGTGCAGGGCGATCTGCGGGCCGTGGACCGTTTCGCGGCGCATCTGCGCGGCTGCGATTTGCTGGTGCACGCGGCCGCCTACTTTCGCGAATACTACTCGCCGGGCGACCATTGGGACGCGCTGTACCGTACGAACGTGGACGGCACGCGCGACGTGTTGAACGCGGCATTACTTGCGGGCGTGCCAAAGGCCGTCTACATCAGTACCTCCGGCCTGATCGGTCCGCCGCGCACGGGCAGCGTGAGCGACGAGTCCACGCCGCCGGGCAAGCGCACTCACGAGAATTTGTACTTCCGCAGCAAGCTGCTGGCCGAGGAGGCCGTGCTCGAATGGTGCCGCGAGCATCCTACGCCGGTGGTGCATATTCTGCCGGGCTGGATGTTCGGTCCAGGCGACACCGGTCCAACCGGTAGCGGCCGCATGATTCTGGATTTTCTGGCGCGGAAGCTGCCGGGATCCCCGCCGGGGCGCGTGACGGTGGTGGATGCGCGCGATGTGGCCGCGGCGGTGCTCGAGGCGGCGGATCATGGCCGCGCCGGCGAGCGCTACATCGTCGCGGGAAAACCGTTCACCCTGCGCGAGATTCTGCAAACGCTCGAAAGCGTATCGGGCGTGCCGGCGCCGCGCTTACAGCTCCCCTATGCGGCGATGCTGGCGTTCGCGCACGCTTCGAAGTTTTATGGCCGCGTGACAGGCAAGCCGGTTCTGGTCACGCCCGAGGCCGTGAAAGCGCTGCGTGAGGATTACGATATCAGCTCGGCTAAAGCGAGGCGAGAGCTGGGCGCCAGCTTCCGGCCATTCGCGGACACCGTGCGGGATGAGATCGCCTGGTTTCGTGCGCGGCAGGTGAATTGAGATGGCGGCGGTCGAGATCGCGCGGCAGGATTCGATTCTGGTGGTCGCCATCAACCGGCCGGAGGTGCGCAACGCCCTGGACGCGGCGACGGCGGCAGCGCTGGCCGAGGCCTTCCGGGCATTCGATGCTGATGCGGATTTGAACGTTGCGATCCTGACCGGCGCGGGCGGAACGTTCTGCGCGGGCGCGGATCTGAAAGCCATCGCGGCGGGACAGGGTAACGAACTGCGCGAAGAGGGCGACGGCCCGATGGGGCCGACGCGTATGCTGCTGTCAAAGCCGGTAATCGCGGCGATTGAAGGGTACGCGGTCGCGGGTGGCCTGGAACTGGCGCTCTGGTGCGATCTGCGGGTGGTGGCGCGCGACGCGACGCTGGGAGTCTTCTGCCGGCGCTTCGGCGTCCCGCTGATCGATCTGGGAACAATCCGCCTGCCGCGGCTGATCGGGCAGAGCCAGGCGCTCGACCTGATCCTGACCGGGCGTGCGGTTTCGGGCGACGAAGCCTTGCGGATGGGACTGGCGAACCGGTTGGCAGAGCCGGGGCAGACGCTCGAAAGCGCGATCGGATTGGCCCGCACACTGGCCGATTTCCCGCAGGCCTGCCTGCGTTCGGACCGGCTCTCCTGCTACGAGCAGTGGCCGCTCACGACGGCCGAGGCGCAGCGCAACGAATTCCGGCGTGGCCTCGAGGTGATCGGCAGCGGAGAGAGCGCGGCGGGCGCGCGCAGGTTTGCCGCTACTTCAAAGGCCGGACCGCGACTTCCTTGAAGAACACGATGTCGTTGTCGCTGTGGTTTTGCAGGCCGAAATAACCTTCGAGCGGACGGCGGCCGCGCTGCGGCTCAAAATCGAACTTGCGGGCCGGGACCGGCTGGCCCTCGGTGTAGTCGGTCACCTTCACGCCGTTCACGACCACGATGGTGTGCGGCCCATCCAGCGTGATCTCCATGGTGTTCCATTGCGGACCGGGCTTGCCCGGAAAGGCCAAAGGCTTGGTCAGCGAGTAGAGCGTGCCGGTGACGTGATACTCGTCTTCATTGGATTTCTCGGGATGGTTGTCGATCTGCACTTCGTAGCCGTAGTGCACGGGCATCCACTCTTCGCGCGGTTCGAGGGGAATGCGGATGAAGACGCCGGAGTTGTCGTTCTCGTCGCGCATCCTGTAGACCACGCGGATGACGCAGTTGCCCAGTTTGCCGCCCGTCCACCACAACAGCCCCATGCCGCCGTGAGTCTGGATCAAGCCGTTCTCGACCGTCATGTGACCAGGGCCGACGTGCTGCCAGCCGGCCAGGTCACGCCCGTCAAAAAGCTGTTTCCACTCCGGCGAGGCTGCCTGGAGCGGAAGGTAGCAGAGGGATAAACAAATCAGTGGGAAAAATCGTTTATGCATAGCGAAAGCACATTCTAGCGCGGAGCCAGGCGTGCGATGCGCCGCTGCCGGCCAGGCGACGCAGTTCATCGACTGCGGCGCGCGCGTTCAGGAACATTACGGATTTCTCCCGCCATGTCTATCATGGAAGGGTGCGGCGCGCGTCTACTCTGGTGGTGCTGTCGGCGGCTTTTTGCCTGGCTATCGCCGGCACGTTCATTTTCGCCTACCGCGCCGGACGCCACGCGCACCTGCTGCGGTGGGAGAACGAGCCGATCCGGCCGTGGATGAGCGTGCCCTTCATCGCGCACACGCATCACGTGCCGGCGAACGTGCTGTATTCGGCTATCGGGCTGGAGCCGCGCCCGCATGACCGGCGGCCGCTGCGGGCGATCGCGCGCGAGCGGGATCGTCCGGTCGGCGAGCTCATCCGCAACCTGGAGCAGGCGCTGGCCAGCGCGGGCCACGTGCACCCCGCGCCCGAATCTCCCGGAGGCCGGTCGCCCTGATGCGCGAACAGCTTCTGGCCGCGCTATCGCAATACGGTTCGCCGGTGCTCTTCGGAGTCACCGCGGTGGCAGCCATCGGGCTGCCCCTGCCCGTGACCCTGCTGCTGGTGGTCACCGGCTCGCTGGTTGCACAGGGGGTCATACCGCTGTGGGTGGCGATCGCCGCAGCCAGCGCCGGCGCCATCAGCGGCGATCAAATTGGATATATCGTCGGCCGATGGGGCGGCACCGCGCTGCTGGCGCGCTTCAGCGGCGCGTTGGGCGGCGCCGGGAAACTGGCCGCGGCCGAAGCCCACGCGCGGCGCTGGGGCGGACCGGGCGTCTTCTTCACGCGCTGGTTGGCGACCCCGCTTGGTTCCGTGATCAATCTGAGCAGCGGCATCGCGGAGTATCCCTGGATCCGCTTTGTGCTGTGGGATGTTTTGGGCGAAGTGCTGGGCGCCGTGATCTACATCCTGCTCGGCCGCGTGTTCAGCGATCGCGTATTGGCCCTCAACGATCTGCTCAGCAATTTCACGTGGGCCATGGTGGCGCTGCTGGTGGCTCTCTGGCTGGGCTGGAAACTGTGGGGGCTGCGTCGGTCTACTCGCCCATTACCTTGATGATGACGCGCTTCGCGCGGCTGCCATCGAACTCCGCATAGTAAACCTGCTGCCAGGGGCCGAAATCCAGCTTGCCTTTGGTCACCGGCACGATCACCTGGTGGTGCACCAGCAGGCTTTTCAAGTGCGAGTCGCCGTTGGTCTCGCCCGTGGCATGATGGCGGTAGTTCTGGCGGAATGGCGCCAGCTCTTCCAGCCACTCATCGATATCCGCCAGCAGGCCGTCCTCGGCATCGTTGACCCAGACTCCCGCCGTAATATGCATCGCAGACACCAGGATCATGCCTTCCTGAATGCCGGTCTTGCGCAGGGCTTCTTCCACCTGCGGCGTAATGTTGATGTACTCGCGGTGTTTGCTGGTGCGGAACGTCAAATACTCGGTGTGAAACTGCATATTGGGATGTTAACTCTGGTAGCATGCTGTTCATGGAGCCTGGCCGCATCCTGATTGTCGACGACGACGCGGCCCTGCTCCGGCTCATGCGCACGTACCTGTCGCGGCTGGGCTATGCGGTGGACACCTGCCAGGGCGGCGCGGAGGCGTGGGCGCTGGTGGAGGCACGTCCCGCGGCCCACGCGGTGGTGGTCGTCGATGCGAACATGCCGGGTATGTGCGGCGAAGAGCTTGGCCGGCGGATTCTGGACCGTGACCCCGCGGTGCGCCTGGTGCTGATGAGCGGCTATCCGGCGGACTTGAGCGTGTCCCCGAATCTGGACGCGCGGCGCGTCGGCTTCTTACACAAGCCCTTCGTACCGCGGGAGCTTGCCGACGTAGTGCGCGCGCGCCCCAAATCCGGCCTCAACGGGCTGTGACCTCGCCGTAGAATCTCCAGCTAGACACAAAGCCCGCATCCAGGCGCTGCTTCGTCAAACTGGCGCGGACCATCTCCACGGGAATCGCGTTCATCTTCAAGATAGCGTCGTGGAACTCGCGGTTGGACATTTTGCCCGAGTCCACCAGCTCGCGATGCAGCGCGCGGAATTGCAGGGCACCGAGCATGTAAGCCACCTGGTACAGCGGCCCGTAATAACCGGATTCGACCGAACGGCGGACCTCGCCGGCCGCATTCTCCCGTTCGAAGCCAACCCGGTTCACCAGGAAGTCGACGCACTCCTGCGCGCTCATCTTACCCAGGTGAAAACTGAGCGAGAAGATGATCCGAGCGCAGCGGTGCATGCGCCAGAACAGCGCGCCGATGCGATCCTCAGGCGTCTTGGTGAAGCCCTGATCCCACAGCAGCATCTCCCAGTGCAGCGCCCAGCCTTCGACCGAGAACGGCGTTTCAAACACGTCGCGATACGGCCGGTAGCGCTCGCTCATGAACTCCTGCAGGAAGTGCCCGGGAATGACCTCGTGGAAGGCGGTGGCACGCGAGAAGTGCCGGTTGTTCCCGCGCATGGTCATAAGCTTCTGCTCCTCGGTCATGCTCTCGACCGGATAAGAGACGCTCAGGATCTCGCCGCCGGTGAAGAAAGGATTGATGCGCTGGCGCTCGGGCGACATCATCTCCATGCGCCAGGTATCGGCGGCCAGCGGCGGCACGGTCACCAGATCGTGCGACCGCACAAAATCGATCGCTTCGAGCACCAGGCCGCGGATGAAATCGGGCTGCTGGCCGGGCGGCACGTAGTCGGTTTTGACGTGTTCAAGCGCCTTCTTCCAATCGTCGCCGTAACCCAGGTCGCGCGACGCGCGCAGCATCTCGGCGTCGCACCAGGCGAATTCGCGATTGGCGATCTCGATGATCTGCTCGGGCGTGTAGGGGATCATTTCGTAATTGAGTTCGCTCAGCAGCATGTCGCGGCCCACGGCGTCGCCCACGATGGTGTCGTGATCGCCGGGCTTGATGCCAGCCAGCTTTTCACGGATCTGCCCCGCGTACTTTTCCATGGCCGTGTTGGTCTTCTGGTACGGCTGGGTGACCCACCAGGTGAACATGGGATCGTAGCCGTTGTAGAACTCGAACCAGCCTTTCAGGGTTTCGCGCAGGCGATCGACCATGCGCGCCGCGCGGAATGCGTCGGTCTTTTTGATCTCGATGCCGCCCGGTTTCCCGGCCTGATCGATGCGCTTCGACAACTCGTCGATCTGTTTCGCGATGCGGTCCATGGCGGCTGCGGCCGCCGCGGGATCGAGCGGATCGACCCGCTGCCGGGCTTCTTTGAGTTCGACGATGGTGGGCTCGAACGGCAGCAGCTCCGCAATTTCAGCGAAGCGCTTGTGGTTCAGATCGAGCTGGCGGAGTTCGTGATCCAGCTTGTTGCGGAAGAGGATGTAATCGATGCGCCCCTCCTCGGGGAGGCTCTCGAAATCGACCTGCGTGAGCGCCGCGCGCCACGCTTCGTAGAACTGGCGCATGACGCGCTCGGTAGTGGGCGACATGGACATGTCGTAGAAGCGGCGCAAGCTTTGGAGATCGGCGGTGTAGCGCTCGACCAGCGGGCCGAGATCCGCGGGCGTTGCGCCCAGGATTTCGTGCGCGCCGGGCGCCTGGTAGGGCTGCGGAGCGGGCCGTTGCGCGGGCTGCGCACACAATATCGCGGCGCCGGCCAGAAAGGCGGCAAGGGACGTGCTGAGTCGGCTAATCACAGGCTTCCGTTATATCGCATGTACGGGGCGTTGTCGATCAAGCCCGCTGTGCGGTAACTGCACCTTTCCTTACAGAAGCGGAATCCTCCGGATCCGGTTCCTCCATTCTTCGGCGTCAGAAGCGCCCCACACATCGGGATCGGGCAGTCCTTCGAGTCCGGCGTCGTTGGCCGATAGAAAATCGATCGCCGGTTCGCCGCGCTTACACCCGGTAACTGGGGACTGGCAGGAGGACGGGCGGATGGGCACTGCCCGTGGCCCTCACTTCACCAGGCGAGGGCCCACGGGCGGAAGTCCGGCCAGCGCCGACAATTTACTATGCAGCTCCGCGTAGGCCTCGCGCACACTGTCGTAACCTGCGGGAGCTGGTTCACCGCCGGCCGCGCCCTGCGCATCCGCGATGGCGAACGTGTGCTGCACTTGGCGGATGGCGACCAGCAGCATCTTGATCTCGGTGTCGTCGAGGGGCACCAGATGAGGCGTCACATCCGCAGTATAGAACAGCCGCGGGGAGCCAGGACTAGCCCAGGATCTGCTGCCAATCCATCTGGGCCGCGACCTGCTGTCCGATTTGGACGAGTGTGGGTATGGCGGAGAGATCGGCTTCGTCGATGTCGCTGGGCAGCAGCGGATTGAACGTCTGTAGGACTCCCGGCCACTGCCGCTTCACGGCTTTATCAACCCAGTCCTCACCCGTGTCGACCAGCGTGCCCGTCGCCCACGCGATGGTCTGGATCAGACCCTTGGGCGGATTCGGAGACGCCGGAAAGTAGCCCGTACCGAGGTCGATGACATGCGTGTCGTTTGCCTGGAAGTCGTCATATTCGAACGCTTCCACACAAGCTTGATAAGCCGGGTTCGCCGTGCCGCCCGTGCCGCCGTCGAAGAAATACAGCGTCTGTCCGGCAATGTTGCCGATCTGCCAATGATCGAAATATGTGGGAGCGCAGGCGGAGGCCGTAGCCGCGTCGATCATCTTGGCGCCCCCCGTCACCTGGCTGTTCTTGGGATTGTCTTTTACGAAGAACCAGTTATGACCGTCCATGGCGGTCGCCGAGATCATGATGCGCAGCGGGCTGTCGTTTACCGTCCAGGCCGCCGCCGTTCCCAGCACGCTCACCAGCACGTTGTACAGGTTCCTGGGATCGTACATGTACCCGCGCAGCACGCGCTTGCCTTCGGCCTCGATGCCGGCCGGCGTGAAGATTTCCTTCGATCGCTCAGTGTAGACGGT
>Ga0335069_10016930_pt1 | contig 10163 bp, 8 predicted proteins | sample Lox_Sample_11_FD_206714 | JGI IMG/M metagenome (GOLD analysis project Ga0335069, IMG submission 206714) | Soil microbial communities from Loxahatchee National Wildlife Refuge, Florida, United States - Lox_Sample_1.1 | ecosystem: Environmental > Terrestrial > Soil > Wetlands | place: USA: Florida...
GGGCCGATTTTTTTTCAAAGATCAAACCAACACCACTCCATGACGCCGGTGTGCGGCACGCCTTGGAGCGAGCTAACGCCTAAGCAAGGCAACTGCCGTTTCTCGCCTGAATCGGATTAATCTTATAAGTGCTGGTCTCTTCGCTGAATCGGGGGACGCCGTAGGGCGCGGATGTCGCTCTGTTTACATTTGATAGACGGCAACACTTACCGGACGCCCAAACAAAAGTACCGTTAATCTGTAGTGGCAGCCGCAGCAAGTATACTATCGATTTACAACAATCCAACGTTTGTACGACACTCTGTCGATCCGGAGGCGGTTCGGTCATTGAGCTGCCTGCACGGAACCGCGCGACAGCAAGCAGGAGGAGCTCATTTCTGCCACGGGCTGCTAACGACCGTGACAAACAGGCCTGCATTCGCTAATGTGGAAAGGGAATCAAAGGGAGCCGGCCATGGAAGTGCAATTCACGCCCGAACAAAAAGTGTTCGTTCGCCAGGCTATTGAAACCGGTCGGCTGCATAGCGAGGAGGAGGCCATCCGAGAGGCTCTCTCGCTGTGGGAAGAGCGCGAGCGGACGCGCACGGAGATCCTGGCAGCGGTCGATGTGGCTGAAGCCTCCCTTGACCGCGGCGCGACGCGCGTCATCACGGAACAATCTATGCGTGATTTAGCCGCCGAAGTGAAGCAGCGCGGCCGCGCCAAGCTCGCCGCTGAGCAGCCTAATCCGCGCTAAATGGCGCATCGGCTCGTACAGGAGGCCGAGGCCGATCTAGACGATATCTGGCTCTACATCGCCAAAGAAAGCGGCAGCATAGACGTCGCTGACCGGGTGGTGGATTCATTGACCGAGCGCTTCGGGCTCCTGGCCCGATATCCCTACATCGGTCGCAGCCGCGATGAGGACTTAAGGGAAGTTTTCCCGTTGGCGCGTATCTCATCATCTATCGCGTCGAGGATGAAGACGTAATCATTCTCCGGGTGGTCCAGGGAAACCGGAACATTCAAGCGCCTCTTCGCCGGTAGGAGTCCTCAGGTCAGCGGCGGCTAAACGCCAACCCCATGAAAAAGGCAAACGCCGATGTACCTAAAAGGCTCACGACCGATAAGCAAATTCAATATCAGCAGAATTTGAGCGGTCGAAGCATGGCGGTTGTCGTTCTCGCAAATTCGACCGGGCATGTTGCACGCCTGTACCTTGGATCGCGTCGAGCTGGCCGTTAACGCGGCCGTACCCGGCAGTTATGCCGAAGTGGAAATCCCTCACGAGTAGACCGGCCGGGGCAGGGAAACCTGCTTGTCGAACTTCGCCGAGGCCCGGGCAGTGGAAGACTGGCCTGCCAGGCCTCCCGCGCGAGGCGCTCTCATGTCAAATTGCGTGGATGGGAAATACCTGCCAACAAGGTACGCGAAGCGGACAAAAGACCGCCGCTGCGCAGCCCGGGAAAACCTCCGAATCGGGAACCGCGTTAATCCGATGTCGAAGAACACCGGAGCGAGGCTCGGCCACTCCCCACCGACCCGAAACGGTATCCGCCGAGTTTTTAAGCGCTTCCCGCTGCAGGAAGCCTGGTCCGCTCGAACTCCCGGCTACCGTAAGCCAGGCAAACGCCGGTCAACAAATATGCCCTCTGAAAAACAAATCCAAGCCTCCCGAGCCAACGGAGCTCGCTCCAAAGGCCCCGCCACCGAACAGGGTAAGCTCAACTCCTCCCGCAACAGCATCCGTCACGGGCTGCTCGCGCGCACCGTCGTCTTGGAGGAAGAATCGGCGGACCGTTTCCTCGAACTGCTTGCCGCGTTGACTCAGGAATACCAGCCCGCCTCCGCCACCCAACTCATGCTGGTCGAGACCATGGCCGTCGCTCGCTGGCGGCAGTTGCGCGTCTGGGGAGTGCAGAAAGCCGCCATGGATCGCGACATCGCGCTTCAGGACCCTTCCGTCGGTCCGGCTTCCGTCCGGGCCATCTTCGCCTTCCGCGGCGCATCCGCTCGAAGCTCTCCGCTTCACGGCCAGCCTCATAGCAATGACGACATCTGTCCCGCCGAGCTTCTTCTTCGCTACGAAATCGCCTTCGACCGTCAGTTCACCCGCGCGCTCAAGCATCTCATCGCGCTTCAGTCCAGGCCCGTGGCCCGCCAACCCGCTCCTTACCACCCCGAATTCCCCGCCGGCCAAACCTGGAAAGCCTGCACAGGGCCGGCGTGGCCCCTGGAACGGGAAAGAAACTTGGTTTGTCCAGCGGCGCCAGGCTCCGTTGAGCGGGCGAGTTCTTCAAAAGAAGAAACTCCCACTGCGAAACGAACCCAGGAAGTGGTTGAATCTACAAAGGAGCTGACTGCAAGGAACCGCGCGCGGCGGCAAGCGAGGGGAGCTCATTCCTCCCACGGGCCGATCGGCGCGCTACACGCCCAGGGGAGCCTTACCTGCTACCATCGGGCTTCAGACATGCGGACAATCTTCCTCGCGCTGCTTGCAGCCGGACTGGTTTTTGCCCAGACCTCGGCCCAGACACTCAACCTCTCGCACGACTTGGTTTCGAATGGGATCGCGTCTGCCAACATGACGCCCAATCAGCCGGCGCTCGACTCGCGTCCTCTGATCGAGGCGGCCATCGCCTATAGCCAGAAAAACGGCGTGACCACGATTACCGCCGACCCGGGCTCCTACTACTTCCTTACGCTGCACAGCAATCTTACACACATCCTGCTGAACGCGGTTTCGAATCTCACGATCGATCTTCAAAATTCCGACCTATATTTCAAAATGCCGGGGCACGGGGCGATACTTTGCCAAACCTGCAGTGGAGTGACATTCCAGAATTTCACGATCGACTACATCGATCTTCCGTTCACTCAAGTCACCGTAACCTCAGTCAACAGCGCGAAGCGAACCATCGACTTTACGCCGATGCAGGGCTACGCGCAGCCGTCAGCTTTTAATGCCGGCCTCGCTGCCAATGGGGGCGACAGCTACGTCGGGTTCGTCTTTCGCAACGGTGTGCCGATCGCCCAAACCGGACGGATGCCGGTCATTACACCGGTTACGGGTTCTACAATCGCTTTTACCAGCGCGGATTTCTGGGCGAACTCCGCGGCGGTGTCGGCCATCCAACCCGGCGATGTCTTCGTATACACCGATCGCGGCGGACCTCACACGGTCCACTTCACGAACGCCGTAAATTGCACGGTCCACAACGTGTCCATCTACGCCGGGGGAGCCATGGGCCTCACGTTTCCGGGCGGGATTAACACCGTCGTGGATCATGTCGAAATCATTCCGCGCCCCGGAACCACCAGGCTCATCAGCACCAACGCCGACGGGATTCACGGCACTTTCGCCGGGCCCAACAGCAGCATCACCAACAGTATTGTGAAGCGGACGTGCGACGATGCCTTGGCTTATGACGCGCCGTGGGTCGCAACGATATCCGCCAATCCTAACGCGTCGAGCATTACGGTTCAGCGGTACTCGACCGTGGAGCTACCCATCGGCGCGTCGTTGTCGTTTGTCGATCCCAACACGGAAGCCCTGATAGGGACGGCAAACGTCGTATCCGAGACGCCCACCCTCGCGAATCAGAGTGTCAGCGCCGGTGAGACCTTTTCGATCACGCTGGACAATCCCCCGAGCGGCCTGGCGAACGGGATGGGAGTGATCTGGAACGATCCCGCTCAGCATGGCGGCGGTTCGGTGATGCAGTACAACCTGGTACAGCAAGGCGTGTTTTCGCGCGGCATCTGGTTGTCGGGAGTGACCAACGTCTCGGTGCACGACAACTTCGTTCAGCAGACCAGCAAGACCGGGATTTTCGTCCAGCAACTAAATGGCGGCGGCGCGCTGAACGGCCCGTCGTCGAACATCATTATCAGCAACAACGTGGTCGATAACGCCATCAACTACGGCGGACCCTCAATTGGTCCGATCGTCACGGCAGCTTCGATTCACACCGTTGCGGAGAATACGGACTCGGATCAAGTCGCCACCAGCCCTCATACCAATATCTCGGTCACGGGAAATCGCGTGACCAACTCAAATCGCAGCGCCATACGATTGGAAAACGTGAACGGCGGGAGCATCAGCAACAACATCATTCAGGGCTCCGGACTGAATCCGTCGCTCAATGTTTATGCGCTTCCGGGATGCTGCGAGACCCAGGCGCAGTACCTCGCCGATTTCACCGTGCCCGTGCTGACGACCAACACTCAGGCCATCACGAATTCAAACAACGCCGTTACCGCCGATCTGAGCAACCTGATTTCACTCTCTTCTACGGCACGCGTCAGCCCCAAAGTGGCCCAGGGATCGATTGTGGCGGCATATGGATCCAACCTGGGATCGACTTCGTCGGTAATGGTCACTGACGCCAAGGGAAATACGCAGCCCGCGATGATCAATGTTGTTACGCCCAACCAGGTGAATTTCTACATTCCCGGCAACGCGGCTTCTGGGATCGCGACCGTGACGATCGGTCAACAGTCGGGCGGCGTCCTCATTGACACGGTAGCGCCGGGCCTGTACTCCGCGGACAGCTCGGGGACCGGAGTGGCCGCGGCCGGGGCAGCGGTCTATTCCGCAAGCGGGACTATCACTCCGGAAAACCTTTTGACCTGCAGTTCGAGCGGCTGCGCTCCTGTGCCGCTGGAATTCGGAGGACCAGACGACCTGCTCATCGTGACCCTGTACGGCACCGGTTTGCGCGGGTTCACCAGTCCCGCGAACGTCTCCGCGACCATCGGCACGGCGAGGGCGCAAATCCTCTACATAGGAGCGCAAGGCCAGTATCCCGGTCTCGACCAGGTCAACTTGGTAGTCCCGCCATCGCTCGCCGGAGCAGGTGTGGTCCCCATCATTCTGCGAGTCGACGGGCAAACGGCCAACGTGGTGACGATCAGCGTGAAATGAGCGAGCAAGGCAGGCGATATCGATAGCATCACCGAATCTGTCCTCACGGTACTCAACGGAAGAATCGTCTATGGAAACACGGCGCCTCATGGATGCTTGAGAAATCTCAAGTAGAACGCCACGAACACCAGCACAATTCCGACGTTCACCATCAACCGCGGCCAGAGCCGATTCCTGAAGAACAGAACGTCCACGCCGACCACCACAGCTATCATCCCGAGCACGTAAAGCACGACAATTGCCTGTCTTCCCATACTTCCGTTCTACTACGCGCGGTGCTGGCGAAATGGCATGGAGCTGCCTTCTTGGGCGTACTGAGGGCGCAACGAGAACCCGGCTACACAGATTCGAGCGATTTGGCCGGACTAGTACTTCGCAGCGCATCGAAGTGTGCCCTTAGCCCTCCGGTACTGAGAGCCGGGCATCATTCCGGACACACGACGCTTGCGACATACTTCAGGGGGAAGCATGCGAATCCGGGTCAAAGTCGCGATTCTCTCGATCTTCCTGTGGAGCGTTCCGGGCATCGTCTCTGGTGCATCCCCCTCCGCCACCGAAACTCTTCTTGTCCAAGTCAATCCGGAGGTGGCGCTTTCTTACCTCGGTAACGATGCTTTGCTGCTCAGGATTCGTCTCGCGCCGGGTGCGCGAGCTTCTATTTGGAAGGCTCAGAGCTGCGAAAAGCCGGTCGCGGGATCCCCCGTTGTGGACCAATCAGGAACCCAGGTCGTGACACTGTCCGTTATTCCCGGACCACCCGATGCGCTGATCTGCCTGACAACTTCGGATGGAAGCATCGCAGTTACGCTTCAGGCCCGGCGTACCAACAAGCCGCCGCCCGGGCCAAATCTTCCACCGTTCTGAGCTCCAACGGCTGTCACTTAGCGCTCAACTCGCGAGCCTTCGCCGCATCTTCCGCTGCTCCTTTCGAATCTCCGGCGAGTTTGCGCGCGTTGGCACGGTTCTGATACGCGTTCAGGTAGTTCGGCCTGAGGCTGATTGCCCGGTCCAGATCCCGCAGAGCGTCTCTCGCGCGGAGCGCCTTGAGGTACGCGAACGCTCGCGCGTTATAGGCCTGCGCAAAATCCGGCTTGAGCTGAATGGCCACGGTCAGTTCCGCGATCGCTTGCGTATATTTTCCTTCCGCCGTCAACTTCCGCCCGCGGGTATTGTGCAACTGGGCTTCCTGGGCTTTTTCCCGTTGAGCGTCTCGCGTTCTGAGGGAGGGCTTCGGCCTCGGAGCTGAAGGAGCAGTGGCAGAGGCAGCATCGGACCGGTTCTCGAACGGCGGTGCCTGCGTGGGCGCTGCGGAATCTGGATTCGCGGCAGGTCGAATGACCCCGCCCGGGTACACGGGAAGGCTCTTGACGGCGTCGGTTTTGATCGTTGGAGGTTCTACGGACGCACGCGCCGTAGCGACCGGCTTGGGCCTTTCCGGCGCAATCTGAATTACCGTACCCTCGAGCACTTTCCGGATCGGCTTATCTTCTACGATCGCACCCAGGCGAAACACAACCGGCATAGGCCGAGCATCCGGTGTCATTTTCAATGCAAAGGGAGCCGTCATCGGGCTTAATGGCTTCACTTGCGGCGGTAGAGTGGACGCGTCCAGCTCCACATCATAGTCGTCTTCACGAATGTTATAGAAGCAAAAGCCGCCGTCTGGATCCGGCGTCGTGTATTTCTCCGAAGGCATGATCCGCAGCACGATGTTATCGAGCGCGACTCCCGGCGGACCTTCCACGTTTCCGCAGAATCCGGTCAGTGGATAGACCAGAAAGTCTTCCCTGGTGGTCTGCCCTCCTCTTACGATCGTGTACTGGTCCGTCGAAGGCGGCCCAGGTTCGAGGTCCGACGGCAATTTGTCCAACGCCAGCCGGACTGCATGATAGCCTTCCGGCACGTTAGCGATCCGGTAGTGACCGGTTTCGTCGGTCACCGAGAATCGCGCGTCATCGACGCTCACAGCGATGCCGTTTGCGGGAAGAATGCCTCCTCTGGTTTGGGTGCGCACGATTCCCTCCACATTTCCGACGATTGGAATCTGCTCTACCGTGTAGCGGTCTAAATCTTCCTGACCGCGCTCCCGGCCCCAATTGAACTGCCGAGTCATGCGAACGTAAAGGCTCCATTGGTTGAGGCCGGTCAACACGCCGGGGAACGCCGACCCCTGCGTTGCGAGCAAAAACACATTCGTAGGATTCGGGATTGTTGTCAGATTGGACCGGAAGGCTTCCGCCTGAAACTCCAAGCCTCCCGGCATCTGGCTCGAGAGGCCGACCACGGAAGTGCGGATGGCGCTGGTGGCGAAGACACTCTGATTGACCAGGTCTTGGCCGATTTCGAAGTAACTGTAGGCCGTCAGTTTCTTCAAGTGAATTTGCGCATTGCCGCGTCCATAAATCGTGTTCCTGCGTTCATTGCTGAGATCGGTATCGAATCGGACCGCGCCACCGACGACAAAGTTTCGCCAGTGCATCGTGTCTTCTATCTCGCGCGAGGTCTGAATATCGAGCTTTCCGTTGGAGTTTACCTTTATCTCCCGCAATGTGAGATTGAGGTTGTGGTGCGCGAATGGCCGGGTCAGGGTTGCGGTGGTCATGAGATTGTCGGACGACGTTTGTTGGTTGGTCGCCACCGTATTCACCTTGAGGTCCAGGTCGGAAAGCTGAACAGAGGCACTGATTTTAAATGGAAAATGCACCGACGCACCCGCCATTACCGATTCGCTATTCAACGTAGGCACCGCCGACTCACGCTCGAGGTTGTTCGATTGCCGCGTGGCGGATCCGAACAGCTCCAGCAAGTGAGATGGCCGAAGACGAAAATCGGCGAATGGTCCGCGGCGGTCTCCGGCAAAGTACCCAACCACCGGAAGCGTCAATATTCCTTGGTCCGAGTAATTTGCGCGCACGCTGAGTAGCTTCGAATCGAAAGCGGCTCCGAACAAACTGGACCACGGATGTTTGTCCATCGGCGAGCCTTGCTCTAGGAATTTCGCCTGGCTGAAGTCTTCCTCCGCATACAGCCGCAGATGCTCCTTGTACTTATAGGACAGCTTTCCTGTGAAGACGCCGGCTTGGGAAAATTGCCGGTTGGCGGGAAATAGAAAAGAATTTTGCTCCAACTGATCCACCGCGTTGTTCAAGCTGACATAGCGGAGGGCGAGTTCCAGGTTGCCAAGTTGATACTTGGCGCTCGCTCCCGTGATGGCCTGAGGCGTACTCTGCCAAAACGGAATGCGTGGACCACTCTGTAACACCTCAGTTCCGGAGAACAGCGAGTAAGAAAAATGCCCCCGCCGAGCTCCGATGCATCCGCCGCGAAGGGTCAAATCCGGGTTGAGAAAGTTACTGAACGGAAATGCCGTGAGAGTGGTCGGCACGCGGCAGTTGCCATAGCGAAGCGTCCATCGTGTATCCTTCCAGACCAGCCCTCGTAGTTCGAGGTAGTTATCGCCATGTTCCCAGAGGCCATTCCCTTCGTAATTTTCGAGCTTGGAGTCCAGCAGTCCAAAGTTGGGAATAAACTGTTGAAAGTGAAGCGCGAGACCGGTTGCATCTATGGACGGCTGTCCGGTCGAACCCATGTAGTAACCTTGCGTCGAAACAGTCGCCTCACCTTGTCCCGAGAGGGTATGGGCGCCGGCAATCCACGCAAGAAGGGTCCCGAGGCGCCACGCCCGCTGGACTGTGACGGCTCGCATGATCGGATTCTCACTTCTGTTCCGCCGCAGGTGCCGGCTCCGAAGCTGGCTCTGGCAGAGGCGCAGGAGCTGGCTCGGGAGCTGCGGCAGGCGCCGGGTCCGCGACAGGCTCAGGAGCGATCTCGACTTTGGCGAGAGCTTCTAAAATTTCCGGCCGGCCGAGGCTGACACGCGCTCTAAGCGTAAACTGCGTTTGGCTCCGATCAATTTCCAAGGGAAACAAGAATCGCTGATCGCGATTCGGTAGGACTGGCAGCGACTGGAACGGAAGAGTCTTGATTACTTTTCCGGCGTCGTCCACCAAATCGAGCGCTCCCGTCGGACGGAAGTAGCGGGTCCCGGAGTTCCTCAGGACCACCACCGCGCGCCAGGGCGATTCCGAGGCGTGGTCGTCCCTTTCCAGTCCGACACTGACGACCTCGCCATTGATTGCCGGATTCCCGACCACGGCGTAAAATGCCGCGATCATCCGGACGGCCGCGCGCAGTCCGGTGCTGCCCATGTCTTCCGCCGTGGGCAGCGTTGTGAACCCGGCGGCGCAGTGGAAGCTTGCCTGCGCCACTTCGGCCGGGACCCTCAGGGTGTAGCGGATGATCGATGAACGCTTTGGAGGAACTTCAAATTCCATCGGATTCAGACTCAGCCACGATCGGCAAGACGCCGAGGCTTCCGCGGGCAGCGTGGCCGCAAACTGCGGCGTGTCCGTGTCGTCGATATAGAAATCGAGCAGCGAACCGCGCACACGAACTGCCTTGTCCGTCTCGTTCGTAATGGTCAGCAATCCGGATTGAACCGCGCGAGGGGCCGGATTCATCTCCAGCCGTAGGGGAGCTAGCCCGATTCCTACTTGGGCGCTACACACAGTCGATAGGCAAATGGCTCCAGCCAGCGAGAACAGAATCGCTCTGCCGCAGTTGGTCGGGTTAAAAGTCTTCATGGCATGTGTTTACGCTTGCTCGCGTGATGATTAGATCGACGATCTAAGGGTTAAACTGTAGACCGGCCTAAGTTATCCGCTGCAGACGGCCTATCCGGTTGCTTGAAGAAGGCGAAGCGTGCATATTTTCAGCAACCTCCTAAGTTGCAGTGTGGCTTGGGTTTCGGTTATCCTTACTCATCGCTACAGCAAGGTGGCTTCCCGCAAGAGCCGAGATGCGCAACCGCCTGTTAGAGGCGGCCGGCATTGTCTTGCTCCCATCGCTAGCTTTTTCCTTCCAATATTTCGGCTCGCAGACTCAAACGCTGACGGTGCAGACGTCCCCGGATGGAAAATTGTCTGTTCCGAGCTCGGCTAACTTGACTTCAGCGGGAACACTCTTCCAGCCGTTTACCGGTAATCTGTTAATCAACTATGAGGTTCGGACTACCCCTAGCGGCAGCGCGTCCTTGACGATCCAGGCCGCGTCCGATTTTTCTCCCTCAGGCGGTCCATCGGTGGCCGCGGGTAATCTGACATACACCTGCGGCGCGGCATCCCTGGGCACGGCGTGCGTTGGATCCACGACCGTGAGCACTTCATCCCAGACCTCGGTGGTCAACATCGGAGGCGGA
>Ga0335069_10016931_pt1 | contig 10162 bp, 3 predicted proteins | sample Lox_Sample_11_FD_206714 | JGI IMG/M metagenome (GOLD analysis project Ga0335069, IMG submission 206714) | Soil microbial communities from Loxahatchee National Wildlife Refuge, Florida, United States - Lox_Sample_1.1 | ecosystem: Environmental > Terrestrial > Soil > Wetlands | place: USA: Florida...
GCGTACGAAAATGCTGCGCTCGGGAGGGGTGTTGTCCACGTACTCTGGCCAGCATTGACGATAAGTGTATCGGTCTGGAGCGGATCGAACGCTATCCCGTGTACTCCGCCACCATTAATATTGACAGAGATAGTGTCCTCCCAGAGCGCATCACCACCGGAAGGTTGGTTTGAAGTATAAAAGGTGAATGTCGGTGACGCTGAAGCGCCGTTGAGCGATACACTTATGCCTCCACCACCGCCAGCGACGACGTGATTGCCATTGTTCGGATTTATCGCGACATCTTGGGCTTTACCATTAACGGACGTGATCTGACTCCACGTTCCACCAGACAATTCCCAGAGATTATTGGAATAGTCGGTCGCCCAGACATTACCGCCTCCGGCGGAGGCAGGGGATACCTTTAGGTGTTGCACATTGTTATATACCAAATTGATCGAAGCGCCGGATCCAGCTGATAAATTCCCGCCGATGGTCCACGAGGATACCGATGACGGGGAAGTGAGATCCGGGGTGCATACGCCGCCATTCGTGACTGTCACGTTGCCCGAAAGTGCCCCGCTTACATTGGTCGATACAGTCAGCACTGGATTGACAGTACAGCCGCCGCCTGCCCAGGTGAGCGTGCCACTCACACTTGTTCCGTAGCCTGATCCACCCGCACTGATCGACGCGCTGTATATATTAGAGCCTGGACCATTGTTCGTGATCGACCACGTGGCTCCGGCGTCCGTGGTTGCATACACTCTATGGCCTGTGCTCCACACGTAGACTTTTGATGAGCATGTTCCCGATCCGTTGTGACAGGTTTGCGTACCACCGGTAGGGTCAAAGGCGATTGAGTATGCAGGATAGCTTGCCGCCGCTGTCGTGCCGAGGGGAATGCTCGCAGTTGAAATAGCAGTCCACGTTGTTGAACCACAGGCGGTGCCGTTAAAGGTCTCAAAAAGTCCGTTGGTCGCCGTGCCGACGATGACATGAGCGGGGTTGGCCGGATCGACAGCCATGAACTGTCCTGGGTCATTATGTCCGATAACCGAGTTTGGATTATCCGCCGTAGGAGTCCATGCGTCGCCTGCGCCGCCGGATGCTGCGCACCAGGTGGTTAGAGAGGGATTATTCGAATTGACGTTTCCTGAATAGAAAATCTCTCCCGAAGGAGCTGCCGTGTTAGCATTTCCGCTATACATGTAGGCGCACGAAGCGGAACTCGGGCATGCGGCAAACGAGACGATGCCGTGGAATCCCGTCCATAGCTGGTTGCGCGACGTGTTTGTAGTTGGATAGAGACCGAAGTATCCGGCGGGCATCGAAGCGGCGGTTACTACATCATGATAGCTGTTGTCGGATGTTCCCCAGAGATATCCTCCGAACCCGTCGGTGCCGACAAACCGGACACCTTGCACGGACACCTCGAGCCCCGAGTTATTTCCACCGCCACCGAGCTGCATCTGTTCCCACATCGGTCCGGCATTCGAAACCGTAAATGACACCACCGTGGAGGTCGCGTAGTTGTTGGAGGTATCCCGTGCTACCGCAAAGGCAGAATGACTGCCACTGCTCGTTGCGGTTGTATCAAAGGTCGTGTGATACGGCGCACTCGTGATCTCACTGCCTTGCTTCACCCCGTCGACATAGAAGGTAACACCGCCAACCGCGACATTGTCGCTTGCTGTTGCAGCGAGGGTCATGACGGAAGAAGTGGACTCACCCGAGGTCGGAGCGGTGAGCGAGACGGTGGGAGGGGTGATGTCCGCAGTTTTGAATGTCTTGTCCGTTGAAGTGGAGGTATTGCCCTGTCCATCAGCAGAGACCACGGCGTAGTGGTAGGTGGTGGCTGAGGTAAGTCCAGTGAGCGCGATGGAGTGGCTCGTCGTGAGGGGAGCGCTCGAAGAGGCTGAGCCGTATGAAGCCGTGAGTCCATACACGACTTTAGAAGTTGCAGCCTCATTGGTCGTCCACGTCACGGTCGCGGTCGTTGCAGCAGTCGAAGAGGCAATGGATGAGATAACGGGTGGCGTGTTGTCGACGGTTACCGAGATGGATGAGGTTGCGTAGAGTCCGGAGCTGTTCTTCGCAACCGCGAAGAGAGTGTGTGATCCATCACTCACTCCCGTGGAGTTCCACGTTGTTGTATAGGGTGATGAGGTGATTGCGGCACCGATATTGGTGCCGTCCACCTTGAACTGTACGTTTGAGATAGCAAGGGAGTCTGAGGCATTTGCAGAAAGTGTAACGCTACTTCCTGAGAGCGTGTTCCCGTTGAGGGGGGTCGTAAAGGAGACCGAGGGAGACGAAGGACTTGCCACGGAGAAGGAGATGGTGAAGTCACTCGTGTTTGCGGCACCGTTCCCGTCGGCGCAGCGCACATAGTAGGTGTACGAGGTGCCGTTGGTGAGTCCGGAGAGTACCACCGAGTGCGAGGTGCCGCCGGTTGTCGTGAAGGGCGTGCCGGATGCATAGGCGGTATTGGGCGTTGTTGCGTAATGACAGGTGGCTGCTTCGTTGGTCGAGAGCGAGAGCGTCGTTGAAGTGGTACCGGCACTCAGTACGCCGTTGGGAGAACCGTTGCTTAAGATCGGAGGTGTGTTGTCGGTCGTGATGGAGATCGTAGAAGTTGCATAGTTGCCGGAGGTATCCTCGGCGACTGCAGAGAGCGTGTGCGCGCCATCGCTCACTCCCGTTGAATCCCACGTGGTGGTGTAGGGAGATGAGGAAACGATTGCAATCGTCGTGCCATCAATTTCAAAGCGCACATTGGCAACAGCGACATCGTCAGAAGCCGAAGCGGTGAGCGTAACGGATGAGCCGGTGAGCGTCGCACCGTCAGTCGGCATGGTGAGTGAGACCGAGGGTGGCGTGGTGTCGGGAGGGTTGCCACCACCTCCACCACCACCACCTCCACCTCCACCACCACCTCCACCTCCACCGCCTCCACCACCGCCACCGAGAATAATCGAAGCGGCAGTCACGAAGGTCTGGTCAGTTGATGTTGCAAGGTGTCCGAACGCATCGGCAGAGATGATCTCAAAGTGATACAAGGTCGAAGCGGAGAGATTCGAGAGGATGAGCGTGTGCGTGGTGGTAGCGACTGAACTCGACGCGATGGATCCGTAGAGAGGAGTTGTCCCATATGCAATGGTTGCATTGGACAGGACATCGGTGTTCCAGCTGATGGTAGCCGTTGACGTGGTGGTTGAAATACTGACTCCAGATATAGTAAATGCGGATGAGGGGGTTGAAACAGGAATACTAATAGGCGGGGGTGTGGGAGTGCCACTGCCTGCAAGGAGTGCATTGAGTGCCGCACGCGTCTTTGGACCGACAGCGCCGTAGCCAGTCGTTGCCGGAGTGCCGGAGGAGACTATGTGGTTTGCTCTCTGGAATGCCTGCACTGCAGTTTGCGTCACCACACCGAAGTAGCCGGTGATCGTCGGGTACGTATAGAAGCCGGCGCTCTTCAGGATCTCCTGGAGCGTGGTCACTTGAGCTCCGGTAGAACCGAGATGGAGCGTCTGCGTGATCGGTGACATTCCTGAGGCCGTCGTCGGCACACGGGCAGCAAGAAGTGACTGGAGTTCTGCGGTGAGAGAAGCGACGAGTTTCTCAAGGCTCGTAATTTCGGCAGCACTCGTGCTGGAAGCCGTAGTAGATGATGTACTCGTGTTCGTTGCGCTTGTTGTGCTTGCTGTAGTCGAGACTGTTGTCGGTGATGTCAGGCTTTCAAAAAGAAGCTGCGAGAGGTTGGTTTGAGCAAAGAGAGCCGCTGGAACGAGAAGTGCGAGTCCGAGTGTAGTCGTTACAAAAAAAGAAAATCTCCGATGAGGGTACATGATATTGAGAATACCACCTGTCGTAAAGAAATATGTTCATGATAAATAACTTGTGGAAAACGTACCGTTGGAAAACTACATCGAAAGGTAGTTCCTTAAATAGTCTCTTAAAAAGAACTACGAGTTGAATCGGAAAGAAAGATTTCAGTAAATCTCTCATATAGCCTATCCGAGATGGTTGAGTGAGTCCTTATATCCGAGATATCGGCATAATGTGCCTATTAAATGTATATCGGATTAGCGAGCAAATGAGTATTCGCTCATAGACTAAGCTCCAAAAGATAATGAAAAATATCGATCCTAAGAAGATTCATATCATCTCAAGTATAGAAAAAGCTCATATTGGTTCAAAATTATGTACGTATCGAGAAGAAAATCAAAACAAACAATTTTGTTATCGTCAAATCTCGTTATGTATCCCCTGACAACATAGTTTTCAAGGGTGGGATTCTTCTGCAGAAAAATTTCTCTATTTCGCGCCGTCCTACTGCAGGGACTTTCTTCACAATGTGTCGTCAGAAAGTACTTACGAAAATTTCCTCATGCAGATTTTTTGCCGAGGTTAAACCTCGGTAAGTTTATTGCGGCAATTGGAAGTAAATGATAAAAAACAAAAAAGATTCTGGTTACATGGATCATTTAAAATGTGTAGCCTGTTCTACGCCAAGAGCGCAGCAAGTTCTAGCGTTTATCTGAAAACATCTTCGTGTCAAAAATGTCTACCACCCTCTCGCCGCAAGCGCCTTCTGCGCTGCGTCTTGTTCTGCTTCTTGCTTCGAGCGACCTTCGCCGAGCGCTGCGCGCTGCCCCGCTATCGTGACCGCAATGACAAACCGCTTATCATGATCCGGACCGGTTTGACTGACGAGTTCATACGCAGGCGTGGCGCCCGATTTATCCTGTGCCATTTCCTGCAACTTACTCTTCGCGTCTTGCCAAAGGCGTTTTGCAACAACATCATCTGTCTTATAAAAAATATTTTTCGCGATAAAGTCTTTCGCGGTGACGTAACCCGCATCGAGATAGAGCGCGCCGATGAGTGCTTCAAAAGCATTAGCAAGAATGATGGATCGCGCACGCCCCGTATCGCGTGCTTCGCCGCGACTCAAGAGTAGAAAATCGTTCATGCTGAGCTTCGTCGCCGCATCCGATATCGAAACAGTATTTACGAGCGCTGCGCGATATGCCGTCAAATCCCCTTCCGGCTTATCAGGATATTTTGCAAAAAGAAATTCCGTGACCACGAGCTCGAGCACGGCATCCCCAAGAAATTCCAGGCGCTCATTATGCTCGCGACCGGATGCGCGGTTTTCATTCAAGTATGAACGGTGAGTAAATGCTGTCAGCAAAAGGCGCTCATTTTTAAAACTGTAACCGATTGTTTTTTGGAATTTATTGAAGTCAGGCATATAGGTAGGCAGAGTCATTCGAAAATGAAGTTTAGGATTTCTTTTGACTATACCCTAGCGGCTGCTTGCTTTCTGTGCAAGGATGTTTATGGCTCGTGTCACAACCGGCAAAATGTCATCGTAAAAGTTGAGGTCTCCCACCGCTGCGAGCGGAAACCATTGTGCATCGTCGAGACCGCCTTCGCGTTTAAGGACAATATCCTTGAAGGGCGATCGCACCAGAAAATAGCGCGCATGACGCTTCTTCTTCCCACCGGAAGCATTATTGTCGTTGGCGATGTATTCATTTTCGCCAAGTTGATCTTCAAGCGTCACCTGGAGACCAATTTCTTCTTTCACTTTGCGCTTTACTCCGTCCTCGAGAGCTTCATTCGGTAATAACTTTCCCTTTGACAACGTCCAGTGCCCGAAGATGTCGTGTACGAGCGCGAGGTAGATTTCTCCTCCGTCGCGCGCATACACAACAGCTCCGACGAGCTCTTCAACTGGCATCTTGGTTCCTTTTTCTGAAGACTGCTTGCGCGCCGCACCTTCATCTTTTCCGGGCTCTCCGAGTTCGATATAGACCGCGCCAAGAACGCCATTGACGAATCTGCCAGAAGAAGCGCTTCCAAAACTTTTTGCGAGCTCGATCGCTTCGTTGATGGCGACTTTCGCTGGCACTTGCGCGCGATCTGAAAAGAGAAGCTCAGTGAGACCGAGGCGCAAAATATTTCGATCGATCGCCGCGATTTTCTCGAGCGGCCACTCGGGCGCTGCATGCACAATCACCTCATCAATCTCTTTCTGTTTTGCGACCGCCGTCTTCAGGAGCTCCTTCATAAACGGCATGTCACTCTCGCGTGCGCCAAATTCCTGTCCATAATCGGCAAGACGGCCGTAGCATTCATCAATCGACATCGCGCCACTTGAAGAATCTCTCTCGAAGAGTACTTGTAAAACGACCGATCTCGCGAGGTGACGGTTGGCCATAGGCTAGCGGCTCGCGAGTAGCGAGGAGCAAATAGTAATGAGAGGCTGGTCAGCGGGGAGATGGGAGAAACTTCTAAAGAACAATTTCATGGACTTATTATATCAAATCATTGTGTAGAGGGTGTGGATGTTTCTTCCGTGGTGTTTTCTCGGATGCGACCGCTCTCGCGCAGCGCCATTTCTTTGCGCTTCGTGCGCCGTGCGGCGCGCTTTTGTGCTGCAACGATATCGATGACAACTTTGCCACGGTACATGCCCGTCTTTGGGTTAACGCGGTGGCGCAGATGAGCAGTACCGGAGCCGTCATTCGAAAGTCGCATGCCGGAAATAGCATGGTGGGAACGGCGTTTTGCCGTTTGCGAACGATTGCGGCGCATTCGGACTACCATGAAGCCGATTATATAAAAGGAACCCAAAAAAGCAAGGATTATCGGTCTTCCATGAGTTGAGGCATCGCTTCATCAGCAGGAACTAAATCCGGGAACAAAAGCTTTTTCTATGAATGGGTGAAAGGCCGTTTAGTGCGATAATTTTCCGATGAGCCGCTGTACCATAACCTTTGTGGATTTCGAAACCGTATAGTGGATATTTTACACTCAGACGTTTCATTAACCGATCGCGTTCTACCTTTGCCACAATCGAAGCGAGCGAGATGACCGGTTCGCTCTGATCGCCGCGGATAATTGTCTCTTGATTTGCAAATCGCTTGGGTGCATGAAGACCGCCGTCAAGCAGCACGCGGATGTGCCGAGGCCGGACCTCGGTCATTTTAGAGAGCGCACGGTTAAGAGCCGATTGGATTGCCGGAATGATACCGCGTGCATCAATCACCGCGGCTGAAGAGAATGCCACAGCGAAATTGATCGTTGTATCGTTGCGCAGGCGGCACATAATTTCGTATATCTCTTCTCTGCCCGACGAGGTCATTTGTTTGCTGTCTTTTGCACCCGCAACGAGTGACCAGTCGAAATCACATGAGACGATCACCGCTCCGACTGCGACCGGTCCTGCCAGCGGCCCGCGGCCTGCCTCGTCGATACCAATCAAGAAATTCATAAACACATATTAGCAAGAGCTCATTACCGAATTCGTCAGTCCGTAGAAACTTACGAAGCCGGCAAAAAAGCAGAAAACCATCGCACGCACAAAATATGTATAATGACCGCATGACTTCTAAGTTCACTCACCTTCACACCCATTCTCACTACTCGCTTCTCGAGGCATTGCCGCACATCCCAGACATCGTCGCAGCAGCTAAGGAAGATGGACAGAAATCGCTCGCGCTCACCGACAACGGCAACATGTATGGCGCCATTGAATTTTATAAGGAATGCAAAGCCAAGGGCATAAAGCCGATCATCGGTGTGGATTTTTTTGTCGCGCCGCGGACGCGTCATGATAAGGAACATCGCGTTGATGAGAATTGCTCGCGTCTCGTTTTACTCGCAAAGAACGAGGTCGGCTATCGCAATTTGATACACCTCGTTTCAAAGGGCTACCTTGAGGGTTTTTTCTATCGCCCGCGCGTCGACCGTGAACTTTTGCAACAATACAAAGAAGGTTTGGTCGCCATACTTCCGAGCATCGGCGGTGAACATGCGTTGGCGCTTAAAGAAAATGCGATCGAGCGCGTCAAGGAAAGCGTCGCGTGGTACAAGAAGTTGTACGGCGCAGATTGTTATCTCGAAATCACGCATCATCCGGAAATCGAAGGACACGAGATGCGCATGAAAAAAATCGTTGAGTTGGCCGAGAGCGAGCAGCTAAAAACAGTTGCCGCGCATGATATGTATTTTTTAAAGACTGACGATGCACTCGCGCGCGAACTCGTCGACAAGATTCGAACAGCCGGACATTTAAACCGTGATATTGAGGGCGGCATGCCAGATTTTTCGTTTATTTCCAGCGCACAAGCGGCAAACCTTTTTAAAGATCTTCCTGAAGCGATTGCAAACGCAGAAAAAATTGCAAGCGAATGCTCGGTCGAGCTCGATTTGGGCAAGTGGTTGTTCCCCGATTTTCCCGTTCCCGCAGGCTCGACGCATGATCAAGAGTTACGCGCGCTCGCCTACAGCGGTTTTGAGAGCCGTATGGTACCGAAAACTCCGGAAAATATCGCGCGCGCTGATTATGAACTCTCGGTCATTGCAAAAAAAGGTTATTCGCCATACTTTCTCGTCGTCTCCGATCTGCTGCGTTACGCAAAAACTGCCGGCATCTTAACCAACACGCGCGGAAGCGCGGCAGGATCGCTTGTCTCATACCTCTCCGGAATCACCACTGTAAATCCTCTCGAATACAATCTGCCTTTCGAACGATTTTTAAATCCAGAGCGTCCGTCGCCGCCGGATATCGACATGGATCTTGCCGACAACAAGCGTGACGCGATGATCGATTATGCGCGTCGCATGTATGGCGATGATCACGTCGCTCAGATCGGCACCTTCGGCACGATGATGGCTCGCGCGGCGGTGCGCGATGTTTCGCGCGCGCTCGGGTTTTCGTACAGCCTCGGCGACAAAATCGCAAAACTTATTCCTTTTGGCAAGCAAGGCTTTCCCGTCACGATTGCCGGGGCGCTCAATGATGTTCCCGAACTCAAGGAGGTGTATCAGAATGACTCCGACGCGCGTGAAATTCTTGATCTCGCACAAAAAATAGAAGGCAATGCGCGACACGTCGGCGTGCATGCGGCAGGCGTCGTCATTGCGCCGCGACCGGTTACTGATTTCGTCCCCATACAACTCGATCCCAAAGGCGGTAAAATGATTACCCAGTATGACATGCACGCCATCGAAGACGCCGGTCTTCTCAAATTCGACTTTTTGGGACTCACCAACCTCTCGGTCCTCGCCGATTCGGTCGAACGGGTGAAAGCGCGACTCGGGATCGACGTTGATCTCGAAAGACTGCCGCTCGATGATACAAAAACATACGAGATGCTCGCGCGCGGCGAAACTCTCGGTGTGTTTCAGCTCGCAGGCGGCGGCATGACAGCGTATCTCGTCGAACTCAAACCGACCGTCATTCACGACTTAAACGCGATGGTCGCGCTCTATCGCCCAGGCCCCATGAATTTCATTCCGCAGTACATCGAACGTAAACGTAATCCTTCACTCGTGAAATATCTCGATCCGCGCATGGAGCCGATACTCAGGAACTCTTACGGCGTCATTACCTATCAGGACGACGTTCTTCAGATTGCAATTGATTTAGCGGGCTATACATGGCTTGAGGCCGACAAATTCAGAAAAGCAATGGGGAAAAAGATTCCTGCCGAAATGATGGCGCAAAAAGAAAAGTTCCGGAAGGGTTGTCTTGAGCGCGGGATGAAACCAAGCGTCGTGACGCAAATTTGGGAACAAATTGAGACTTTTGCCGCGTACGGCTTCAACAAAGCGCACGCGGCAAGCTACGGCAACCTTGCATACAAAACGGCGTATATGAAGGCAAATTTCCCCGTTGATTATATGGCCGCGCTTCTCACCGCTGACGCCGGCGATACTGAAAAAATTGCGGAGATTGTCGGCGAATGCAAGCGCATGAACATTACTGTTTTGCCACCCTCAGTCAACGATAGCAAAGGAACCTTCACCGTCGTTGGTGAAATGACAATTCGCTTTGGCATGTACTCAATCAAAAACTTTGGTACCGGAGTCGCCGACTCGATCATACAAGCACGTGAAGACAGGCATTTTACGGACATCGGGGACTTCCTTACGCGCGTATCCGACAAAAATCTCAACAAGAAGTCCCTCGAGTCACTCATCCAATGCGGTGCGCTCGATGAACTCGGGGAGCGCGGAGAGCTCCTCGCTAATCTCGAAACACTCTTACAAACGCATCGAGAACACATGAGTACGCCAAGCAATCAGAATTCATTATTCGGCCCGTCGACTACGCTCGGTGCGGGCGCAGCAGGCAGCCAACTGAGGTTGGCTGCGGCTG
>Ga0335069_10016932_pt1 | contig 10162 bp, 10 predicted proteins | sample Lox_Sample_11_FD_206714 | JGI IMG/M metagenome (GOLD analysis project Ga0335069, IMG submission 206714) | Soil microbial communities from Loxahatchee National Wildlife Refuge, Florida, United States - Lox_Sample_1.1 | ecosystem: Environmental > Terrestrial > Soil > Wetlands | place: USA...
GTGGGGACCGGAAATTCACAGTGAGGATAGCAACGATGAAAAAGGTAATGTTCAGTCTTTCCACAGTGGCGTTGCTCGTCCTGCTGAGCATGACGGCTCTGGCCTCGACTGGCCGATACGATCAGCAAATTCAGCAGGCGGTTGCCGCCAGGCTGCATGACGCGAACACAATGCTGAACGTAAGTTCCACCGTAGAGGACGGAATCGTGACGCTGACCGGTACCGTCAATCTCTACCAGGACAAACTCGATGCCGCAAAGAAAGTGAAGAAGCTCGCCAACGTCAATGGCGTACGCAATCAGATCGCGGTTGCGGGAGAAACCATTCCCGACAGCCAGTTGGAGCAGAAACTGGCCAAGAAGCTGGCCTATGACCGCGTCGGATATTTTGACAACGCGTTCAACTATCTGACTGTCAGCGTCAAAGACGGTGTCGCTACGGTCGGCGGCGATGTCTACAACGACGTAGCGCGCGATTCCGCGCTCGCCATTGTGCAGCGTATGCCGGGCGTCAAGGATGTCGTGAACGAAGTCACCGTACTGCCGACTTCGATTTTCGACAACGACTTGCGCATTCGCCTGTCGCGGGCGATCTATCGTGACTCGGTGCTGGGTCGCTATGCCACGGATCCTGTGGACCCGATTCGCATCGTCGTCGATAACGGACACGTCACGCTGTACGGAACTGTCCAGAACGAAATGGACAAGACCATCGCCGGCTTGCGTGCGAACCAGGTTTTCGGAGCCTTTAGCGTCGACAACAAACTTGCGGTGAACTAAACAGTTGCTGTTCTCTCTCCCAGGCGCGGCGCAAGCCGCGCCATTTTTCTTGAAAGCAGTTCTCGGTCGTCAGGCCTCAGCTCTCATGGAAATCAAGGTCGAAAGTGGGTGCCCCCGTCACTGTCGCTCGTTGTTTGGCGACCGGACCCATCTTTGCTATCTACCCGAGAAGGCGAATTGTGTTGGTTTTGCAGAGCACCGGGAGCCGACATCTGTGCCCGAGAAGTAGCTCGCGCGAGAGGGTTTTCCTGGGACCTGAGGCCTGGCTTCAGTTGGCTTTGCGGTTGTACACCAGTTTCAAGCTGTCGGCCTGCAGAATGCGTTGGATCTGATGTTTGGCGTGCACTGCCCACGGCCCGGCGGTGTCGAGTTTCACATAGGCCTGCCAGTGCTGCAGGGCTTTGCGCGGCTCGCGGATCTTTTCATAGGCCAGCGCGAGGTTATAGTGAGCGTCGGCGTAGGTGGGTGCGAGCTGAATCGCGGTCTTGTAGGTGGCAATCGCTTCCTGCACGCGGCCCGTTTCGTCGAGCACGTTGCCCAGATCGAAGTAAGCCAGCGCGTAGCGCGGATCGATTTGAATCGCCGAGCGGTAATGCTTCTCCGCCGACGCGTATTCCTGACGGTTGTAATAAAGTGTCCCGAGATTGATGTGGGCGGCGGCGTGATTCGGATCCATATCCAGAACCTTCAGATAAATCGCGATGGCCTCGTCCTGCGTGCGGGGCTCTTCTTCCAGAGCGATTCCGCGCGCAAACAACTCGGCGACGTCGGTGACAACCAGCTCCGGGCCGGGCTGGGCCGGACTGGTCACAACTTTCTCGGGTGCCCCAAAATCGAACATGAACTGGCCGGCGATCGGTTCGAGGAGCCTTCCCTGGTGACGGAATGCCACCCGCCGTCCGCTCTGATACGCTCCTGCCTCCAGCAGCGGGTTCTCCATCCCCGCGACCTGCTTCTGCATCGCCTCCAGCGACTGGCGGATCACTGCCGGCCGAACCTTCTTCGCGCACAGGTCTCGAACCTTCTTGATTTGCAGCAGATCGAAAAACGAGTAGCTTTCGGCCACCGTGACAAGAGAGGCCCTCTCCCAGGATTGCAGCTGGCGAGGACTGATGCGCAAAATACGCAACAGATCCACTCGGCTATATCGATGCACGGCGTTTGGAGACGTACAAAACGATTATCCTGAACCAGCAGGCGTTCATGCAAGTAGCAAACCTGGTGGAAGCCTGTGGAGAACAGGGTGGAAATAGCACGAACGTGGTGGCACGACAAGCCGCGGTTAGAATTTTGTCGACATTGCTCCCAATCCGGTGATGGAGAAACCTCAATGAAACTGGTTCGCGTAATTCTGGTAGTGACTGTTTCGACCATGCTTGCACTCGCGCAACAGAAACCCCATGCGAAAGTCATCAAACTTGCAAACGAAGGCAAGGAACAGACATTGCTTAGCGGGCCACCGGACACCGTCTCCATGCGTTCAGGCCTCATCACTCTTCAGCCGCAACAGACCGTTGGGAAACACACGACAGGCCATCACGAGGAGATGCTGGTCATTCTCGAAGGGGAAGGGAAGATGCTGTTCGACGATGGAATCAGCCTCGCCATCGCAGCGAATCACGTGCTCTATTGTCCGCCCGAAACGGGTCACGACGTAATCAATACCGGTACCGGGACATTGCGGTACATCTACATTGTCTCCAGCACAGATCTGAAATGACGCGCCTAGTACTGCACTCTTGTCCAGACATTTCCGGCTGCATGGCTTGCCAGCATCGCTTCGACGAGGCAGTTCGCGCGATACCCCTCCTCAAAGGTGGCCACGAGCGGGGAAGCCGGCCGTGAGCCGTCTATGACCCGTGCATAAATGTCGCGGAACACGTTGGTCAGCGCGTCATTCCATCCCTCTTGATGCCCTCCGGGAAGGTGCGCATAGCCCCGAACGGATTCATCCAGCAAGGCGGGATCTCTGGCCAACACCTCGTTCGCCCTGTGTCGCGATCCAAGCCATAACTCATTCTGCTGTTCCTGGTGCCAGCGCAACGACCTCTCTCGTCCGCTGACCTCAATCCAGAGACCATTCTTGTGCCCGGCGCATATCTGCCCGACACAGAATGTGCCTTTTACTCCATTTTCAAATCGCACGAGAACGCTGGCCAGATCCTCGCTCTTGATCTCTACCGGCTGGGAAGGCAAATCCCGCGCAGCGCTGGAAAACGTCTCCGAGGTACGCGTCGGCCGGTAGCGGGTCTTTACGACCGTCGTCAGATCAGCAAGAACCGACTCAATCCTAAGGCCGGTGACGTGCTGCGCCAGATCGCACCAGTGCGATCCGATATCGCCGAGCGCCGAACTTACGCCTCCCTTGTCCGGCTCGAGGCGCCACGAGTAATCGGTCGGATCGAGCAGCCAGTCCTGTAGATATTCGCCGTGCACAAAATGTGGAGGGCCGAGTTCCCCCCGCGTGATCATGTGGCGCGCCTGCTGTACGCACGGATTCCCCCGGTAGTTGAAGATCACTGCGTGGACGACTTCTGCCGCCTCTGCCGCTCTCCACACAGTTCGAGCGTCCGAGGATGTGATCGCCAGCGGTTTGTCGCAAACAATGTGCTTGTGCCGCCCGATCGCGGCCATGTTGACCGCCGAATGCAGGTGGTTCGGCGTGGTGTTGTGCACCACCTGCACAGCCGGATCGGAAACGAGCGCGTCGTAGTTGCCATAGGCTTTGGGAATGCAATATTCGTCCGCTTTCCGCTGCGCCGATTCCAGGCTGGACGAAGCGACAGCGACAACGTCTACGAAGCCGAGCCGGCGAACTGCTTCTACGTGCAACGAACCTGCGAATCCGATCCCAACAATCCCCATTCCTACGCGCCGCACGCTTCGCCTCCGGGTAGAAAAACACTGCATCGTAGCATGCGAGTGCTATCGACTTGCCAAAGCTTGGCACTCATTCGAGAGCATCTACCGGATGTAGAGCAGTCGGCAGATGATTCACATTGCAAAGGGAGGGGAAGACAACAACAAGCTGGAGCCGACGATCGGACTTGAACCGATGACCTGTCGATTACGAATCGACTGCTCTACCAACTGAGCTACGTCGGCCTAGCTCAATTTTAGCAGGCGATAGTTCCCCGGTCACACCTTCTTGATCCGGACCCGAATACCTGAGACCCGTCACCTGATGACCTGATTTTCTATGCCGCCTTCGCCAGTGCCTGATATTCGTCGTCCGATTGCGATGGCAGCAATACCCAAAGCGTGTAAATGCCCAATGCTGTTCCCAGCGGAACGTTGAACAGAGAGACGAACCCCACCACCAACGCGACCACTCGCGCCCACGGGTCCCGCTGTATCAACCCCCATCCGGCAATGAGTCCTGCCGCCCCCTTAACCAGGATCAAGCCGCCAATGAACGTTAGCAAGGGACCTAGCCAGGCCTTGACCTCGGGAGAAGGGCCCGCTTGGAATTCGTTTGAAAAGATCGTGTGCGCGACAATTTCAACAGCGATGCCACCCAGCACCGTGAACACGGAATAGGCCAGCCATAAGATTCCCAGCAGCCGCACATGTTCTTGCACGCGATTGCGGCGATACACGAGGCCAATCACGGGCTTGCCACAGCGCGTACAGGTTTGCTGTCCCGCCTGTAGTTGTGCGCCGCATTGATCGCAGAACATAAAGTCTCCTCCCGGATCACAGAAAGTCTGCTCCCGGTTGTATACGGATGCAAGCTCGACGAGGTTCCAGAGACGTTTCAGAGAGCTGCGGACTCAGAGCTACATCGAAACGAAAAGGCCGCCCGGCAACATGGGCAGCCTTTTCTTTAAGGGAGAATAGTTCCAACGGAGGGTTGATCCATCAGAACTTTCTGCGGGAATCTTATGAGCCTTAAAAGCGGGGTGTCAAGGAAAATCTATGAATTAAATATCTTTGTTTTCATATAGTTACAAAAATAGTCCACAAGTTGACAAACGGCTCGAAAATTCCGAAAATTCGCCCCGCTTCGAGCTTAACAACCCTGAATTGAGCAACTTACCGCCTGCGGGACGCCGGTTCCAGGTTCTCGTCGAGGTGCAGGGTGATGATCTCCAGGTCCTCCGGGCGGTCAAAAAACCGATCTGGGAAGATCCGTTTGATCAGGAGGCGAAAGCCTCCGAACGCCAAGCCAGCCACCAAGGCCAGGCCCACCACGATGCAGCACAGCAAGACAGCGTTGAAGAGCAGATTTGCGACATTGTCTTTCTTGGAGAAGTACGTATTCTCGTTCCACGTCACATCAGCTTCGTAGCTGACAGAAGCCAGCAGGCTTTTCGCTTCACTCGCCGACAAGGGTCCAGCTGCGACGACGATGATCGGACCAGTTCGCTTGTCAAAAAATGGATGAATGTCGAGCAACGCCGGGGACGTTCCCGCCTGCGGCTGTGGACTTGGCTGATGTGCGGCTTCAATCTGCTTCAGTTTCTCGCCCGCCATTTGTGGCGTCGGGTAAGAAATCAACATCACGGTGGCATCGCCCGCGTTCGCGGAATACTTGCCGATCACGACTTCCGCGCCTGACTTGAAATCCACCATCGACGACGGCAGAGGCGACCCGACGCGGTCGAGCGTCACCGGCCCAAGGATGTATTTCGCCGTGTTCTTCTGATACGACTGCTTGGGCAGATACGTGGGCAAGGGCGGCAAGTTGCGCGCGTTGCTCGCTGGAGCGGGCAGTAGTCCGGCCAACTCCCGCAATTCGGCGGCCGACATTACCGTCAGTTTGTCGAAGACCGCGTCTACCAGAACGTTGTTTTGATAGAACAGCACGCGATTGTTCAGCGAAGATGCTTGCCCGCCGATCTTCTCGTTCAGCATCACCGGCGTCTTGTAGTACGTAAAAGCGCCATAGGCGCCGCTTGCATCGCCGAAAACAGCCGCTTTAATGGCCAGAATCCGCCCGTCATCGCGAGTGTAGGTGGCCGTCTCCAGCCGCTGGAAGCCGTATTCCGCAAGGACCGGAGCGTTCGCCGAGTCGGCCACGGCCGGATCCACACTCTTGCTGACCGACTCCTTGACCTGCCACCCCGCGAACTGAGTCGGCAGCACCGGAGGAGGCGTACTAGTGTCGGCGGCCAGAGCTACCGCTGATGCCAGCAGAACGGCGGCAAGTGCAAAACCAGGAAGTTTCATTCGAACACGGGCACAAAGGCCCTATTTACTTAGACTATCGGCTGGGGGAGAAAGTTTCCAGCAGGGCCGTAGTTCGACGCTGCCGCCTGGAACTCTCTCGGAGAATGGGCCTATTTCCTTAGGCTGCTGTGGCTGGCGACGCACAACCACTTGCCGTCCTGGTACACCCAGGTATCGGTGAAGCGCCCGAAGTGCTCGTAAGGCTTGCCGGCGTAGATTCCCTTGGTATGGTAATCGCCGGTCACGACCGCTGTGCTGGCGTACATCTCCACCTGCACGTTCTGGATGTTCATCAGGCTGGGTTTGAATTTCGGGTCGGCGAAGTCGGCCAGGAACTTTCCGCGATTGCTCACTTCGCCGTCGAACTCAGTGTTGATGAAGCGGTCGCCGATCATGCTGGCGATTGCGGACGAATCCCGGTTCACCTGCGCTTCGTTCCACATTCGCTCCAATGCAGTCAGGTTCGATTGTGTATGTGACGCGTCTCGAATCGTCTGTGCGAGCGCACAGACGGTCAGCAACAAGGAACCGATTATAAGCTTGTTCATGGTGTTCTCACCTTGGCCGGACCCCTACCGGCCCACCTCGTTGGAACATAGCAATGACCCATGGCCATATACCATCCGAAATGTTCCTGGGACATTACGAATGTCACGGGCATTCGCCGGTTCGCATGACAAGGGGGGGATGGACCCTTTGTTTTAGGGGCATTCGCCGGCTTGCCATGATCGGTGGGATGAAGAAGAGTACCGTGGGGACCCGTTGCGGACTAGCTCGAAGCCAGGCTACTGCCCGTTGTTCTTGTCGATCTTGCTCGCGACCTTCACCCCGCTCAGGCCGCTCACATACTTCGACACTCCGCGGTAGAGGGCGTCCGCTATGCGCTGGCGGTGCTCGCCAGTTTGCAGCCTTCTCTCATCCGCGGGATTCGAGACAAACGAAATCTCCGCCAGGATCGAGGGCATGTTGGCGCCAATCAGCACGATAAACGGCGCCTTCTTGATCCCCCGGTTGCGAACGCCCGCGCTGCGCAGCGACAGACCGCCATACAACGATTCCTGAACGTCGCTCGCAAACTCGCGCGATTCGTCGATCTTCTCTTTGAGCGCGATTTTCTTGACCAGGTCCTGCAGTTCGTAGATCGACTTCTCCGACACGGCATTTTCCCGTGCTGCCACTTCCAGGGCATCCGCAGATGAAGTGAAGTTCAGGTAGTAGGTTTCAACTCCTCGCGCGTCAGAATCGCGGCTCGAGTTCGCATGAATCGAGATGAACAAGTCCGCGCGCTCGCGGTTGGCGATTGCCGTTCGCGTCTCCAGCGGGATGAACGTGTCATCCTGCCGCGTGTAGACAACCTCCGCTCCCAAACGCGACTCCAGCAGGCGGCCCAGGCGCTTGGCCACGTCCAGCACCAGATCCTTCTCTTCCAGCCCGTTCGGACCGATCGTCCCCGTATCGTGTCCGCCATGTCCGGCATCAATGACGATCTTCCCGATCTTCAGCCCGAGGGCCCGAATCAATGACCGGTCTCCAGTCGCGGTCGGACGCGCCTCGCGAATCTCCAAATCGTCGGTATCGGGAGCCGGTGCGGGGCGCGACTTCTTCTTTCGCCCCGATGCCGAGCCAGACTTCCCCGCCTTTGGCTCTGTCGGCCCCACATTTGATCGCGTTGCCGACGGCTCTGGCGGAATCTGGTTCGGTTCCAGCGAAGCTACCGAAGTGGGAGCCTCGTCTTCGGCTTCCACGATCGTCTTCGGAATCTTGCGATTCGATCCCGGCACGACGACGGTAGTCTTCACCACACCGATTCCGCCGACCGGGCCGCCTCCGCCGAAAGCCGTTGCGGGTGAATCGGGATGCTCGTTTGCCACCGGATCTTCGACGGGCTTCGACTTCGACAGCTTGACCGAAGATGCGGATGATTTCTGAGATTTCGTCTCGGTTGCCGTCTTCTCTTCCGTATCGTCGGACGCTTTCCCCGCGGTGTCCTGCGGCCGCGTCGTGTCGTCGCCCACGTCAGAACCGCTCGTCGGACTGTCCTTTGCGACAAGAGCGTTGCGCGTCTGCTTTCCATGTACGTCAATGATCAGGCGGTAGGGGTTCGGCAGCAGGAATGCGTTGTAGCTCGCGAGATCGTCGACTTCGAGCACCACCCGCGTACGGCCCGGCTGGAACTCGGCCACACGAATCTTCTTCAAAAACCCGTCATCGACATCAAACGTCTTGCCCACCAATGTCGAGGCTAGCTTTGTATCCCGCAAGTCGAAGAAGACACGGTCGGGGTGAGCGATCCGCTGCGAGTCGAACTTCACTTCCTGCTCAACATCGATGGCGACGCGAGTGTAGTCCGGCGTCGACCAGTGCCGGATCCCCGTGACCCGCGGCAACTTGTTGCGCCGCCCGGTGGAACCTTCCATCTCTTCCGCGCGGCCCGGCCGGCGGGGCGTAGCAGTCGCCGCCCGTTCTCGCTCCATGTCGTCGGCGGCGCTGTCGAGTTCCTTCATTGCCGCGCGCGTATCGTCGGCCAAGTGGTTGTGGGGATAGCGGCGCAGAAATTCCTCGAACGTCGCTCGCGCCTCCTCGGGATCGTCCAGGTCGTCCTTGTAGATTTCCGCAATCGTGAATAGGGCGTCGAAACGATACTTGCTGCCGGGATATTCCTTCCGCAGGAAACGGTACTGTTCGATTGCCCCGCGCAGAATCTTGCGGTCGTCGAACTGGCGGCCCATCTCGACCATCAGTTCTGCCGTTGCCACCACGCTGGGATCGGCCTTCGACGAAGCCGGCGCTCCGAAATACACCAGCCGGTATGCGTTGATCACCCGCTGGTATTCCCGCCGCGTGCGCTCGTCCGCCGGGCGTCCGTTCAACGCCTCCCGCATCCGCTCTGCATTGGCGAAATGCTGTCGTGCCCAGGCGTCGTTGTGACGCACCCGCGCGTGCGCAGACATCAGCGGGAGCAGCACCAGCAGGAAGGCGGCACTGAAGCGCAGGGCGCGCTGGCCTCGGACTAGGGTCGTGGAAACCTGGGTCGTCACTTACTTTCCTGTGGGCGGCACAGTTCCCGCCCGGACAGTTCCGCCTTCCCGTACCACACGGGAAACGGATTATTCCGTATTCGTGATGTACAGCACGCCGCGAGAGTCGCGCTGCACTCGTACCGGGTCCCGCACCGGATTACCGATGATGTACGAACCCGGCCCCATCCCGCCGAAATACAGATTCGTGATCCGCTTCACGTAGTTCCGCGTCTCCGCATAGCGGGGAATCCCCGCGCTGCGGGCCACGGCCCCCGCCCCGGCGTTATACGCTGCCAGCGTCAGCGGAACATTGCCACGGTAGTTCTCCAGCAATTGCTTTAGATGCCGTACCCCGGCATCGACGTTCTGCTCTGGATCGAAAGGGTTTGTCACATTCAGCGACCGCGCCGTCCCGGGCATAAGTTGCATCAGGCCCATGGCGCCCTTGCGCGACACAGCATTCGGGTTATAGTTCGATTCGACCTTCACCACCGACCGTACCAGGTTCGGATCGACATTGTGCCGCGACGCTGCCTGCACGATGGCAGCATCAATCTCCTGCTCGGTGAAGACGCGCGTATTTCTCAGGTTCAGCCCCGAAACGCCATCCAGGTAGCTGTTGACCTCCGTAGCTGCCGACCGCGCCGCTCGAATCGCCGCCCCGCTCGTTGGAACCGGCTTCCAACGGTGTTCCGTGGAACTCCAATACGACAAACCAGCACGCTTGGGCGCCGGAAGGCCTGCGGGTGCCTTGCTGGTGGTCGGAGTTGCGTCGTTCACATAGATCTTGCGGCCGAATTCGTCAGTGGTGGAAGCGATCGAGCCCGTCCCGGTTCCGGACTCCGCCCACACGCTGCCCGTAGCGAGAAGGGAGATCGCGGCGACCGCGGTGGCTGCCATCAGGACGTTCTGCATGCTCTTACGCATATCGGGTATCAAGTTCAACCATGAGGCACACTTACGCCTCGGGGCTGACCCACCCACAGCCTGACGAAGAATCCAGAACCAGAGTATGGCGATTATAGGGCGGTATTCCGGGGCTGGGCAATCTCTCCGAAGGACGCTGAACCACTGGAGTAATCTGCGTAAGTTACTGACGGGCCTTGCTTTTGCCAATGCAAGACGTGGGAGTCAGCATGCGGAAGTGAGGGACCATTCGCAGGATGGGATCCGTGATTCTTCGCCGCATAG
>Ga0335069_10016933_pt1 | contig 10162 bp, 10 predicted proteins | sample Lox_Sample_11_FD_206714 | JGI IMG/M metagenome (GOLD analysis project Ga0335069, IMG submission 206714) | Soil microbial communities from Loxahatchee National Wildlife Refuge, Florida, United States - Lox_Sample_1.1 | ecosystem: Environmental > Terrestrial > Soil > Wetlands | place: USA...
CGGCGAGCATTTGATTGAGGCCAGCGCACGCGCTCTGCGCTCTCGCGGCGGACGCATGCTCAGCCTCACCGTGACAGAAATGAACCATCGCGCGGTTGGCCTCTATCAGCGCCTTGGCTTTCAGGTGCGTCACACCTTCGATGCATTCGTGTGGGAAAGCTAGGTTATTGAGGATTGAAAATTGAAGATTGAAGATTGCAATACGATCTTCTTTCCACACTGCCGGAACTTGCCGGATTCGAAGCAGAGTGTTTCACTTCTTTTCGCGATGAAACGGAATCTACTTGCGACGTCGTCTGGCAGGTGGCCCACATTTGCGCCGCGTTGTCCGGCGCTAATGTGGGGAGTACAGCAAGCCTCAATCAACGAGCACGCGGCTCTCTCTCGCAAGTTCTTCGCGAAACCCCACATTTGCAGATTGCCACCATCCAGCCAACTAGGAACTGGGAACTAGGAACGAGGAACGCCATTCTGTCCCGGCGCGATACAATGTCCATCTATGAAACTGGAAGCCATACAGGCGGCCCTGCGGGACCGCCAGTTTGATGCGTGGCTGTTTTACGATCATCACCACCACGACGACATCGCGTACTCCATCCTCGGATTGCCTGCCAACATGCATGTCACGCGGCGCTGGTTTTACCTCGTGCCCGCCAATGGCGAGCCTGTGAAACTGAATAATCGCGTTGAGCCCAAGCATCTCGGCTCGCTGCCCGGCAAGCAACTGCACTATGGACCCTGGCAGGAACTGCACTCGAAGCTGCGAGAGATGCTCGCGCCCTACAAGCGCGTGGCCATGCAGTACTCCCCTAATAACCAGATCATGTACATCTCCCTGGTGGATGGAGGCATGCTGGAGTTGGTGCGCAGCTTTGGCGTGGAGGTCGTTAGCTCCGCCGACCTTGTGGCGCAGTTCGAGGCCACGCTGACGGACGCGCAGATTGCGACGCACTTTGCGGCCCGCGATAAGGTGGATGCCATTGTGGCGGCCGCTTTCAAGGAGATCGCGAAGCGCGCTCGTAATGGCGGTTGGGACGAATTCGGCGTGCAGGAGTGGTTCGGTGAGGCGTTCCAGCGCGAGGGCCTGGTGACGGACGATCTGCCGATCGTCGGCGTGAACTCGAACAGCGGTGATCCGCACTATGGGCCAACTCCAGCCAGCTCAAAACCCATTCGCGACGGAGACTTCGTCCTGCTGGATGTTTGGGCCAAACTCGACCAGTCCGACGCCGTGTTCTACGACATCACGTGGACTGGCTCGCTTGGCGCGCCCAGTCGACGCCACGAAGAGATTTTCAACATTGTGCGCGGCGCTCGCGATGCCGCCGTCAATGCGGCTAAGCAGGGAATGGCCGAAAAACGCCGCATGGAAGGCTGGCAGATCGACGACGCCGCTCGAAATGTGATCACGAAGGCCGGGTATGGCGACTACTTTGTGCATCGCACGGGGCACTCCATTGGCGTGAACGTGCATGGTAACGGCGCGAACATGGATAATCTTGAGACTCACGATGTCCGCGAAATTTTGCCAAATACGATATTCTCAGTAGAGCCCGGTATTTATCTTCCTGAGTTCGGGGTGCGCAGTGAAGTGGATGTCCTCATCCGCAACAGCGCCGCCGAGGTAACCGGGCGCGTGCAGAACGAGATTGTGATTCTCTGATGGCCAAAGAAGCGAAAACGACAACTGCTCCCGCTGTGGAGGAGAAGCAATACCCGCCCAACGCGCTCAGCATCGCCGCGCTGGTGGTGGGGTGGATTGTGCCCGGTGCGGGACACCTGCTGGTGCGCCGCTGGGTTCGCGGCGTACTCATCATGATCTGCGTCTTTACCATGTTCTTTCTGGGACTGGGGATGCAGGGCAAGGTGTACGACACCAGTTTCAACGACCTGATCGATGTCCTGAGCTTTGTGGGCGACTTGTGCACCGGCGGCTTGTACGTGCTCGCGCGGTCGCTCGATTGGGGCGCCGGCGCCATTCACCGCGCCATTGCCGACTACGGCACCAAGTTCATCGTCGTGGCCGGGCTGCTCAACATCATCAGCATGATTGACGCGTACCACATCGCCATCGGGAAAAAGCAATGAGCGTGGAACTCTCACACTTCTCCGCCGCGCTGATTTTCAGCATCTGCGCTTCGGTCGTCTTCGGAATCACGCAGCGCAACACGCCGCGCGACATGGTTCGCTACGGCGCCTACTGCTTTGTGCTGTTTATGGGCGGACTGATCGCCGCAAGCTGGGTTCTGTATCTGCTGAAGAGATAGGTGAACAGCCCAAGCAGTGTTTCCATTCACAGGTGGTGGTGTCATCCTGAAGGCGCGGCGTAGTTCTAGCCGCGACTGAAGGATCTGTTTTCGTCGGCGGAATGAGAAGGTGATCCTTCGGCTTCGTTGCACTCCGCCTCATTCTCAGGCTGAGGTCTAGTGACTCAGGATTTGAGTGCGTAACGTTGAGTTCAGCGTCTCGCATCCGGTGCGCAACACGAGTCGAGGTGCCGTCTTACGAATTGATTTGAGAAGCGGAACGGCGAACTCAGGATTGTATTTCGCCGCTTCGCGCAGCAGCCATCCGAGTCCCTTTTGCACCATGTCGTCTTCGTCCTGCAGCAGGCGTTTGCAGACCTCTTCGGTTTCCAATTCAAAATGCTTCAAACGCACGCCGCGTATGAGCGAAACGCAAGCAGCGCGACGACGCCAGCGATCTGCGGATCGCGTCCAAGCCAACGCGCGAGCGGTGCGACGCGGTTCATTCACCATCATCGGCGCGATGATGTAATGGCAAAGCGCGTCGTGATCAGCCCACGATGAAATGCGGTCAAGCCAGCTTTCGAATAACTTGAAGTGCTTCGGTTCCAACTCGCTCGGATAACTCTCAAGCAGTTGCACGGCGAGGACCTTCTCTTCCAGCACGCGGCCATTGAACAGGTTGTCAGCGACGGCCACAAGGTAGTCGAGGCCAGCGTCGCGATGGATGACTTTGCGGAAGCGCTTGGCCAGCGCGCGAAGCTCATTGGTTCGCCAGCCGCGAGACGTGATCTCCTGCTTGAAGAACGTTTCGACCTCGATGGTGTGTGGCGCAGACGCGCCATCGATCAGCACTTCACGAAGGTGGTTCGCAATGTACTCAACCGGTTTGGGCATCCGAAACTCCATGCGGCCGTGGCCGCGAACTCACGTTATTCGAATGGCGCAAGCTGCTCGCGCCGAGGCGGACGCGACAGCAGGCTGACCACTACCAGCGCGATAACGGAAACGATCAGGGCAGGGAAGATCGCGTCGCGCTGGGCGAGCGGTCCCAACATGCTCTTGCCGAGATCCCAGAATACAGTCACGGCAGTGCCGCACGCTATGGAGACGACGGCGGCAGAGGCCGTGGCTCGGCGCCAGAAGAACGCGGCCATCACCACCGGCGTGATCGCCGCCGAGTAGATCGTGTAGGCGTACATGGCTTTCGCCAGCACTGACTGGAGATGCAGCCCCTGGTACAGAGCCCACGCTCCGAGCACCACAACCAGCACGCGCGAGACGAACAGAATATTCTTCTGCGTCGCCCTCTCATTGATGAACCGCGTGTAGACGTCGTTGATGAGATTTGTCGCGGGTGAGAACAAGTAGTTGTTTGCCGTGCTGATTACCTTGGCAAATACCGCACCCATCAGCAGGGCACCAATCACTTCCGGCAGATAGTTGCGTGCGGTGTAAGGAATGATTTCGCGCGGATTCAGCGCGGCTCCGGGATGAATGGCGTACAACGCAGAGCCGACAACGGCCATCGTGACGATCAGAGTCTCAAGAATGCCGGTGCCGATGAACCATCCGGCGACTGCGACCTTGGCATCGCGCTCGCTCTTAGCGGAGAAAAACTTCTGGTACATCGATTGGTTGCCGATCATCAGCAGGAAGGTCGGCAGGAAATACTCGAGCGCCCTGATGAACGCGGCGTTCACGTTCTGCTCGCCACTGCCGTTGCGTCCCCACTCGCCGAAGAGCGTGAAGTGCGTCGGCGGAAGAGCCGCATGCAATCCGCTCCAGCCACCGATTTGCGAAGACAACACGGGGATTGCGGCAACGCAAATCACGCTGATCAGTAACCCGATCGCGACGTCCATGTAGGCCACGCTCGCCATGCCCGCAAGCGCCGTAAACACGATGACGAATATCGCGATGATGACCGTGCCCGTATCCTTGGCCACTGACGGGAAGATCAGGTGCATGATGTCGCCACCGGCGCGGAACTGGTAGCTGGCGATGGCGGTGTAGGCAAACAGGATGGCAATCGTTCCGAGAACGCGCGCTGTCGTGTTGTAGCGCGTCTCAAGCAGGTCTGGGATAGTGAACTGCGCGAACTTGCGAGCACGCGGCGCGACAAAGTAGATGATGATGAGACCGAACCATCCACCTGCAGGCTGCCACAGAGCGGCAAAACCATTGCGGAAGGCATTCTCCGCACCTGCGAACAACGACCCTGCGCCGATCCACGAAGCGAGCAGCGTAAACACCAGCACGAAAGCGGGCAGCGAGCGCCCCGCGACAAGATAGTCGGCCTTGGTCTTGACCTTGCGCATCTGCGCCACGCTGACCGTGAGCAGCAGAAGCACAATGACGGAGACAACAACGATATAGAGATTCATCAATCTTCCTGTGCCGGGAGCAATCCCAGCTTGGCGCGCACGTGTGCGGCGGTCACTCCGGCGACGCGGATCACCTTATTGCGTCCGGTTTCCCCGGCGGCAATCGTAACCGACGAACGCGCAACTCCCAAGAGTTTTGCGAGAAACTCGATGCAGGCCTCGTTGGCCTTTCCTTCAACGGGCGGAGCCGTAAGCGCGATCTTCACCGCGTCGCCCATCTCGCCCGCCACGGCGTTGCGACTGGCGCGCGGTTGCACGCGAATCGCGAACGAAACGCCTTCTGCACTTTCGCGAATCGGAATCATCGCGAATACTCCCGTGCGCCGAAGATGGCGGTGCCCACGCGCACGCACGTCGAGCCTTCCTCAATCGCAACTTCAAAATCATGCGACATTCCCATGGAGAGGTCGGTGAGATTTACCTGAGGATGGCGCTTCGCCAGACCGTCGCGAATCTCGCGCAGTCGGCGGAAATACGGACGTGCGCCTTCAGGATCTTCCGTGAACGGAGGAACGGTCATAAGTCCGCGAATTTCGAGATTGGTCAGCCGCGAGGCCGCGCCGAGAATTCGAGCAATTTCAGGCGATTCGGGCGCGAGTCCTGACTTCGCTTCTTCGCCGCCCACGTTGATTTCGATCAGGATGCGCAGCTTTTTGCTGTTCGTCGCCGCTGTGGAGTTCAGACGGTCGGCGAGTCGAAGCGAATCCACGCTGTCGATGGCATGAAACAGTTCGGCGGCCTTGCTCGTCTTATTCGACTGCAGGTGCCCGATGAGATGGAATTTGGCATCGAGAAGATCGGCGAGCGCGGCGTGCTTTTCAGCGAATTCCTGCACGCGGTTTTCGCCGAACAGCCGCTGACCAGCCTCGTAGGCCTCTCGAATTGTGTCTGCCGGGTGCGTCTTGCTCACGGCCATCAACGCGATGCCATGCGGGTCGCGTCCTGCGCGTCGCGCTGCGGCCTCGATGCGCTCGCGAATGCGCGCAATGTTTTCGCCAATGCTCATCATGCAAATTTAAACACACCGCAGTGTCTCGAGAGAAACTTTGCGCAGCATGGATTAGGAAGCGTTACAGGGGTGCTTCGCTTCACACAGCATGACAGCACAAATACGAAAGGCGCCAAGAAGAGCGCCTTTCATACACTTCAGCATCGTTAGTTTTTTCACTTCAGCATGGTCGCAAGACGCGATCACATGATGGCCGTCGGCGGAGCTGGCTCGTCCGGGTCTCCGGCATTTGCGAGCGGCACCTTGATCATTACAGCGATCAAGACGACGAGCGCGATGATGGCGGTGAACCACGGAGCCTTCGCCAGTACCTCGAACATCTTGCCGCGCGAACCGACTATGGCTGCAACGATCAATCCGCAAAGCGCTTCTCCGGCAATTAAGCCGCTGGCCGTGAGCACTCCTGCGTTGTCCACGCGAGCCTTCTGCGCGTCGTTGTAGCCGGCGCGGTCGCGGAACTTGTCAGTCGCCCAGCGCACCAGGCCGCCAACGAAGATGGCGAACGTTGTTCCGAGCGGCAGGTACATGCCGACGGAGAACAGCATTGGGCTGCGAACTTCGATGAGGATCAGCGCGAAGCCCATGAGGATTCCCACGATTACGAGCGGCCACGCCATGTCGTGACTGACGATGCCTTTTGCGAGCATGGCCATCAGTCCGGCCTGTGGAGCGGGCAGCTCGCTGCTGCCGAAGTGATACGCCTTGTCGAGCACCATCAGTGGGAAGAACAGGACGAGCGAAGCAACGAGCACGCCCATGACGTCGCCGATCTGCATCTTCGCAGGCGTTCCGCCAAGAATGTGTCCTACCTTGAGGTCCTGAAGCATTTCACCGGCGACCGCCGATGAGACGCAGACCACCGCGGCCACGCCGAGAACGGCCGCGACGCCACCTACGCCCGAGACGCCAAGTGCAACCATCAACAGCGCGGCAATGACCAACGTACAAAGGGTCAATCCGCTGATCGGGTTGTTCGACGAGCCGATCATGCCGACAAGGTTTCCGCTAACCGCAGCGAAGAAGAACCCGAGGATGATCATGACGACTGCGGAGACTACGGCTCCCGTCAGCACGGTTGAGCTGGTGAGATTGCCGGCACGGCTGATGAAGTACCAGTAAAGCGCGACCATTGCCAGCAGCACAACGGCTACCCCGGCGAATACCAGCTTGGCACTGAGGTCCTGCTCGGTGCGATCGGCTGCTTCGTGCGCTTCCGCGGATTTCTTCAGGTCGCTGACGGCGCGCGCGATGCCCGCACCCAGTTGCTTGCGCATCCTGAACAGCGTGAAGCTGGCACCGACGAGCATTCCGCCAACAGCTATGGGGCGGACGATTGAAAAATAGATGGAGCCCGCCAAGGTCGCCCACGGAATCTCCGGCTGACCGGCCGCAACCTGCGCCGCCTGCACGTATGGACCAATCACGTAGGTGAGAAGTGGAACCAGCAGACCCCACGCGAGCACGCCTCCGGCGAAGTTCAGTGCACCGAGGCGCGGTCCAATGATGTATCCCACGCCGAGGTAAGCGGGGCTGATGTCCGGCGCAGCGAACGTAGAGGCACCACCGGTAAGCGTTGTCGCTACCTGCGGTTTGGTGCTCGTGCGCAGCAGCAGTTTCCTTCCAACCTGGCCGATCGTGACGTTGAAGACGTTACCGGGGTTGAAGATGTTCACGGCGCCGAGCAGGTAGAGCAATCCGCCGAAGCCCATGTTGCTGAACAGGATTTTTGCGGCCTTGGAGCCCTGCTGTCCGGCCTTGTGAATCTCAGAGGCAGCGACAGATTCGGGGAAGGGGAGCTCGGGATCTTCCACCATCACGCGGCGCAGCAGCGTGACGAAAAGGATGCCCAGCAATCCGCCGATCACCATCAGCACCACGGAATTCCAGTAGCGATCTGGCGTCAACCCGCTCCAAATTCCCGACATGACGAACGCCGGGATGGTGAACACCGCGCCCGCAGCTACCGATTCGCCGATCGAGCCGACGGTTCGAGCCATGTTTTCTTCAAGCAGGCTGCCCTTCATCAGTCGGAGCATCGCCATCCCGATGACGGCTGCGGGATATGTCGCCGCAATCGTCATCCCGGCGCGCAAACCAAGATATGCGTTAGCTGCGCCCAAAACGATGGTCATCACTAGACCAAGGAGAACGGCCCTGACCGTGAACTCCGGCATGGGCATGTGTGCGGGGACGTAAGGTTTATGAGGTGCTTTCTGAAGTGTGGATGACGAACTCATCGAATCCTCTGGCGTGCTCCAATTGGGAATACCGGAAGGCGCAAGGTAGCACGCGCGCTGATGTTAATACAAGCGCAACAAACTGCTGGTATTGTCTCACCATCGCAGCAGTTAGGGCAGTTTAGAAGTTGGGCGTTTCTGCTTGATCCAATGCCACGACGCTCACCTTCCGTTTAGACTGGTTAGGCGATTGCGTACTGTGGCCTGATGCACGTATACTGACAGTAGTTCCCGTTGTTCTCTGGCGCATTTTGCACCTTAGTTGCAATGGGAAGGAGGCGCGTCTTCAGCAGTAGCGGAGACAGAATCCGACGAACCGGCGTTCACGCGGTCCATCGAAGTCCGTTTGCCGTCCAGGTTTTGGGCGGCGCGGCTGGAAGCCTTCTAGCGGCAATTTTTCCCTCTGACTGCCGCATCTGCCGCACGCCGCTTGCAACGTTCTCCCGCCTGCCCGTTTGTAGCTCCTGCCTGGAATCGATTGTTCCTGTCCAAAGCTCCCGATGCGAAATGTGTGCCGATGTGCTTGCAGAATGCGAGCCCGGTCCCCTTTGCGTCGAGTGTTCAAGGAACGAGCGCTACTTCCGGAGAGCTACAAGCTTTGCCGCGTACGGCGGTACTCTGCGGGAACTCGTACACCTTTTGAAATACCAGCGCGTCCGGCCTGCGGCTTCGGTGCTGGGACGTGCGGTCGCGGCCAGCGCGGCTTCACTCGTCCATGACTTTGAGGATGAGGAGGTGTTGCTGGTTCCCGTGCCGCTGCATCGCGCACGCTTCCGCGAGCGTGGATTCAACCAGGCGGAGCTAATTGCTTGCGCTGCGCGCAGCGGAGTTGCTGAAGCTTTGGGTCGCAAGATCAAGCTGGAAACCGCAGCGCTCATCCGCCGCCGTGCAACTGAAGCGCAGTTCGGACTGACTCTTGAACAGCGTATGGCTCAGGTGAAGGGTGCGTTCCGTGTGATGTTCCCGGAACGCGTCAAGGGTCGCGAGGTGCTGCTGGTGGACGACGTGTTGACCACCGGAGCCACGGTTTCCGAATGTGCTCGCGTGCTAATGCGCGCTGGAGCGTCGCGTGTGTGTGTTGCTACAGCGGCGCGCGCGATGAAGCACGCCAACGATTCTGCATCTGAACTCATAAGGCAAACGATGGAGGGAGGAACTACTGTCGGCGTTACGCCAGTGGGCAGCGGCGCATCGCGGGCAGCCTCAAACGCACTATGAAAATGGAGAGTCATAGAGCATTCCGCAGCTACCATCAGCACACAGCGGATTCCGTGTATACCGCTATGCATGCTCCGGTTCTCGTGCTGAATGCTTCCTACGAACCGATCAACGTTTGTGCGGCGCGGCGCGCGATCGTCCTCGTGCTTAAGGGCGTCGCGATGACAGAGGAGATCAACGGCCATTTCCTGCATTCTGCGCGCGTGGCCATGCGCGTTCCCAGCGTTATCCGATTGCTGGAGTATCGTCGCATTCCGCACCAGACACGTGCGCTATCGCGCAAGAACATTCTGCTGCGCGATCGAAACACGTGCCAGTACTGTGGTGTCGTGCTGCCCTCAAGCGAGTTGACGCTTGACCACGTGTTGCCGCGCTCTCGCGGTGGAGCCTCCACTTGGGAAAATCTTGTTGCGTGCTGCCACGAGTGCAATCGCAAGAAAGGTAACTCACTGACGCATGAGTGCGGCATGAAGCCCCTGCGCGAGCCGAAGCCATTCAGTCTCCATACGAGCAGGCATATCATGCGCATGATGGGTCGTTCTGACGCGAAATGGCGCAAGTATCTCTACTACTAGGCTCTCAAATGCTATACGCGGGATCGTTGGTTCGTTGCCCAGATCCCGCTCCAAATCTCACCGCCCTGTAAACAATTCCCGCCGAGAGTAAAAATGCACTGCTTCAATCTGCCGTAAGCTCCCTCTGTTTTGCTCACTGTGGGTACGGGAATTCCATCCGAACTGCTGTTACCACAGTAGTCAACCATTTTGCATCTTACTGTTCTGGAAACAGAGATAGCCCTTTGGATTTGGGCCGTTGAATCTTAACTGCTAAGTCACTATGTCGCCATTAATTTTCGGATGACTCGGAAACTTTGCGGTATTGAACGGAGTTGGAATGGCAGAAAACGCAATGGATCGAATTGTTGCCGAACTGCGAAACAGCGGCAGCGCTCATTACCCCGAACATGTCGAACTAAAGAATGTGCGCGTGGTGGGACACACGCCAAAAAGCGATCACTACATCTACGACATCGTCATTGATTTTGCCAATGGCAGCGAGCGATTG
>Ga0335069_10016934_pt1 | contig 10161 bp, 11 predicted proteins | sample Lox_Sample_11_FD_206714 | JGI IMG/M metagenome (GOLD analysis project Ga0335069, IMG submission 206714) | Soil microbial communities from Loxahatchee National Wildlife Refuge, Florida, United States - Lox_Sample_1.1 | ecosystem: Environmental > Terrestrial > Soil > Wetlands | place: USA...
TACCCGACCAACCGATGCGACGCCGGATGCTAGCCTTCGTTGGCAACACCGCCGATGTAGTTCAATGGCAGAACATCAGCTTCCCAAGCTGAATACGCGGGTTCGATTCCCGTCATCGGCTCCACGTCATCCCGGCAGGTCAGAAGTACCAGCAAGGCATCCTGGAGACCTTCCACCCCCGTCGACGGACCCTTTTGTGCCATTAGCGTGCCATTAAGGCGAGGGCATGCCCTTGCGATGTGCCTCAACCATGGCCGACAGCTCCTCGGCGATCCGTTGGTCGGCGTCGCTGGTAGCGCGCTGGTAGATCAGCGCCGCGCGCATGTCATCGTGGCCCATCCGAGCCATGAGATCCCTGGTCGACGTCCCGGACTTCGAGGCCCAGATGTTTCCCGCGTGTCGCAGATCGTGGAAGTGCACGCCCTTCATACCGAGCCTTTCGACCATCGATGACCACTTGACCCGCTGCGAAAAGTTCGACCGTCGGACGGGACCGCCGGATAGTTCGCCTGTGAAGAGCAGGGACCCGGGATGCTCGCCGACGTAGTAGGTGATGTGTTTCAAAAGGTCGTCACGGATGGCTTCGGGGATGGCGACCTCTCTGACGCCGGCCCGCGATTTGGGCGGGCCGAATACGATTCCCCGGCCTGGCAGCTCGACGATCGCCCTTGTGATCCTGATGCTCGACCCATCGAGGGCGATGTCCGAGCGCCGAAGGGCGGCCACCTCGCCCCAGCGCATCGAGCCAAACGCGGCCAGGAGCACCAGCAGCCGATAGCGATCAGGGACCTCTCCCGCGATCTGGAAAACCTGCGCGATGCTGACCACGGGCCGCTCGTCGGGGCTTTCGCGATCGGCACCACGGACGATGCATGGATTGCGCGGCACGATCTTGTCCTCGTTCACCGCTGTGTTCATTGCGGCCCTCAACAGGCGGTAGGACTTCGCGGTGACAGTTGCCGAAACACCGGACGCAAGACGACCGGCTCGCCAATGCCGGATCAGCGATGTGGACAGCTTTCCTAGCTCGACTCCGCCGAGTTTCGGGTCGATGTGTTTACGGAGCAGCCACTTGTACAGCTCTATCGTTCGCGGTCGGAGACCAGGACGCTGGATAATCCACGCAGTGACATAGTCATGCACCGTAATGCGAGCCCGCCCGGGGTCCGTCCACTCGCCGCGCAGTACTTGCGTCTCGGTGATCGAAAGCCACTGCTCCGCACTACGTTTCGTGTCAAATGTTCGCAGGGCCGTATGGACTCGCCCGTCGGGCCCTCGGTATCTCACCTGCCAACGCTTTGACGGCAGTTGCCGAACGCTTCCGAATCCCCGGCGGCCCGGCTTGTTTGCCACTACGACGCTCTCAGGTCGTGGCGCACGGTGGTTGCAGTGATTGGCGCCACCCGGCCGGCCTGCGCATAACTGTCTAGGTCCTCGATCGACAGGCGCACGTGCGCACCAAATTTGTGGAATGCGATCCGCCGTTCCGAAATCAAACGACGGACGAATCGCACCGAGGTATTCAGGTATTCCGCCCCCTGCTCGACCGTCAAATATCCTGATTCCATTGTTGATTCACCCCGACCTATCACGCCGTCACTCGAGTTGCCCACGTTTCGTCTCCGCCCGGTGGTCCAGCGGCCAGTAACGCTCTGCTGTATTCGCTGCGCCAGATAACGCGTTGGGCGACGGCGCGCATGATCAGCTCGTCGCGGGGCGGGATCGCCCGGTCGCCGGGTTCGCATTTCAAGATCGCCACTCTGCCCGGGTCACGCACAGGTTTGCTGATCCCGGCGTCGGCGAGGAGTTGCCGAACAAATGCCTCACGGTCGGCCCGATGGTCCGGGAGGGTCTTGCCGGTCCATTTTCGGGACACCAGCACTCGACGTCCGGGCAGCCCGAGGGTGCTGCGGCGGTGTGCCTTGCCCTTGCACTGGCCCGGCAACGTTTTGCTGTTTGCGCCTTTCGGGACGATGCCGTAGCGCAGCCAGACCGGGCACCGCTGCGAACACGGCGTGATCGCAAGTTCGGCGTGCAACCGTTCATGATGAGCCCGCTGCGCAGAGGTGGCGGGTTCGATGACTTCGCTGATCGATTTCGTCAGGTACTTGGTGAGGTAGCCGATGTGGCGTCCGGCTTCCTCGGTGCCGCCCAGGATGCCCTTGGGCTTGCACTGCTCCCCGAACCGCACCACGTGAGCCGGCTGCGCGTCCTCGTCGCCGGCGAGCGCATCCAGCGCCTCATCCCACGACTTGAGAGGCGTGCGGGTGTCCGGATCGATAAACGTGCGAGCATCCCGATCCCACACCGGCCAGTCTTCTTCGTGATCGCACGCGTAGACGAGGTCGTCGTGGTTGGGCCACCACACCTGGTGGTAGGTGGCGGCCACGACCTGCCTGGTGATCTTGTGCGGGATCGCGCCCCGCAACGCGGCGTGCAGATGCGGTGCGGCGCGTTTCTGCGGTTCTACCGTCGCGAAGTACTGCACCTCCCATCCCAGGACGCGCCGCAGGTTCTGGATCAAGCGGTCCACCAACGAGGAGAAGTGGATCGCATCCCGCGCGGCACGCCGGTAGTCGTAGGTGTCCGGGTCCACCGGTGCCCCGTTGCGGATCGCGCCGTAGCTCTCGCAGGTGAGAGTCAAGAACATCGACGGCCGGTACTTCCCGGCGTATTGCCGCCCGACGGTCGTTTTGCGCACCTGCCGGGTGGGCAGGTCTGGGGCGTCCTGGCGTCGTCGGGTGGAACGCGTGCGCGTGATGGTGGCCGGCGCATCCGGTGACGGGATACGCCCGCGCATACCGGACGCGCGCAGCTCGTCGTCGACGGAACCGATTTTCGCCCGCAGCTCCTCGGCAGCCGCATGGTCGCCCTCATCGCACGCGGCGCGGTACACGCCGATCAGGTCCGCGCGGTGGGCGAGCAACTCGGTTTGCACGTCGCTCGGCGGGTGAGATTGCTGGACGGGTTCGTGGTCGAGGTGCCAGCCGTCGCGGAGTTGCTGCATCCGCAGCAGGCGTGCCTTTTTCGCGCATGACGGGCACTGGGATTCCATCGTTGATTTGCATGGCACAGCCACGTAGTCGGTGACCCCGGTGTCGAGGTTGAGAGTGCGCATCACTAACGGCCGCACACACACCCCGTGCTTTTCTGCAGCCGAGCCCGCGACGTCGTGGAAGCAGGGTCGGGCGCGGCGGTCGGCAGCTGTTTCCCGCCGACCCGACTCTCGTCCGGGTTGATCGGTTGTCAAGGGTGACTTGGCAGTCGATTCGGTGTCTGTGATCACGGCGCACGCCTGTCGTCCGGTTCGTCGGGCAAGTGAGGACGGTGGGCTGGGATGAAATACTTTGTGAGGTGGTCGATGTCAGCGTCGGTGACGTGGTAGGCGCGCACCCGTAGCGGTTCGCTGGTCCCATCGACCATGACGTATCCCAGGCCGGGTGTGCTGTCGGGAATCTGGTCGCAGACCGCGCCGGCCTCACGTGCGGCCGCCCCGAGCACCATCCCGGTTTGGGTGGCTTCGGTCATCCGCAGTCCAATCCGCACGGTAAAAAGCTGCCGCACCGGCAAGGTGTCTTTGGCCGGGTCCTGCGCGGCGGCGATGACGCTCACTCCGACAGCGCGGCCCTGGGACAGCAGCAGCCCGAGGAGTTGTTCGATTTCGGCTCGGATTTTGCGGTCGGTGCCGTAGGCGGTCAGCGATACTAGTTCGTCGATGATCACCACCAGAAGCGGTTCGGCCTCGCTGGGGGTGTGCAGGCGGGTATGGCCCCGCAACCGCGCTGCCCGCCTTGTCATCACCGATACCAGCGCCCGCAGCAGCCCAAGCGTCGTCTCGGCGTGGTCGTGGCTGAATGCGGCAAAAAGCGGGGCACCGCGACCCAGTTCCATCCCGCCCTTTGGGTCGATCACGCAAAGTCGCACCGTTCCGGCTCGCACAGCCGGCGCCAATCCAGCGATGATCGACCACAACACGCTGCCCTTGCCCGACCCGGTGGCCCCAGCCACCAGGACGTGATGCCCGAGCATGGGCAGCACCCATGATCGATGCCCATCGGCGGCCCCGACCGTAACCGCGACCAGATCGGTCCGGGTGCCGTAGCCAGGGCGCGGCAACGGGATAGGCTGGGACAAATCGTCGCCGCGGTGGACCACAATGCTCACCTCACCGGGCCGAACGGACCGGACAGTCAGTCGCGAGCATCGCCACGTTTCGGCCAGCGCGGCGCCCTGTTTTTGCCAATCCGCCACAGTCTGGCCGGTCACGATGCGCACCACCAATGCATCGGTCCCGCCGCCGATGCGCACTGACAGCAGTCTCGGGACGAGCGTGCGCTCGCCGAGCCGCGCAGTTAACCCGTGCAGCGTGCACACCTGCTCCCAGGAACGCGTGTATCGCCACCAGGTCAGCCAGGACGCCCGGATCGGGTACCACACCACGCGATGAAACGACTCGCGGTCCAGATAGCACCACAGCCCGTAGCTGACCGCCCACACGACGACCACGACGACACCAAGTCGCCAACCAGCCACCGCGGTCGCGGCCAGTGCTAGCACGATCGGCATGCTCGCGAGCGGGAACCGAACCGCCCACCACGCCAACAATCCGATCACCTTCGCCGCTCCCACCACCATGGCCTCGACGAAGTCGTCCGTCGCGCTCTCAGAGTGCTTGCTACCGTGGGATTTCGATTGATCCGTCACGACTGATCCCCTTCCCATCCTCGTGAATCCGGTTTATCGATAGCGTGATTGGGCGCCCACGACCCCACACCCGACACAGTGGCGCCGGGACTGGCTCGTCGCCTTCTGTCCCCATCAAGCGCCCACCTTCGCCGGCTCGCTACGCACCGACGTAGCCGACTTCGAGTCGGGTCCCGGCGAATTCGTGTCACCCTTGATCCCAGTCGCCCGGTACACGTAGCCGACGTATGTGAACTCGCCCTGTCCCATCCGGCGGGCCTCGGCTGTCAGGCCAACCAGCTCGATCATCCGTATCCCGCTGCCCAACAACAACTCCGGTGTTGCTGGCACAGGCTGGACCCGTGCCAAGAACGTCACCTCAAAACTCGCGCGTTTTGCCTTATCCTCGTCTGGGTCCGACACCGCTCCGACCCACTGCAACAAGCCCGTCACCGGATCGGTCTTCTGCACGTTCGGACGCTCGTACTCCATATCCGGGCTGATCGGGCCCAACAGCATCAGCCCCTTCGGGAACACGTCCGCGTGCTCCACCGGGAACCTGTGTCCCCGCTTGATCGCCATGTCGTTTGTCCTTTCACTGATAACTCCTCTAGACAAGTAGCAACTTACATAGTTGTCTATAGGAGTGCAACCTAAACGGTCAAGAATTTTCCTACTGAGCGTTCAGCGAGCCCAGAACTCGTATTCCAGCACGTACGCGGGAGCGACCTTCACTGTGTCGCAGACTTCAACCGCCACGTCGTTGGTGTCGTACGCAGTCCGCAGCACCGTCAAGACCGGAACGCCCGCTCCGATCTCCAAGGCCCGCCGTTCTTCAGGGGAGGGCATCCGAGCTGCGACTTCCTCGGTGAACCGTGCGAGCACGTGACCGTTCTCTTCCAAACGCGCGTAGATCCCGCCCGGTCCTGTGTCCACCTGCTCGATCTTGGTGCCTTCGGCAAACGCTGCCGGTATGTATGAGACAGCGGTCTCAATCGGTCGCCCATTCGCCAGGTAGCGCCTCGACCGCACGATAATCTCATCATCGGTCGACAGTCGAAGTCGCTCAGCCAGAACAGAGTTTGGCCTTTCGCGGGTCACGACAATGTGGTCGACTTGCGGCGAGTACCCAGCCTTTTCCGCCTCAACGGTAAACGCTGCCTTACCCTCCGCGCGATGCTTTCGCGCAAATCGATCCGACGCCAATCGTCGGATTGGCGGGCTCGGCCGGACGAACACTCCGCGACCGTGCTCGGAGACCACCAGTCCTTCGCCACGTAGCTCTTGCACGGCCTGCCTGACCGTCATGCGTGCCACGCCGAAATGCTCGATCAACTCCGCCTCGGACGGAAGTCGCTCGCCGGAGGCCAGGCGATTGGATTCAATCGCCTCCCGCAACATGGCCGCGATCTGCCGATATGACGGACGATCGTCCGCCCGGTCGATCTGACCAAGTTGCAGCACTTGAGAACCTTCCATCGCATCTCTAGACGACTAGTCTACGTACTAGTGTTCGCGCGTGTCACTGCGAACCGTGATGAGATGGAGGCCCAACGATGGCAGCCACGCCCAAACACTCGGTCAGCGTCGCCGGCATCGTCGTAGGTGACGATGACCGAGTTCTCGTGATTAGGCGCGACGACAATGGTGACTGGGAGGCGCCGGGTGGCGTCCTTGAACTGGGCGAATCCTTCGAAGACGGTGTTCGACGCGAGGTCCTGGAGGAAACGGGGTTAGCGATCTCGGTGGAACGCCTCAGCGGTGTGTACAAAAACCTCACCCATGGAATCGTCGCGCTTGTCTTTCGTTGCCACCCTGCCGCCGGCGACACTCACCCAACTGCCGAAGCCCGCGAAGTCCGTTGGATGACCAAAGAGGAAGTCGAATCCTCGATGAACCCTGCGTTCGCTGTGCGCGTACTGGACGCCTTCGACGACCACGTCCATTCGCGTGCCCACGACGGAGTCAACCTCGTATCGCGCTAGCGACTACGACCCCTGCGGCAACACGCGTTGCCTCTGCCGTGTAGCCGTGTAGCGCATCTGCCGAATTTCGCCCTATGGGATCAAGGCGGCCCGCACGCGCGCCGCGCCAGGCCGCTGACCGGCCCTGCCGCTCGTCCCTCGCTCGGGGCCGGGCGGCCCGGCAATCGATCGCTGAGCAGCGCCGAGGACGATCCTGGGCTGGGATTCTGGCGACCTGCACTGACCGACCACCGCGGTTCGTCGTTGGCTGCTCGTATTCACCGTTGAACGTCGCGGCCGAGGAAGCCAGATGGGTCGTGCCACGAGTCGCCTTGGTCGGCCGGGCCACGGGACGCTTCGGCCCCGGCCCTACGGTCTCCACGTCTATGAAGTCCTACCAGCGGCCGGAGGGCACCCTCACCGGTCCTCATCGGCGCAATTATCTGACTTTCCGACCGGACGAGTAAAGGGCGCCTTCGGCGTCACTACGTGATGGCGTCGCCACCCTTGACACGCCCGCTCGTCAGCACAGGATCGCCTGTATGAGAAACAGGGGATAGCAGGAAGCAGGTGGTGATCTGCGGTGTGAGAACTTTCTTTACTGATATCAAGGGCGAGCGAAAGACACATACTGAGCTACGTAGTGGCGCGAGTTAACGCCCCGCCATTGGAGAAGGAGGCGTGAAATAATTCGGAGGCCGCCGATGGGCCCACTTCTGTCGTGACGAGATGGTTGTTGGCATTTGTTCTAGTGACGCAGGTACCTGGCGATCAGGGGACGGGACGGCAAGGCTGCGACTCGCCATAGCCGGAAAACTTAAATGCGGTGACTGGAGGATGGTATGCGGCAAGCGTTTGTGTCTTACGCACGAGAGAACAAGCCCGATATTGAGACGCTGGTCGGGCATCTGAACCGTCTGGGATGTCCGACGTGGTTCGATTCTAATCTGCAGGGCGGCCAGGACTGGTGGCAGGAGATCCTTCGGCGCATCGCCGATTCCGATGTCTTCGTCGCAATCGTTTCCGAAGCCACATTGAAGTCGGTGCCGTGCGCACGTGAACTCCGGTGGGCGCGGCAGCTCAACAAGCCGGTGCTGCCGTTGGCGCTGGAGAAGATTCCCGAGGCGTTACCTGAAGACCTGGCGACGCTGCACATAGTGGATTATTCGGAACACGGCGAGGAGAGAGTGTTCGCACTTGCCGGTGCCCTCAACGGGCTCCCGCCGGCACCGCCGCCGCCGGATCCGCTCCCGACGCCGCCGGAGGCGCCGCTGTCGTACCTCACCGACCTGATCGGCCGGGTGGGCCAGTCTGAACCGTTGACATACGAACAGCAACATCAGATCGTCGTTGCGCTCCAACCTGCCCTGGGGTCGGCTGACCCGGACGAGCGACAAGGCGGCCTCGACATCCTCGAGGCCTTCAGGAAGCGCCACGACCTGTACGCAGAAGTCGGCCGGATACTGGATCAACTCGGCGGGACCGACGAGAGCCGTCGCGCTGACGATGTGGAGCGAGATTACGAGCGCGCCGTCGAGGCGCAGGCCGCCGGAGAGTGGGAGAAGGCGGATGACCTATACGCCAAGATCCTCGCGGCCAGACCGCGCTACCGCGACGTCGCCGAACGCCTCCAGCAGTGCCGGACGGCCCGGCAGGTAGCCGAGCTACAAGGCCAGCTTCGGCAATACGCTGAGAACGCCAACTGGCAAGCAGTCATCGATACCCACCGCGAGCTCACCAGGCTCGACGCGTCCGCCGCCGATCGCGCCTTCGAGCAAACCGACCCTGACACCGCCGTGGCGATCGGGGATGTCGCGTTATCCGCGGACGCCACGCCGGTGGCCGTCAACGCTTACCGCCGGGCCGCCGCAGCCGGAAAGCCCGAGGCCATGGTCAAGCTCGGCACCCTGCTCGCCGACAAGGTCGACCCGCCGGAGTTGGCAGCCGCCCGTGACTGGTTCGAAAAAGCCGCCCAGGCGGGTGACACAAAGGGTATGAGAAGCCTCGGCATCCTGCTCGCCGACAAGGTCGACCCCCCAGAGTTGACCGCCGCCCGTGACTGGTTAACCAAAGCCGCCGAGGCGGGGGACACCGACGCGATGACACACCTCGGCAACCTGCTCGCCGACAAGGTTGATCCGCCCCAACTGACCGCCGCCAGTGACTGGTTAACCAAGGCCGCCGAGGCAGGGGACACCGACGCGATGACACACCTCGGCATCCTGCTCGCCGACAAGGTCGATCCGCCGGATGTGGCCGACGCCCGGCGCTGGCTAGAGAAGGCCGCCCAGGCCGGCAACACCTATGCCATGAAATCCCTAGGTATCCTGCTGGCCGATAAGGTCGACCCCCCAGAGTTGACCGCCGCCCGTGACTGGTTAACCAAGGCCGCCGAGGCAGGGGACACCTACGCGATGAGAGCCCTCGGCCTCCTGCTCGCCCACAAGGTCGATCCGCCGGATATGGCCGACGCCCGGCGCTGGCTAGAGAAGGCCGCCCAGGCCGGCAACACCGACGCCATGACTTCACTGGCTATCCTGCTGGCGGAGGACCCGCCGGATCTTGACGGCGCGCGCCGCTGGTACGAGAAGGCCGCCCGGGCCGGGAACCTGTTGGCAGCACTTTTGTTAGGAGACCGGCTGCTGATGCATTCCGATGACATTACCGCTGCCCGCTATTGGCTGGAGAAACCCGCCCAAGATGGGTGGATCGATGCCATGTTTGCGCTTGGCGTCGCGCTGCAGAGGCGCCCACGGGATCTGGCGGGAGCACGCTACTGGTTCGAAAAAGCCGCCGAGGCAGGGAACATCGACGCCATGAAATCCCTAGGTTACCTGCTGGCCGACGAGCTCAGCCCGCCGGATCTTGACGGCGCGCGCCGTTGGTACGGGCAGGCCGCTCGGGCCGGCGACGCCGACGCGAAGAAGGAACTTCTCGCGCTGAAAGCCCGCTCGATATTCCGGCGATTTAAGGGGTGAACGCCGAGACTCTGCGCAACTGGATCCGTCGACAGCAGGTCGACGACGGTCAGCGTGACGGTGTTTCCTAAGTGGTTTCGGCATCATCACCTTCGGAAACGCCTTGCCGTGTTCCCAGAAGGCGGAACAGTACGACGAAACCGTCCGCAAAGCGTAGCGCCGTAACTCGTTCCGGTGTCACGACATTGTCACAACCCCACCCGCTTTGACAGGACCACAGCGGACTCAAGTGAACACATTGCGCAGGTACCCGGCGTTTACAAACCCGTCCGTACCGCGGCGGTTGGCGAAAACCGACTTCCCAAGCTGAATACGCGGGTTCGATCCCTCGCCTTGGTCAACGCGCCGGGCTAGCCCGCCCCGGGGCCGCCCATCCAAAAATAACTGCCCCAGGCCGTGCCGCTGTTCATTGTTGACCGTCTCTTTCGATGGCGACCACACGGGGCTTGATCGTCACTTGTGATGCCGAGGGCTTTTGGCGCGGGTAGGGCTCGTCGCCACCGTCATCGTGGCCATGAACGCCGCGTGTGCCGGTC
>Ga0335069_10016935_pt1 | contig 10161 bp, 10 predicted proteins | sample Lox_Sample_11_FD_206714 | JGI IMG/M metagenome (GOLD analysis project Ga0335069, IMG submission 206714) | Soil microbial communities from Loxahatchee National Wildlife Refuge, Florida, United States - Lox_Sample_1.1 | ecosystem: Environmental > Terrestrial > Soil > Wetlands | place: USA...
ATGGCGCCCACCCCCGTCGAGCGGGTCCAGGCCGTCGCGGCGGCTGGCGAGAGCATGCCGCCGAAATCGACCTATTTCTTCCCAAAAGTGCCGACGGGCTTGCTCTTCAACCCCCTGTCGTAGAACCCGTTTTCCGGCGCTAGGATGCTCGTAGGCCCTGCGCAACGCTACTGATGAGGATTCGCCAATGAAGGCCACCGCCCGCCGGATTGAAACAGCCTCTTTCACCCACCGGATCGACGTCCGTCAGCACCATCTGACCGCCGACGAGCCGACCGAGCACGGCGGCGACGACGAGGGTCCGAGTCCGCAGGAGTTGCTCGCGGCCAGTCTCGCTTCATGCACCGCCGTCACGATCGAGATGTACGCGAAGCGCAAGGGCTGGGACCTCGGTTCCGTTGAGGTCGAGGTCCAGTACACGCCGGCCGAGCGGGGCTGTCCAACCAAGTTCACGCTGGCGGTGCGGCTGCCGAGCACCGTGAGCGAGGACCAGATCGCACGCCTGCGCGTGATCGCGGCGAAGTGTCCCGTGCACCGCACGCTCGAGGGCGAGGTCATGTTCGAGGACCGGATCGACCTGCTGGAGCCGGCGACGACCTAGCCGAGCCTGGAGTGCTCTCGCCTCGGGCGGGCTGCCGAGAACCGCAGGACCCGGCCGTCGGACGACGGCGGCTCGGATCACCCGCCGCGCGCAGCGTTTCTTATCGAACCAGCGTTCTTCGAAACGCTCACTCCACGCGCACGCCGGCGGCCTCGAGCTCAGCGACCGCGCGCTCGCCGTCTCCGGGCTGAACCTCCACCGCGCGAGTCGCCTCGCGATGGACGATCACATCGAAGCCGCTGCGCTTGGCGTCGAGCGCCGTCGCCTTGACGCAGTAGTCGAGCGCCAGTCCCGCAACGTGCACCGTGTCCACGTCGTGCTCGCGGAGCAACTGCTCGAGGTCGGTGTCCTCAAACCCGGAGTAGCCCTCGGCCTCCGGCGTCCGTCCGGCATCGACGATCGCGTCGATCGGACTCGTATCGAGCTCCCGGTGCAGCTGCGCGCCCGGGGTGTCACGCACGCAGTGCACCGGCCACGGACCGCCTTGCTCGGCGAACGAACGATGGTCGGGCGGGTGCCAGTCGCGGGTGGCGACCACGTACGGCACCGTCTGTGCGAGGCGGTTGATCGGCTCGATCACCGCGTTGCCGTCAGGAACTTCGAGAGCGCCCCCGGCACAAAAGTCGTTCTGAACGTCGACGATGATTAGGGCCTCCATCGCCATCAATATAGTCCGACGATGCCGTTACGCCTGAGCAGCATTCGGGAGGACCTGCAGCGGGTGCTGCTCTCGCCTGAGGAGGCGATCTCGCTGGAAGTTCACGGCCGGACCGATGCGGGGGTGCTCGTGCCATTGTATGTCGAGGACGGCGAGCTGCACGCCGTGTTCACGAAGCGACGCGAGGATCTGCGCCGCCACCCCGGCGAGATCTCGTTCCCGGGTGGGCGTTATGACGAGGGCGAGCCCGATCTGCGCGCGACCGCGCTGAGGGAGGCGCATGAGGAAATCGGCCTTCCGCCGGAGGCGGTGGAGATCGTCGGCGCGCTGCAACCCACCCCGACGATCGCGACCGGCTATGCCGTGTACCCGTTCGTCGGGGTGATCGAGCCCGGACGCGTCTGGACCCCGAGCGCGCGCGAGGTCGCCGAGGTTCTCGAGCTGTCGCTCTCCGACCTGCGGGACGGCTATGCGCGCCGGCGCCTGATCCGACGGGGGCTGCCGATCCGGACGGATACCTACGTCGTCGGCGAGCATCTGATCTGGGGTGCGACGGCGCGGATCCTCGCTGACCTGCTCGACCGGATCGAGCCGCTGCTGGACGACGACGCACCCGATCGGCTGTAGGGAACCCCGCCTCAGCCACCGCCGAGCATGTCCTCGACGGCGTCGCGCGCCGCGCGCCGCCACGCGTCCAGATCGGCGGGATCCGCGGCGAGCAATGCATACGGGATCCTCGATCCCGTACATGCGTCACGAACACGTGCGGCGCCGGCGGCCAGCACGTCGCCATCGATCGACCCGGCAGCCTCGTAGACAACGCCACGGATGGTGGTGTCGAGCATGCGCAGCAGCAGCATCTCGAGCCGGGTCTCGTGCAGCGCCCGCAGATCCTCCGCAGCGCCAACGGCAGACCCGAGCAGCACGCAGGCGACCGCGACGTGCTCGAACGACGGCGCGATCGTCGCGACCCGGTCGGGATCGCCGAGCACCGGCTCGACGCCCACGGCCTCGAGCACAGCGAGTCGCTCGGGCCGTCGCGTGGTGCCGCGGACCGCGTGGCCCCGGGCCCGCAGCTCGCCGGCGAGCGCGAGCCCGCGGCAGCCGCACCCGATGATCAGGCAGCGAGCCACAGGCGTCGCGGTTCAAGCGTCCGGCGAGGACCCGCGGCCGAACTCCTCCCGGACCTGCGCCCGCGTCCGCTCGGGGAGTCCGCGCGCCCGGCGCCGTGCGTTCGTGGCCTCGAGCAGCTGGTCGAGCTCACGATCGGCTGTGTACGCCCCTTGCCGTCGGCGCTGGTCGGAGATGTCCTCGATCACGCGCAGCTCGAGATCGGCAACGGTCAACTCCTGCTCACCACGCGCCCGGCGCCGAGCGTTGTGCGCGGCGAGCATCTGGTCGAGGTCCTCGGCGTCAAGCGCCTCGCGGTTCTCGGTGATCTCGCGCGCGGTCCGCAGTCCCAGCTGCTCGAGGCCCGACCCCGGGTAGTGCTTGCCGAGCAGCCAGACCCAGAGGATCAATGCGACCAGCCCCCCCAGCAGCACGAGCGCAAACGGGTCCACGGCGCCTGAGTCTAAACCGCCTCGCCGCTGAGCTCGAGTGGGGCGCCGGTCTGCTTTCTGGCACACGGCATCCCCCGGCCGCAACTTTCGCGGTCACCGCCGTGTTTTCAGAGCTGTCCGTAGCCACCGTCTGGACGGAGCCGGGCCGATCCGGCGGAGGCACCACTTGCCAATGCTGGGAAAAGGAGGGCCTCATGCGCCTACGCTTTGCCGTGCTCGGAGCCGTGCTTGCCACGCTCGCGGTCGCGGTTTCCCCAAGCGTCGCCGCAGCCGCACCCAGGCACAACCACGGCCTGACGATCAACGCCACGCCGAACCCGATTGACGCGGGACAGGGCGTGTTGATCTACGGTCAGCTCAAGGGCACGCCGCTCGCGGGACAGACGATCAGGCTGTATCACCGCGTCAACCCGTCGCCGTTCTTCACGCTGATCGGAACGACGACGACCAACTCGTTCGGCTTCTACGAGTTCACGCGCGCCGAAGGTGTCGTGATGACGAACCGCAGTTGGTTCGTGCGCGGTCCCGGGTTGACTCATAGCCGCACCGTGCGCGAGCGCGTCGCTGCGCTCATCAGCATCGCCGCCAGCAGCACCTCGGCCGACACGAGCACACCGATCACCTTCACGGGCACGGTCACGCCCACTCATGCGGGCCAGCGGGTGTTCCTGCAGGAGCAGGTCGGCACCAGCGATGACTGGCGGACGATCGACAGCCGCGTCCTGGACGCCACGTCGAGTTACTCGATCGCCCACCGGTGGGCCGTTCCGGGTGATCGTGACGTGCGCGTGATCCTGCGCGACGACCCGCGCAACATTCGCAGCGAGTCGGATTCGGTGACCGTGTCGATCCAGCAGGCCCAGACGGCGGACTTCACGATCAACAGCTCGAATCCGATCATTCCCGTGGGTTCGAGCGCGACGATCTCGGGCGTGCTGGACCAGCCCGCGACGACGACACCCGAGCCGAATACGAGCGTGTCACTGTGGAGCCGCACCCACAGTCAGAGCAAGTTCCACAAGCTCCTGGACGCGACCACCGGCACAGACGGCAGCTACAGCTTCAACGTGCAGCCGGCGGTGAACACCGTGTACCAGGTGCGCACCACGTTCGCACCACCGCGGCGCACCGCGGTGCTGTTCGAGGGAGTGCAGGACGTGCTCCAGCTCGCAGCCGACCAGACAAGCACGACCGTGGGCGGCAAGGTGACGTTCACGGGCTCGGTGACGCCCGGCAAGCCCGGCCGCCTCGTGTACCTGCAGCGGCTCGGCCCGGACGGCGACTGGCACCTCGTCGAAGCGAGTCGCGTGCGTGCCAATTCGACGTTCCAGTTCAGCTGGAGGTTCGGGAAGGCCGGATCCGAGCAGTTCCGTGCGCGGATCTTCAGTGACCCGAACAACATCGGCGCGCACTCGGCGCCGGTGACGATCACGGTGTCGGCCGCGCTGGCACCGATCGGGTCGCTTCCGCCCGCGTCGTAGGTCGATCGCCGCGTCCCGGCCCCCGCCATCGTCCGTGCGGCGGGGGCCGGCCGCGTCGTTCTGTTGGGCGCTCCTACGCCGCCACCGCCCACAGGCGCCACACACCGGGCACCCCCCTGAGCTCGCGCTCGCCGCGATCCTCGAACGAGATCCCGGAGCCGACGACCAGATCCTTGACGGTCCCCGAGACGAGGACCTCGCCGGGCCCCGCGCTCGCGCCGACCCGCGCGCCGATGTGCACGGCGATCCCGCCGACGTCCTTGCCGATCAGCTCGATCTCACCGGTGTGCAGGCCGCTGCGCAGCTCCAGGCCGTACTGGTCTCGGGCGGCGTCGCGAATCGCGGTGGCGCAGCGGATCGCACGCGCCGGGCCGTCGAACGTCGCGAGGAAGCCGTCGCCCATCGTCTTGACCGCGCGCCCGCGGAAGCGCTCCAAGTCACGCACGACGGCCGACTCGACCGACTGAAGCAGGTCGCGCCAGCGGCGGTCGCCGATCTCGGCAGCTCGCTGGGTCGAGTCGACGATGTCGCAGAACATCACGGTCGCGAGGACCCGCTCCGAGTGGGCGGCGTTCCGCGCGCCGGTCAGGAACTCCTCGATCTCGTCCAGGAGCCCGCCCGAGTCGGGACCGAACGACACCGCCTCCTCCCCCTCGAGCTCGACGTACCGTGCGTTGGGGATGTGCTCGGCGAGATAGCGGGAGTGGCGGATGTCGACGAAGCGATCGTGCTTGCGGTGTATCACCAGCGTCGGCACCTGGATCGTCGGCAGCACAGCCCGGACGTCGACCTCCCCGTTCATGATCAGGAACTTGCGTGCCGTCGCCGGGCTCGCGGCGAGCCGTTCGAGCCGCGCGAACCACTGCCGCAGACGCGGGTTCGCCGATGACTTCGGCGCCAGCCCGACGATCCGCGAGCCGTCACCCCAGTTGTCGCCGATCATCGCCAGTCGCTCTTCGCGGCGCAGTGCCCAGTCGTAGTCGGGCGCCCACGACGTCCGCGGCATCGCCTCATACAGGATCAGCGCCGTCGTACGCTCGGGATGCGTCGCGGCAAACAGGGTCGCCATCGCCCCGCCCTCCAGTTGTGCGTACACCGCCGCGCGCTCCGAGCCGGCAGCGTCCATCACCGCGACGACATCGTCCATTTGCTCCTCGAGCGTCGGCGCGCTCGGCATCGGATCGGACAGGCCGGACCCGCGGCGGTCGAACATGATCAGCCGAGAGAACGACGCGATTCGCTCGAAGTACCGAGCGACCGTCGGCTCCTCCCAGTAGTGCTCCACCTGGGAGATCCAGGTCGGCACGTACACGAGATCAAGCGGTCCATCGCCGGTGGGCGGCGAGTGGGTTGGACCGATCACCTGGTAGGCGATGTGCACATCACCACTGCGCGCGTACCGGGTTTCGGCGACCATTGCCCGCCAGCGTACTGCCCACCATTCGGATAGCGTCCATCCCATGGACTTCGCATTGACAGACGAGCAGCAGCTGATCCGCGAGACGGCGCGCGCATTCACCGACAACGAGATCGTCGAGCGCGCGAGAGAGAACGACCGTAACGAGCACTTCGACCTCGAACTCGTCCGCAAGATCGCCGACCAGGGATACCTCGGCGCGATCGTCCCGCGTGAATACGGCGGGGCGGGCCTCGACTATGTGACCTACGGCCTGGTTGTCGAGGAGATCGGGCGCGGCGACTCGGCGATGCGCACCGTGATCTCGGTCGTCACCTCGCTTGTGTGCTCCTCGATCCTGCGGTGGGGCACCGAGGAGCAGAAGCAGCGCTACCTCCCGAAGCTGTGCGCGGGCGAATGGCTCGGCTGCTTCGGGCTGACCGAGCCAGACACCGGGTCCGATGCTGCCAACCAGCGCACACGCGCGCGCAAGACCGACAGCGGCTGGGTGATCAACGGCGCGAAGATGTGGATCTCCCTGGCCAACCACGCGAAGGTCGCTCTGATCTTCGCCCAGACCGATCCCGAGAAGGGGCATCGGGGCCTCGCGTGCTTCCTCGTGGACACCGATCAGCCCGGGTTCCAGCCGCAGGCGATCCACCACAAGATGGGCCTGCGCGGCTCCGACACCGCCGCGATCTCGCTCGACGACGTCGAGGTCTCCGATGACCAGATGCTCGGCGAGGTCGGTGACGGCTTCAAGGTCGCGATGAGCGCGCTCGACTCGGGCCGCTACAGCGTCGCCGCCGGCTGCGTCGGGATCTGCCAGGGATGCGTCGATGCGTCGGTCACCTACGCCAAGGAGCGCGAGCAGTTCGGCCGGCCGATCGCGAGCTTCCAGCTCGTTCAGGCGATGATCGCCGACATGAAGGTCGATACCGACGCGTCACGGATGCTCGTCTGGCGCGCCGGCTACCTCAAGGACGCCGGCAGGCCGAGCACGACCGAGACGTCGATCGCGAAGCTGTACGCCACCGAGGCCGCCGTCCGCTGCGCGAACACCGCGATCCAGGTCCATGGCGGCTCGGGGTACGTCGACGATCACCCGGTCGAGCGGTACTTCCGCGACGTCCGCGTGACGACGCTCTACGAGGGCACCTCGCAGATCCAAAAGCTCATCATCGGCCGCGCCCTGACGGGGATCAACGCGCTCGTGCCGAACTAAGTGAGCCCGCCGCCGCACACGATCGGCGTCGCCGGCGCCGGGACGATGGGCGCGGGGATCGCGCAGCTCGCGTGCGTGTCCGGTGCGCGGACGCTGCTACACGACCCGGTGCCCGACGCGCTCGCGCGCGGGATCGACTCGATCAAGGGCCGTCTTGCCCGCGGCGCCGAGCGCGGGCGCCTGACCGTGGCCCAGGCGGCGGCCGCGGCCGAGCGCCTGTTCGCCGCGCCCGAGCTCGAGGACCTGCGTCCGTGCGAGCTGGTGATCGAGGCGGCGCCCGAGTCGCTGCCGATCAAGCAGGAGCTGCTCGCGCGGCTCGCCGACGAGGTCGTGGGCCCGGAGTGCGTGCTCGCGACGAACACGTCGTCGCTGCTCGTCACCGCCATCGCCGCGGCGGTGGCGCACCCCGGCCGGGTCGTCGGCATGCACTTCTTCAACCCGGCTCCGGTGATGCGGCTGCTCGAGGTTGTCGCCGGGGTCGAGTCCTCGAGCGACGCGCTCGCCACCGCCCGGGCGGCCGGCGAGGCGATGGGCAAGCACGTGATCGACGCCGTCGACGGACCGGGCTTTCTGGTGAACCGCTGCAACCGGCCGTTCGGGCTTGAGGCGCTCCGGCTGCTGCAGGAGCAGGTCGCGCCGCTCGAGCTGATCGACCGCATCTGCCGCCAGGGAGGCGGGTTCAGGATGGGGCCGTTCGAGCTGATGGATCTCGTCGGCGTGGATACCGGGCTCGACGTCTCGCGGTCGTTCTACGAGCAGAGCTTCGGCGAGCCGCGCTGGCGACCGTCGCCGATCACGGTGCGGACGGTTGCGGCCGGCCGCCGGGGGCGCAAGTCTGGGCGGGGCTACTACGACTACAGCACCGGCGAGCACCGCCCGCCCGATCCCGATCCGCCCGCCGCGACCGCGGCCGCCGCGACCAGGCACGGTGTCGTCGTCATCTCGGGCGACTCCCCGCTCGCCGCGGAGCTGCGCGCGAGCGCGCAGGACGCCGGGTGGGAGATCGCCGACCCAGGGGAGGCGCTCGACCGCGAGCCCCCGCGGCTGATCCTCGACCTGACCCTCCCCGGCGAGGAGCCGGCGGCACCGCTGCAGGGAGCCCCGCAGGCGATCTGCTGCGCGGCCGGATCGCTCGCGGCGCTCGACCCGGCAGGCGGAGCGGTCGGGTTCCACGCGTTGCCCCCGTTCGACGCGTCGGATCTCGTCGAGTTGACCCGCGGGCCTGACAGTGCGAGCTCCGCGGCCGAGGCGGCGACCCACTTCTTCGCCACGCTCGCCAAGCACACGGTCTGGGTGCAGGACGCCCCCGGGCTCGTGCTCGGGCGGATCGTGTGCCAGGTCGTCAACGAGGCCGCGTTCGCGCTCGGAGAGGGCGTCGGCACTGCGGAGGACATCGACGCCGGCATGATCCACGGGCTCAACTACCCGCGCGGGATTCTGCACTGGGCCGACGAGATCGGGCTCGAGCACGTGCTCGGCGTCGTGCAGTCCCTGTGCGACGAGCGCCGCGAGGAGCGCTACCGCCCGGCGCCGGCACTGACCAAGCTCGTCTGGTCCGGTCGGCTCGGGCGCCAGACCGGCGCCGGCTTCTTCGACTACGACGAGTGACCGAGCGGGCGGCACGCGAGCGTCGCCGAGCGCTGCCGCGATGGCTCTCCCGGATCGCCCTCGACTTCTCGCCGCTGCGCGACTCGCGCGACTTCCGCCTGCTGATGGGCGGCGAGGCGGTCTCGAACCTCGGTGGCCAGATCGCGCTGGTGGCGCTCCCGATTCAGATCTACCTGACCACGCACTCCGCCGCGCTCGTCGGCCTGCTCGGCGCCTTCGAGCTCGGCCCGATGATCTTCGCCGGCTTGGTGGGCGGGGCGGTCGCCGATCGGGTGGACCGGCGCACGGTCCTGATCGCAGCTCAGCTCGGCGTGATCGCGACCGCGTCGACGCTTGCTGTCGTGACGCTCACGACCCATGCCCCGGCGATCGTCATCCTCGTGCTCGGCGGCCTGCTCGCCGGCAGCGTCTCGCTCGACAGCGTCACCCGCGCCGCGATCGTGCCGCGCGTCGTCTCGCCCCACCGGCTGCGTTCAGCGCTCGCGTTCAGCTACGGCGCCTACCAGCTGACCGGCATCATCGGGCCGGCGCTCGGCGGGATCCTGATCGCCGCGATCGGGCTCGGCGCCAGTTATCTGATCGACGCGGGAACGTGCGTCGTCATGGCCATCGCCGCGCTCGCGATGTCGCCGCAGTTGCCGCTCGAGACCGGGCACGAACATCCGCCGATCCGGCGGTCGATCGCAGAGGGCCTGCGATTCGTCCTGCGCAACCAGGCGCTCAGCGGCAGCTTCGCGATCGATCTCGTCGCGATGACGTTCGGGTGGCCACGGGCGATGTTCGCCGTGCTCTCGCTCAGCGTCTACCACGCCGGCACGAGCGGGACGGGCCTGCTGTACGCCTCGCTCGCGTTGGGCGGCACGCTGGCGGTGCTGACCGCCGGCTGGATCGAGCGTGCCCGCTGGCTCGGGAGGATCACGATCGCCGTCGTGTTGATCTGGGGCGCGGCGATCACCGGCGCCGGGCTCGTCCGTTCGCTCGCCGCCGGGATGGCGCTGCTCGTCGTCGCCGGATTCGCCGACGGCGTCAGCGCCGTGTGCCGATCGACGATCAACCAGACCGTCACGCCGGATCAGTTGCGCGGGCGGATGAGCTCGCTGTACATGGTCGTCGTCACCGGCGGGCCACGGCTCGGCGATATCGAATCGGGGGTCGTCGCGGGCCTCACATCGGCGACGACCGCCGTCGTCACGGGCGGGCTCGCGTGCATCGTCGGCGGAATCGTCGTCGCGCTCGGCTTTCCGGCACTCGCGCGATATGACGGCGAACACCCCCAGGCGGGCGTCGTCGTGCCGTCGGCACAATGACGCGCAACCTGATCACGGTCGCGATCGCGGTCCTGGCCGGTGCCGGCGCCACGGCGGCGCCGGATGCGCGCACCGCCGGCAGCTCGGGCGCTCCGTGCTCGGGCAGCTACGCACGCGGTCCGCTCACGTCCGCCCGAACGCTCAGGTTCGGAATCGACCCGGAGCCCGCCGGGAGCGCCGGCGCGACCCAGAACGCCGTCACGTCCCGATCTGGATCACCGAGAACGGGTATGACACGACCCCGGCGCCGTCAGCGCCGCCCAGCAGCGCGACGCGCTCATTCAGATCGTCACCGCGATCAGGGACGCAGCCGGCTCGTTCAG
>Ga0335069_10016936_pt1 | contig 10161 bp, 4 predicted proteins | sample Lox_Sample_11_FD_206714 | JGI IMG/M metagenome (GOLD analysis project Ga0335069, IMG submission 206714) | Soil microbial communities from Loxahatchee National Wildlife Refuge, Florida, United States - Lox_Sample_1.1 | ecosystem: Environmental > Terrestrial > Soil > Wetlands | place: USA: Florida...
CGAAGCGTTTCGGACGCCGATAAGAACTCAGCATCATTGGCCGGGAAAATTACCGATCAATCCGGTGCCGTCATTTCCAATGCGACGATCACGATAACGAATGCCGAGAGCAACGTGGTCCAAACCTCGAAATCCAACGCCACGGGTGACTTCCTGGCGACCGGTTTAGCTGCCGGGCGCTATACCGTGAGAATTGCAGTGCCGGGATTCAAGCAGATCGAGCACCCTAACGTCGAACTCAAAGCCGGTGTCCAGCAAAGGCTGGATGTAAAGGTAGAGTTCTCTGACATCGGTTGCTGCGAGTATGCCGCCGTGGCGCTTACCCGGCCGAAGGTGGAAGCACCGAAGCCATTGAGTTCCCTCTCTGGCGCGGTGACCGATGCTGCGGGAGCGGCGATAGCGAGTGCGACCGTCACCATCACGCAGCAGAGCACGAAGAGCGTTCGCACGCTGAAAGCCAACCAATTCGGACGCTATGAGGCGACCGGGCTTAAAGCAGGGCACTATAGCGTCATCGCGTACGCTCCAAATTTCCAGACCTCTGGCCCGAAAAAGATCGTTATTAAGCCGGGTGAGAGTGCAACCTCAGACTTTAAGCTTGCCTTCGCACCGAACTTCGGCTGCTGCGAATACGCCGCCGCACCGTTAAAACCTCTCGATTTGACGCAAAAAGTCAAACCGTTCACGTACGAAGTGGGACAAACCCGAGACGACGATCGCCTCAAAACGCTGGCGAAGATCGTTTATGGGAACGAAAACGACTGGGTTTTGATCTTCGAGGCCAACCGCGGCGTGCTCAAGACACCTCTACACATGGTTCCCGGAACCCAGATCCTAATCCCCAAACAAGACCGACTCGCTCCGAAACTTCTATCCAAGGTTGAACCCACGTATCCGCCCGAAGCGCTCCAACACGAAGTCACCGGAGAAGTGCTGATGGACGTGTCCTTGAAAGACGACGGAACGGTGGATTCGGTCGAAGTCATCGATGGCCGGCCAGAGCTCGTTGATGCAGCCGTCGCCGCCGTCAAAAAGTGGCGATTTGCAGCGTCCGACGTACAGAGCAAAGGCGGGAGCCGCAAGTTCGTGGTGGTCACCTCATTCGGCAAGAAGGGGTCGGTGCATTCGATTGTCGGCTAGAGCGGTGTAGGGAAATGGGCGCAACCCAGGGCTTCCGCCCTGGGCTAAACTGTCATGCCAACCGAGTTGTGGCCCAACCCTAACTAGTTACGGCTCGTAGCGAATCGGCAGGTACTTGGGCTCCCACATGGCGTGCTGGAGGGCTTCTTCCAGTTCGTCGAGGATTTCTTCATCCGCATAACCTTCTCTTACTGCCTGCTTGACCGTGGCGCACGCGACCGACAGAGAACATTCGCGGATGCGGGAGAGTTCGGGATAGACGGCCGAATCGGCGAGGTCCTGTTCGGTCACCTTCGAAGCGAGCGCGCGGGCGGCTTCGAGGAACATCTTGTCGGTGACGCGACGGATACCGCCGGCGCTGATGCCGAGTCCGACACCGGGGAAGATGAACGCGTTGTTCCCCTGGCCGATGCGGTGGCGCTTGCCGTTGTACATGACCGGAGCGAATGGACTGCCGGTGGCGACGATGGCGCGACCGTCGGACCATTCGATCGCTTCCTGCGCGGTGCATTCAGACTTCGACGTCGGGTTCGAAAGCGGGAAGATGATGGGGCGCTCGTTGACCTCGGCCATGCGGGCGACCACGTCGCGGCTGAACGTTCCAGGCGTGCCGGAAGTTCCGAGCAAGACCGTGGGCTTGATGTTGCAGACGGTCTCGAGCAGCGTGATGCGCTCGCGGTCCTTAGCGCGGAAGTTCGCAACTTCGTCGACGTCGCGCGCGTAGGTGGCCTTGAACTCCTCGAGGTTCTTGCGGGCCTTGGTGACCAGTCCCTGGCTGTCGCAGGTCCAGATTTGCTTGCGGGCTTCGGCTTCGGTGAGGCCCTCCTCCATCATGGCCGAGACGATGAGATCGGAGATGCCTTGCGCCGAGGCGCCGGCTCCAGCGAAGACAACGCGCTGGTCGCGCATCTTTTGTCCGGTAATGCGCATGGCGCTGAAGAGGCCGGCGACAATAACGCCGGCGGTACCCTGGATATCGTCGTTAAACGTGCATAGCTGGTCGCGGAAGCGCTTGAGCTGGAAAAGGGCGTTGGCCTTGAGGAAGTCTTCCCACTGGAGAAGTGTGTGCGGGAAGACGCGCTTCACGGCGGCAACGAAGGCATCGACGAAAGCCTGGTATTCGTCGCCGCGGATGCGCTTGTGCTTCAAGCCGAGATAGAGCGGATCGCGAAGCCGCTCTTCGTTGTCGGTGCCGACGTCGAGCGTGATGGGCAGCGTGCTGAACGGCGAGATGCCGGCGCACAATGTGTACAGGCAGAGCTTGCCAACCGGAATGCCCATGCCGCCCGCGCCCTGGTCGCCGAGCCCAAGGATGCGCTCGCCGTCGGTGACGACGATGACGGATGGCTTCGCGATACCGCAGTTGCGGAGCGTCTTCTCGATGCAGCCACGCTCTTCGTAGCTGACGTAAAGTCCACGCGCGCGGCGATAAATGTGCGAGAACCTCTGGCAGGCTTCGCCGACGACGGGCGTGTAGACGACGGGCATCATCTCGTCGATGTGCTCGAGCACGAGGCGATAGAAGAGAGTCTCGTTGCGATCCTGCAGGCTTGAAAGGTAGATGTATTTCTCCAAGGGCGTGGTCTTGGCGAGGTAATTTTCGTAGGTGCGCTCGAGCTGCTGCTTCATGGTGCAGACGGCGGGCGGAACCAGTCCATGCAGGTCGAGTTCGTCGCGCTCGCGCTGGGTAAAGCCGGTGCCTTTGTTGGTGATGGGGTTGAGCAACACGGCGTGGCCTTTGGCGTTGACCGACATATATTTCTGGCCGGATGCGGGATCGATTTTGATGCCGAATTTCATATCAGCCTCGTGTGACATCGATTTGTGCTCTCCTGATATTTCCACTTCAGAATGGGGAAGGATGTGATGGCAGTGCGAAAGCTGCCTGAATTATTTGTACTGTCCCAAAATGGGAGTACCGCCAGAACGGATTGCCTGGCGGTCGTCATGAGGGAAAAACCTGCTGGGGAAGCTTCAATTGCTCGCACAGCGTAACGAGCGCGCGCTGCAGGGCCGGAGGAATTTCGATGCCGTGTTCGTGGGCGCGAAGCGCGTGTTCGTATTCCTTCTCGCCGGCGGTGTAGATGCGTGGCTCGCCGGGTATGCGCGACGAGTGGCGGAGGTCGCGCAGCATGCGGCCGACGATCTGGCGAAAGGCAGCCAGCGGAAGGAAGCGGTCAACATCAATGGCCATAAAGAAATGGCCCACACGGCGGAATCCATGCTCGTCGAAGTCGCTGAGCGGCGAGAAGTCGGGGCGGTTCTGCAGGGCCGCGCAGAGGATTTCGACCAGCGTGGCGAGGCCGAAGCCCTTGTGTCCACCGAATAGTTCGCCGCGCCCTCCGAGGGGAAGCAGGGCGGCGTGACGGCGATCGATGGCGTGATCGGCGGAAGCGCTGTCGAGGTGCTGGTCGCCGCTGTAACTGATGACCCAGCCTTCGGGAATCGGGTGCTGCGCACGAGCCGCGATTTCCAGTTTGCCGCGCGCGACAACGGAAGTGGCAGCGTCAAACAGGAACGGAAAAGGCTCGTCGGTGGGCACGCCGACCGCGATGGGGTTGGTGCCGAGCATCGGCTCAACTCCGTGGGTGGGCGCGATGGCCGGTTGCGCGTTAGTAAAGCTGAAACCGATCATGCCCTGATCGGCCGCCATGCGCGCGTAGTACCCGGCGATGCCGAAGTGGCTGGAGTTGCCAACCGCGACCGAACCCATGCCGTGCTCGCGCGCCTTGGCGATGGCAAGTTCCATCGCGTGATGGGCCGCGACCATGCCCATCCCGCCGCCGCCGTCGACCACGGCGGTGGTGGGCGTCTCCTTGATCCAGTCGTAGCTCGTGACGGGTTTCTGCACGCCGCGGCGAATGCGCTCGTGGTACATGGGGAGATGGGCAACGCCGTGGGATCGGATTCCCCAGAGGTCGGAGGTCAACAGGACGTCGGCGCAGATGGGAGAGTCCGCCGGGGGCACGCCCAGCGCGATCAGCACATCGTGGATGAAGGAGCGAAGGGCGGCGACTGGAACGTTAACTGGTCCTTGCACTTCCGCCTGTGGACAGGCCATTTGCGCCATGCAATCAGGCTAGAGCGGAAGGAGCGTTTTGGGGATGAGGATGGTCACAGGGAGGAGTTCGATGCGTCACAAGAGTGTGTGATGTGGAACAGTGGTTAGTCGGAAGCAGTTCTTCGGCTGACGGTGACGAGAGATTACAGCTTCATCTTCTTCATGATCTCGGCGTAGCGCGGATCGTGCTCGAGGTTTTTGAGGAGCGGGTCGCCCTTGATTTCCGTCAAACCAGGATCACTCTGGGCATAGGCCCGATCTAGCCACTGAAAAGCTTGATCGGGTTGACCGCGATAGGCAAAGATTTGCGCGATCTGGTAAGCCCATTCGTTCTGGAATTTCGTGATCACGGTGGCAAAAGCGGCGTCGGCTTCCGACTTGTTCCCGAGAGCTTGATTCCCGAGGGCCAAGCCGTAATCATGCCAGAACTCATCGGGCTCCTTTTGAAAAGCGGCCAGGGCTTCCTGATTGCGACCCTGCCTGAGGTAAAGGCGACCGAGGTAAGCGCGGGCGACGGGGAACTCGGGATCGATTTCGAGCGACTTCTGCAACGCCGCGGAGGCCTCGTCGTATTCTCCGGCGTAGTAAGCGGCATTGGCGAGATTGAGGTAGGCAGTGGTATCGAGCGGATCCATGTCCCGCGCCTTGCGAACGTGTACCAGTGCTTCCTGGAAGTGTCCGAGGGTGAGGGCTAGCTTGGCGGCCTTCCAGATGGCGGAGGCACTGCCTGGCGAGAGGGTAAGGGCGCGCTGATACGACGCGTTCGCGCCCTCCCAATCGAAGTCGTGGTTCATCTTGATCCAGCCCATGTCTTCTTGCGCCAGCGGCAGATTGGCATCGAGAGCGAGGGCCTGCTGGGCGGCCTGGCGGGCTTTGTCGTACCCATACTCAGTAGGCAAGTAACCACAGTCCGCCTGGTGCATGCGGGCATCCGCCAGACCCGCCCAGGTGCGCGCGGCGTTTGGGTTCAGCTTGAGAGATTGTTCGTAGTAGCTAATGGACTTCTCGACGTCTGCCCGAGTGCGGCGTTCCGAGAAATAGCGCGCCTGCAAGTAAATGTTGTACGCCTCGACATCATTGGCGCCGATGGGAGCAACCGCAGGCTTGCTGGCGAGCAGCGAGACCTTCAGCGCCTCCGCTACGGCATGGGCGATCTCGGCTTGAACAGCGAAGATGTCAACGAGTTCCCGGTCGTAGGTCTCCGACCAAAGATGAAAACCCCCAACCGCGTCGATGAGCTGCACGCTAATGCGCACGCGATTACCGCTTTTTCGCACGCCACCTTCCAGGATCGAACGCACATTCAATTTCTTGGCAATGTTGCGCAGGTCTTCACCCTTGTTCCGGAACTGGAACGACGAGGTGCGGGCGCTGACACGCAGCTCCGGAATCTTCGCGAGATCGGTGAGCAACTCGTCGGCGAGACCATCGGCGAAGTACTCCTGGTCCTTGTTGGGACTCATGTCTTCGAAGGGAAGAACTGCGATGGTGCGGTCCTCGCTCTTGGTGGAGTTCGCGCGCTGGCGCCATACATAAATAGAAAGAGGAAGGACTAGTAGGAGAACGATCGCGCTGCCGATGACCGAGATGTACCACGCGTGGGAATGGTCATGCCCTTTGACAGGCGGGACAGGGGGGATCACATCCTGGGTGACCAGGCTAGGCCCTCGGAATTCGGTGGCGGGTCCGATGAAGCGATAGCCGTGCCGGGGAACGGTCTCGATATAGCGAGGATTGGTAGCGGAGTCACCTAAGGCTTCGCGCAGGCGCTTCACGGCGGCGTTCAACCCATTCTCGAAGTCAACAAAGGTGTGAGCCGGCCAGAGGCGCTGACGAAGTTCTTCGCGAGTAACGAGTTCACCGGGATGTTCCAGCAGGAGCGCCAGGATGTGTAACGGTTGGTCGGCGAGGCGAATACGAATGCCGCTCTTGCGCAGTTCTCCCGCGTGCAGATCGACTTCAAAGGCCCCGAAGCGAACAGTCTGCTTTTCGACTAGGGCCATCGTGCTAACCCTCAGTGGGCAGGAGTATAGCGCGAGGAACAAGGATAAGGCGGTGACGGCTCTCTATTTTGGCCTTTGCTGGACCAATATGGGACTGCGTTCGGGAGGCGTTACAGTGCCATCTTCTTCACGAACGCGGCATAACGGGGATCGCGCTCAAGGTTCCTAAAGAGCGGGTCGCCTTTGATCTGGCAGAGACCAACTTCGCGCTCGGCGTATCCGCGCTCGAGCCACTCGAAGGCATGGTCAAGGTCTCCGCGATACGCGTACATCTGGGCAATCTGGTAGTACCACTCGGTAGGATACTTCTGAAGGAAGTCGGCGAACAGGTCGTCGGATTGCTTCTTGTTTCCCGCCGCATAGCTGGCAAGTACGAGGGCATATAAGCGCCAGCCAGCATCCGGTTCCTTTTCCGCCACGGCTAACGCGTCCTGGGGACGACCTTGCAACAGGTACACGCGGGCAAGATAGGCGCGCGCAACGGGAAACTCAGGATTGAGTTCGATCGCTTTGCTGAGAGCAGCGGCAGCTTCATCCTGATGTCCCTTGTAGTAGTTAATGTCGCCGAGGTTCAGGTACGCAGTGGTGTCGAGCGGGTCAAGTTCTACCGACTTCCTGACCAGCTTCAGCGCATCGTCCACTTGACCGACAGTTAGGGCAAGCCTGGCGGTCTGCCAAACGGTGGTTGCGTTCGACGGTTCCAGGAACAGAGCGCGTTGATACGATACGTGGGCGGCTTCCCAGTTCCAGTCGTGTGCCATCTTGATCCAGCCCATGCACTGATGGGCCTTAGCAAGATTGGGATCGAGCGCGAGCGCGCGCTCGGTTTCTTCCCTGGCCTTCCCGTACCCCACTTCGACAGGAATATAGCTGGAATCGGCCAGATGCATATGGGCCTCGGCAAGGCTGGCCCAGGTTCGAGCTGAGTTGGGATTTAACTCGAGCGATTGCTCGTAATATTGGATGCCCTTCTGCACATCTTCGCGATTGCGGCGCTCCGAGAAATACCTCCCCTGCAGGTAGGCGTTGTAAGCCTCAGCATCCTGAGCTGCCATGGATTGCGGGGCGGGCTTGCTTTGGAGCAGGGAGACCTTCAGCGCCTCGGCGACGGCGTGGGCGATCTCGGCTTGGACGGCAAAGATGTCAACGAGTTCGCGGTCGTAGCTTTCCGACCAGAGATGAAAGCCACCTACGGCGTCGATGAGCTGCACCGTGATGCGCACCCGGTTTCCGCTTTTGCGAACTCCGCCTTCGAGAATTGAATGCACGTTGAGCTTTTTCGCAATGCTGCGGAGGTCTTCACCCTTGTTCCGGAACTGGAACGACGAGGTGCGCGCGCTGACACGCAGCTCTGGGATCTTCGCGAGATCGGTGAGTAACTCGTCGGCGAGGCCATCGGCGAAGTACTCCTGGTCTTTTCCGGGACTCATATCTTCGAAGGGCAGGACAGCGATGGTGCGGTCGTCGAAAGCGGAGAGTTCCTGATGACGCATTCGATAGATGGCCAGCGACAACGTCATCAACAGGAGAGCGGCGGTAGCCACCGTCCAGACCAGCCGACGGTGGGAATTCGCATGCGCGTCCAGCTTCTGGCCATCGGTCGGATCCGGCAGCTTGACGAGGCTTGGGCCCCGGGTCTCGACGGCCGGGCCCACAAAACGATACCCGTGTCGCGGAGCCGTCTCGATGTAGCGGGGATGGGTGGCGGAATCGCCGAGGGCTTCGCGCAGTCGTTTGACGGCAGCGTTCAGTCCATTCTCGAAATCAACGAAGGTGTCGGCGAGCCATAAACGCTGACGGAGTTCCTCGCGGGTGACAAGTTCACCGGGATGTTCCAGCAGGAGGGCGAGGACGTGCAGCGGCTGGTCGGCGAGATGAATCCGAATGCCGTTCTTGCGCAATTCGCCCGAGCGAACATCGACTTCGAATACACCGAAGCGGATCGGACTGGTGGCGGTCGGCATGGCCCCATCCCGGGAACTTGCAAAGATGTGGACCCGTTGCGCGAAATTTTAACCCGAACGCGAAAGTAATCCCGCTACTAATCCATTCATTTTGGCTGCGAAGTTCCGTTCTGGGAATGGTTTGGCCTGTCATCTTCTTTGCAGCTCAATGTCAGGCGCTTGCCATTGAAACCTCGAGGCCGAACGCGCAATGTGCGCAAACGAAACGCGCTTCGTGCAAGCGCTGGGGACCTGGGCGATGACGAATGAAATGAAATCCCGGATTGATGACTGTTTTACTCCTGATTGCCTTGTCCCGCGCAGCACCGAGCGAAAAGGAAAGGAGACTCTCATGAGACGGTTTGCGCTACTTGCCCTGTTACTCGCCAACCTAATTATGTTGTCCGCGCTCGGCGGTTGCGGAGGGGGCGGATCAAAAGGTGGTGGTATTAGCAGCAAACAAAAACGACCTGCGGTGTCGGTTGCACCAACGTCCGTGTCACTTGCTGCCGGAGGTACACAGCAGTTTGCAGCGGCGGTGACGGGAACAACGGGCCCTACTACTGTGACTTGGAGCACCAGCGGATGCACCGGCTCTGCGTGCGGCACGATTGGGACGGATGGTCTTTACACTGCTCCGGCACAGATTCCTAATGCAGCTTCGGTAACCATCGTCGCCACGCTACAGTCAGATGCTTCCGTTGCAGGTTCAGCGACGGTCAACTTGGCTCCGGTGAAGGTCGACATTCCGGAAGCATCGATCAACACAACTGCCGGCCTGACGCACCAGTTCACCGCCAACGTGACTGGTACTTCGAATACAGCTGTGATTTGGAGTTTTTCGGGATGCAGCGGTGCAGCCTGCGGGACTGTTTCCGCGACAGGGCTGTACACGGCACCGTCGGTGGTTCCAACGGCTGGGGCGATCACGATTGTCGCCACCTCGAGTGCCGATTCGTCCAAGTCGGACTCCGCCACCGTGAACCTGGCTCCCTTAACCATTCAGCTCACGGAAAAGTCGGTCTCACTTAATCCGGGCGACAGCCATCAGTTCGTTGCAAACGTCGTCGGCAATCCGAATACCGCGGTGACGTGGAGCGTGTCGAACTGCGGCGCTTCCGACTGCGGCAGCCTAGATGCATCCGGCATGTACACGGCTCCGGCCTCGGTGGCCTCGGCCCTTGTTGTAACGATTAAAGCCACCTCGCAGGCGGATGCGACCAAGAACGATACGGCGACCGTGAACGTTGCGGCATCACCGGTCTCGGTTGCGATCAGCCCCGCGAGTGGCGTGAACGTCTCGACCGGAAGCACTCAGGTGTTCACCGCGATTGTGGCGCATGACTTCAACAGCCTGGGCGTTAGCTGGTCGCTGGACGCCGCCTGCACGGTCGCATCGTGCGGAAGCCTGGGCGACGTCACTACCGCTTCCGTTACCTACAATGCGCCGGCGACGGTACCGAACCCGGCGACGGTGAAGCTGACCGCCACCTCCATTGCTGACCACAGCAAGATCGCGCAGGTGGTGATTACCATCACGGCGGCTCCGTTGCTGAAAGCAGGTGACTACGCGTTCCTGTTCAACGCGTGGGTGTTCCAGTGGTCCCAGCAACAGGACTGGTTCTTCAACTGGTATTGGACATGTTCCGTACAAGCCCAGCGATCGGTAGGGGGCCACTTCCATGCCGACGCGAACGGAAATATCAGCAACGGTGTGGAGGACATTAACGACAGCGGCGGAGTCCACCAGTCGGTTCCCTTCACCGGAACTTACACGATTGGCTCCGATCGGCAAGGGTCGTTCACCATCGTCAACTCTTTTGGCACTGAGCAATACCAGATGACGATTGATCCTTCCGGTACGAAGGCAAGTTTCATCCGGTACGACGCCAACGCGGGAACCACCGCGGTGTTGGGCTCGGGCTGGTTTGAACTGCAGGACAGCAACGCATTCTCGCAAGCGGCGCTCACTGGTGAATTTGCCTTGGGCGTATCCGGTTATGTGCAGGAATCG
>Ga0335069_10016937_pt1 | contig 10161 bp, 13 predicted proteins | sample Lox_Sample_11_FD_206714 | JGI IMG/M metagenome (GOLD analysis project Ga0335069, IMG submission 206714) | Soil microbial communities from Loxahatchee National Wildlife Refuge, Florida, United States - Lox_Sample_1.1 | ecosystem: Environmental > Terrestrial > Soil > Wetlands | place: USA...
ATCTTCGGCGAACGGTTCTCAAGGTGAGCGTGCAACAGGCCAAGCACAAAACTACTGACAGTCCCGGCGGCGCTGACCGCGGAAGAATTTAATGACGCCAATCACGGCCCCTGGACACGCGGCCTGCTGATCCGCCGCCGCATCGGCGATGGCGATCTTGCCTACTTCACGACCTGGTGTCCCGCCGGCATATCAATCAAGACGCTGGTCAAAGTCGAAGGCCAGCGTTGGGCCATCGAGGACAGCTCCGAGACCGCCAAAAACGAATTCGGCCTCGACCACAACGAAACCCGCTCATGGCATGGCTGGCACCGCCACGTGTCGCTCGTCATGCTCGCTTTTGCCATGATGGCCGCCATCAGGCACAAGGCCAACCAGATGAAAAAAGACAGCACAGCGCTTAAGAAAACAAAAAGCCGGACATCGATCAAAAAAAAACCGCAGCTCATCCGCTGGTCCATCCAGGAAATCAGGCGCATCGCGCAAAGGCAAATAAACCCAACCCGCGTTATCGCATGGTCACTCTGGCGAAGAGCCCATCAAGCCGCTGCCAAACGCGCACATCAAAAATCAAAATCACAACTGTAATGCTAGCGCCAGGACGGCATTGGCAAACCGCCGCAAGGCCCGCTTGCGCCCTTCCTCAGTCTTTTCCTTGGCGGCATCGGCCTGCTGCATCTCCAGCACATGGTTATACGCCCCCGCCATAACCTTCAGCCTGTCCTGCGGCGTTGCATCTCGCGCCAAGGCGGGTCAGTAATCAAACCCACCGGGACGTCCCGGCCTGAACATATCGCGGACAATCTCATATTTCTCGACCCGGATACCAACTTGATTTGCTGCTCTCGGGTTAGGTTTTCACCATGTCGGGGCACAGGATAGTCTCCTCCGAAAATCAAAAGACCAAAGATTAGCTGATTTTCATGTCATCCCGACAACAAGCCCAATCCGGAAGCCATCACCACGCCTTATGCTTCGGAGATGTTCATCTCTCTCAGCCAATCAAAGGTCCGGTAGACTATGTAGCCCGACATAACAAAGACCCCCACCAAACAGGCAGACAGCAGCAGGTGGAATTCCGCAAACAACATCAACCCCCTGCCGTCAGTTAATGCGCAAAATGCACCGCCGGCCGTCTCCACACAAAACAAGATGATAAACGCTATTGCGAAGCCATTTGGCTTCTTGCACCTCAGGAAGAATTTAGCAAAGAAGCTGGGCCGCCTGTCGTAGGGCGTATCTTCATACATATTGCTTCAACCCCCCCCCACGCAAACATCGCTCGGCTTTTGTCTCGACACCTTCTTGTCGTCGCCATGCCGTATCTCTGACAGCTCTGGCAAAACCTCGGCCACGAGCGCGCTATAGAGCTGGCTTTGCCTATGTTCTTGAATGTATTCTGGGTCTATTTTGGCCACATAGGATTTGGTTCGCACCGAGCCATACCAATGAACGACAATCGTCTGCGGCGTCAGCACCTCCGTAAGCGCTTGTGGCGCGTTACGGCATGGCCGGAACCAATGCTCGGAGATTTCCGGTGCTATGGGATAAAAATATTGCGGGTCAAATATGACCAGATCCCGGATAGCCCCCTTGCCGATCAGCTCCTGCAGGAGATCCGGCCCCAGCGCGTTGGGCTTTATCTGCTTATCCGCCGGCATTGCCACCATTTGGCGGAGGTAAACCTCAAAAAGCGGTGCCTTCGGCGCACCGCCCATGATGGCACCATTGATGCCGCGGAAATACCACCCTTCGATGTGAAGGTAGAAACGCCAGCCTTCGGGCAACAACCTCATGGCTTTGCGCAGCAAATCCAATGTCAGTGTCCGCCCCCACACAAGCGGTGAGCGCGATGATTTTACCCAATAGGGCCAGACGATCCGTTCAACACCGATGAATTGCGGCAGCTCAAATAGCGGGGAAAATGACCCAACAGTTACGGTATCGACATCCAGATAGATGCCGCCATCACGATATAAAATTGCCGCCCGCAAAATGTCGGATAAAATAGCGGGGCTGGAAATCCTGTTATATATAGCCCATAATCCACCATCCAAGCCCAATTCGGCGCCCACAGAATCCAGCAAAATCTTGGGGTTGATCCAGGCCAGACGGATCGTGGATACAGCCCGCAGCGCTTCAAGCGCCGGGCCATTTTCCAACTCATCGGTGTGGTGCAGGATGACTTCATCTGCCTCGCCACGGGCGGCGGCAGAAAGCAAGGCGATGGCGTAAGCCCAGGGCAATTTTGGCCCTATCCAGCAAAAGTGAGCCAACCTGGGCGCAGACATGACAAGCCTAAAATTTCAGTTGAAATAGATTAACTTTCTACACGACGAAACGTTTACTGTCAATTCCGCCGTCATTTTCCAAAGTTACCTTCGGCCAGCCGCCAAGGCGACCTCGGCAACCGGCTGAACCCGTGCCCAGCGCGGCATAACGGCGGTTGACCGCCGGCCGTAGGCGGCCATTGTGCGGGGAAATTACCCTTGCTAAGGGCATCCCACCTATGCTTCGCAGGTTAGTTGGATGATTGGACTTAAATCTCTCGTACGGCGTCTGGTTATGGCCACTGCGCCGGGCGTACACCGTCTAATACAGCGCTGCCCCTGGCTTATGCCATTTGCCGTCATTCCGGAACAGATCGAACATATCGCGCGCGTACGTCACCATCGGCGACACAAGTTGGTGGCAGGCGGGCTTGACATGAACAAGGTATGCTTACATGAGGCAGCTTTTTAAATGGCATGCCTGTTTGCAAAAGCATTCTGGTGGACAGCAAACCTGCCGCTTGGCACAGGCTATCGGCAATGGTGGAGGCGGAAGATTGCCCTGCAGCGCCTGCGCCTTTATACGCCCGCCAGCCATTCAGGCGCGCAAACCGAAACGCCAAGGGTTGCACCGTCTCCAGATGAGATCATCATTCCGCCTTCGGAAAGACCTGCGGTCTCCATCATCATTTCAACCTATGGGCAGGTAGATTTCACGCTACACTGCCTGAAATCAATTATGGCGTCCCCGCCCGCCGTTTCACTGGAGGTGATTCTGGTTGATGACGCCTACCCTGGACCCGAGGATGTCAGCCGGTTGCAAGACATTAAGGGTATTACCTTTACCCGTAATAAAAAAAACCTTGGCTTTCTGCGGAGCTGCAACCGGGCTGCATCCCTGGCCAAGGGCAAATATCTTTATATGCTGAACAACGATACCGAGCTTTTACCGGGCGCGATTGATCATCTGGTTCAGACCCTTGAAACCTGCCCCGATGCAGGCTTGGTTGGATCTAAGCTCATTTCCACGGACGGCAGCCTACAGGAGGCGGGGGGGATTCTCTGGGCCGACGGGTCTGGTTGGAACTTTGGGCGCGGCGGCGATCCCGCCCGGCCTGAATTCAACTATCTGCGTGAGGTTGATTATTGCTCCGGAGCGTCGATCATGATCGCGCGCGACCTCTTCAACGCCCTTGGCGGGTTTGATCCGGCTTACGCACCCGCCTATTACGAAGATTCCGATCTGGCGATGCGCGTCCGCGCTCGGGGATTGAAAATTCTCTACGTGCCGCAATCTGTCGTGATTCACCATGAGGGCAAGTCTCACGGTACTGATACTAAACGCGGCGTCAAAGCCTATCAGGTCACCAATCAGGCTAAATTTGTCGAACAATGGCAGGAGGTCCTGCGACGGGACCATTTTGCCAATTCTGAACATTGGACACGCGCCCGCGACCATGGCCGACAGCGCAAGGAGATCTTGATTATTGATCGTTACGCGCCAGAGCCAGACCGCGATGCGGGCTCACGCTCTGTTCTCGGGATTATCGAGTGCCTTATTAGCGCGGGCTGGATCGTAAAACTATGGTCCCATGAGAAGGGGTATAATCCAGTTTATACAACCCCGCTGGAACAAATGGGCGTTGAGGTGCTCGACGAGCGCTGGCCGGGCAACCTCTCTGCCTGGTTACGCGAAAATGGCGGCAATCTGGACCATGTGTTGATCAGCCGCCCCACCATCGCAAAAGCCGTTTTGCCCGCCGTCAAGGCGTCGACAAATGCGGTCATAAGCTTCTATGGGCATGATCTACATTTCGCGAGACTGCGCCGTCAGGCGATGTATGCAAATACGCCCAAGCAAGAAGCGAAGTTTTTGACCAAGGCCGCTACGGCTGAAAAAATGGAACGGCGTGTTTGGGAGCAGGTTGACCTGGTTCTCTACCCATCTGAAACTGAGACGCAACTTGTTCGGGAAATCGCACCCTGGGTACTGGCCCGGACGATCACCCCGTTTTGCTTTCCCGTCGCCGAGGCACGGGCTGCCCCACCGGCGGAATTTTCGCTGCTCTTTGTGGCTGGGTTCGCGCATCTGCCCAATGTCGATGCGGCATGCTTCCTGATCTGTGACATCAAGCCCGCGCTTGAGAAAAATGTTGGCCCCGTGCACATTATCTTGGCCGGTGCAAACCCGACCGAAGCCGTGCAGGCTCTGGCGGGTCCGAATGTCGAGGTCACGGGTTACATCTCAGACGAGGCGTTGAGCCGTTTATATGAGCGCGCGCGTGTCGCAATTGTGCCGCTGCGCTTTGGCGCGGGCGTGAAGGGCAAAGTGGTTGAAGCATTGAGCCATGGGCTTCCGCTAGTTACCACAAAGACCGGTGCTCAAGGCATTCCTGGCCTGGACACGGTTATACCCGTGCATGACGATGTTGACGCCATTGTTGAGGCTTTGACCCTGCTGCTTCAAGATGACGCCGCGTGGCAGGCACAGTCTGGCGCGCAGCGAGACTTCGCGCAGAGATATTTTTCTTTCTCGGCGATGCAGAAGTCTGTGTTGGATGCCTTGGAGGCCGGAGCGGCCAAAACATAAAACAAACATCCCATGAATATGGGGCGAATCCGGGAGGTAAATCTATCCCTTGTGGCGCCACATATGATTTTGCAAGTCATAAACCCCGTTCGAAACGAAGAGATTACCTCATTTGGCTGGGAGAATTTGGTTACCTGCGCTACATGGCGGCGATCGATGTACTTGGCGGGGCTGCGGTGCTGTTTCTGGCGATGCAGATCAGTCTCCCGAGCAGCGCGTCTCCGCCTGCTGGCGAGCCTGACTGTCATCAGCTTGATCGTGCTGAAGGTGCCAAACTGGGGGCATTTGCACTGGCGGTCATACTGGCAGTCGATCAACCCGCAGCCGGTCGACTTCGGTGGTCCCTCAATCGTGTTCCTGACCGGCAAGCCGATGGCCTACATCGTCCCGAGCTTACCCGCCGATACCCGCTATGCTGGCGTTTACGGCGATATTGACATGTCCGCCACCGACGATACCAGCTTTAGCCTGACATTGAAGCAGGACCTGCTTACCTCCCCCGCGCCAAGGCTGAAAGAGGTGGATTGGGGAGTGACGCCCAGCATTTCCACGGCCATTCTCGCCAGCTACAGGCTCACGGTGACGCCACAATGCCAAACGCTACGCATCGCCAGTCAAACTCTGCGCATCTGCGACGTGGCACGCGTGCCCTGAACTGCTGCTTGGAGGCCAGAGCGGCCAAACCACAAAACAAAAATTCCATGAATATGCTGCGAATCCGGGAGGCAAAGCGACATCTTTCGCAAATGAATACGAGCAGAAAAAACACCCTCTCAGTATGGCTTTGTTGCCACCAGTGTTAGGCTCTCACCGCGTTCCGGCATACTGCGTGCGGCCTTATTCGCCGCGCGCGCCTGCTGTTTGAACTGCGGCTTCCATCCTGGTGGATTGGGTGTTTGCTGTGGGTTTAAGCCATTTTTCATGGCCAGGCTTTGCCGGAAATAGAATTCGGCGGCTTCCTCGGCTGGGAGCATTTCAATATTACAGAAGCCGACTTCCCGCAGGAGATAAGTGAGGCTTTTACGTGTGTACAAACATAAATGTCGTGGCGCCTCCAGGCCGCGCCAATTTGAGCCAAACTGTGAAAGACCGCTGGCTTCCAAATTAGGCTGCGACAGCCACACGCGCCCCCCCAGGACGCAGTAATTTCAAAATTTCGGATGTGGCCTCGTGCGGCTTATGCAGATGCTCGAAGACATGATTCAAGAAAATATAATCGAACGAATTTTCCGGAAGATTGGAATCAGGAACAAGCCCCTGCCGCACATCCATCCCAGCCAAGCGGCCATTGCGCACGGCTGCCTCGTCCGGTTCAAGCCCCACGGCCACATAACCCAGATCGCGCGCGGTCAAGAGAAAACTACCGTTTCCGCAACCAATATCGAGCAACGTGGCATTTTCTCGTGTTGGCGCGGGTAAATGCCGGATTGCGTAATTGATCTCACTCGCCCACGACCGGTCGAAATGAAAAACCAGCTTGGCCAGCGACGATCCGGTCGGAAAATTGTAGCCGTAACGAGTATTATAATAGCCCAGTTGCAAACGGGTTTGCCAACGTCCCCGCCGCTTCGAAATTGCGCTTCTGGGTTGTGCATGGGTATAGTAGGCGCTGTAAGCCCTGCCGATAGAAGCCGCATTGGGCCTGGGATCAAGATAGGCTGACTCACAACCAGCGCAGCGCCACATGGTCCAGGCTCCAGGCGCCACATCAAAGGTATTGTCACGCAGAGCGGTGAACAGCGTTGAACGAACGGCGCTGCCGCAAACAGGGCATTTGTCAATCCGTTCGAGGTCCTGCTCTGGCCAAGTTTCGTCGGCACTCATCGTACATTTCCTAAATGAGAAATTGACTATTTGATCTTCTTACGGAGACCCTCGCGACTCCATTTTATAGGGCAACGGCTCTTCTCTCTTCTCTATAATCAGACTAAACACGACCGCAACCCATGGAAACTCAGCCTCCCGCCCCTAAAGCCATAACGCCATTTGCCCGTACCATGCGTAATGCAGGCATTCTGCTGGGTGGCAGCGGAATTGGCGCGGTTTTGGGGTTCTTGACCACTGTATTCGCCGCCAGGCAGCTCGGCTTGCAGAATTATGGCATTTTGCTGCTTATCCACTCCTTTGCCGGCGCCCTGGCCACAGGCACCAGACTGCAGACATGGCAGCCAATGGTCCAGTTCGGCACCGCCCTTTATGAGGCTCAGGAGCGCTCACGCTTCCAGACCTTGCTGCGGCATTGCCTGTTATTGGATGGGGCCGGCGCCATGGCCGCCGTGGTGATCGGTGTTCCAACGTCCCTGTTATGCAGCCACTACCTGGGCTGGGGCGGGTATGGAAAAACCACGGCACTCTACGTAACCTGCGCGCTGTTTATGAATACGGGCGCGACCATAGGCGTTATGCAGATAACAAACCGCTACAAAATGGCAGTTATCGCAGACAATATGGGCGCGCTCATTCGTTTTGTTGGCGCGCTGATGGGGTTTCTGCTCCATTGGCCCCTGACGTATTTTCTGATCTTTTGGTATTTTTCAATCGTTACGGCCTTTTTGGCGGATGGTTTGTTGCTATGGCGGTTGACTAAACTCATTCCCAGCTTAGAGGGCTTCCGGTTGACATCCGTCCCCTGGCTCAGCCGTCAATTTGGGTTCTGGAGGCTGTTGCTGGTTACGAGTGCCGACCAAGCCCTGATCAATCTGGCTTCACGCGTCGATATTTTGATCGTTGGCTCGCTGTTGGGTGGCGCGGGCGCCGCACTTTACCGGGTTGCCACGCAAGTGAGCGACGCTCTTATGCAGCCCGCGATTTTTTTATCCCCCGCGCTTTACCCTGAGTTTGTACGCCTGCGCGAACAGCGGGATTGGGCTAACCTGCGCAGGATCACCTGGCGCATTTGCCGTTTGCTGTCGGCTTTTTCAGTGCCTGTTCTCATCGTCATGTACTTCGCTGGCGCCACCATCCTTGCCTTGATGTTGGGCGAACACATCCCCCATACCAGAGAGCTGCTTTTGTGGATGACAGCCGCCTCTGTTATTGGCCTCTGGACCATTCCCCTGGAGCCGCTGCTCATCTCGCTGGGGCGCGCCAAAACCGTGTTGCACGGACGTTTATGGCTGCTTTTGCCCTGTTTGCCGCTATTTTATATACTGACACGCATGTATGGTGTAGACGGCGCGGCGATTGTCGTTTTCATCCGCAGTACAGGCATATTTATGACGCGGTTTGTGCCTTTTTTAATTATGGCCGAAGCCAAACTCCCATAAAAGGGCGATGATTTGTCTTTATTTCCATTTTTTCGCCGTTCAACCGGGGCAAGACGCAACCAGATAGAGGGCAGTATGCGGGTAAATGCTGAGCTGAATGTTGCGCGCATGGGGCCGCTCTCTGGTGCAACCATATCTGTTATCATCCCTCTTTATAATCACGCACGCTATATTGGCGCTGCGATCGAGAGCGTGCTCGCACAAACGAGTCCCGTTGATGAAATCATTCTTATTGATGATGGATCGACGGATGATGGATTTGCAACCGCCCAACGATTGCTGGCGCAAACGCCAAACACCATTTTGTTGCGGCAAGATAATTCTGGCGCGCACAACACCCTCAACCGCGCGATCAGCATGAGTCATGGTGAATATCTCGCTGTTCTCAACTCCGATGATATGTTCACACCCGGAAAAATTGAACGCTGCCGCCGCGTGCTGGCTGACAGGACTGATGTGAGCCTGATTACCGGCGACATTGGGTTTATGAACAGCAACGGTAAACGTCACAACAAAATGGATAATTGGATGAGAAATGCGCACTCATTTCTCAATGAAACAGGTTTACCGCAACTCGCCCAATTGAATAGACATTTTTCTTTCACCACTTCAAATATGGTTTTTAGCCGTGGTTTGTGGGAAGCATCTGGTGGTTTTCAAAAGCTGCGTTATTGCCACGACCTTGATTTTTTAATGTTTGCCTATACCAACGGCAAGGTATTTTTTGACCACGGCTATGAGCATATTTTATATCGGCAGCATAAGAAAAATACCATCAAGGAGAATAATCAAAAAGTAGATATCGAGGTCACAGCCATAATGGCGCATGTTTTCAGGGTTTGTGGCTCTGACCTCTTTTCTCCGGATTTAGGCGATGAGGATATCAACGCTTTTTGTCAGGTTTTGGCGCGCCGAAAAATGTCCAATCTAGTGTTGTTTTTTATGACGATAGGAACAAAATTCAAAGACCGAACGGAATTATATGAGTATGCAACAAATGGTCATCACTTCAATTCCTTTCGTAAAACTCTCGGACAATAAACTTGTGAATTGGCGTCGAAAACGATGCCTCGCCCTATCCAGATTAACTCTCTGATGTTACACAAAAAAGCCTTTAGGTGAGAAGCCAATCGGCATCAACTGTGCCTGGGAGCTTGGTCAGGCGGACCAGCGGGTAAACGGCCAAACCAGAGCCTAGGTGTTTAGTCCCGGCATTTTCTGGATCGGATTTAGGATGAATTTATTTGGCTGATTTGTCCAGCATTTACAGATGAATTCGTATGGGGGGAGATGATCTGCGCGCGCCTGACATCGTCAATGCGGTTCCACACGCGGTCAGGTTTTGAGGGGCGGTCAGCCAGCGCCTCAGGCCCACCGGTGCGATAGTGCTCGTACCAGCGATAGAATGTCGGGCGGGCTTGGATCGTGCCCGCGAACCCGGCCAGATGCTCGCGCGGGTGTTCACCTTTGCGGTTGGGGGTGAAGCGGTACCAGGCAGGCCGCCCCCTGCCAACTTCGCTCATCCACCGGATATACCCACAGCCTGCCAGTGCGGGTTTTGTCCAAGCCAGGGGCCAGCAGCGGCGCCGGCGTGTCATCGGTATACAGAACCGGCACCGTTCGCACATGCGCACCGATCGGCACCGCCAGCGGCGCCAGCCACCAGGCAGTGTGGCCGATCAAGTCAGCCAGGGTGGCGCGCTCGGTCTCCATGCCCTCGCGCGCCATGATGGCGGATTATCTTCAGCCGGGCGGGGATCTTCTCCAGCACCTCGGTGACGTCCTCGCCCAGCGCAGAGAGATGCGTGCCACCGCAGGCGGGCAGACATCACCGGCTGGATGTCCCACCTCCTTGCGTGGCAGATGCGCCGGCAGAGGCTTGCGCACCGCAGGGGCTCGCGCCAGCCGTGGCCTAGCACTACAGTTGCCTTTTTGTCGGAGTTCTGAATCTATAGGCAACCATGATTCAGGGCATGATGAGTGGCGGCGCGTCAGTTGAGGATACACTGGAGCTTTGGGCGTCTTCGCTGCGTGA
>Ga0335069_10016939_pt1 | contig 10160 bp, 15 predicted proteins | sample Lox_Sample_11_FD_206714 | JGI IMG/M metagenome (GOLD analysis project Ga0335069, IMG submission 206714) | Soil microbial communities from Loxahatchee National Wildlife Refuge, Florida, United States - Lox_Sample_1.1 | ecosystem: Environmental > Terrestrial > Soil > Wetlands | place: USA...
CGATCACGTCGGCGGCGACCACCTGCTTCTGGCGCGGGATGGACATGAACTTCCCGGAGCACCGCTTCAACATCATCGACACGCCGGGGCACGTCGACTTCACGATCGAGGTCGAGCGCAGCATGCGCGTGCTCGACGGCGCGTGCATGGTGTATTGCGCCGTCGGCGGCGTGCAGCCGCAGTCCGAGACCGTCTGGCGCCAAGCCAACAAGTACAAGGTGCCGCGGCTCGCGTTCGTCAACAAGATGGACCGTACCGGCGCCAACTTCTTCAAGGTCTACGACCAGATGAAGGCGCGCCTGAAGGCGAACCCGGTGCCGGTGGTCATTCCGATCGGCGCCGAGGACGGCTTCAAGGGCGTGGTCGACCTGTTCAAGATGAAGGCCATCATCTGGGACGAGGCCAGCCAGGGCATGAAGTTCGAGTACCAGCCGATCCCGGCCGAACTCGAAGCCGACGCCCGGAAGTGGCGCGAACAGATGATCGAAGCCGCGGCCGAAGCGACCGAAGAGCTGATGAACAAGTACCTCGAGTCGGGTGAGCTGACCGAGGACGAGATCAAGCTCGGCCTGCGCACGCGCACGATCGCCACCGAGATCCAGCCGATGCTGTGCGGCACCGCATTCAAGAACAAGGGCGTGCAGCGCATGCTCGACGCGGTGATCGAGTTCCTGCCGTCGCCGGTCGACATTCCGCCGGTGAACGGCACCGACGAAGACGAGAAGGAAGCCTCGCGCAGGGCCGACGACGGCGAGAAGTTCGCCGCGCTCGCGTTCAAGCTCATGACCGACCCCTATGTCGGCCAGCTCACCTTCGTGCGCGTCTATTCGGGCGTGCTGAAGTCGGGCGACTCGGTCTACAACCCGATCCGCGGCAAGAAGGAACGCATCGGCCGGATCCTCCAGATGCACGCCAACCAGCGCGAAGAGATCAAGGAGATCCTGGCCGGCGACATCGCCGCCTGTGTGGGCCTGAAGGACGTGACCACGGGCGAGACGCTGTGCGACCCCGACCACATCATCACGCTCGAGAAGATGGTCTTCCCCGAGCCGGTGATCAGCCAGGCCGTCGAGCCCAAGACCAAGGCCGACCAGGAGAAGATGGGCATCGCGCTCGGCCGCCTCGCGGCCGAGGACCCGAGCTTCCGCCTGCGCACCGACGAGGAAAGCGGCCAGACCATCATCTCGGGCATGGGCGAGCTGCACCTGGAGATCATCGTCGACCGCATGAAGCGCGAGTTCGGCGTCGAGGCCAACGTCGGCAAGCCGCAGGTGGCGTACCGCGAGACCATCCGCAAGCCGGTGTCGGACATCGAAGGCAAGTTCGTGCGCCAGTCCGGCGGCAAGGGCCAGTACGGCCATGTCGTGCTGAAGATCGAGCCGCAGGAGCCGGGCAAGGGCTTCGAGTTCGTCGACGCGATCAAGGGCGGCGTGGTGCCGCGCGAGTACATCCCGGCGGTGCAGAAGGGCATCGAGGACTCGCTGCCGAACGGCGTGCTGGCGGGCTACCCGGTGGTCGACGTGAAGGTGACGCTGACCTTCGGTTCGTACCACGAGGTCGACTCGTCGGAGAACGCGTTCAAGATGGCAGCGTCGATCGGCTTCAAGGACGGTTGCCGCAAGGCGCAGCCGGTGATCCTGGAGCCGATGATGGCGGTCGAGGTCGAGACGCCGGAAGACTATGCCGGCTCGGTGATGGGTGACCTGAGCTCACGCCGCGGCATGGTCCAGGGCATGGACGACATGCCCGGTGGCGGCAAGATCATCCGCGCTGAGGTGCCGCTGTCCGAGATGTTCGGCTACAGCACCACGCTGCGTTCGATGAGCCAGGGGCGCGCGACGTACACGATGGAGTTCAAGCACTACAGCGAGGCGCCGAAGAACGTCGCCGACGCGATCATCACCGCGCGCGGCTCCAAGTAATTCCAAGACCGGTCTTCGGCGGGCTGCCGTCTGCTGCCAGTGGCAGACGAGGAACGGCCCGCCGGAAACCTTAAACAGCACACTGGCACTGCTCTTTCGGAGAAAGCAATGGCCAAGGGCAAGTTCGAACGCACCAAGCCGCACGTGAACGTAGGCACGATCGGTCACGTGGACCACGGCAAGACGACGCTGACGGCGGCGATCACCTCGGTGCTGGCGGCCAAGTTCGGCGGCGAAGCCAAGGCCTACGACCAGATCGACGCGGCGCCGGAAGAAAAGGCACGCGGCATCACGATCAACACCGCGCACGTCGAATACGAGACGGCCAACCGGCACTACGCGCACGTCGACTGCCCGGGGCACGCCGACTACGTCAAGAACATGATCACCGGCGCGGCGCAGATGGACGGCGCGATCCTGGTGGTGAGTGCGGCCGACGGCCCGATGCCGCAAACGCGAGAGCACATCCTGCTGGCGCGCCAGGTCGGCGTGCCGTACATCATCGTGTTCATGAACAAGTGCGACATGGTCGACGACGCCGAACTGCTCGAGCTCGTCGAGATGGAAGTGCGCGAACTGCTCAGCAAGTACGACTTCCCCGGTGACGACACGCCGATCGTCAAAGGCAGCGCCAAGCTGGCGATGGAAGGCGACAAGGGCGAGCTGGGCGAACAAGCCATCATGCGCCTGGCCGACGCGCTGGACAGCTACATCCCGACGCCCGAACGAGCCATCGACGGCGCCTTCCTGATGCCGGTCGAAGACGTGTTCAGCATCTCCGGGCGCGGCACCGTGGTGACCGGGCGGGTGGAACGCGGCATCGTCAAGGTCGGCGACGAAATCGAGATCGTCGGCATCCGGGCGACGCAAAAGACCACCTGCACCGGCGTGGAGATGTTCCGCAAGCTGCTGGACCAGGGGCAGGCGGGCGACAACGTGGGCATCCTGCTGCGCGGCACCAAGCGCGAGGAAGTCGAACGCGGGCAGGTGCTGTGCAAGCCCGGCAGCATCAAGCCGCACACGCACTTCACGGCCGAGGTGTACGTGCTGAGCAAGGAAGAAGGCGGGCGGCACACGCCGTTCTTCAACAACTACCGGCCGCAGTTCTACTTCCGCACGACCGACGTGACCGGGGCGGTGGAGCTGCCCAAGGACAAGGAGATGGTGATGCCGGGCGACAACGTCAGCATCACCGTCAAGCTGATCGCGCCGATCGCGATGGAAGAGGGGCTGCGATTCGCGATCCGCGAGGGCGGCCGCACCGTGGGCGCCGGCGTCGTGGCCAAGATCATCGAGTAAGGATCGGACATGAGCACCAAGCAGAAGATCCGCATCCGCCTGAAGGCCTTCGACTACAAGCTGATCGACCAGTCGGCGCTGGAGATCGTCGACACCGCCAAGCGCACCGGCGCCATCGTCAAGGGCCCGGTGCCGCTGCCGACGCGCATGCAGCGTTTCGACATCCTGCGCTCGCCGCACGTCAACAAGACGAGCCGCGACCAGTTCGAGATCCGTACGCACCAGCGCCTGATGGACATCGTCGACCCGACCGACAAGACGGTGGACGCGCTGATGAAGCTCGACCTGCCGGCCGGCGTCGACGTCGAGATCAAGCTCCAGTAAGAAGCTGATATACTTTCTGGCTGTCCCGGGTTCGCCCGGGAGCCGATTCATCCGCCCCGGCCAATCGATGTCGGGATCGTGAACAAGGTGCCTTGCGGCCAAGCAGGGTGCTGGAGAAATGCCATGAGCATGAGCGAACAGCTCGGCTTGCTGGGCCGCAAGGTCGGCATGATGCGCATCTTCACCGACGATGGCGACGCCATCCCGGTGACGGTGCTCGACGTGTCGAACAACCGCGTCACCCAGGTCAAGACCGCCGAGACCGACGGCTACAACGCGCTGCAGGTCGCCTTCGGTTCGCGCAAGGCGAGCCGCGTCAACAAGCCCGAAGCCGGGCACCTGGCCAAGGCCGGTGTCGAGGCGGGCGAACTCCTCAGGGAATTCCGCGTCAGCGCCGAGATCGCGGGCCAGCACAAGGCCGGCTCGGTGTTGCCGGTGACGCTGTTCGCCGCCGGCCAGAAGGTCGACGTGCAGGGCACCTCGATCGGCAAGGGCTACGCCGGCACGATCAAGCGCCACAACTTCGGCTCGCAGCGCGCGTCGCACGGCAACAGCCGTTCGCACAACGTTCCGGGCTCGATCTCGATGGCGCAGGACCCGGGCCGGGTGTTCCCGGGCAAGAAGATGACGGGCCACATGGGCGACGAGACGGTCACGACCCAGAACCTGGATGTCGTCCGCGTCGACGAGGCGCGCTCGCTGCTGCTCGTGCGCGGCGCGGTGCCGGGCTCGAAGAACGGCCACGTGGTCGTGCGCCCCGCTGTCAAGGCGCGCGTCGCCAAGGGTGCCGCCGTGGCAGACGTGAAGAAGGGGGCTTGAGCATGCAACTCGAACTCCTCAACGACCAGGGTCAGGCCACCTCGAAGGTGGACGCTCCCGACACCGTGTTCGCGCGCGACTACAACGAAGCGCTCGTGCACCAGATCGTCGTTGCCTTCCAGGCCAATGCGCGCCAGGGCACGCGCGCGCAGCTGGATCGCGGCGAAGTCAAGCACTCGACGAAGAAGCCGTTTCGCCAGAAGGGCACCGGCCGCGCCCGCGCGGGCATGACCAGCTCGCCGCTGTGGCGCGGGGGCGGTCGCATCTTCCCGAACCGGCCGGACGAGAACTTCTCGCAGAAGGTCAACAAGAAGATGTACCGCGCCGGCATGGCGGCGATCCTGTCGCAGCTGGCGCGCGACGGCCGCCTGGCGGTGGTCGACTCGCTGTCGGTGGACGCACCGAAGACGAAGCTGCTGGCGGCCAAGTTCAAGGCGATGGGCCTGGACTCGGTGATGGTGATCGCCGACCAGATCGACGAGAACCTGCACCTGGCGTCGCGGAACCTGGCCAACGTGCTGGTCGTCGAGCCGCGTTATGCCGACCCGCTGTCGCTGGTCTTCTACAAGAAGGTGCTGGTGACCAAGGGGGCGATCGAGCAGCTCAAGGAGATGTACGCATGAGCACGCCCAAGACTCCCAAGTCCTTCGACGAGGGCCGGCTGGCAACGGTGCTGGTGGCGCCGATCATCTCCGAGAAGGCCACGCGCATCGCCGAGAAGCAGAACCAGGTCCTGTTCAAGGTGTTGCGCGACGCGACCAAGCCCGAGATCAAGGCCGCGGTCGAGCTGATGTTCAAGGTCGAGGTCGCCTCGGTGACGACGAGCACGCAGAAGGGCAAGGTCAAGCGCTTCGGCCGCACCATCGGCCGCCGCGACCACGTCAAGAAGGCGTATGTCGCGCTGAAGCCGGGCCAGGAGCTCAACTTCTCCGAGGGAGCCGTCTAAATGGCTGTCATCAAGGTCAAGCCGACGTCGCCGGGCCGCCGCGCGGTGACGAAGGTCGTGCATTCGCACCTTCACAAGGGCAAGCCGGAAGCGAGCCTGCTCGAACCGCAGAAGCAGAACGCCGGCCGCAACAACGACGGCCGCATCACGATGCGCCACAAGGGCGGTGGTCACAAGCACCACTACCGCGTGGTCGACTTCAAGCGCAACAAGGACGGCATCCCGGCGAAGGTCGAGCGCATCGAGTACGACCCGAACCGCAGCGCCCACATCGCGCTGCTGTGTTACGCCGACGGCGAACGCCGCTACATCATCGCGCCGCGTGGCGTGGATGCAGGCGCGACGCTGGTCAGCGGCTCGGAAGCGCCGATCAAGGCCGGCAACACGCTGCCGATCCGCAACATCCCGGTCGGCTCGACGATCCACTGCGTCGAAATGCTTCCCGGCAAGGGCGCCCAGATCGCGCGTTCGGCCGGAGCCAGCGTCACGCTGATGGCGCGCGAAGGCATCTACGCCCAGGTCCGCCTGCGTTCGGGCGAAGTGCGGAAGATCCACATCGACTGCCGCGCGACGATCGGCGAGGTGTCGAACGAAGAGCACAACCTGCGCCAGTACGGCAAGGCCGGCGTGATGCGCTGGAAGGGCATCCGCCCGACGGTGCGCGGCGTCGCGATGAACCCGGTGGATCACCCGCACGGCGGCGGCGAAGGCCGCACCGGCGAAGGCAAGCCGCAGGTGTCGCCGTGGAACACCCTGACCAAGGGCTATCGCACGCGCAACAACAAGCGCACGCAGACGATGATCGTCTCGCGTCGTAAGAAGTGAGGTCGTAGACCATGACCCGTTCGCTCAAGAAGGGTCCCTTCGTGGACCACCACCTGCTGGCCAAGGTCGAGAAGGCCGCCGCCATCAAGGACAAGAAGCCGATCAAGACCTGGTCGCGCCGCTCGACGGTGCTGCCCGAGTTCATCGGTCTCACGGTCGCCGTGCACAACGGCAAGCAGCATGTGCCGGTCTACGTGACCGACCAGATGGTCGGCCACAAGCTCGGCGAGTTCGCCGCCACCCGCTTGTTCAAGGGTCACCCCGCGGACAAGAAGGCGAAGAAGTGAGGATCTGACATGGCCACCGAAACCCAAGCCAGCGTGCGCGGCGTGCGACTGTCGGTCGACAAGGGCCGGCTCGTCGCCGACATGATCCGCGGCAAGAAGGTCGAGCAGGCGATCAGCATCCTGAGCTTCACGCCGAAGAAGGCCGCCGTGATCATCAAGAAGGCGGTCGAATCGGCGGTCGCGAATGCCGAACACAACGACGGCGCCGACATCGACGAGCTGAAGATCAAGAGCATCTACGTCGAGCAGGGCGCGACGCTGAAGCGTTTCTCGGCGCGCGCCAAGGGCCGCGGCAACCGCATCAGCAAGCCCACCTGCCACATCTTCGTCACCGTCGGAAGCTGAAGGACAAGCATGGGACAGAAAATCCATCCGACCGGTTTCCGTCTTTCGGTCACGCGGGCCTGGGGCTCGCGCTGGTTCGCGACGAATCGCAACTTCGCCGGCATGCTGGCCGAAGACCTGAAGGTGCGCGAGTACCTGAAGGGCAAGCTGAAGAACGCGGCCGTCTCGCGCATCCTGATCGAGCGCCCGGCGAAGAACGCGCGCATCACGATCTTCTCGGCCCGGCCGGGCGTCGTGATCGGCAAGAAGGGCGAGGACATCGAGAACCTGAAGGCCGAACTCGCCAAGCGCCTGGGCGTGCCGGTGGCGGTGAACATCGAAGAGGTGCGCAAGCCCGAGATCGATGCCCAGCTGATCGCCGACAGCATCACCCAGCAGCTCGAGAAGCGCATCATGTTCCGGCGCGCGATGAAGCGCGCGATGCAGAACGCGATGCGCCTGGGCGCGCAAGGCATCAAGATCATGTCGTCGGGGCGCCTGAACGGCATCGAGATCGCACGCTGCGAGTGGTACCGCGAAGGGCGCGTGCCGCTGCACACGCTGAAGGCCGACATCGACTACGGCTTCTCGGAAGCCAAGACCACCTACGGCGTCATCGGCGTCAAGGTCTGGGTCTACCGCGGCGACCGCCTGGCCAACGGCGAAGCGCCGCAGATCGCGAAGACCGAGGGTGAAGACGACCGCCGTCAGCGCCGCGGTCCGCGCCCGGGTGGCGACCGTCCGGGTGCCGGCCGTGGCCGCCCCGGCGGCGACCGCCCGCCGCGGGGTGAAGGCGCACCGCGCAGCGAAGGCGCCCCGGCAGCGCCGGCCGGCGATGCGCCGGCCAAGGGCCCCGGCCCGGCGGTCAAGCGCGTGCGTCGCGCCGCCCCCGCTGCCGGCGGCGAGAGCAAAGGAGAATAACGATGCTGCAACCCGCACGTCGCAAGTTCCGCAAGGAGCAGAAGGGCCGCAACACCGGCATCGCCACGCGTGGCGCGGCGGTGTCGTTCGGTGAGTACGGCCTGAAGGCCACCGAGCGCGGCCGCATCACGGCGCGTCAGATCGAAGCCGCGCGCCGCGCGATCAGCCGCCACATCAAGCGCGGCGGCCGCATCTTCATCCGCATCTTCCCCGACAAGCCGATCAGCCAGAAGCCGGCCGAAGTGCGGATGGGCAACGGCAAGGGCAACCCCGAGTACTACGTGGCCGAGATCGTTCCGGGCAAGGTGCTGTACGAACTGAACGGCGTTCCGGAAGCGCTGGCGCGCGAGGCGTTCACGCTCGCCGCGGCCAAGCTGCCGCTGCGCTGCACCTTCGTCGCCCGCCAGGTCGGCGCGTGAGAGGACCGTCGAGATGAAAACATCCGAACTTCGCGCCAAGGACGTTCCGGCGCTCGAGAAGGAAGTCTCCGACCTGCTGAAGGCCCATTTCGGCCTGCGCATGCAGAAGGCGACCCAGCAGCTCGCCAACAACTCGCAGCTCGGCAAGACGCGGCGCGACATCGCGCGCGTCAAGACCATCCTGGCTGAGAAGAAGAAGGCCGCGAAATGACCGAAGCCCAAGTTCAAGTCGCGCAAGCGAAGCCCAAGAACACCCGCACGCTGGTTGGCCGCGTCGTCAGCGACAAGCGGTCGAAGACGGTGACGGTGCTGGTCGAGCGCCGCACCGCGCACGAGCTGTACGGCAAGATCGTCGCCAAGTCGCGCAAGTACCACGCGCACGACGAGAAGGGCGAGTTCAAGATGGGCGACCTGGTCGAAATCGCCGAAGGGCGCCCGATCAGCAAGACCAAGTCGTGGGTGGTGACGCGCCTGGTCGAGAAGGCCAAGCTGGTCTAAACCCCTGCACCGAACGACGGCGGCCGGACGCTGGATACTCCAGCGCCGGCCGTTCGCCATTCGACCGCTGACATACCCAACCCGAGGAGCGCACCACCATGCTGAAAGTCGGAGACACGTTGCCCGCCGGCACGCTGCAGGAATTCATCGAGGTCGAAGGCAACGGCTGCAGCGTCGGCCCGAACAGCTTCGACATCGCGAAGGAGACCGCGGGCAAGAAGATCGCGATCTTCGCGCTGCCCGGCGCTTTCACGCCGACCTGCTCGGCCAAGCATGTGCCGGGCTACGTGGCCAAGGCCGACGAGCTGAAGGCGGCCGGCGTCGACGAGATCTGGTGCGTGTCGGTCAACGACGCCTTCGTGATGGGTGCCTGGGGCCGCGACCAGAAGACCGCCGGCAAGGTGCGCATGATGGCCGACGGCAGCGCCGCTTTCGCGCAGGCCACCGGGCTGACGTTGGACCTGACCGCACGCGGCATGGGCGTGCGCTCGAACCGCTACTCGATGCTGGTCGACAACGGCGTCGTGAAGACGCTCAACGTCGAGGCGCCGGGCAAGTTCGAGGTGAGCGACGCCGAGACGATGCTCAAGCAGGCCAAGGGCTGAGTCGCCATCGGCATCGAGCCCGCCCGAGCCCTTGACTCGCCGGGCGGTTGCGCTGCAAAATACAAGGCTTCGCCGAAATCGCGCTCGGGTCGTTTCGACTGCATTTCGGCAATAGCCCAGATTCCCAAACATCGGGGCCCAAGACTGACCGACCTGGTTTGCCGGGACGGGACAAGTTGGGGACACACAATGATCCAAATGCAATCGCGGCTCGACGTGGCCGACAACACGGGCGCCAAGTCCGTCATGTGCATCAAGGTGCTCGGCGGGTCGAAACGGCGCTACGCCGGCATCGGCGACGTGATCAAGGTTTCGATCAAGGAGGCGGCGCCGCGGGGCCGCGTCAAGAAGGGCGAGGTCTATTCGGCCGTCGTCGTTCGCACCGCCAAGGGCGTGCGCCGCCAGGACGGGTCGCTCGTCAAGTTCGACGGCAACGCCGCCGTGCTGCTGAATGCCAAGCTCGAACCGATCGGCACCCGCATCTTCGGCCCGGTGACGCGCGAGCTGCGCACCGAGCGTTTCATGAAGATCGTTTCGCTGGCGCCGGAGGTGCTCTGACCATGTACAAGATCCGCAAGGGCGATTCCGTCGTCGTGCTGGCCGGCCGCGACAAGGGCAAGCGTGGCACCGTGACGCGGCGCGTCGACGACGACCACTTGGTCGTCGAGGGCGTCAACGTCGTCAAGAAGCACGCCAAGCCGAACCCGATGAAGGGCACGACCGGCGGCGTGGTCGACAAGACGATGCCGATCCACCAGAGCAACGTCGCGATCTTCAACGCCGCCACCGGCAAGGCCGACCGTGTCGGCATCAAGTTGCTGGCCGACGGCAAGAAGGTGCGTGTCTACAAGTCCAGCGGCGAAGAGATCAAGGCGTAAGTCATGGCCAAGAAACAAGCTGCCAAGGAAGTCGGTGTCCAGGACGTCGTCTCGTCGTCGCGCCTGCAGGGCGTGTACCGCGAGAAGATCGTG
>Ga0335069_10016940_pt1 | contig 10160 bp, 7 predicted proteins | sample Lox_Sample_11_FD_206714 | JGI IMG/M metagenome (GOLD analysis project Ga0335069, IMG submission 206714) | Soil microbial communities from Loxahatchee National Wildlife Refuge, Florida, United States - Lox_Sample_1.1 | ecosystem: Environmental > Terrestrial > Soil > Wetlands | place: USA: Florida...
TTTCGTACAGGCCTTTCCCTGAGAAGGGCGAGTCGATCGCGTTGCTGCGTGCTGCCGTGGAACAGGGCGTGACTTTCTTTGACACGGCCGAGGTGTATGGACCGTTCAACAACGAGGAACTCGTGGGAGAGGGGCTGGCTCCATTTCGGGGCAAGGTGGCGATTGCCACAAAGTTTGGCTTCGATATCAGTCCCGACGGGACGCGCGGGCCGAGGCCCGTGAACAGTCAGCCGGAGCATATCAAGCAAGCGGTGGAAGGATCGCTCAAGCGCCTGAACGTTGAGGTGATCGATCTCTATTATCAGCATCGCGTTGATCCGGAGGTCCCGATTGAGGACGTAGCCGGGGCGGTGAAGGAACTGATCGCGCAGGGGAAGGTCAAGCATTTTGGGTTATCGGAAGCAAGCGCGGCGACCATTCGCCGGGCGCACTCCGTACAGCCGGTGACAGCGTTACAGAGCGAGTACTCGCTGTGGTATCGCAAGCCTGAGGAGGAGATCATCTCAACGCTCGAGGAGTTGGGCATTGGGTTTGTGCCTTTCAGCCCGCTGGGCAAAGGCTTCCTGACCGGAAAGATCGATGAGAGCAGAACGTTTGACCAGAGCGACATTCGCAGCGCAATTCCGCGGTTTGCTCCAGAGGCGCGCAAGGTAAATCAGGCGCTGGTCGATCTGCTGGGCGAGATCGCGAAGCAGAAGAAGGCAACGCCGGCCCAGGTTGCGCTTGCGTGGCTGCTGGCACAGAAGCCGTGGATCGTGCCAATTCCCGGGACGACGAAACTGCATCGGCTGGAAGAGAACAACGGTGCGGCGGCGCTCGAGCTGTCGAAGGACGATCTGTCGCAGATCGAATGCGCCGCAGCTGCGATCAGGATCGAAGGCGCGCGCTATCCCGAGCACATTGAAAAAATGACGGGGCTGTAAAAGGGATCCGGGGGCGGCCTGGCCTAGAATGCGGACAGGCTGACTTCCTCATCGGCACAGAGCACAACAGACAACAGAAAAGCACAGGAGCATTGCATGTACAAGGCAAAAGCGTATTCGGTCGCGAGTGCGACTTCCCCCTTTGTCCGCGACACAATTACGCGGCGCGAACCTACGGATCACGATGTACAGATCGAGATTCTGTTCTGCGGCGTCTGTCACTCGGATCTGCATCAGGCGCGCAACGAGTGGAGCGGGGTGATGCCGACGGTGTATCCCTGCGTGCCTGGCCACGAGATTGTGGGCCGCGTGACGAAGGTAGGCGCGGCTGTGACGAAGTTCAAGGCGGGCGATCTGGGGGCAGTGGGCTGCCTGGTCGATTCGGACCGCACCTGTCCCGAGTGCCGGGCTGGGCTGGAGCAGTTCTGCCCGAATCCCACGCTGACGTATAACTTTCCCGATAAGCACCTGGGAGGGGTGACGTATGGCGGCTACTCGGACAGCATTGTGGTGGACGAGCGTTTTGTGCTGCATGTTCCGGCGAACCTGAGCCTGGCAGGAACTGCGCCCCTGTTGTGCGCGGGGATCACGACGTATTCGCCGATGCGGCACTGGGGTGTGAGCAAAGGCAAGAAGGTGGGCGTGGTCGGCCTTGGCGGACTGGGCCATATGGGCGTGAAGTTTGCACATGCGCTGGGCGCACACACGGTAGTGTTCACCACATCGGTGAGCAAGAAGGACGATGCGCTGCGGCTGGGCGCCGACGAGGTGGTGGTTTCGCGCAATGCAGACGAGATGGCCAAGCATGCGGGGAGTTTCGATTTCATCCTCGATGCGGTTTCGGCCGAGCACGACATCAATGCGTACATCCAACTGCTGCGGCGGGACGGGAACATCACGCTGGTGGGAGCACCGGAGAAGCCGCTGCCGGTTGCGGCGTTCGGCCTGCTGTTCGGGCGCAAGAGCCTGTCGGGGTCGCCGATTGGGGGGCTGCCGGAGACGCAGGAGATGCTGGACTTCTGCGGGAAGAACAACATCACCGCGGACGTCGAGGTGATTCCTATCCAGAAGGTCAATGAGGCGTATGAGCGGCTGCTGAAGTCGGATGTGAAGTACCGCTTCTCGATCGACATGGCCTCGCTGAAGGCGGAGTAAGCCAGGCAAGAGATCGGAGGGAGAACGAAGATGGAGATCAAGCGCGCAGGTTCGCGGCCTTCGGGCAAGGGCCCGGCGGATTGGTTCACGGGCACGGTGCGGGTCGATCCGCTCTTCGATGCGCCCGCTCCTGCGCGCGTGGCAGGCGCGCATGTCACCTTCGAGCCGGGTGCGCGGACGGCATGGCATACGCATCCTTTGGGGCAGACGCTGATCGTGACATCGGGATGCGGACGAGTGCAGCGCTGGGATGGGCCCATCGAGGAGATCCGGCCGGGTGACGTGGTGTGGTTTGCGCCGGGCGAGAAGCACTGGCACGGCGCGACGGCGACGACTGCGATGACCCACATCGCCATCCAGGAGAAGCTTGACGGCAAAGCCGTGGAGTGGATGGAGCACGTGACGGACGAGCAGTATCGGGGTTAGATGTGGGAGTAAGTCTGTATCCCGGCGACCTATGTTCTGATCGCCTGGCATGCAGCATATGCGTGTGTGCCCCAAAAGGCAGAGTAAGTCGCTTTGGAACTCAGCTGAAGGTATAAATAGCGCAAGCAGGCAATAAGATACAAAAGTTAGTCGCGTGCAATGTGATCTAGATCACATTGCTTAGGTTAGATATAGATGAGTTATCGATGAGAAGCGCTGCTTTCTTGCTTGCGCGCTAAGCGATGTGCGGCGAGCACTTATGACTTAAGTGCGCGCTCATTCTGCGGAATTACAGGAAACATAGCCCTGGCAGGCGGATATAGCAGGCGTGTGCCATGCGTTTGGAATGATGCTTGCATGACCAAGGGCAAGCGCGATCGGGCGCTGGTTGCTCGACGTGAGCACTCGTTTGCAAACGAACGGGTACCAACAGGTGCAAGCACGGCCGGACCGGTGTCCATAGGTCGCTCGATGCGGTTGGCTGTCGTGAAGGAGACAAGGAATGTTATCGATTCTGAATAGTATCTCGTCGCTGAACGCGGAGAACGCACTCTCGACGACTCAGACCAACCTGCAGAAAGTTCTTACCCAACTTTCGACCGGGTTGAAAATCAACTCTGGTTCCGACGACGCTGCCGGCCTTTCGATTGCGAATGGTTTGGCTGCGAACGTCGCTGCGTTGACGCAGTCGAGCCAGAATGCATCGGATGGCGCGGGCCTTCTGCAGACCGCAGACGGCGCGCTTTCCCAGGTCACGACGCTTCTGGATCGCGCAGTGACACTGGCAACGGAAGCTTCGACAGGCGGGCTGTCGACGTCGCAGGCAAAGGCACTGGACGGGGAATATCAGTCGATTCTGACCGAGATCGGCAACATCGGATCGACGACCAACTACAACGGCACGGCCATCTTCGGCACGACCGCCAACGTCTATACGTCGGACGGAACGGCGGCCGGCAGCAGCACGATCGCCACCACGATCAATGCTCTGACGGCGGCGGCTCTGAGCTTGACAGGCACGAACCTGACCTCTGTCGGGACGGCGCAGACCGCGCTGGCCGATATTACCGCGGCCATCAGCACGGTTGCTGCCAACCGCGGCGCGATCGGCGCGGCAGTGAACCAGCTGAATGCCGACACGAACGTGCAGAACACAGAAGTCACCAACCTGACTTCGGCGCAGAACAACATCGAGAATGCCGATATCGGGCAGACTGTCACGAAGCTCACCCAGTACAACGTGCTGGAGCAGACGGGCATTCAGGCCCTGCAGCAGTCCAACCAGGCGCAGCAGGCTGTTCTGAAGCTGTTGCAATAAGTCGCCGGGGGAAGACGAGGGAGGGGGACATCCGTCGCGCCCCCTCACCTTATTGGGACCGGTGCGTTTGAGTGCAGCCGGACGAGGTCTGCCTGTCTTGCTGGGCAAACGCCAGGCCGGCGGGCGCGCGCGATCGCTCCTCTTGGGCGGATCGCGGAAGTGTTTTGTTTGATCGCGCTTGCGTGGCGCCTGCTGCGCGAGGCTTTTTGTGTGTCCCCCTCATTCCCACCCACCTAGGATGCCGACTTCGATTGTGGTTGAGCCGGTTGGCCCTGCTCCAATCGCTTGACCGCGCGTCTGCAACCGTATGTAGGACAATATCGTCTCAGGTGTGTGTTCTGTGCATTCGGTAAGGACCACTGAGAGGGCACTGTGTGGCCTTGCGTGTCTTGATTTTTCGGCTTGTGATTGGGTTTGCGGCGGGCCTTTGCGTTCTGCAGGTGCAGTCGGCAGAGGCGGGAGGGCCGGCAAGGGGAGAGGGCTCTGCACGGAAGCGCCCACAGTATGAGTCAGGTTTACTCGTTGTGACGGTGCGCGATGTGCAACGTATCGTTGCGGGAGTTCCGGACAAGGGAGATGCAAAGCTCGCCCGGCAACTTGGCGGTCTGGTCCTGACGGAGAGAATGAGCGACGCGACTCTCGCATTGCTGGAGAAAAGCATGCCGGGAGCCAGAAGCCGCACGGCGCTGATCGCGCTGGCCGATGCTTCGGCGTTTCTGCGTCCTGCAGCGGAGGATGTGGATTCGGAAGCTGCTCCCGACCTGAATGAACAGCGCCGCATCATGTCTCGTGCGGTCGAGTATCTGGGCAAGTCGCTACCCAAGTTGCCCGACTTTTACGCGACGCGGATCACGGTACGCTACGACGGCGATCCGCCGAAAGCAAAATCGAAGGCACAGGGAAAGACACACGAGGCCTGGCGGGAGGTAGGCAGATCGAAGGTGGTGGTTGTGTATCGGGATGGGAAGGAGGTTGTGGATCCGCGCGCCTGGGTGAGGCGTGCTGCGGATCCGGAGGGCGGGGGCCTGATCACGCGAGGGACGTTCGGTCCGATCCTGTCCACAGTGATCGTAGACGCCGCACACGGAGAGACGACGTGGGACCGGTGGGAGCGCGGAAACGCTGGAACGATGGCGGTGTTTCGCTACCGCGTGCCGGGCAACCGGTCGCACTATTCGGTCTCGTTCGCCAACGATGTTGGGCAAGAGGGGCCGACTACGGGATATCACGGGGAAGTGGCGATCGATCCAACCACAGGAGCGATTTTGCGTTTGACGGTTCAGGCCGATCCGCCGCTTGGGTCAACTATTTTGGAAGGCGACATCCTGGTGGAATATGGTCCGGTAGAGATCGGGGGCAAGACGTACACGTGTCCTCTCCGGAGCGTGTCCGTTTCACTCACGATGGCTGGATTGGCGAGTGGCACGGGCTCCTATGGTCCTGTTCTTGTTCGAAGCAAAGAAGCGACCTTGTTGAACGATGTGGTATTCGAGGACTACCACCTGTTTCGGTCGGACTCGCGGATTCTGACTGGAGATATCGGGGTAGCGGATCGGTAGGCTCCATTCCGATGGAGCGTGGGCAATTCGGATTTTCGCCGCTCCTGGTTGAGGGTCCAGCCCAGAGCTGTCTTTTCAAATATTGCTCATCTGGCGGCGGCCTGCTCCGATTGTGGTGCCCGCCGGGTGCTGCCGCTCATTGTCGGCTGCCGGATGGGAGTGGGGACTCGCGCAGCGGCCGATGCGCCTGGAAGCTGATCAAGTGGGAGCGAAACCGAGCTACAGCGGTTGGGGACGGCTGGCCGGCGGCGAAGGCGCTCTGTTCGGCGGTTATGGCATCGTCGAAGCGTCCTGCTTCGGCGTAAGCCGCTGCCAGGGTGTCATAGAGGACGCCGTCAGGCGTGCCGGCAAGATCGCGTGCCTGTTCGGCGAGGCGGACAGCCTCTGCGCCGTTGCGCACGGCGGGGTCGGGGCAGGTTGCGAGGACTTTGGCGGAGAGCAGTAAGGAGACAGGTTGTTTCGGATCGGCAGCAAGCGCGGCCCGGAAGGCGGCGAGCGCGGAGGGGAAATCGGCCTGCATATAGAGCACGTATCCGAGCTGTTCCTGGCCTTTGGCGAAGGTGGGCCGGAGACGTGCGACGTTCCGCCATGCTTCGGTGGCGGAGGAGAAGCGCTGCTGTTGGGTGAGGATGAGCGCCTGGTTGTACCAGGCCTCGAAAAAGTCCGGCTGTGCGGTGACGGCGGCTCTGAATGCATCGAGGGCCTCGGTGCTCTGGCCGGCGACGGCCAGAGCAATGCCGAGACCGTTGTTGGCGCGGGCGTCCGCCGGATCGAGCGCCAGAGCCTGACGCCAGCGGTGGATCGCGGTGGGGATATCGCCTTTGGCCTGGATCTCGTTGGCTTCGTCGATGAGGCGGTAGAAATCCGAAGCCGGGACGTCGATGGACTGGATGCCGCCTGCGGGCGCGCGCACGAATTCCGGGATGTTGACGGCGCGATTGGCGGCAGTCGAGTTTTCGATGTAAATGGGAGGACTGTCATTGCCGTTGGCGTCGATGTGGGTGAGGAACATCTGGGTGTAAGGTGAGCGGCTTTTGGAGGAGAAGACCAGCCATCGGCCATTGGGAGAAAAGCTGTGCCAGGAGTTCATGAGAGCCGTGTTGCAGTTCATGCGTCGGGCTACGCCGCCGGCGAACGGAACGATCCAGAGTTGACTGTCAGGGCGCATGAGCTGGCCGTTGCGGTTCTTGACGAAGACGATCCAGCGGCCGTCGGGCGACACCTTGGGGAAATTATTGCTCATGCCATTGGCGGAGGCTCCGGCGATGGGGATGGGCACACCGCCGAGGCCATGATTGAAGGGGACGCGATAGAGGCTGTACTGGATCTGAACTTCGTTGGGGTCGTTGGCGTGGTCGGGCAGGGGCCGACCTTCGGGGTCCGGATCGCGGGCCTCAGCGCGGGCGAAGACGACATATTTCCCGTCCGGGCTCCAGACGCCATCGGTTTGAACGTAGCGGGGGTCGTCGGCGCCCGGCAGGGGCTTGCGCAGTCCCGTGGTGCGATCGAACCAGGCGAGAATGCCGCGCGTGGGATAGAAGACCTGCAGGAACTGGTAGTTCTTGAAGTTGTTCACAAAGTAGGTGCTGGGAATGGATTGATCGGGACCGGCGAAGGTAGACAGAACGTAGCGTCCATCCGGCGATACCTGCGACATGAATCCGACGCGGGATTTGCCGACGCGCAGGTCGGTGTTCCAGGCGATCGTGTCCTGACTGCGAATGGACATATGCTGCCGAACCGGAACAATGGCGTAAAGGCCCTTGTCGTTTCCGGGACCGTCGACATCCATGCCCATGGTCTTGCCGTCGAGCGAGAAGGAATGGCAGTTGGCGCAGGTATGCAGGTCGTGCATGAGGAGGCGGCTCTCGGGCTGGCCAATATTGCGGACGCGCCAGTTGATGAGGTAGAGCTGAGAGGGCGCCAAGGGTTGCACGATGCCTTTTTCGCCTGCTGCCGGCATGAGGGGAACGTCGCGATAGAAGATCTCGCCGTCCACATCGTCGGGAGAGATCGCGATTGTGGAGCGCGCCAGGCTCAGAGCGATGCCCGCGGGATCGAGACCGGTAAGGACGATTGTCGCGCTGCGGCCGAGCGCGCGCCGTTTGATGACGTTCCAGAGGTCCGCGGGTGGCGTCCAGGTGTGGGCCGCGGCCTGCCCGGCGGACAAGGACGGGACCTGATTCGACGCCGAAATGCAGCGCGGGTCGAGGGGTCCAATCCGCGGCGGTTCGCCCGGGGCGGCGAGATGGAGCGGCGCGGCGCGGTCGGGGAAGGTGATCTCAATGCGCCAAGTGATTGCGCCGGATGAATCCCGCCAGATCCATGTTGGGGGCGTGATCTCGTGGGGAAAGATGGAACCGCTTTCGGGGTAGTCGATGGCGATCGGGACTAGATGAGCCGAGGATGAAGAGCGATCGATGCCCGCGCGATCGGCAGCTGCCGGGGCTGCGTGGACGGTAATGGCAGCCCGGTCCGGGAGGCGCGCCAGCGCCGTGGTGAGCAACAGAGCCACGGCCAGAACGAAGTGAACCTTGATCAATCGACCGCTGCCGCTGGAAGGCAAAGTGCTCCACCTTTGTTTGGGCACGAAGGAACCAATAATTCTGCGAAAGCACAGGATGCACCTTGGGGGCGATGTGCTGCAAATAGCCCCGGTGCCTTCTCCAAGAGGAACCGGCTCTGCGATACACTCGGGGCGGATGAGGGTTTTCGGCATCGATTGTGGCACTGAGGTGACGGGATACGGCGTGGTGGAGACGTGCGATGCCGGCCGGCAGTCTCGACTGGTGTGCAGTGCGCTGGGAGCTGTACGGCTGGCCAAGACAAAACCGCTGCCGGAACGGCTCGAGCAGGTGTATCGCGAACTGACGGCGGAGCTTGCCCGGTGGCAGCCGGACGTGGTCGCGATCGAAGAGGTCTTCTACTCGGTGAATGCGAAGTCGGCGTTGAAGCTGGGGCAGGTGAGGGGTGTGGCGCTGCTGGCTGCGGCGTCGCAGGGGCTGCCGGTTGCCGAATACGCGCCTTTGCGTATCAAATCGAGTGTAGTGGGCTACGGATTGGCGAAGAAGGAGCAGGTACAGTTCATGGTGGCGCGGTTGCTGGAGATGGAAGAACTGCCGGAGCCGCCGGACGCCGCCGATGCTCTGGCCGTTGCCATCTGCCATATCCACACAGCGCAGACACTTTTGCATCAGGGGGCAGTGCGATGAAGTGGTTGGGTCTGGTTCTGACCCTGGGGATGATGCAGGGATCCGCAGATGCCGGGGCGGTGTTGCGCATCGATTTCTCGAACCCGGATCTGACTCCGGCGAAGTGGACGCTCGAGCTTCACCCGGACGGGCGCGCCCATTTTCAGTCCGACCCCGGAGCAAAGACGGCAACCGAGCTGCATGCGATTGAGCCGGGGCCTGTGGACCAGGATGTGCAGTTGAGCCGGGAGTTTGCTGCGCGGGCTTTTGCTACGGTACGCCATCACCGGCTGCTGGCCGATGGGTGCGAGAGTCACCTGAAGGTGGCGTTTCAGGGGTGGAAAAAGATCAGCTACTCCGGGCCGGATGGCACGGGGGAGTGCGAATTCAATTTTTCCAAGAGCAAGGACATCCAGGATCTGGGAGACTCGTTTGTCGCGGTTGCGTCGACGTTGGTGGAAGGAGCACGGTTGCAGCTTTTGTTGCAGCACGATCCGCTGGGACTGGACAAAGAGATGGAGTTTCTGAAGGAAGCATCGGATGACGGGAGGCTGAAGGAGATGTGCGCCATTCAGCCGATTTTGGCGAAGGTAGCCGACGATCAGGATGTGATGGAGCGGGTGAGGAAGAGGGCGAGGTTACTGCTGGGCGAGAGCGGGAAGTGACGGAAGGGCAACTGCCGCCGGGGATTGGGATGGGAGCGGCGAGCTGACTCGCCACCGGGAAGCCGGGGCCGGTGCAGAAATGACAGCGATGGGGCGCGACTTTCCTGTGGTTAGGGGTGTCCAATTCTGATAGAAGATGTGGGGTGCTGGTTCGGGCCCGGAGCCCGGGAGGGCGCCATGAAAGACAAGCCGAAAGCGATGGGTCGAAGGTATTTAGGGCTGGCCGCGTTGATGGCCGGCTTTTTTGCTTCTGCCGGGTGGGCTCTGGGGCAGGATGGAGCGCAGGGGCCTCCGCCGGATCCGGCGGCGCAGGGGCAGCCGGCAGCGCGCGCGGTACGGCTGAGCAGTGTGGACGGGCAGGTGCAGGTTTCGCAGGGAACCCAGGTGCTGGCTTCGCAGGCTCTGGTGAATACACCGTTGTTCGAGGGCACGCAGATTTCGACGTCGGAAGACGGTCGCGCGGAGGTGCAGTTCGAGGACGGCAGCGTGGCGCGCATCTCGCCGAACAGCTCGCTGACACTGGCGACGCTGGGGCAACAGGGCGCGACGCTGCAGACCGACGTGGTGCTCAATGCCGGTCTGGGTTATTTCGAGATTCAAGGCAACGGCGAGGCCAACCAGATCCGCGTGCACTTCGGGAACGATACGGCGACGGCGAGCGGATTCACGGTGCTGCGCGTCAATCTCGACTACCCGCCGGGAGAGGTTGCGGTGTTCTCGGGGAATGCCCATGTGGAGGGCGGCAATGCTCTGGCGCTCGATCTGCATGGCGGCGAGAGCGTGAAGTTGAATGGGACCGACCCTGGGAACTACGTGGTGGCCGAGTCGATTGAGCCGGATTCGTGGGACACATGGAACTCGGATCGGGACCAGGCACTGACGGCACAGGAATCGGACCGGACGGCGGCGACGAGCGGCTTGCC
>Ga0335069_10016941_pt1 | contig 10159 bp, 11 predicted proteins | sample Lox_Sample_11_FD_206714 | JGI IMG/M metagenome (GOLD analysis project Ga0335069, IMG submission 206714) | Soil microbial communities from Loxahatchee National Wildlife Refuge, Florida, United States - Lox_Sample_1.1 | ecosystem: Environmental > Terrestrial > Soil > Wetlands | place: USA...
CGGCATCGAGCGGCACCGCCGGTGCGAGCAGCGCCATGCTTTCCGCGGCCGCACGCGCGGCCGCGGGCAGGACGCCGACGATCTTGCCGAGCGCGGCCTGCGCGTGCGCGGCGAGCTCGACGTCGAGGTGCGGTCGCGCGACCCGCACCGAAGCGACGAGCGCCTGCGCTTCATCGCGCGTGAACATCAGGGGCGGCAGGTCGAAGCCCGCGCGCATGCGGTAGCCGACGCCCGCCTCGCCCTCGATCGGCACACCCTGCGCCTGCAGGACGGCCACGTCGCGATAGACCGTGCGCTCCGAGACCTCGAGTCGCTCGGCGAGGAAGCGCGCGGTGCTGAGGCGCCGGCCGCGCACCAGCTGCACGAGCTGGAAGAGGCGGTCGGCGCGGCGCATGCGCAGCGATCAGCGCAACGCGTGCAAACCCACCCGGTTGCCTTCCGTGTCGGCGACGTGGGCGTATCGCCCCATGTCACCGGGCAACTGCACCGGTGGCGTGACGAGCCGGCCACCCGCGCGCTCGAGGCGCGCGAGGGCGGCATCGAGCGATGCGCCCGCGTTCAGGTAGACGAGCGTGCCCGCCTGCGACGCAGGAGGCGTGCCCGGGCCGGCCATCACGCAGCCGCCGACGCCCGCGTCCGACGACGGGAACACGGCAAGCGTCTGCCCGCCGATGGTCTCCCGACGCAGCGTCACGTCGAGCAGCGCCTCGTAGAAGCGCTGGGCGCGGTCGATGTCGTGTGCAGGGATCTCGAACCAGTCGATGCAGCTGTTCATGCGAGGCTCCTTCGGGTTGGCAGTGGAGGGAGCTCTGATGATCGAAGGGCGCTCCTGCCACCGTCATGTCAGGAGGCCGTCGCCTGCCGCACGGCCTGCTCCCAGCGCCGCATGCGCGCCGCGGCTTCGGCGCGCGCCAGCGTGGGTCGAAAGACGCGCTCCGCCTTCCATTGCGAGGCGAGCTCCTCGAGCCCGCCGTACAGGCCGCACGCGAGGCCCGCGAGGTAGGCCGCGCCGAGAGCGGTCGTCTCGGTGATGCGCGGGCGCACGACCGGGATGCCGAGCAGATCGGCCTGAAACTGCATCAGCAGGTCGTTCACCGACGCGCCGCCGTCCACACGCAACTCGCTCACGGCCGCACCGCCCGCTGCGACGGCGTCGCCGCTCATCGCGTCGAGCAGGGCCGCGCTCTGGAACGCGATGCTCTCGAGCGCCGCGCGCGCGATGTGCGCGATCGTCGTCCCGCGCGTGAGGCCGACGATGGTCCCGCGCGCATCGCCCTTCCAGTACGGAGCGCCCAGGCCCGTGAACGCCGGGACGAACAGGACGCCGCCACTGTCGGGGACGCTCTGCGCGAGCGCCTGAACCTCGGCGCTCGATCGGATGGCGCGCAGGCCGTCGCGCAGCCACTGAACGACCGCCCCGCCGATGAACACGCTGCCCTCCAGCGCGAACGCGCGCTCCGCGCCCGACTGCGCGGCGCGCGTGGTGATGAGGCCGTGCGTCGATGCCTGCGCGCTGGCGCCGGTGTTCATGAGCATGAAGCAGCCGGTGCCGTATGTGTTCTTGACCTGCCCCGCGGAGAAACAGGCCTGGCCGCAGAGCGCGCTCTGCTGGTCGCCGGCCATGCCGCCGATCATGATCGGCGCGCCGAACAGGTCGGCGCGCGCGTTGCCGTAGTCGTGGCTGGACGGATGAACCGACGGCAGCATGTTCGCCGGCACGTCGAAGAGCCGCAGCAAGTCGTCGCTCCAGGCGTCGGCGTGCACGTCGAAGAGCAGCGTGCGCGACGCGTTGCTGACGTCCGTCGCGTGCACGCGTCCTCCCGTGAGGTTCCAGAGCAGCCAGGTGTCGATCGTGCCGAACGCCAGCTCGCCGCGCGCCGCGGCGCCGCGCGCGCCGGACACACGGTCGAGCAGCCATTGCAGCTTGGTGCCCGAGAAGTACGCATCCACGACCAGGCCGGTGCGCTCGCGGACCATCGGCTCCACGCCGCGCGCACGCAGCGCGGCGCACGCCGGCTCCGTGCGGCGGTCCTGCCAGACGATCGCATGGTGGATGGGGACGCCGGTCGCGCGGTTCCACACCACCGTCGTCTCGCGCTGGTTCGTGATGCCGATCGCGGCGATGTCCTTCGCCCCGAGCGTTGCCCGCGCGAGCGCGTCGCGCGCGGTGGCGAGCTGCGTCTCCCAGATCTCCTGGGCGTCGTGCTCGACCCACCCCGGCTGGGGGTAGATCTGGCGGAACTCGCGCTGCGCGAGCGCGACGATGTTGCCGTCGCGATCGAACACGATGCTGCGCGAACTCGACGTGCCCTGATCGAGGGCGAGCAGGTGACGGGCGGTCATGCGTTCTCCCGAGCGGCGTGGGGCCGATGCGAGAATAACCAGTCGTGCGCGGGCTCCGCTCCGGCCGCACCGCCTCGCCCACGCCAGGAGTCCAGCCACCTTGAATCCTTCGCCCGCCAACGCCGACGCGGCCGCATCGGGGAATGTCGAGTCCGTGGACGTGCTGGTGGTGGGCGGCGGCATCAACGGCGCCGGCATCGCTCGCGATCTCGCGGGACGCGGCGCCTCGGTGCTGCTCTGCGAGCAGGACGACCTCGCGAACCACACGTCGTCGGCCTCCACGAAGCTGATCCACGGAGGGTTGCGCTACCTCGAATACCGCGAGTTCGGGCTCGTGCGCAAGGCGCTTGCGGAGCGCGAGGTGCTGCTCAAGGCGGCGCCGCACATCATGCGGCCGCTGTCGTTCGTGATGCCGCACGATCCGTCGATGCGGCCCGCGTGGATGATCCGCGCCGGACTGTTCCTCTACGACCACCTCGCGCACCGCGACGTCCTGCCCGCCTCGCGAGGCATCGACCTGCGGCGCGATCCGGTCGGCGCGCCGCTTCAGCGCCGCTACACGCGAGGCTTCATGTACGCCGACGGCTGGGTGGACGATGCGCGGCTCGTCGTGCTTTGCGCCGTCGATGCGGCCGAGCGCGGCGCGCGCGTCGAGACGCGCATGCGCTGTGTCGATGCACGCCCCGAGGGAGGAGGCTGGCACGTGCGGCTGGCTCCGCACGGTGTCGAGAGCAGGCCCGAGCAACGCGTCCGCGCGCGCGTGCTCGTGAACGCCGCGGGGCCCTGGGCAGCCGCGTTTCTCAAGCATGCGGTCCATCGAACCGGCGTGCGCTCGCTGCGCCTCGTGAAGGGCAGCCACATCGTCGTGCCGCGCCTGCATCCGCATCCGCATGCGTACATCTTCCAGAACGCCGATGGCCGCATCATCTTCGCCATCCCGTTCGAGGGCCGCTTCACGCTGATCGGCACAACCGACGTGGAGCACCACGGCGCCATCGGCGACGCGCGCATCGACACCAGCGAGATCGAGTACCTGTGCGCGCAGGCGAGCCGCTATTTCGAGCGCCCGGTGACGCCGGACCAGGTCATCTGGACGTACTCGGGCGTGCGCCCGCTGCTCGACGACGAGCACGGCAATCCGGCGGCCGTGACGCGCGACTATCGCCTGGAGCTCGACGAGTCGCACGGCGCACCGCTGCTCTCCGTGTGGGGCGGCAAGCTCACGACCTTTCGCAAGCTCGCGGAGGAAGCGGCCGATCGACTGGTGCCCGTCTTGCGAGTGAACGGCGTGCGCGTCGCGCGCGGCGACTGGACCGCCGAAGCTCCGCTGCCGGGCGGCGACATCGTGTCGTGGCTCGGCTCTCGCGCCGGGCCGGCGCGAGAGGTCGAGGCCAATTTCGATCGTTTCGTCGGCGCCCTCGCGGATCGGCATCCCGACGTCGCGCGGCCGCTGGTGTACCGGCTCGCGAGGGCGTACGGCACACGCGCCGCCGCGCTGCTCGAGACGGGCCTGGGCGAGCCGGTGGCGCCGCCGCTGCATGCGACCGAGTTGCGGCATCTCATCGAACGCGAGTGGGCTCGCAGCGCCGACGACGTCCTGTGGCGTCGATCCAAGCTGGGGCTGCACCTGGACGCCGCGGGACGCGCTGCGGTGGCCACGTGGCTGGAGAGAGCTCCGGCGAACGCCTGACGGCGGGGTGTCGCGAGCCGATGCACGTCGGGCGGTCGAGCTGCCCCAAGACCTCAGATCACGACGGGAGCATCCGGGAGCTGATTGCGATTGGACCCCTTGTCGGCAGGAAAGTGCCTGCTGAGCAAGTCGCCCACCGCATCGATGGCGTGCACGAGCCCCGACTCGAAAGCCCCGGACGCGAGCTGGCTCGACATCGCCTCGGCAATGGCCGCCCACTGACCCGGCTCGACGCGTCGATCGATACCCCGGTCGGCAACGATCTCGATGCGCCGCTCCGCGAGCAACAGGTAGATCAGCACGCCGTTGTTGTCCTCGGTGTCCCAGACGCCGAGCCTGGCGAACTGGGCGATCGCACGATCGCGCGCGGCGGCATGGCGCCAGATGTCGGGCCACGGCAGTCCCGCCTCGATGCACACGCGTATCTCGCCGCTCGTGAGCCGCTCGGCGGCCGCGACGCGCGCCTCGATGCGCTTGAGTCCCTCGGCCCCGAGCCTGCGCGCGGCGCTGCGCTCGTCGTGCCAACGATGCTTGAGCAGACGCCAGCCGCGCGACAACATCACCAGCGTCCCGAGGCGCCGCCGCCGCCGAAGTCCCCACCGCCGCCGGAACTGAAGCCGCCGCCCCCTCCTCCCCCACCGAAGCCGCCGCCGAAGCCCGGGCCGCCGCCCCAAACGATCGGACCTCCCGACAGCGGGCCGCGCCGCGCACCGATGCCCATGACGCCGACGAGCACCAGTGCGATCAGGCCGGCACCGGCAGCAATCAGCCCGCTGGCGGTGAGCCACCACGCGATGCCGCCCACCGCGCCCCCGGTGAGCAAGGAACCGAAGCGTCGGCCGAAGATGCCGGTGAGGATGCCGCCGACGATCGGGACGCCCACGAACAGGAAGATCGCGAGGTCCTGGAAGTCGAAGCCCTTGCTGCGCGACGCGCGGCTGCTGCGCTCCGGCGCTGGCAGGTTCTCGCCTGCGATGCGTTGCGACAGGCGATCGACCGCGAGGTTCAGGCCGCCGGCGAAGTCGCCGTTGCGGAACGCCGGGGCCATCTGCTCGCTGATGATGCGCCCGGCGAGGACGTCGGGGATCGCACCCTCGAGTGCCTTCGCGACTTCGATGCGTGCGCTTCGGTCGTTCTTGGCGACCACCACGAGTACGCCGTCGCCGATGCCGCGGCGCCCGATCTTCCACGCGTCGGCGACGCGCTGGGCGTAGCTCGCGATGTCTTCGGGCGAGGTGGTCGGCACGAGCAGCACGACGACCTGCGCGCCACGCTGCTTCTCGAGCGTTGCGAGCTTCGATTCGAGCGCGGCGGTCTGCTGGGTCGTGAGCGTACCGGTCTGGTCGATCACGCGCGCGGAGAGCGGCGGCACGGGCAGCACGTCCTGCGCGGGCGACGCAGCGGTGAGCAGCAGCAGGGCGAATGCCGCCGTCCAGCGCGCCGCGAGGGTGCTCACTTTGATGCGGGCTTGTCGAAGGTCACGCTGGGCGGCACCGAGATCTGCGCCTCGTTCTGAGGTGCGAACGACGGCTTCACCTTGTAGCCGAACATCATCGCGGTGAGGTTTGTCGGAAAGCTGCGCGCGAGCACGTTGTAGTCGGCCACCGCCTTGATGTAGCGGTTGCGTGCGACCGCGATCCGGTTCTCGGTGCCTTCGAGCTCGACGCGCAGGTCCTGGAAGCCCTGGTTTGCCTTCAGGCTCGGGTACTGCTCCGAGACGACGAGAAGGCGGCTGAGCGCGCCGCTCAACTGGCCCTGCGCCTCCTGGAATCGCCGGAATGCCTCCGGGTCGTTGATCAGGTCGGGCGTCGCCTGGATGCTCGTCGCGCGCGCTCGGGCTTCGACGACCTTGGTGAGCGTCTCCTGCTCGAAGTTCGCCTCTCCCTTCACGGTTGCGACGATGTTCGGGATGAGGTCGTTGCGCCGCTGGTAGTTGTTCAGCACGTCCGCCCAGGCTGCCTTGACCTGCTCGTCCTGCTGCTGGAACGCGTTATAGCCGCAGCCGCTCACGGCAAGCGCCGCGAGACATGCCGCGATGAGCCGCCAGGCTCGCGTGGGGATCGATCGCATGGGCTAGTCCCTCCTTCGGCGCGCGATCCTACCGAAACCAGAAGATCGCGCGCTTGCCGACCCGGTGGCAACATCGCGCCCATGCACCCTCGAGCCGCCGCATGACCCCGTCATCCGTCCTCATCGTCGAAGGGCCGTCCGAGCCGCGCATTCCGCTCCTGCTCGACTCGCCGCATTCCGGCCGCGAGTTTCCGGCCGACTTCGAGCCGGCCGTGAGCCTCTTCGACCTCCGCGACGGCGAAGACTGCGACGTCGACGAGCTCTACCGGCCGGCCGTCGAGCGCGGCATCACGCTGCTCTCCACGCGGGTGCCGCGCACCTACATCGATCCCAACCGGCACGCCGGCGACATCGATCTCGACCTGATGGAAGGGGGCCTGTGGCCGCACCCGACCGTCTCGAGCGGGAAGGCGCGCCTCGGCAAGGCGCTCGTGTGGCGCACGCTCGACGACGGTCGCGCCATCTACGGGCGGCGCTTGCGCGTCGACGAGGTCCTCCATCGGATCGAACACTGCCACGCCCCCTATCATGCCGCGCTGGCGGCGCGCATCGAAGCGGCGCATGCGCGCTTCGGCGTGAGCTACCACGTGAACTGTCATTCGATGAATGCGGTGTCAGGCGTGCAAGGCGAAGGTGGCCCGGGCCGACCGCGCGCCGACTTCGTGCTCGGGGACCGTGACGGCACGAGTTGCGAACCCGGCTTCACCGAGGTCGCGCGCCGGACGCTCGCTGCGCTGGGCTACGACGTGAAGGTGAACGATCCGTACAAGGGCGTGGAACTCGTGCGTGCATACTCCGATCCTTCGTGCGGTCGACACAGCCTGCAGGTCGAGGTCAACAAGCGGCTGTACCTCGACGAGGCCTCGCGGGAACGCCATCGTGGCTTCGCGACCCTGCAGGCGCACCTGCAGCATCTGGTCGACGCGCTCGCCGACTACGCGCGCTCGGCCGCCGCGCGCATCAGGACTTGAATCGCGAGGTCGACATGCCGCAGCGCGTGAAGCTGAGTCGAGCGAAGGGATGGCGGATGCCACCCCACACGCTCAAGGTCGACCGCACCACGCGCTGGGGCAACCCGTACACGCCGGCCGAGAGCGGCTCGATGACAGAGGCCGTGCAGCGCCATGCGCGCTGGATGCGCGGGGAGTTGCCCGCTCCCGACGGCAAACCACCGCCGACACAAGACGAGATCCGCGCGGCCCTCGGCGGTCACAACCTCGCCTGCTGGTGCCCGCTCGACGGCCCGTGCCACGCCGACCTGCTGCTGAAGCTCGCGAACGATCGCTGAGCCCGCCGCCGATGATCGGCAAGTCCCTCGGGGCGGCGTGGCGGCCTGGCCGGTGGCCAGCGATCGCATGGCGCGCGGCAAGCTCTCGGTGCCCACCTTGAAAGGGCGTGCCGACGGACACATCTCCGTCGCCGACGTGTCGATTTTCGAGAGGACCTCATGAAGAAGGTGATCGCGGGCGCGCTCCTGGCCTTTGCAGCGTTGGCTGCATGGGCCCTGCCCACGCTCGAGCAGGTGGAGAACGAGGTGCGCCTCGGTCATCTGACGAATGCCGAATCGATGATGCGCGAAGTCGTGGCAGCCAAGCCCGGCAGCGCGCGTGCGCACTACGTCTACGCGGAGGTGCTGGCGCGCAATGGCGATTTCCCCGCTGCCAGGGAGCAGACCAGGCTCGCGCGCCAGATCGATCCGCAGATCACGTTCACCGACCCAGCCAGGTTCGCCGAGTTCGAATCGCTGCTCGCGCGCCAGAGTGCAGCCCCCACGGCCCGAGCGGAACGCACCGATGGCGCGCTGGGGATTGGCCGGAACGCCGAAGCCGGCACGCGTGGGTTACCCGGCTGGGTCTGGGGCGCTCTGCTCGCCATCGCCGCGGTGCTGCTGTGGCGCGGGTTCTCTCGCTCCCGCGCATCGGCGGCCGGCATGGCTGGCGGGTATGCCGGTGCCGGCGGCGCGTCGCCAGGGGGCGCTGGCTACGCACCGTATGGCCCGGCGGCGCCTTACGGGCCAGCGGCCAACACCACCGGAACGGCCGGTGGCATGCTCGGCACCGGTCTCGCCGCCGCAGGCGGCTTTGCGGGCGGCATGCTCGCCGACGAGTTGATGCATCGCCACCGCGACGGCACGGGCGCCGGTGCACTCGACAACCTCGGCCCGTCCGGCCTCGGCCCGATGACCAGCGACCCCGCCGCGATGGAACTCGAATCGCGTCCCGTGGATTTCGGGACGGGCGCCGACTGGGGCGGCGACTCCGGCGCGGCCGACGCCGGCTCCTTCGACACCGGCGGCGGCAGCGACTGGAGCTGATCAGGTCTTCGTGTAGACGAGGTGCGCGGTGCCCGTGCCGCTGTACTGCACGTCGATCGTCAGGACCGTGAGCGAGCCGTCCGCGGCGACGCGATAGCGGCTCTGTTGCGTGACCTGCAACGCATTCGATGTGTCGAAGGTCTTCACGATGACGTTGAGGATCGCCGTGGTCGCGGTGTCGGCCTCCATGGCGTAGGTCACCGTCCGCGAACCGGTGACGGTCATCTTGGACGCGTCGGTGTAGGTGGTGAGGCTCGTCAGCGCGCCCGTGTCGCCAACCTTCGCCCCGGTGGGCAGCCCTGCCGGCGTGGTGCCGTTCGCGTATTCCGCGTACTCGACGCCCGTCACCGTGGATCCGAGCAGTGCGTACGTGCTGTCGTAATAATTCGTGCCCGATGCGGTGCTCAGCGACGGCGTGCAACTGGTCCCGAAGTTGACCGTCGCATTCTGAGTCGCCGCCAATGCGGCGGCCCCTTTAAAGGTCGTGGGCGACGCCGCACCGTTGACGATCTGCGCGGTCCCGGTACAGGTACCGCTCACGGCGTAGTTGTCCGTCGCTCCGGCGTTGACGCGCGCCTGATACCCGGAGCGAACGTTGAACGTCGAGGTGGAGGTCACGCCCCCGCCGCCTGTGGTGCCGCTGCCGCCGCCACCGCCGCCGCACGCGGAGATCAGCACCGCTGCGAGCACGGCTGCGAGCACGTGAGGTGCGCGCGTCGGCGCACGAACTCCGGAGGAGATCGAAATCGAAGTGTGTTGCATGTGGTTCGAGGTGGCAGAAGAAAGCGGCGCCGGATCGCTCCGCGCGCCGCTTCTTCTATCACGGCGACCGTTCAGGAACGACGCCGACGAGCCAGAAAGCCGAGGACGCCCAGACCGCCCAGCATGAGCGCATAGGTATCGGGCTCGGGAACCGGAGAGGCGAAGTTCACCGATCCGCCGCCCTGCGTGATCGTGAAGCCCGTCCCGTTGAACGACACTTCCGAGAGCGTGTTCGTGAACGCCGTCAGCGCGACGTTGTAGAACGGGGTCGGCGACGCGAAGAAGCCACCCGCACTCGAAGCGGTCGCGAACGAGACCGTCGCAGCGGCCGTCGGCACGAAGTTGTTGTTGCCCGCATTCGTGGAGCCGACACCACCCGCGATCAACGAGCCCGAGGCCAGCGTGATCGCAGTCGGACCCGTGCGCGTCGGCGTGTTGCCCGCACCGATCGAGAACGTCGACGGCCCGGCGGCGCCGTTGAACGTATAGGTCAAGGCGTCGAACTGACCGTTGGACGGTGACGTGGCCAGCGTGGCCGCAGTGCCGCTCGTCAGGTGGCCGGTGCCGCTGAACGAGAACCACAGGCTGTACCCGCCCGACGAGTTGAGGCCCGAGGGCGTGAACGTGTTGCCACCCAGCTGGAAGCTGGTCACCTGCAACAGACCCGTGTCGCTGAAGTGCGTCGGATCGCTGAACGTGACGCTTGAGAAGTCGGAAATCAGGATGTTGTCGGCGGTGAACGACGAGCCGTTCATCCCGGCCGCGGACGGATTGAGCGTGAAGGTGGGTAGCGCCCACGAGCTCGAGTAGGCCGCGGCGAGCGCGAAGGCGACGAGGGTCCGCCTCAACGCCGGCTGCCGGTAAAAGACTTGATACCGCATGTGAACATTCTCCTTGCTGCGAATTTCCTGAACGGTCGATCGGTTGGAACACAGCCGTCGAAGCGAACGCTTCGCGGCTCGGGGGGCTGAGTCATCCGG
>Ga0335069_10016943_pt1 | contig 10159 bp, 7 predicted proteins | sample Lox_Sample_11_FD_206714 | JGI IMG/M metagenome (GOLD analysis project Ga0335069, IMG submission 206714) | Soil microbial communities from Loxahatchee National Wildlife Refuge, Florida, United States - Lox_Sample_1.1 | ecosystem: Environmental > Terrestrial > Soil > Wetlands | place: USA: Florida...
ACGGCGCCGGTGGCCGGCGCCGGCACGTCGGTGTCGATCTTGTCGGTCGAGATCTCGCAGATCGTCTCGTCGGCCGCGATCCGGTCGCCGACGTCGACCCGCCAGGCGATCACGGTCCCCTCCGCGACCGAGACTCCCATCTGCGGCATCGTCACATCGACGAGGACATCAGTACGCGAGGAGCTCACGGCACGCCTCCCTCACGCGATCGACGCTGGGCAGCACCGCCTGCTCGAGCGGCGGCGAGAACGGGATCGGCACGTCGGGCGTCGCGACCCGTACGACCGGCCCGTCGAGGTCCTCGAAGCCGAACTGCGCGATCAGCGCCGCGACCTGCGCGCCCGCGGCGCACGTCGCGTTCGCCTCGTCGAGAATCACGACCTTGGAGCAGCGCGCGACCGAGTCGAGGATCGCGGCGCGATCGAGCGGCACCAGCGACCGGAGATCGAGCACCTCGACGGAGGTCCCCTCCAGATCCTCCGTCGCCTCCAGCGCGACGTGCACCATCGCGCCGTACGCGATCACCACGAGGTCGGTGCCGGGACGCGCGATCCGCGCCGTGAACGGCGTCTCGAACACACCCTCGGGCACGTCGTCCTTGACCCGCCGGTACAGGTGCTTGTGCTCCATGAAACAGACCGGGTTGGGGTCGTGGATCGCGGCGTGCAGCAACCCCTTCGCGTCCGATGCGGTCGACGGCGCCACCACCTTGATCCCGGGCGCGTGCATCAACCAGGCCTCCGGGTTCTGGGAGTGGAACGGCCCGCCTGAGAAGCCGCCGCCCGACGGCAGTCGCACGACGAGCGGGACCGCGAGGCTCTGGCGATAGTGCATCTTCGCGGCCACGTTGACCAGTTGATCGAACCCGCACGAGATGAAGTCGGAGAACTGCATCTCGCACACCGGCCGCATCCCGACGACGGCCGCTCCGATCGCGGTGCCGATGATCGCGGACTCGGCCAGCGGCGTGTCGATCACCCGATCGGGCCCGAACTCGTCGATGAACCCGTCGGTCACCTTGAATGCACCGCCGAACACGCCGATGTCCTCGCCCATCACGAGCACGCGCTCGTCGGCGCGCAACTCGTCACGAAGGGCGGCCGAGATCGCCTGCAGATACGTGAGCGTCGTCATAGCTGAAACCCGCTCCACCGCGCGATGCCGTCTCCGAGCGGCTCGGCCTCGCCCACGCAGAAGACGCCGTCGGTCGCGGTGTCCGGGTCGGGCATCGGCGCCGCGAGCGCGTCCTCGGTCGCCGCTTCGATCTCCGCCGCCACCGAGGCCCGCAGCGCCTCGACATCGACGCCCAGGGCCGCGAGCCGTCCCTCTTGACGCTCGACGGGATCGCGCTTGCGCCACTGCTCGACCTGCTCCTTGGGGACGTACTTCATGTCGTCGTGCGCGGCATGTCCGTGCATCCGCATCGTCACGGCCTCGATCAGCGTCGGCCCGCCGCCCTCGAGCGCCCGCTCGCGCGCGGCCCGCGTCGCCTCGAACATCGCCTCGACGTCGTTGCCGTCGACCGTCAGCCCAACGAACCCGTACGCGGCCGCCCGCTCGACCGGGTCGACCGCGAATTGCTTCTCCAGGGGTGTCGAGTACGCGTACTGGTTGTTCTCGAGCACGAAGATCACGGGCAGCTTCTGCACGCCGGCCCAGTTCATCGCCTCATGGAAGTCGCCGCGCGAGGTCGAACCGTCACCGAACCAGGTCAGCGCACAGCGGCGCTCGCCGCGCAGCTTGAACGCCATCGCCATGCCCGTCGCGACGAGCATCATGTCCGGCAGCATGGAGACCATCCCGACGCAGCCAAGCTCGCGTGCGCCGAAATGCACGTTGCCGTCGCGGCCGCGGGTGATCCCGGTCTCGCGGCCCATGTACTGAGCGAGGATCCGCGTGGGGGTGACGCCGCGGATGATGTGCGCGGCGAGGTCGCGGTGGAGGATGCACAGCCGATCCTCGGGCGCCATCGCAAACGCCGCTCCGGCGGACACCGCCTCCTGGCCGTACCCATCGTAGAACGACCCGGGAACCTTGCCCTGGCGGTACAGGTTCATCGCCCGTTCTTCGAGGCCGCGCATCAGCAGCATCGCTCGGAGCAGCCAGATGCGGTCCTCGAGCTTGAGGTGCCCGACGGCTGCGTCTCCGCCGGCGGTCGGCTCAGCCATTCCAGTCGCCATCTCTGCCTTCCCTTTCGTCGTTGGGCCGAGCGGGATCTCCGTCCGGCCCGACCTTCAGCGGCCGGGTCCGGGGTCTCCGTTCGGCGCCGCGATCGGGCACGCCCGAGCTTACCCCAACGGCCGGGTGACCTGGCGCTCGGGGGCGAAGGACCCCCCGATTGGGGCGGGAGAGACCCGCGGGTTAACCTTGAGCTCGATGGAGGTTGCGTGGCTACAGCGAATGCGCTGGCGCCGGCGGGGCGCGTGGCTGTGGCCCGCGTTCCTCATCGCGATCGTCTTCGACGCACTCGTCGGCCACGCACTCCCGCAGCTCGGGGACACCCAGACGCTCGTCGGCGCCGCGCTCGTCGCCTGCTTCCTCAACCTGATCGGGATCGTGCTGCTCAGCCGGCCGATCGGCGCGCTCCTGCGACGCGCGCGGCCCGACCTGCCCCGGGTCGTCGCGCGCGACTACGCGGGCACCCTGGTGATCTGCGCGATCTCGGCCGCGCTGCTGCTCGTCGGTCTTGCGCACCGTCCGACCGTGATCGCACATCGCAGGGCCCGCGACGATGCGATCGCGCGTGCGCAGGCATGGATCGGCGCCCGCGCGCCCGACGAGTTCCGCCGCAACATCACGTACGTGAGCACGTTCGCGATCGAGTCGGGCAGCGTCTATCGCATCTGCGTGCCGAGCTCCCACGGCCCGCGGACGTACTGTGTCGTCGTCAAGGAGAAGATGCCGTTCGGGCAGAGCGTCAGCTTCGACGGCTACGAGTCCAACGCCGAGTTCTCGGCCGGGGCCGGCTGAGCGCAGCCCATGAACACGAAGCGCACCGCGCTGATCGCGAGCATCATCGGCTCGGGGATCGTCTTCCTCGACAGCACGATCGTCAACGTCGCGCTGCCGTCGATTCGCGCCAGCCTGCACGGAGGGCTCGCCGAGCAGCAGTGGGTCGTGGAGGCGTACCTGCTGACGCTCTCCTCGCTGCTGCTCGTCGGCGGCTCGCTGGGCGACCTGTTCGGCCGGCGCCGCGTGTTCGCGATCGGGCTCGCCGGCTTCGGCTTCTGCTCTGCCCTGTGTGCGATCGCGCCGACGGGCACGTTTCTGATCGGAGCGCGGGCGCTCCAGGGAGCGTTCGGCGCGCTGCTCGTCCCCAGCACGCTCGCGCTGATCGTGGACACCTTCAGCGAGGACGAGCGGGCCGGCGCGATCGGTACGTGGACGGCGTTCACCGGCGTCGCGACCGTGATCGGACCGCTCGGGGGCGGCGCGCTCGTCCAAGCGGCGTCGTGGCGGTGGATCTTCGCGATCAACCTGCCGCTGGTCGCCATCACCTTGTTGCTGCTGAGCCGGCTGCCGAGCGACCGACGGACGCCCGGCCACGTTGACGTGCCCGGCGCGATCCTCTGTGCCCTCGGTCTCGGTGGCCCCGTGTTCGCGCTGATCGAGCAGCCGGGCCGGGGCTGGACCGACCCGCTCGTCCTGATTCCGCTGGTCGGCGGCATCATCCTGCTGGCCGCGTTCATCGCCTGGGAGCGGCGCTGCTCGCATCCGATGGTGCCGCTGCACCTGTTCACCGTCCGCAACTTCGCGATCGGCAACCTCACGACGCTCAGCCTGTACGCCGGCCTCGGGGTGGCGACGTTCTTCCTGATCCTGTTCCTCCAGCAGGTCGGCGGCTACACGCCGCTGCAGGCGGGGATGTCGTTGCTGCCGATCACGCTCCTCGTGTTCCTGCTGTCCAAGCGCTTCGGGATGCTCGCGGACCGGATCGGACCCCGCGTGTTCATGGCCGGCGGGCCGATTCTCGCCGGGCTCGGGCTGCTGGCGCTCGTGCGCACCGACGCGAGCGCCGACTACCTGACCCAGATCTTGCCGGGGATCCTCGTGTTCGGACTTGGGCTCGCGGCGACGGTCGCGCCGCTGACCGCGACGGTGCTGAGCTCGGTGCCGGCCGGACACTCGGGTCTGGCGAGCGGCGTCAACAACGCGGTCGCGCGGGTCGCGAGCCTGCTCGCGATCGCTGCGCTCGGGGCGGTCGTGTCCGCTGCGTTCATCGCCCGCGTCGACCAGGATCTCACGAGCACGCCGCTGGGCGCTCCAGCGCGTGCGGCGGTGATCCAGGCCAAGCATCGTCCGCTCGTCACGACGGTTCCCGGGACCGTTCGCGGGACGGCGCGTGCGGACATCCACGCAACCCTTGTCGACGCATCGGTCCACGCGTTCCGGATCGGGATCGCGGTGGCCGCCGCGCTGGCGCTGCTCGGCGGCCTGATCGCGCTCGTCGGGATCGTGAATCCGCGCCAGCGGGTCCGCTCGGCCGATTGTCCGGGCGGCGCGCTGACGGGTGCGCCGGCCGAGGAGCCGAGCGAGCCGGTGCCGGCCGGGGCCTCCTCGCGCCGCTAGCAACCGAAGCGGCCCCCACACTCGTCACCGAAGCGATCTCCCACACCTCCCGAGGATCGGAGGAGCGTGGAAGCGCGGGGTTGTGAGCGATGCGCGATCGCCGACACCGGCGAGGCGGAGGGCGACTGAGGGAGAGCGCGTTCGGTCAGATGCCGGCGGCACGCTCCCCGGCTGCACCGTCGGGCCGGTGGCGCCGGCGACGAGCTCCGTCGGGCGGCGGGAAGCCGGACCAGCGTCGGGCGGCGGGCAGCCGGAACAGCGTCGGGAAGCGCAGCGCGAGGAACGGATCGCCGGACAGCTCGAGGCGGCCGTTTGACATCAGCTGCGGCCAGGCAGCTGTGCCGGCGCCGAGTCGCACCAGATCGGCCAGCCCGACGGTCGCCGTGGCGCCGGCGGACGGCGCCGCGCCGGGCCGGATCCGCAGCCGCCCGTCCTCGATCTGCAGCGTCACGGGCGTCCCGCGCCGGCGCGGCAGGACACGCACGCGCAGCTCGAGCGTCGCGGTCAACCCGCGCGCGCTCCGGCGGTCGAACCAGATCATGACATCAGGTACTGCATCGCCTCGGTCGGATCCGAGAACAGCATCAGGGCATCATCGGTCGCGACCATCCGGCCGTAGTGCGTCGACATCTCGTGCTGGATCGAGTACGCGTCGATCTCATACCCGAGCTCGTCGGAGACCTCGGCGTACGCAATCGTCAGGCGGTCGCGGGCGCGGATGTCCCAGAACGCCGGCTGTTCGATCACGTCGACCTCCTCCCGGCGCCCGAGGATCTCGGCGACCGCGTCGCCCTCGGCGCTCTTCGCCATCACGATCCCGACGTAGTCGTAGCTGCTGTCCGCATCGCGCGCCGCCGCCGGCCTGCGGCGCGTGGGGGCCGGCCGGACCCTGCGCGTCGACTCGCCGGCCGGTACCGCCGCAACCGCCACGTGGTCGAATCGCTCCGCCTCGAGCGCGATCTCCGGTGCGAGCGCCCGCGCCGCCTCCATCCCGCGCGGCTCCCAGTCGGCGACCCACCGCTCGATCGCCGCGCGGTTGCGCTCGCCGTGGTCAGGATCGGCCGACACGAAGTGGACGAACGCGTGCGTCCATGCCTGCGCCCACTCCCACTCCTGGGTCGCGGCGCCGGCGAGCACCGGGGTCACCGTGTCGCCGTTCGCGGCCGCCCGGCGAATCCCGAACTCCCGTCGCAGCAGCGTCCCGACGAGCGGCTCGAAGCACAGGTTGCACGCGACGATCACCTCGCCCCAGTCCGGCGTCGCGGCGAGCCGCTCGAGGTAGCGCCGGGTCGGCTGCCAGCGCTCGTCGTGCACGAACGTGTCGCGAGCAGGCTCGATCGGGAACGGGCCGTGGTGGCGCTCGAGGTCCATCGCGTACAGCACGATCGCCTGGGCCGAGCGCTGCTTCATCGCCGCCTGCAGGCACACACACGTCGCGACGGTGTCCGACAGGCACGACCGCCCGATCGTCGCCAGCGCGAACCACAGGCCGTGCTCGACGAACGCCGACACCTGCAGGCGCGCGCGGAGCAACTCGACCCACTGCGGCGAGAAGTCCTCGACCAGGCGCATCGCGCCTTGGATCTGGCGCTCGAGCGCGGTCGCCTGCTGGTAGAAGGGACGCTCCCACTGCTCGCCCGGGTCGCGGAACGCGAACCAGTCCGCGCAGCGCAGCGCGGTCGAGGCGTCATCCCAGGTCCCGCGCCCGTCCTCGAAGCTCACCGGCCAGCCGCGGCGCAGGTGGCGGTGGACTGACGGCTGGGTGTCGATCGTGACGTCCTCGTACAGCGTCGCGTGGCGGCCCGCCGCGACGAACCACCCAAAATCGCGCTCGGACGCGGCGCCCGCTCCCGATGAGACGGGAGCCGCCTCCGCGGCCGTCGTGAACTTGTCGCTGAAGATCCGCTGCTCGTCGATCCCGTGTGTGCCGACGAGCATCTGCTCGGCCGCCTCGATCATCGGCGGCGGGCCGCACATGTACACGTCCGGCTGCGCGATCTCGCCCCCGGCCAGGTACCCGTCGACCGCATGGTGAACAAACTGGTCGACGATCGGGGTGAAGCGGAAGTCGGGCAGGCGGGCGCCGAGCTGTTCGATCTCCGAGACGTAGAAGAGGTCACGGTCGCTGCGTGCGCCGTAGAAGAAGCGCACCGGCCGCGAGCACTGCTCGCGCGCGAGCTGACGCAGCAGGGACAGAATCGGCGCCATCCCGGAGCCGCCGGCGATCATCAGCACCGGGCGCTCCGATTCGCGTACGCGCAGCGACCCGTACGGCCCGGTGAAGCCGAGCTCGTCGCCGACCGCGATCCTGCCGTCGAGCAGGCCCGAGAACCGGCCGCCCGGATAGCGCTTGATGATCAGCTCGATCAGCCCGTCGGCAGGGAGGTTCGCCATCGAGAACGACCGGCGGGCGCCGTCCGCCCCCGGCACGTGCACGTCGATGTACTGCCCGGGCGTGAACTCGAACGCCGACGCGCATCGCAGCACGAGTGCAACGATGTCGTGCGTCAACGGCTCGACGAGTTCCACGATCGCCGAGCCGTCGGTGATCGCGTGCTCGAGCCGGTACGCGTCCGGGTCGTAGTGCAGCAACTCGACGACGAGGTCCTGCTCGGGCATCGCCCGGCACATCAGCGCGTAGCCGTTCGCACGCTCGGAGTCCGACAGGGCAAAGGTCGAATACGGCTTCAGCGCGACGTCGCCCTCGAGCAGGAAGCACTTGCACGCCGAGCACTGTCCCTCGCGGCAGCCGTACACGAGGTTGTATCCCTGCCGGAACGCGGCATCGAGCACGGTCTCGTCGCGACCGCACTCGATCTCGACGCCGATCGGCTCTAGGCGGGCGCGCATGAGCTCCAGTCGCCGCTCGGCAGTCCGAGCTCCGCCGCGACGCGGATGTTGGGGCTGACGAACCGCAGGTCGTGCTTGCGAATGTCGGCGAGCGTCCAGCGCCGCTCGGCGCCGAGATGCGGCTGACCGATCAGCGTCTCGCCGTCGGCCCGCACGAACCCGAGATCGCGGATCACCTCCGATGCTTCCCACCCGTGGTACCGGTCGAGGTAGTTCCGATCGCCCGTATAGCGGCCGGGGTTGGACTCGTCCATCCACAGGCACTCGCGCGAGCAGTAGAACCGCGTCCGAGAACTGACGATCCGATGCCGGCGATCCGCTGCCGACACGCACAGCCCCTGGCAGGTCCAGCAGAACGGCGGCGCCATGTTCATGAACTGCAAGGGCAGGAAGCCCGCGGCCGGATCGACCCCCTGGCGGTACGCCTCCCAGAACGCGCCGTACTCCGCATACCAGCCCGGGTACTTGTGCTCGAACCATTCGAAGTCGCGCTCGTCGAGCGGATCGAAGCGCCAGTGCGCGAGCGGCCAGGCCGCGAACGCGAGGATCGCGTGGCGATGGTGGACGCCGGCGACGAGGCGCTCGCGCGCCCGTTCGAACACGTCCGTCGGGATCTGCAACCCGAGCTTGCCGAGCTTCAGCACGTACGCGCGGTGCCAGTCGTCGCGCACCCAGCGATCCCACTTGTCGAGGTATGACTCGGGATCGGAACGATCCCGTGAGAAATACTCGATCACGACCGCCGAGAAGATGTCGATGAACGCGTGGTTGATCCAGAACGCCTGCTGCAGGTCGCGCTCGATCAGCGGCGCGTTGTGGTCGTCCTGCAGCACGGTCAGCAGCGTCGCGTAGCCGTTGGAGATGTGCCGCGCCTCGTCTGACTGGACCGACAGGTACGTCGTCGGCAGCGTGAAGTCGCCGTTGCGCGCCGCGACATCCGGCAGCGCGACGAACACGACGTTGGTGAACGCCGTCTCCGCCACGACCTGAAGCGTGAACGCGCACTGGATCGGATCGCCCACGATGAAGTGCGAGAGCATGTTCAGCCCGGGGTTCGTCAGCACCGAGTTGCAGAACGCCTTCGGCCCGAGGTTCCAGCCCGCCGGGTCGGGCACGTGCTTGGCGTACCAGCGCGCCAGCGACATCTGCATGCCGGTGTGCCGGATCTCGTCGACGAACTGCACGTGGTAGCCGTTGCGCAGCTCGTTGTTCGGGACCGCGCTCATCAGCATCGACATGCAGCGGCCGGCCCCGACCTCGGCGAAGTTCGTGATCGTGATGAACGGCTTGAGGATCTCGAGCCAGCGCTCGTTTGCCGTGTGCGGCATGTTCGCCCGCACTGCGGCGTCGAGGCCGCCGTACACCCGCTCGTCCTTCTCGAGCTCCATCGGCAGGTACTCCCGCATGATGTGCTTCATCGGGTCCTTGGCGCGATGCGGAAAGCGGTAGCGCGTCGGATACCTGAGTGCCGGCTCGTGGTACGTCGGCTCCCATCCGAGCTGGGCGATCCGCTCATGGGTCTTGGTGATGCTGCGGCGGCTCATGCCGCGCAGCCTACGCCTTCGTAGCCCGCCCGCTCAACCCCGAAACGCGCGAGCTTCACCGCGCACGAGTCCGACCAGGTTCCCGAGCGCGAGGTTGACGTCATCGATGTGCAGGCCCCACGTCGCATCCGGGATCGGCGTGACGACGGGGCGCCGGTCGGCGGCGGCGCGGTCATGGCTGACCTGCAGCCAGGTCGCGCCGCCCGATGACGCGCACCGGGCGGTGTACTCGCCTGGGTAGGACACCCAGGGGGTCGAGGCGAGCGGCAGCGGTGTGGGGCGGGCACGCTGGGTCGCCACGAAGGCGCTCGTGAAGTACGGCTGCAGCGCGCCGCGAGCGCCGCTGAGGCCGGCCGGGTTGACGCACATGATCTGCAGGGTCGCCGGGTTGCCCGTCGTCATCGGGCTGAGCCCGCCGCCGACGCGCCCAAACTTGCTGTGTGCCGGTGGCGTGCCGTCGAAGCTCGAGTACGCGATCACGCACCCCGTCTCGGTCGCAGTCGCACACGAGGGGATGTGGGCGAAGTCACCGCCCGTCCGCTTCCCGCGCGCGACCGTGACGTTGCCGCCGAGCAGCAGCGCCGACACCATCCGCCGGCGCAGGGCCGGCTTCGGATCGACCTCGCGGCGCAGCAGCGCGATCAGCAGTGCGGCGCCCTGCGAGTGGCCGATGAACACGATCCCGCGCCCACGGTTGTAGTGCGCGAGGTAGTCGTCAAACGCGGCGATCACGCCCCCGTATGCGATCGCGGCGGCCTGCGGCGTGATCCCGCCCGGGGCGAAGATCGCCTTGAGCGTCAGTTGCGGGTACATCGGCGCGTACACGCGACACGCGGTCGAGAAGCGCGATGCCTGCTCGATCGCGACCGAACGTTGCTCAGGGTCGATCTGCAGGTTGGCGTTCGTCGTCTGCTGCCTGCTCACGGTCGGGTAAACGTAGAAGCAGTCGACCGGAGGATTCGTGGCCGGGAGCGCGCGCTGCACCCGCAGCGTCGCGCCGGACGGCCCGACGATGCTCGTCGCCAGATCGCTCGTGCACGGGTCGGGCGTGACGCCGGGCCGGCACAGCCACACCGTGCCCCAGCGGTCCGTCGACGCCGGGCGCGCCGCGCTCGACCCTGCGGCCGTGGTGCAGGCGATCAGCGCAAGGCACCCGATCAGCGCTCTCATTCGCGACACATTAGCCTCCGGTCGAT
>Ga0335069_10016944_pt1 | contig 10159 bp, 9 predicted proteins | sample Lox_Sample_11_FD_206714 | JGI IMG/M metagenome (GOLD analysis project Ga0335069, IMG submission 206714) | Soil microbial communities from Loxahatchee National Wildlife Refuge, Florida, United States - Lox_Sample_1.1 | ecosystem: Environmental > Terrestrial > Soil > Wetlands | place: USA: Florida...
TAGAGCGTGTCTGAAAAATGCCGCCAACCCCGTAGCCGCCGACGTGAGGAGGCGGATGGTCGGAAAGAATTGGCCCGAAATCCGCCTCCTCAGGTCGGCGGCTACGATTTCTCAGACACGCTCTTAGGCTTGCAGGTATTTGGTCTCTATTCTTTCATGACCGTAGATGTCCCGGATTTGGCATCGCTCGCTGGGGCGTGGTAGTTCACGATCAGCCGAGAGCCGCGCTGGCCCGTCAGAAAGGTCCACATCCACCCGACGAAAACGCTTACCTTGAGATTGGCAGTGGCGAGGAACTGGATATGAATCCCAGCCCAGGCCAGCCAGGCGAGGAATCCGCTCAGACGGATTTTACCGCTCTGCAAGACAGCAAAACTCTTGCCGACAACTGCCATGCTTCCTTTGTCGAAGTAGCGGAAAGGTTGAAGTGCAGGCTTTCCGGAAATCCGGTTGTGAATGAGCCGGCCGGCATAGCGCCCCTGCTGCATAGCCACCTGAGCCACCGCGGGTAGTGGTTTGCCGTCCTGCTGGAGCGAAGCGGTATCGCCGACAACAAAGACCTCCGGATATCCCGGCACGGTAAGATCGGGCTGCACCTTGACCCGTCCCGCGCGATCCGTCTCCACCCCCAGCCATTTACCGGCGGGGGACGGGGCGACTCCAGCGGTCCAAATCACCGTCTTGCTCGCGATCCGCTCGCCTGCCACAACCACGCCCTCCTCGTCAATTTGATCCACACCGTGGCCCAGCCGCACCTCAACGCCAAATCGGTCCAGCCGTTTCTTAGCGGCGTCCGAGAGGTCCTCGGCAAATGTGCTCAGGACGCGATTGGCCATGTCCACCAGGACAATACGAGCTGAAAGCGGATCAATCCGCCTAAATTCACAACGAAGGGTGGTCTGCACCATAACGGCCAGCGCGGCCGCCATCTCAACCCCGGTGGGCCCGGCTCCCACCAGAACAAACGTGAGGAGGTCGCGGTGCCGGCTGGGGTCTTCCTCCGCTTCCGCCTGTTCAAACGCTTCGAGGACGCGGTTTCGGATTGCCACGGCGTCCGCAAGGCTCTTCAAGCCGGGCGCGTAGCGTTCGAATTCATCGTGTCCAAAATAACTGTGGCGCTGGCCGGTCGCGAGGACGAGATGATCGAAAGGGATATGCACTTGCGAACGGTCCGGCGTGTTGGCGACAACGTAACGCTGCTCTTTGTTCACGCCGTTCACTTCCCCAAGAATCACGGTCGTGTTCCTTTGGTTGCGCAGGATTCCCCGAATCGGAGCGCTGATTTGCCCCGGAGCAAGGACCGAGGTCGCCACCTGGTAAAGCAGAGGTTGAAAGAGGTGGTGATTGGTGCGGTCAATCAGCAAAACTTCGGCTCGACTCCAACGAAGAGCTTTGGCTGCCGCCAGACCGCCAAAGCCCCCACCAACGATAACGATACGTGGTATACGCTCATTCATAATTTCTTCTCCTTTCACCGCTTAAACGCTGGGAGTACAAACGTCACTCTGAAGCGCAGTTGCCAATCGACGGCGTAGTCAGGGTGCTCCACATTCCAAAAGGCCTCCAGCGTTGTGTCAATGGGCAGCCTGCCAAGCTTGAACAACTTCCCTACGCCGCCCCCCAGCGGTACCGTCCAACGGTGGCCGGCCTTCGCTTCCCAGTCAGCAGTCATGATGAGTTCGGTCGACAGATGCCACCCACTGCCGAAGTTGTAGTTCACAAAGGGCTCGATCAGCATTTGGTTCACGGCGGGTTTCCGGCCCCAGCCGGTGATTGACCATTGGTTGTTGACGAGGACGCCTAACAGCCACGGTCCTTCAATTGTGAGCGCCGCTGCCGCTGGTCCCATGCTGAAGCGGTCGCTGCCCAGCCTCGAATCCGTCGCCGTCGGCAGCGTAAATGTAGGACCTATGCCCCACATGAACGCACCCGGTTTGGCGGGCGAGAAGAAGAACGACGGATTGATGTCCCCCAACCCAAACGCGCTCCCTTGTCGCGAGAACAAGGAGGGTTCATTGATGATGGGCAGAATGGTTCGCGTGATCAGATTCCAGTCCTTGTTCAGGTGAAACGGGATGATCGGCTGCACATTGAGGACATAGACCGTCGCATCCTTGGCACCAGTGTTGAAGTTGCTCTCAAAGGGGACGCTGATAAGGTCTGCAACGGGGTTCTGCGTCTTCTTGGCGAGCTCCGTAGCGCTCTCTTCTTCGACCGACGAGGCAATCGACGTTAGCGACAGAATCGTCAGGAGCGCTACCGTGAAGAACCTCACCGTTTTGGTCATGGGTTAGAATGTGAACAGGGCCGCGATTGAGATCACATTCTGGTCGAATTCGCGCGTCTGGGGAGCGACGACCCCATCCTGGGCATTGCGGCCTGCGTTAAACGTGTAAGTCAGCTTGGCGCTTACATGCGCATTGAATGAGTAGCCTAAACCGGCGGAGACCGTGTACTGGTAATCGTCGCGCTGGCTGCTGGGCAGATTCCCGCTCGTGTAGTCGGATGAAAGAACACTGCCCCCGAGATCAAGAGTCAGCCGGTCACTCAGCTTGCGGCGATAGCTTAATTCATACATGCTGTCGAAATAAGGGATGTTTCCAAGTTGCGAAACCCATTGAAACTGTCTATATCTCAATTCAAGTGTATCCTTGGTTGTGAGCGTAGCAATCAAGCTGGCCTCTCCATAGTAATAGACCGGATGCTTGTCGCTGACCGGGGTGATGTGAGTCGCCGTGTCCGGGGGATAACTCCGGAAATCGGGCCCGCCTTGAAGTTTCACCTGCAACCATTTCCAGGGTTTGCCCTCAATGCCAGCCAACACGCGCTGATAATCGCTGGATGAACTATACGGAGAAAAGCTGAGCTGTTCCTGATATTGATGGCCATAACGGTAGCCCAGCGTGACGGCCAGTTGCTGCTCGACGTGGTATCCGAAGTCTGCGCCCCCATTGACATCATACCGGTCCACGTAATTCTGGTAGCCGGTGACATTTCGCAGTTCAGTCATCATGTCGTAAAAGAGCAGGGAAGCGGTGGGGCGGACAAACCACTTGTCGTGGTCGTATTGGAAGAAAACCGTGCCTTGGTCATTGAGTTGTTCCCGGCGCTCACGAGGCGCGCACGTGGCATAGGCATTCAACAAACCGCCCGGATAGGTGGGGCCTTCCCTGCTTCCATCAATGAACGACAGGCGGTTGTCCAAGCTGAATGAAAACGAATCCCTGTCGCCCTTGACGGTGATCGGGAAACGATGGGCCTCGTAATTTTCAGTGGGTTCGTTGTGGTAAAAGCCGAAATCGGGCGCATAAGTCAGAGAAAACACCTGCAAGGTGTTCTGGTTTCCGAGCAGCGGGGCAAAGTCGACTCCGATCTTGGGCGACACGGTGGTGACGAAAGATGATTGATCTTTGAGCGCCGCGACGCTGCCCGGCGGGACGGTGTATGAAGGTGGCAGGTATTTCCCATCTACCCCCGACAGATAGATATTGTCGTCGTAGCTCTCCTTAACATCCAACGACAGATCGGCCAACCAGGATGGCTTCTTCCAAGCAGGTGGATTCGCCGTTTTGGTGAACCCCTGGGGGTCCGACGGAGCAGAGCCAGCGATGGATTCGGGATAGTCAGCGGCAAATGCATTCAATACGCTGCCAGCGATAACCACGACCGATATGATGTGGTTATCCCTTGAAATGCGCATGTGCCTCTATAGGTTCTGCGGCCAGATAAAGTCGGAACCTCACCCAAGTCTGACAACCTCTGCATGGAGGGAAGACCTTGCCACCTATCGCTATAACTTGATGGGAATCAGTGTGCTCTTGCCCGTCAAGTTTGTCATGGATTACATCATAAATACCGGAGGCAGGCACTGTGTCACCTGGTTGGAACGTATCGCTGCCGTTTGGCATATTAGGCTCCTCTCTGTTTATGCTCTCTCGGTCCAAGTCATTACTCTTACCAAATTCTGCGTCCCGATTCTTGGCGTATGCCTGCCCAACTGCTTCCACGGGTAGGCCGAGTAGGGCGGTCATACAGGAGCATGTCGCGAGGAAGTCGCGGCGTGAAACGCCTTTAGCCTCAGCATCCAGGCAAATGATCGGTCGGGAGTCGTTGGACTCAGATGACTGCGGGTAAACGGAGTTCATGTTCACATTGCTGACATCGTTAATACCGGAGCCAGGCACTGTATCGCCTGGTTTAAACGCATCATGCTTGTTCGCCATAAGGGCTCCTCTCTGTTTTTGGTCTTGCGTTTAAAGGCATAGGTTTGTTTATAAATCCTCCTTAATTTACGATGACAGCCAATCCATCGGGAATAACCGTTACTCTTGCAGCTTTGCCTTCAAGGTCATAGGCGCGCCGCAACGCCTCGTCAAAGGTCTTGGCAAGTTCCATGTGCATGTTGGTTACTATCTCGGGCTTGATGAGATCGGACACCATGATCACATGGTGATGGGAAAGAATGCGTGCAAGTATCTGGGACTCCCACTGGTCCGGGATTGTATGGCTGCGGTCGGTTTGGGCCACACGGTCCAGGAACTCCTTCGGGCTTTTGGCTTTTGCCAGGCTGTTGTAAAAGCCCGAGCCTCCGTGACCGTCCGCAAGGCCAGCGACCATTATGATCACGCCGCCCTCCTTATTCGTGGCTTCCCCGGAACTCATGCCCTTAACCGCCTGATAGATGTTCTGATCCAGCGGGTACCCGCCGTTGGTGACCACGGCAACATCGCAATCTATCTTGTTTACTCGAGCCAGTGAAGACAGGAACTGCGTGCCTTTGGCATGCGCTGCTTCCAAATCCCCGGCAAATGAACCGATAATTTCTTTCTCCCCATTCAAGACAACGTTGACAATAAATTTTAAGCCGGCCGTTTTCGCGGCATACAGCATGTCCTTGTGAATGGGGTTGTCCTGCAGGTTGCCGCCACGGGCCTTCGGGGAGCCGATAAACTCGCCGCAATGGTTCGCCATAATGGTTTTATAAGAGGAGATTCCGGGCAGCACGGATTTCCTGCCTCCGGAGAAACCGGCAAAGAAATGGGATTCAATGAAGCCCTGGGCCAGCAGCAGGTCGGCCTCGGCTGCGACCCGGTTGATGATGCACTCGCCGCCGGACGGAAGCGTGCCGATCTTTACCATGGCAGCATCGTCTGTGGAAACATGCATGACGATTTGCTCATGATCCACAATCTCCTGCCCGTATTTGTCAATTAGCTCAGCCCGCGTCGAGGGGCGATGAAAGCCGGTTGCCACCAAGATCTTTATGTTCGCATCCGGTTGCGCTGAACGAATCCGCCGCAGAAGGATGGGCGTGATGATTTTGGAAGGCACGGGACGGGTGTGGTCCGAGCAGATAATGACGATGGTTTGTTTGCCCTTTACCAACTCCTCCAGCCTTAGGGAGCCGATAGGACTATCCATAGAGGCTTCCACCAGTTCGTGCTCGGACAAGCCGGGTTTGTACGATTCTACTTTTGAAACCAGCGCCCCAGCAAAATTGCGTTCATCAATTTCAACAGGGATCCGCTTTCTGTCATACGGCAAGAGAAACTTCATAGCGTCCTTCCATTACGGATGGGACCGGTATTATCCGAGCATTTTGATGTGTTCTTGTTCATGGTTCGTCCGTTTGTTGGTTGCTGGCACATACCGGCTGGTACTGCCTTTTGCACAAGCGATGCCATCTGACGGTCAGGACTACGGCCTCTCTTGGATGCCACGCAGGCGCAGTGGTTTACGGCGGAACGGAAAATCTGAACGGCAATCGGGCGGGTGTTGGTAAGGTCGTTCTTTCGTCGAGCGTTCGACCCTCCGTCGAAATCTCGTCACCTTGCAGGGAACATCACGTCATTCGGACGCTGCTTAGCGCGCCTTGCCTCACTGGGTTTACGCATCCTGCGGCTCCGGTGCGGGCTCGCCGTCCGCCTCCTCCGCCGGTTGTTCTTTCGGCTCCTTTTCTTCCGCCGATTCTGCGCCCTCGGTCAGTTTCATCGCTCCCGCAAACAGGCCGGTGAACAAACCGCCGCTCATCAGCGTGTTGCGGAAGAACTCGAGCGTCGGCGGATAGCCCTTGGTGCCGGCCGTCAGCGCGATAAGCCAGCCAGCCAAGTCCTTCGTGTATTCCGGATTGTTGAAGGGGTTGAACAGCCAGGCCGCCGTGTTGGTGATCAAATAGAACAGGACCGCCCCGAGCAACCCGCCTGCCAGGAGTTTCAGCCAGGAACTGCGCTGGTTGAATCGCGTGCCGAACCAAAGAATACCAACGAACGCGGCGTAGTTGATCAGTTGCGTCGCCCGAAACGAATTGATGTGTAGCGCGAACAGGTAATACAGGTTCAACGCAATGTCCGAGCAAACGAGCGTGCCAAGGGGCAACCACCATTTAATCGTGCGCGGGAAAAACGCGCCGGCGCAAAAAGCCAGGGCGTAAAACGCGCTGAAATTCGGCGGAAACAACCCCGGCCAGCGCGACAACGCCGCCACGACCATAAACGCGTACGGCAACCACTTTTGCCACCTCCCATTCACGGGGCCGGAATGCTCAGTTAACGATACTCGGGATTGTCCCCCTTTTCGAAGCTTCTTTGGTATCATAGTCATCTGGTCACTCTCCATTAACAAGGTGATATTGATTCAGTTGCGTGAATTAATTCGCTATCTACCCTAAGGCGCCAGCAGGACCTCGTTCCTTAACCTCCCTACGAACTGGTTTGGCAGCCGCAGGTCCAGCGAGCCTGGCACCATCTTCTCACACCCCGCATGCCCATCACAAAAAGCCACATTCGCCTTGCCGCCATGCCGAAAATGGCCGTTCGGATAATTCGCCGTGGTGTCGACGTAATACCATTCTTCCAGTAGCGGGTGCACCCTGGAGGCCGGGGCTTGAAAATCATTAACCTGGGCCGCATCCGCAAACAAAACAACTCCCGAGGGCCGGGAGACCTTTGTAATCCTCCAGGCCGTCTGGTCGGCTGGAGGGGATAGATAGAAGTTATACCCGTAACCGTAAGCGGCGCCTGTCGCCTTCAATTTGAATTGTGCGAAGGAATAGCTCAACGCGGGACAAATGCCGACATCATGTCCTCGCAAATAAGGATAAAGCGCCCCGGGCGATGCGTCGTAGGCGCGCTCCCCCTCGGCGCCATTTTGCAGCCACCCAAACCAGTAAAGTCGGCCACCGTTCGTCGAACCGAATTCCCAGCGAAAACACGCGTCACTATTATCATCCCAATACATGTGGGCAGCCAAGCTCAACTGGCGCAGGTTGCTCGTACACGCGATTTTTCGCGCCAAAACCTCGCCGCGTGTCAACGAGGGCAACAGCAGCGCAGCCAGTGCGCCGATAACCGCCATGACGACCAGCAATTCCATAAGTGTGAAGGCCCGATTTCTCACAGCCACCCCTCAGGGTCTCTCGGCGCGCACTCGATAGAACGCCCCTTTTGCCGGTCCGTTCGTCGCCGACAAAACCATGTTCGTCGCGGCTCCCGCGACGGGTGAGGACACTCCGGACCACGCTTGAAAATCCTCCGTTTGTTCCAGCGTATATCGCCAGCGAGTTTGCCCGGCGAATTGAACATTCCAGACACCATTCGATAGGGACCCAACCACGTTTTCCACAGGAGGCGACGGCACCGTGACGAGGAAGTTGTCCACCACTCCATGGGCCAGCACCGACCCGGCGTACTGTGGATCCTGGCCCGCATCGCTATAACTGTTGATGCTGATGCTCCCCAGGCGGTAATCGCCGAAGTTTGTATTGAGCAGTGTCGAGATTCTCGTCCCGGACGTCGCTTCGAAGTTGGTCAGGGTGGTTACCGCGATTTGGTTGGATACCGAGTAGCTCAATTGCACGTGGTACCAATCCCCTGGCCTCAGAGCAAAAACCGCGTAGTCAGTCGAGCCATTGTAGTTGAACATGCTGTTCGTATCTACGAACGTCGGCCACAGCGTCGCGCCAAAACCGGAATCCCAGAAGTATGCGATCTCTGCCAAATCAGGCGAACCTGAACCGGTGCCGCGAATAAAGTTCGTGCTGGCGGCGATGTCCAGATTCAAATAGCCGATAGCTATCTGAAAACTGGTGGTCTTATTCGTGTTTACACCGGCGCCGATATCATCGAGCCTGAGGTCAAACGCGACGCTGAAATCGTCCTCGCGCGTAAGAATTGTCCCCATCGGCTGATAAAAATAACTGTTTCCTTGAGAGGAATCCCAGGTTACACGCAGGTTTTGGTTGGTCGCGTCCCATTGAAACAGGTTGGTATCGCCGAAAACTCTCCATCCACGGAGCAGTGGGTTGGAGGAAAAATCCTCGCTGATAGTTGCTGCGCCGACGTAGGCGATGCTGGTCAAGCTGGCGAGGAAAGTTACAAACAAACGAATCTTAGTCATGGGCTGATCTTTCAAAAGCTTCGCGGTCGCCCGCGAAGCAGGTTTATGTTTGAGAGACCAGCGCGGAGCCTGAGCAGCCTTCCGATTGAGCTCCGCCCAATAAGAAAGCCTTCAGCCCGGCAAATCGGAGAAATGAAGGCATTTGACGAATCCCGTTATGCACTCGCATGACGGGCTGGCCTCATCCTTCTCTTGTCGGAGAAGTCGGCCCCCAGCGCACCACAGGCATCGCCCGCAATACGTTTTGGGACCACGACGAGCACAGCCAAACCGATATCCTGACTTCGGGCTTGAAAACCTTGCCCCCGCCTTCCTGATCCCTATCAGACCAGTGGCTCTTGCCGCAAACTACCGTCCGCGGGTGGAGGCTTGTAGCCCATTACAGTGGCGCAACCGTCCCCGATTCTCACGGGGTTCCCTGACGCCTGGCTGTGAGTAAGGTGGACTTTCTGTCCACCGCTTTCAAAGAACGTTCGATGCTGAGAGGCATTGATTGTACCAACTTCACATCGGCTGGGCCCAATCATCGAAAATCGCTGAGGCTCAAGAGAAAATAGAAGACGAGGAGCTGTGGCGAATGGTTCGGTTACCCGCACTCAGTCAGTCAATTGCGTCGAGCGTTCGACAGCTGTGTCGAAACTTCGTCACCTTCGGACGGATTAATTCGTACGAGCTGCCGAATCTAGACTCCGCGTTGCGCCTTTGGCACCGTCGGCCACTTTACAGTGTGAAAAGATTGTTGTAATCAGTATAGAAGCTCCAGGGCGATTCCTGAGCGGCCCAAAACCAGATACCTATTACCATATGAGCGAAAAAGCTGTCCTCAGCCAGCCAAAGTCTGCCAAAGGGGAACACAACGAGTTACGCGTATCAGTCATCGCCAAAAAACCTGGCTCTGTACTATTGAACCTTGCTCTGCAAATCCCGGTTTCCACCACGCCAAAGAGGCCGGACAAGCGGCACGGAATTAGGCCGAATTAGGCCTATGATAACCGGTGCCGAGGATTTGCTCGCCGGTCCGCGCACAGCGATCGTATATACCGTCAACAACGCTAAAGCAAATGTTCCGGCGGACGCCTATCCGAGCAAGCCCGGCAACGTAATCTGCTGTTACCAAGTGACCAGGTGAAGCGGAGCTAGGCCTGACCGGTCGCTGTCCTGCGCATCCTGCGGTTACTTGGTCCGGCGCACGCGAAAGAGCATGGAGGGGATGGCGAGGCCGGTGCCCATAGCACCGATGGTAAGCACGACTCGCAGCGCATCCTGCACGGCGAGGATGAGGGTTTGGTCGGGGTGCTGGACGGCGGAGCGAGTGAGGGCTATCAGGCCGAGGATGGCCCTGGCGGCAAATCCTCCGGGAATCATGGGGATGCACCCAGCAACGCCAAGGGTGTTGCGTGAGGCACCGATCCGTGCGTGTGATAGTCGCACGGCGCTGCCCACGACCAGCGCGGCGGCGAAGGACGCGCCCTCCAGGGTCCAATCGAGGCTCTGGCAGGTGGAGCGCACGGCAAGGGCGAGCGCGCCGGCGGCTCCGCAACCAAGCAAGGCGCGACTGCGGATGTTGAACATGACGCCGAACCCAACGGCCGCCAGGGCCCCGAAGAAAGTTTGATGGATCAGATAAGTGAGTAAGTGGGCTCGCGATGCTCCAAGCGAGCTGCCATCGCCGGCCAAATGCCACAGCCCAAGAAGCACTTGACCAAGCAAAATCCCCAGAGTGACAAACACCAGGATGACCCCTACCCACACAGCGCGCGCGCTG
>Ga0335069_10016945_pt1 | contig 10158 bp, 10 predicted proteins | sample Lox_Sample_11_FD_206714 | JGI IMG/M metagenome (GOLD analysis project Ga0335069, IMG submission 206714) | Soil microbial communities from Loxahatchee National Wildlife Refuge, Florida, United States - Lox_Sample_1.1 | ecosystem: Environmental > Terrestrial > Soil > Wetlands | place: USA...
CGCGGCGGCGGCGCGATCCGACCGTTCGCGCCGGCCAGCCGGGGCGCGTGACTCCGGCCGGCGTCTCCCGTAACGTCACCCATCCGCGTTCGAGGAAACACCCATGCAATTCGTCATTTACTGCGTCGACAAACCGAACGCGCTCGAGCTGCGCATGGCGACCCGCGCCGCGCACTTGGCGTACTTGGAGACGAAGCCGATCGAGATCGTCATCGCCGGGCCGCTGCTCGACGCGAGCGGCGGCATGAAGGGTTCGCTGTTCGTCGTCGAGGCCAACGACCTCGCGCAGGTGCAGCGCTTCAGCGCCGCCGATCCGTATCGCAAAGCCGGTCTATTCGAACGCGTCGACATCGACGGGTTCCGCAAGGTATTTCCGAAGTAGGTCACCCGCGTGAAGGTGATCTACAACTACGCGACCGGACCCGAATTCGAACGTACGTTGCACGAACTCGCATCGCGCGGCCTCGACGTCGCCGTGTGTCCCGAGTCCGACGACGCGCGGTTGTTCGACCTTTTGCGTGAAGCCGACGTTCTGTGGCACTGCTTGCGGCCGGTCGACGCGCGCGTGATCGACACGGCGCCGAACCTGCGCCTCGTGCAGAAGATCGGCGTCGGCGTGAACACGATCGATCTCGAGCGTGCGAAAGCGCGCGGCATCGCAGTCTGCAACATGCCGGGCACCAACAGCCGCGCCGTCGCCGAGCACACGCTCGGCCTGATGCTCGCGGCGTTGCGGCAGATCCGCCGCTTCGACGGCGACACACGGCGCGGCGACGGCTGGACGTGGGCGGCAGAGCGGCAGGATCGGCTCGGCGAGATCGGCGGTCGCACCGTCGGCTTCGTCGGCATGGGCGGCATACCGCAACTGTTGGCGCCGACACTGATCGCGATGGGCGCGAGGGTTCTCTACACCGCACGCACGGCGAAGCCGCACCTGCCGTATGCCGCGGTCTCGCTCGACGAACTGCTGGAACGCGCCGACATCGTTTCGCTGCACGTTCCGCTCACCGATGCGACGCGCCATCTGCTCGACGCAAGGCGCTTCGCGCGGATGAAACCCGGCGCCGTGCTGATCAACACGGCGCGCGGTGCGTTGGTCGACGAACGCGCGTTGATCACGGCGCTCGATTCCGGTCGAGTGTCGGCGGCCGGGCTCGACGTCTTCGGCGACGAACCGATCGCGCCGTCGAATCCGCTGCTCGCGCGCGACGACGTCGTCGTCACGCCGCACATCGCGTGGCTGACGCGCGAGACGTTGCTGCGCAGCCTCGACGTCGCCGTCGCAAATTGCGATCGCTTGGCAAACGCGCAACCATTGCTGCATCGCGTGGTGTGATTCCGACATGAGCGAAAAGACGGCGATTGTCATCGGCGTCGGCCCCGAGGCCGGCTTGGGCGCACGGTTGTCGCAGCGCTTCGCGAGCCTCGGCCTGCACGTGTTCGTGGCAGGCCGGACGCAAGCCGATCTCGATCGCGTCGTCCACTCGATCACGACGAACGGCGGCGTCGCAACGGCGGTCGTCACCGATGCGACCGACGAGCGCGGCGTCGTCGCGCTGTTCGAGCGCGCGACGGCGGCGGGTACGCTCGACCTCGCGATCTACAACGCCGGCAACAACACGCCGGGCAAGATCGCCGACATGGACGCCGCCTATTTCGAACGCGCGTGGCGCGTCGGTTGCTTCGGCGGATTTCTGTTCGGCCGCGAAGCCGTCCGCCGCATGCTACCGAACAAGCGCGGCACGTTGCTCTTCACGGGCGCGAGCGCGTCGCTGCGCGGCCGTGCGAACTTCGGTGCGTTCAACTCGGCGAAGGGCGCGTTGCGCAATCTCGCGCAAGCGATGGCGAAGGAATACGGTCCCGAGTTCATCCACGTGGGCCACGTGGTCATCGACGGTCCGATCGGCGGCGACAAGATCGTCCGCGGCTTTCCGGAATACGCGGCCCGCTTGGGCGAAGAAGGGCTGATCAATCTCGAGGGCATCGTCGACGCATTCCAGTACCTTTATAAACAACCGCGCGCCGCGTGGTCGTTCGAGGTCGACGTTCGCACGTCGCAAGAGAAGTGGTGAGTTCCGGCCCTCTCTGGTCGCCGACGCCGGACGACGTCGCGCGCTCGCAACTCGATCGTTTCCGCAAGACGACGGCGCATCCCGACTACGCCGCGTTGCACGCGTGGTCGGTGCGCTCACCGGATCGGTTCTGGCGCGCACTGTGGGATTTCGCCGGCGTCGTCGGCGAACCCGGTGACGTGGTCGTGCGCGATCTCGACAAGATGCCGGGCGCGCATTGGTTCCCGAGCGCGCGCGTCAATTTCGCGGAGAACCTACTGCAGCGCACCGACGCCGCGACCGCGATCGTGTATCGCGACGAGACCGGTCTCCGCGACGCGCTGACGTTCGCACAACTGCGCGAACGCGTCACCGCGGTCGCCGCGCACCTGCGCGACCTCGGCGTCAGTCCCGGCGACCGCGTTGCCGCGGTCGTACCGAACCGGATCGAAACCGTGATCGCGATGCTGGCGACGACGACGCTCGGCGGCGTGTGGAGTTCGTGTTCCGCCGATTTCGGCGCGTCCGCCATCATCGATCGCTTCGGTCAGATCGATCCGGTGGTACTCGTCGGCTGCGACGGCTATTCGTACGGCGGCAAGTGGTTCGATTGCCGCGAACGCTTGACCGAGGTCGCCGCGCGACTGCCGAGCGTTCGCGCGACGATCGCGATTCGCAACGCCGCAGCGAGCCATCTGCCGCAGACCGTGCGCGCCTTCGACGAGATGTTGGTCCACACCGCGCCGGTGCGCGATTTCGTTCGGCTGCCGTTCGAGGCACCGCTGTACATCCTTTTCTCGTCCGGCACCACCGGCGCGCCGAAATGCATCGTGCACGGCATCGGCGGCACGCTGCTGCAGCACCGCAAGGAACATCTGCTGCACTGCAATCTCGCGCGCGACCAGCGCCTGCTGTTCTTCACGACGTGCGGCTGGATGATGTGGAACTGGCTCGTCAGCGCGCTCGCGACCGGCACGACGATCTGTCTGTACGACGGTTCGCCGTTTCATCCCGATCTCGGCGTCCTGCTGCGCTACGTCGCCGAAGAACGCGTCGATCACCTCGGCATCAGTCCGGGGTTTCTGTCGAATCTCGCGAAGAACGGCTACAGTCCGCGCCGCGAACACGATCTGACGTCGCTGCGTTCGATCTTGTCGACCGGTTCGCCGTTGCCCGAAGAGAGCTTCGTCTGGGCGTACAACGAAATCGCAAAGGTGCGCGTGTCGTCGATCACCGGCGGTACCGACATCATCGGCTGCTTCGCCGGCGGCAATCCGATCCAGCCGGTCTACGCCGGTGAAATTCAATCACCTGCGCTCGGCATGGCGATCGCGTTCTTCGACGACGACGGCCGCCCGTTGCCGCGCGGCAAGGGCGAACTCGTGTGCACGCGCGCGTTCCCGTCGATGCCGATCGGCTTTTGGAACGACGCCGACGGCAGCCGTTTCCGCGCCGCATATTTCGAGCATTTTCCCGGCATCTGGCATCACGGCGACTACGGCGAATTCACCGAACACGGCGGCATCATCATCCACGGCCGTTCCGACGCAGTGCTGAATCGCGGCGGCGTGCGCATCGGCACGGCGGAGATCTATCGGCAGGTCGAGACGATTCCGGAGGTGCTCGAATGCGTCGCGATCGGGCGCGACGTCGGCGCGGATCTCGAAATCGTGTTGTTCGTGCGGATGCGAGCGGGTGACGCGTTCGATGCCGACGTCGAGCGGCGCATCAAGACGGCGGTTCGCACCGGCACCAGTCCGCGCCACGTGCCGGATCGAATCATTGCGGTGCCGGACATTCCGCGCACGCGCAGCGGCAAACTCGTCGAACTCGCGGTGCGCGACGTCGTCAACGGCCGCACGGTGAAGAACGTCGGCGCGCTGGCAAACCCGGAAGCGCTCGAGCACTTCCGGGATATCACCAAGCGGTTTTGACGGCTGCGCCGCGTAGGGATCGATCGCGACGCGTCGGCGTCGCGACCGAGCTGTCTCGTCAGGGGTCGATGCGCGCGGTCGCGTTGCCTTTGATGACTTCGACGCCGTTCTGATTGACGGTCGCCACGGCCAGATCGACGAAGTGCTTGCCGCCTTCGGAGCGCACCGCTTCGACGGTGGCGGTCGAGTCGAGCGTATCGCCGGGCCACACTTGGCTCGTGAAGCGTACGCCGAACTTCGTCAGGCGCCCGTCGCCGACGTAGTTCGTCAGCATGCGGCCGGTCATGCCCATCGACAGCATGCCGTGCGCGAACACCGACGGATATCCGGCGACTTTCGTCGTGAAGATCTCGTCGGTGTGCAGCGGGTTGTAGTCTCCGGAGGCGCCGGCGTATTGCACGATCTGCGTGCGCTTCAAATCCTCGACGAGCCGCTCCGTGTAGGTGTCGCCGACTTTGAGTTGACTTGCTTTCAGTGCCATTGCGTCTCTCCTACTTCTGGTCGACCGGGCGTTCGGTGCGCACACCGACGCCGCGCGCGGTGACGACGAGTTCGCCGTTCTGATCGCGGTATTCGGTGATCGATTCCGAGAACACCAATTTGCCGGAGCGCTTGCCTTCCTTTTCCCATGTCTTGCCCGGCTTCGTCGTCGCGGTCAGCACGTCGCCGACCTTCGGGTGGCGGTGATATTCGTAGTGTTGCTCCGCGTGTAACCCGCCGCCGCCCCCGCCACCGCCGCCACCACCGGCGGAACGTTTGATCCCGGTCGGCTCTTTGCCGGACCCGAACCACGGCTCACCGATCTTCGGACGCAAGAAGTAGTCGGGATCGAACTGCGCGCTCGACTGCACGAACGTCGGCGGCGCGATGATCGTCTTCGGCTCGGTCTTCTTCGCGTACTCCGCGTCGTAGTAGATCGGGTTGTCGTCGCCGACCGAGCGCGCGAACATCATGATGTGGCTCGCCTCGATCGGGAATTTCTGAATCGCCATTGCTTCCCCCTCTGATCACTATTCGAAACGTTCCGCCGCGCGCATTCGCGCGGCGCCCTCCGATGCGCGCAGCGCATCGATCATCGGAGGGGGTCGCAGTATCCACCAGCAAAAATGACGGTTCAACCGGCGAAACCGGCGCTCACCGACCGCGAAATTCCGGCTTGCGCTTCTCCAGAAAGGCGCTGATGCCTTCGACTTTGTCATCCGTCTGCACCAGCGCACCTTGCGCGTATTTTTCGAGCATCAGCGCCGCGGCGAGACTGCCGTCCATGCCGAAATGCACCATCGCCTTCATCGTGCGTGGTACGAACGGTGCGAAGCTCGCGAGGTGTTTTGCCATCCGTCGCACTTCGGGCAGCAATTCGTTCGGCTCGACGACGCGCGTCACTAGGCCGATCTGCAGCGCGCGCTGTGCATCGATCGGTTCGCCCATCAACAGCATTTCCATACCCCAGCCGCGCCCAACGACGCGAGGAAGGCGCGCGGTCGCGCCGCCGCCGGGGATGATGCCGAGCTTGCCTTCCGGCGTCGCGAACCGCGCGTTCGTCGTCGCCACGCGCAGATCGCAGCCGAGCGCGACCTCGAGGCCGCCGCCCATGCACACGCCGTTGATCGCCGCGATGGTCGGCTTCGGCGTGCGTTCCAATTGCTCGGCAAGGCCTTGCACGATCGGCTCCAACGCCTTCGCGAAGTCGCGGTGCAACACCTCCGCCAAATCCGAACCCGACGCGAATGCCCGATCGCCGGCGCCGGTGATCGCGATCACGCGGACGTTCGGGTCGGCCGCCGCGGCGTCGACCGCGGCGTGCAGCTCGTCGAGCGTCGCGAGCGAGATCGCGTTCATCTTGTCGGGCCGATTGATCGTGATCAGCGCGAGCGCGTCGGCGACTTCGTACAGCAACTGCTCGAACACCGGTGGAGAACTGGACACGACGATTCCTTTGACTGCTTCGGATCAGGGACTGCTTCGGATCAGTTGTGGCCGGCGCCTTGCAGCGCGTCGAAGATTTTCTTCTGCGCCTCCGACTTCAATTGATCGGAGTCGACGCCGAGTTCTTTCACCCCTTGCTGCGCCACGGATTCGCCAATGGCAGCAACGATCGGCTCGAGCACCTGCTCGATCACGGCGCCGAGCGCCGCCCCGCCGGTCGACCGACCGACGTCCTTCAGATGCACGTCGGGGACGTTCGCGTTGAACGCCTTCGTCACCAGCGGCGACGACACGGTCGCCTGCGTATGCGTCACGTCGAGCTTGTCGACGATCAGCTTCAACGGCGACGGCGACTTCGACGCCGGCACGTTCGCCGCGAGCGCCTTCAGGTTCGTGTCCTTCGGCGTGTTCGCCACCGCCGCGATGCGCGTCCCGTCGATCGTCAACTGCTTCAAGACGACGAGCTGCGACTTCGTGTTCGCCACGTCGAGACCCACCGTGATCGTGCCGACCCGCAGCGCATACGGCCCGGAATAGCCAGGTGGATTGCCGACCTCGAGGTCCGACAACGTGCCCTTGCCGTCCGCGAGCGAAATGTCGACTTTGCCGACGCTGACCGGCGCGCCGAGATACTGCGTACCGAGCGTCTCGATCGCGGTCTTCACGATCGCATTCGTGTTGTATCCGACGTAGATGAAGATGCCGATGACGATCAGCAACAGGATCGCCACGATGGCGCCGATCACTTTCATTCGCCTGCCTCCAAAATCGCTCGTCCCACAAAAGCGAAACGCCGAAGCCCGTGTTGGCGCATCGGCGTTTCGAGGCCCGTGAGAGCCTTCAGGTCAGACCGTTACTTGACGACGATCGACACCCGACGGTTCTTCTGACGCCCCTCTTCGGTGTCGTTGGACGCGACCGGTCGCGTTTCGCCGTAGCCGACGGTGGTCAGGCGGCTTGCGTCGATACCCGACTTGACCAGTACGTCCTTGACGGCCGCTGCACGGCGCTCGGACAGCTTCTGGTTGTACTTCTCGGTACCTTTGTTGTCCGTGTTGCCTTCGACGACCGCGGTCGTATTCGGGTTGTCCCGCATGAAGGTCATCGCCTTACGCAGTTCGCGGAACGACAGGTCGTTGATCTCCGCCGAGTTGAACGCGAACTCGACCGTCAGATCGAACGTCGTCGCAACCGGGATCGGGCACCCCGTCGCATCGACCTTCGTGCCTTTCGGCGTGTTCGGGCACTTGTCGAGGTAGTCGGGCACGCCGTCACCATCGCTGTCGAGCGGGCAACCGACGCTGTCCACTTTCACGCCATGCGGCGTGTTCGGGCATTGGTCGGTCGAATCGGGCACGCCATCGCCGTCGCTGTCGACGACCGGCGGCGGCGCCGGCGGCGGCGCGGGCGGTGCTTCGACGCGGCCGAGTTTGACTACGAGGCCGGCAGACGCATACGGCCGCAGCTCTTCGGCGTGATTGAGGTAAACGCCGCGGAGGTCGAAGCGAAATGCGAAACGCTTACTGGTCCCGACGTACGCGCCGACGCCGAAGTTGTATTCGTTCTGCGTCGACGTGTTGTTACCTTTGTACTTGTCGGCATCGTAGTTGCCGCGGCCGCCGCCGATCGTCGCGAACGGAGCGAACCAGCTGCCGAGCGTCGGCAGGTGATACAGGACGTTGCCCGACCAGGATTCGACTTGGCCCTTGCCGCCCGGACCGCTCGGCGGGTTCTTCAGCTCCGGGTCGACCTTGTAGTACTGGCCTTCACCCGACCAGTTGGGAGCAAACGACCACCCCAAGATGATCCCCGGCGCCGTCGCGTAGTCGTCGTACCCGAGCTTGCCGGGCGGATCGTAGTAGACGAATTCCGGGTGGATGTAGAACTGGCCCTTCTCCGGTGCGGCGCCGTCGGCTGCCCACACACTCGTCGCGCTGCACAATGCGACGATAGAAATCAAAAACCTCAAGCGGCTGCTCACTCTGGTGTGCTCCTCTTCTCCATCGGGGGTGTGTCCCTTGTTCAGCCTTCTCCCGCAGAACCCAAGGCTGATCTTTTTTTTTCGGGGGGCCTAGGTTACGGCGAATTACAGGCGGTTGTACAGCCGCCCCCCAGATAAATCGGGGCCTCGCGCGGCGACGTTGCAGCACGCCCCTCGACGCGCTGATTAGGCGAACGTTTTGCAGCTAGGCATCGACCAAACGAAGCACACGGCGAGTGCGTCGACGATTCCGAAACCACTCGACGTTCGGTACCTCGGGCCTCCGCCCGATGACCCGCAAGATCTAACGATTTGATTGGGTGGCCGACCGACGCCGGAAATCGACGGACGAAAAAAAACCGCTGAGGCCTATGACGGAATCAGCGGTTTGTAGGACCTAAATGAGCACAAGGTCTCAAGGGGATAGAGATTGCCTCATGGGGTGAAGCCGAGCCGAAACTCGACTTCAGCGTCAGTTTGCCGGACAGCTGTTTCGCTGGAATTTCTCGAGCTCGGATTTTTGTGACATTTTGTTTCTTCTCTACCCACTTCAAAATTCAGCGGCACACGGTCAGCACCGCGTCGGTGCCGCCGCCCGCGCGATCGCGGATCTCGATCAGCCAACCGTGTGCCTGACACAGCTGCTGCACGATCGCGAGGCCCAAACCGCTGCCACCGGTGCTTTGGCTGCGCGAGCGATCGAGCCGGAAGAACGGCTGGAACACCGCATCCCGACTGTCGGCGGGAATGCCGGGCCCGCCGTCCATGACGTGAATCTCGACCGCCTTGTCGGAATCGACGACGACCTCAGGTAAGCCCGAGCCGTGTTGGCGCGCGTTCGACAGCAAGTTCTGCAGCACGCGCCGCAACGACCCGACCGCGATCGAGCGCCGCTCCGGACCGTTGCCCCGCCACTGCACGTGCACGCCGTCGTCGATCGCGGCGACGATCTCGTCGAGGTATGCGTGCAGGTCGACCTCCTGCGGCGCCTCGCTCGTGCCGCGCGCGAAGCGCAGCGCGTCACCGATCAAACCGTCCATCACGCTCAAGTTGCGCTCGAAGCGTTCGATCAATTTGGGATCGACCTCCGGCGGCAACAGTTCGAGCGCGAGCCGCATACGTGCGAGCGGCGTGCGTAGGTCATGCGAAATACCGGCGAGCAGCGTCGTGCGATTCGACAGCAGCGCCGCGATCTCGCGCGCCATCGTGTTGAAACTGCGCGCGAGCGTGACGAGTTCGCTCGGACCACTTTCCGGCAACGGGGTGAATCGTTCGCCGCCGCGAAAGGTCTCCGCGAGTTGCGCGACGCGCACCAGCGGGCGGGCGATCCGCTGCACGATGAGCAGCGACGTCCCGAACACGATCGCGGCCCCCATCACCACGATGATGAGGCCGACGTTCAGCGGTTGCGTGTCCTTGCGGTTCGGCGACAAGCCGATCTGCATCGTGTAGCCGCCCATCGGCACGTTCGCCCAGATGAGATCGTCGCCTTGCATGAGGCGTACGTCGGTGCCCAAGCGGTCGGACAACTTCGCTTGCAGCAGGTCGAGGTACGACATGCTGAGATCGGCGGGCGGCAGATCGCGCGCCTGCGGCGAGATGATCAAATCGTGGTTTTGCGCGAGCTCGAGTTCGAAGTACGGCCGCGCGTTCGGCGGTAGCTCGACCCACGTCTGCGCGGACAACACCAGCAGCGCGGCCTCGTCGTCCGCCGAACGTTCGGCGATCGGGCGAATGACGAACATGTTGAGGGCGATGATCGCCGTCGCGGCGATCGCGATCGCGCTCACCGCCAACGTCAGCGTCGTACGAACGAGCAGCGATCCCGCGCGCGCCACAGGAAGATCTCGACTGGTGGGTATGAGTCTAGCTAGGCGCCGTCGGGGCAGAACATGTACCCCTTGCCCCATATCGTCTTGATGTAGACCGGTTCCGACGGATTCTGTTCGATTTTGCCGCGCAGGCGCGTCACGCGCACGTCGATCGAGCGGTCGAAGGGAGAGCGCTCGGCGCCGGTCAGCAGATCGAGCAACCGATCGCGGTCGAGCACCTTGTTCGGGTGCGCGACGAGGATCACGAGCAGATCGAACTCGCCGGATGTCAGCGACACGGGCTTACCGTCGCGCGTCAGGCGATGCGCGTTGAGGTCGAGTTCGAATGGGCCGAAGCGCGTCACGGTCTCGGCTTCCGTCGTCGGCCGGTTCTGCACCCGCCGCAATACCGCACGGATTCGCGCCAGCAACTCGCGCGGGTTGAACGGCTTGGC
>Ga0335069_10016946_pt1 | contig 10158 bp, 9 predicted proteins | sample Lox_Sample_11_FD_206714 | JGI IMG/M metagenome (GOLD analysis project Ga0335069, IMG submission 206714) | Soil microbial communities from Loxahatchee National Wildlife Refuge, Florida, United States - Lox_Sample_1.1 | ecosystem: Environmental > Terrestrial > Soil > Wetlands | place: USA: Florida...
ACCAGCGGCCTCGGCGTAGGCCGCCCGCTGGTGAACGCCAAGGCTCTGTAGCGGGGCGGCGGCACAAGCGAATCTTCCCCATTTGCGGATGGGCCAGGTGCGCGGGTCCGGCATGGCAGGCGTGGAGGCCTGCCGCCACCGGGAACAAGCGAAGAGGGCAACACGCAGTCCAACAACTACTGGTCGTCGAGTACCTACCAGACCAACCCGAACAACGCGTGGATCGTGAACTTCAACGACGGCAACGTGAACGCGAACAACAAGAACAACAACAACTACGTGCGTGCCGTCCGCGGCGGATCGTGATCGCGGCCTGAGCGCCGGGGCGGGCTTGCGCCCGCCTCGGCGCTCCGCAGTTCCCCGTTGTCATTCCCTCGCGTGCTTCTCGTGCATCATTCCCCGCATGTTTCCCATCCGTCATTCCCGCGTGTTTCCCCCCGTCATTCCCGCGTGTTTCCCCCCGTCATTCCCGCATGCTTCCCCCCGTCATTCCCGCATGCTTCCCCTCCCGTCATTCCCGCATGCTTCCCCTCCCGTCATTCCCGCATGCTTCTGGCGGGAATCCATCCGGTGGTCTTCTCCCTCACGCCGCCACCCCTGGCTGCCCGCCAGAAGATTGCGGGCCTGACGGAGGGGGCGTTCGTGCGTGAACGCGCGTGTGGTGTATGGGGCAGGAGTGGAGAAGCAGTTCGCCGTCTACATCCTCACCAACAAGCGAAACGGCACGTTGTACGTTGGGGTGACCTCGGCGCTTGCGAAGCGGGTGTGGGAACACCAGCAAAAGCTCACGGGCGGCTTCACGGCGAAGTATGGAGTTGATCGCCTGGTTTACTACGAGCTGCACGCGTCGGCAGGGGCGGCGATTCAACGCGAAAAGCAGATCAAGAAGTGGAACCGTGCATGGAAGATCCGGCTGATCGAGAAGGCGAATCCCGCTTGGCGAGACTTGTACGCGGACCTGTGCGAGTGAGGATCGCTTTTTTCCCCTCCCTCATTCCCGTATGGTTCTCCTCCGTCATTCCCGCATGCTTCTGGCGGGAATCCATCCGGAGGTCTTCTCCCCCACGCCGCCACCCCTGGCTGCCCGCCAGAAGACTGCGGGCATGACGGAGGGGGGAGTGGCTGCCCGCCAGAAGACTGCGGGCATGACGGAGGGGGAATGCCTGCGCACTGACGGATGATGCCTTCCGACCCGTACGTCTTCGAAAACCTCTGGCGCGCCTACCGTGCCTGCCGCCGCACCAAGCGCGCGACCATCAACGCGCTGCGCTTCGAGATCGACGCGGAAGCGAATCTCCTCCAACTCCAACGCGAGCTGCGTGACCACACCTATCGACCCGGTCGCTCGATCTGCTTCGTGACCGGCGGGCCGAAGCCGCGCGAGGTGTTCGCCGCCGATTTCCGTGATCGGGTCGTGCACCATCTATTGGTCGCGCGCCTGGAACGCGTGTTCGAGCCGATGTTCATTCACGACTCGTACGCCTGCCGCCTCGGCAAAGGCACGTTGGCGGCGAGCGATCGGCTGATGGAGTTTCTCCGCCGCGCGACCGCCAACGGCCGGCGGCCGGCGTGGGCGATCCACCTCGACGTGGCGAGCTTCTTCCCGTCGATTCACAAGCGCACGTTGTTCGCGCTGATCGCGCGGCGGGTGCGGCATCCGGAGCTGCGCTGGCTGACGCACGCGATTCTCTTTCACGACCCGACAGTCGACTACCATTTCCAGTCGCGCGGCAAACCCAGCGCGGCCCCCGGCGGTCGCGGCTATCCGGTTCCCGCGGCGAAGAGTCTCTTTGGCAAGGCCAACGAGCGCGGGCTGCCGATCGGCAACTTGACCAGTCAGTTCTGGGCCAACGTGTATCTCAACGAAGTCGATCAGTTCGTGAAGCGCACGCTGCGCTGCCGCCACTACGTGCGCTACGTCGACGACATGGTGCTGCTGGCGGAACGCCCCGAGCAGCTCCGCGAGTGGCGCGACGCGATCGCGACGTGCTTGCGCGAGCGGCTGCGCTTGCGCCTGCGTCCGGAGCTGAGCGAACCGTTCGCCGTGTCGGCCGGCATCGACTTCGTCGGCTGGAAGACGTGGTGGAGTCATCGTGTGCCGCGGCGGCAGACACTGAGCAATCTGGGCAAGCGACTCCGCCAATTCGAACGTGCGGCGGTGCGGCCGGCGTTGAACGGATCGGCCCAGCGCATCGAGCTGCAATCCGCCGATGGTGTCGCCAGCGTCGCTCGGTTGCGCGCCGTGGTCGCGTCGTACGCCGGGCATTTCCGCCACGGCGCCACGGCGCGGCTGTGGGGCGAGAGCTGGGCGCGACACCGCTGGCTGGCGGCGCTGTTCGTGCGCGATCGATTTGATGTGCACACACGATGGCCGACACGGCCGGTCGTCGCGTCGCGCTTTCGCGATCAGTATCGCCAATTGATCCGCTACGCTGGTTCGCAATGCCTGGTCTTCTGCCGCGTCGGCCGGTTCGTTGAATTCTACGGCTCGCAGCGGGTAATTGCCCAGCGAGTGTTGGGGCTGCCTTGCGCGCGGCGTGGCCGCGCCGGCTACGCGCTAGTGGTTGGCTTCCTCACAGCGCAGGAGAGTCGTTACCTCGCTCGTGCGATTGATTCGGGGCTGGCCGCGGTCGAGATCCGTCAGACGCACCGGTCACCACTTGGAGTCGGCTGTCGGACGCGACTGGTCGGCTGTGTCATTGTGCCAGGGCGCAATGACGAACGTGCGTCTCGGCGTTGAGTGGGCTCCGCTCTAACCCTCCCCCGTTGCCGGAGGCGGCAACAGGGGAGAGAAGCAGTTTGTGGACAGCCGCTGTGTCCCCCCGGGTCCGCGCACGGGCTCGGGGGCCGCGTTCCAACGGCTCCCGAGCGGTCTAGTTGGCGATCGGCAGCTCGTGGTGCGATTCGAAGCGGTCGCCGTGGATCATGCCAATGCGGCGATACTCGGGCTCGGTGCGTTCGGTGATGAGGCCGAGGCGCATCAAGTTCGGCATCACCGTGTGCATGAAAATCTCGCTGTTGAGCGCCGGCCACTCCGGCATCGACAACGTGCTCTGCACCACGTTCTCCGGATCGAGGCCGTACTTCGGACCGAAACGTCGCAGCATGTCGAGCTGCTGATTCGCGTTCAACGCTTCGAGAATCGAGAACGCGAAATCTTCCATCTCCTCCAACTCTTCCTGGCTCGATTCGCGGACGACTTGGCGCATCGACAAAATGCCGAATGCGGCGTGCCGTGACTCGTCGAGCTGGACGCGGCGGATGATGTCCTTCAGCAGCGGATTCGTCGTCGCCTTGGCGATGGTGTCGAAGATCCCCACCGCCATGCCCTCGAACAGCGTTTGCATCCCGAGGGTCTTGAGCTTCCACGTCGGGGCTTCGAGCAGCATGTCGAGGAGAATCTTGAGCGTCGGATCGATCGGATGCAGTGTCCCCATCTTGCGCTGCAGGAACTTCGACAGGACTTCGACGTGCCGGACTTCGTCGATCACCTGCGAACCGGCGTAGAACTTCTGATCCATGATGGGGCAGGCGTTGGTGAGTTGGCCGCAGAGCTGCATCGCCGCTTGCTCGCCGTGCAGCAGTTGCGAGATCAAGTGCGAAAACTCATCCCACGCCGCCTCGCGACAGCTCGCGTCGTCGACGCCCATCGTGCTCAGGATCGACGGCAGCATCAGCGCGCCCATCTTGGGCATGAACCATTCTTCGCGCGGAAACGGCGCGGACCAGTCGATGTCGGTCTCGGCGTTCCACTGCCCCTTCTTGCCGCGCTCGTAGAGGTTGCGCAATTCTTCAACCTCGCTGCCGTACTCCCACGTCCAATGCAGATCGATCGGCACGTCGACGTCGAGTTTCCGGCGCAGTTGTTCGACTTCGTGCTCGTTGACGAAGTCGACGGCTTCGAAGTCGCCGAAGGCACGGCGGTGATCAGAGAGAATCTTCTTGGTCATGACGTGGGCTCCTCCTTTTTTTGGGCGCGGTCGCGGCCAGGCCGTGACGCAGCAGCGCTTTGATTTCCTGTTTCCGCCGCCGGATCTCGGCGGGACTGAAGAGCGAGCGACCCAGCAGGTCCTCGCCGAGTTGTCCGGAAGCAAAGTGAAACACCGTCAAGCCGATGAGGCTTTGCAATGTGTGTCCGATGTTGGCGGCGCGGAGTTGACCGGCCGCCATGCCCTCGCGCAGCAGTTGCTCGGCGGCCGCGAAGATCCGCCGCGTAATGGCGTCGACGCGCTGCTCTTCTTCGCTGGTCCCGGTCAGGTCGTCGTCTTCGAACAGCGAGCGGAGCAACAGCCGCGAGTGCGAGGGATTCTCGCCGAGAAAATCGATCAGGGTATCGAGCCAGCGATCGATGCGCGCCAGCGGGTCCCCGCCCGCGGCGAGCGCGCGCGTCATGCGCGCATCGATCTGATCGAGAATACGCCCGACCACCGCCGCATACAGATCGACCTTACTTTTGAAGTGGTGGAACAGCGACGATTTGCCCAACCCGCACGCCTCGGCGACCTCGCTGAGGCCGACACCCGCGAATCCGCGGCGCGCGAACAGGTGTTCCGCGGCGTCGAGGATTTTGTCCCGGGGCGAGAGTTCAACGGCGATTGCGCTCGACATTCGACCGACCGATCGGTCTGCGTATACCGACCGACCGGTCGATTGTCAAGAAAAAAGATGATGCAGATCATCGCGTACCCTGGCTCCATCGCATCGGCGAGTCTTGGCGCACAGCACGGCGTTGACTTCGCGGAGGGCGACCGCTATCTGTACGCCCTCATCGTGCAGCGGGGTGGAGCAGTCCGGTAGCTCGTCGGGCTCATAACCCGAAGGTCGGAGGTTCAAATCCTCCCCCCGCAATGAATCAGCGCCCCGGAGCCGCATGGCTCCGGGGCGTTCGTTCTTCTGCCAGTGCGGAGTGACCATGACGACCTCGCCCAAGCGTGACGACAACACCGAGTTGATCGCGATCCGAGACGGCGAAGATTTCGATCACGAGCGGCTGGCGACGTATCTGCGCGGCAAGCTGCCCGGTACCGAGGCGCCGCTCGTCATCGAACAGTTTGCCGGCGGGCATGCGAACCTGACGTATCTGCTGCGGTGCGGTGCGACCGAGTACGTGCTGCGGCGACCGCCCGTCGGCCCCGTCGCGCCCGGCGCCCACGACATGGGGCGCGAGTACCGGGTCCTGTCGAAGCTCTGCCGCGTTTATCCGCCGGCTCCGCGCGCCTACGTGTTCTGCGACGACGCTGCGATCATCGGTGCGCCGTTCTTTGTCATGGAGCGTCGCCGCGGCACGGTGATTCGTCGCGCGATCCCGGCGGCGTTTGGCGGCGGCGAGGACGCAGCCAAGAATCGGCGGATCAGCGAGGTGTTGATCGACACGTTGGCCGACCTCCATCAAGTCGACTACCGCGACGCCGATCTGGCTGATCTCGGCAAGCCGGACGGCTTTCTGCGGCGTCAGGTCGACGGCTGGACGGCCCGCTACGAACGGGCGAAGACCAAGGAGTTGCCGCTCGTCGACGAGCTATCGCACTGGTTGCGCGACCACCTGCCGGAGTCGCCTGCGCCGACCTTGCTGCACAACGACTTTCGCCTCGACAACATGATGCTCGATACTCACGATCCCGGCCGGGTCGTGGGCGTGTTCGATTGGGACATGTGCACGATCGGCGATCCGCTTGCGGATCTCGGCACGCTGCTGTCGTTGTGGATCGAAGCGGGCGAGGGCATGGGCGGCGGTCAGGGCGGAATGCCGTCCAACGTCCCCGGATTCTTGACCCGCCGCGCGGCGGTCGAGCGCTACGGGCGGCGCCGCGGCGTCGATGTCTCCAACGTGCCCTACTACTACGTCTTCGGTCTGTTCAAGATCGCGGTGGTGGTGCAGCAGATCTACCATCGGTTTCATCTCGGCCAGACCACCGACGAACGCTTTCGCTCCTTTGGTCAGGTCGCGGAGCTCCTGTTCTGGATGGCCAAGAGCCGCAGCGAAACGCTCGCGCTCTAGTCACCGGCTTACAGCATCGACTTGGTCCAGCCGCCGTCGACGTTGAAGCAGTCGCCGGTGATCCACGACGCGCGGTCGGAGCAGAGGAAGACGACCAGGCCGGCAATGTCGTCGGGCTCGCCGACGCGACCGAGCGGAAAGCTCCGACGCTCACCCCAATAGGCGTTGACCGCCTCGCTCGGGCTCATGCCGGCGGTCGAGCGCCCCGCCTCTTCGAGGCGCCGCTTCGCGGTTTTCTCGATCGCCGGTGTGCGGGTGAGGCCGGGACAGACGACGTTGACGCGAATGTGATCGGTGCCGAAGCTGTTCGCCAACGTCTTGCTCAAGCTGATCAAGCCGGCCTTGGCGACGTTGTAGTGCGGCACGACGACGTCGGGCTGATGCCCCGAGGTCGAGCCGATCATGACGATGCTTCCGCCGCCCTGGCGCTGCATATGTGGAATCGCCGCCCGCGAACACCACACCGCGCTCATCAGTGTCTGATCCCACACTCGCCGCCAATCGTCGTCCGACAACGCGAGGAAGCCCGCCGGACCAGACGCACCGCCGGCGTTGTTGACCAGGATGTCCAGTCGTCCGAAGCGCTCAAGCGCTCGCGCCGTCACCGCCTCGGCGCCGGCGGGTGTGCCGACATCGGCCACGACCATCTCGATCGGCGGACCGATCGCCGCCAGTTCGGCACGCGTCTGTTCGAGCCGCTCGTGTCCGCGGGCGCTGATCACCACCGATGCGCCTTCGCGCAAGAACGCGTGCGCGATCGCGCGGCCGATTCCCGCACTCGAACCGGTGACGACGGCGACCCGATCGCGCAACTGCAGATCCATCGTGCTCACACCGACGAGATATGGGCGCCGCCGTCGGCGAAGAACGTGTGGCCCGTCAGGTATTGCGAATCCTTCGACGCGAGAAAGACGGCGATTGGCGCGATGTCATCGAGCGGATCCCCGAGCCGGCCGATTGGGCGCTCGGCCATGATGCGCACGAAGCGCTCGGGGTCGCGGTCGCGGTAGTCTTGCCCGCGTCGGGTCAACGCCGCCGGCGCGATCGCGTTGACCAAGATGTTGTACTTGCCCCACTCGCGCGCCGCGGTGCGCGTCAGCGCGAGCATGGCGGTCTTGGTCGCGTTATACGGCCCCAAGCCCGGATCACCGCGCTCAGCGGCCAACGAGACGATGTTGATGATCCGCCCGCCGCGAGTGCGCAAGTGGGGGAACGCCGCCTGCATCGCCCACAACGCGCCTTTGGCTCCCGAGGCGAACACGCGATCGAACTGTTCGTCGGTGACGGCTTCGAGCGGGGTGTGCGGCGCGTAGCTCTGCGCGTTGTGCACCAGGATGTCGAGCCGACCGAAGTGCCGCAGAGCTTCCGACACCATGTGCTCGACCTGGCAACGAACCCCGGTGTCGACTTCGACGCCCGCGGCGACGCCGCCGGCAGCCGCAATCTCGCCGACGGTGCGTTCGACCCGATGTGCCCGCAGTTCCGCCACCACCACCCGCGCGCCCTCGCGCGCGTACGCCAGCGCGATGGCGCGCCCGATGCCTTGACCGGCGCCGGTGACGATCGCGACCTGATCGCTCAACCGCATGACGCGGTTATACGAGCTGGCGCGCCGCGGGCGCAAGGCGCGGCCAAGGCGATCGGTGTTTGCACGATCAGTGCAAGAACATGTATGGTTACCGCATGCTCTCCGCGGTCGCCGTTCGTTCGGCCCGCACCGACGGGCGCTTGGCTCGCAGTGCGGGCACTCGGACGGCGGTGGTTGATGCGTTGCTCGCCTTGTTGCACGAGGGCGATCTGCGACCGACGGCGCCGCGCATCGCCGCGCGCGCGGGCATATCGCTGCGGTCGGTCTTCCAACATTTTCCCGATATGGAGGCGATCTTCGCGGCGGTGGCGGATCGGCAGACGGCGCGGATTCGCGCGGCGAGTCGGCCGATCCCGCCGCACGCTCCGTTGGCGGCGCGCATCGCCACGCTGGTCGCGCAACGCGCGCGCATCTTCGACATGATCGCGCCGGTGCGGCGCGCCGCGCTGCTGATGGAACCGTTCTCGCCCGAGATCGCCAAACGATTGCGCGGCGCGCGCGTCGTGGCGCGGCGGGAGATTGAGATTGTGTTCGCAGCCGAGCTGCGTGCGCGCCGCGCCGGCGAACGGAGTGAGTTGTTGGCGGCCCTCGATGTCGCAGCGTCGTGGGCTGCGTGGGAGGCGCTGCGGATGCAGCAGGGGTTGTCTGCGGCGCGCGCGCGCAACGCGATGACGCGCACTTTGTCAGCTTTGCTCACGGAGCGTCGCGAGACGCGCGGGAGGAAATTCAATGGACACGCTACGAACGCCAGATGATCGCTTTCGCAACCTGCCGGGCTATTTGTTCGCGCCGCACTATCTCGAGGTCGGCGGAGTAAGGATTCACTACGTCGATGAAGGCCCTTCCGGCGCCGCGCCGGTGCTGCTCCTGCATGGCGAGCCGTCGTGGTCGTTCCTCTATCGCAAAATGATCCCGATCCTCGTCCGGGCGGGGCAGCGAGTGATCGCCCCAGACCTGGTCGGCTTCGGCCGCTCCGATAAGCCGACGCAACGCGCTGACTACACGTATCAGCGCCACGTCGATTGGATGCGTGGGGTCATCGAGCGGCTCGACCTGCGCGGCATCACGCTGGTTTGCCAGGACTGGGGTGGGCTCATCGGTTTGCGACTGGTTGCCGAGCATGAACACCGGTTCGCGCGCGTGGTTGCCGCCAACACCTTTTTGCCAACCGGCGACACGCCGGCGGGCGAGGCGTTCCTCGCGTGGCGGAAGTTTTCACAAGAGGTTCCCGACTTTCCGGTTGGTGCCATCGTCCGCGGCGGCTGCGCGAGCAGTCTGCCCGACGAGGTGATCGCCGCCTACAACGCTCCGTTCCCCGACGATCGCTACAAAGCCGGCGCGCGGCAGTTTCCGCTGCTCGTGCCGATCACACCCGACGACCCGGCGGCCGCCGCGAACCGGAACGCGTGGGCGGGGCTTCGCCGGTTCACCAAGCCGTTTCTCACGGCATTCAGCGATTCCGACCCAATCACCAAGGGCGCGGATCGGTTGCTTCACGAAGCGATTGCCGGCGCGAAGGGGCAATCGCACACCACCATCATCGGCGGCGGTCACTTCCTGCAAGAGGACAAGGGCGAGGATCTCGCCAACGTGGTGGTCGACTTCATCCGCCGCACCTAGGGAGGCAGGTCATGGCTCAGAGCTATCGGATCTACGGCAACGAACTCTCGCCGTACTCGGTGAAAGTCCGCTCGTATTTTCGCTACAAGCGTATCCCGCACGAGTGGGTAATTCGCAACGCAACCAACGAAGCCGAGTTTCGTCAGCACGCCAAGCTGCCGCTGATTCCGTTGGTGGTCACGCCGGACGGGCAGGGGATTCAAGACTCGACGCCGATCATCGAGCATTTCGAAACGCTCCATCCCCACCCCTCGATTCATCCCGGCGATCCGGCGCTCGCGTTCGTGTCGGCGCTGATCGAGGAGTACGGCGACGAGTGGGGCAACAAGCCGATGTTCCATTACCGCTGGTGGTATGAGGCGGACCGGCAGTCCGCCGGCGAACGCCTGGCGCGCAGCATGATGCCCGGAGTCAGCGATGCGGATGTCGCGGGAGCCATCGAGATGGTGAAAGGTCGCATGGTGCCGCGACTTAAATTCGTCGGCTCGTCGGCTGAAACCAAAGACACGATCGAGGATTCCTTCAAGCGGCAACTGCGCATTCTCAACGCCCATCTGGCGCACCGGCGCTATCTCTTCGGCGCGCGCCCGGCGTTTGGTGACTTCGGCTTGTACGCGCAGCTCTACCAGTGTTCCACCGACCCGACGCCCGGCGGCATCATCCGCAGCAGCGCGCCGAATGTGCTGGCGTGGATCAACCGCATGCTGGATCCGCACAATGACGGCGAGTTCGAGCCGTGGGCGAAGCTCTCCGAGACGCTGATGCCGCTGCTCACCGAAGAAATCGGAGGCATCTTTTTCCCGTGGACGCTCGCCAACGCCAAGGCGATTGCCGCCGGTGAGAAGGAATTCTCGATGACGCTCGCCGGCAAGCCGTACTCGCAAGAGGCGCAGAAATATCACGCGAAGTCGCTGAGTGCCTTGCGTGCGCGCTATGCGGCGGTGGCGGACAA
>Ga0335069_10016947_pt1 | contig 10157 bp, 8 predicted proteins | sample Lox_Sample_11_FD_206714 | JGI IMG/M metagenome (GOLD analysis project Ga0335069, IMG submission 206714) | Soil microbial communities from Loxahatchee National Wildlife Refuge, Florida, United States - Lox_Sample_1.1 | ecosystem: Environmental > Terrestrial > Soil > Wetlands | place: USA: Florida...
CGCCTGACGTGCACGCGAAACTGGAGCGGAAGATGCCGGCTTTTCTGGAGAAACACTCGCGCACACTGGCCCGGCATCTGTGCCAACTCGCGCGCGCCCGTCACGGCCGATATCAGGACACGTTCTATCATCTGGAGCCGGATGTCAAAGAAACGCCCGGAGGCCTGCGCGATTTGCACCTGCTGCATTGGCTGGCCAAGCTCCGCAATACCGGCAATGGCATTACATCGCGGCTGGACGCGCCGGCGCAGTTCCTGGACCGCCTCCGTTGTGTGCTGCACTATCAGTCCCAGCGCGACCAGAACCTCTTGAGCTTCGAGGCGCAGGAGCAAATGACCGCTCTTCCTTTTGTCGCTTCCAACGAACCAGCAGCGTTCATGCGCGAGTACTTCCAAAACGCGCGTATCGTCGACAGTGAAACTCGGCGAGCGCTCGATTTGAACGAAAAGAGCGACAGCTCCCTATTCACACAGTTCCGCGACTGGAGGTCTCGGCTCTCCAATTCGGACTTTACAGTCTCCCAGGAACGCGTCTTATTACGGACACCAGCGCAGCTGGAGAGCGATCCCGCAGTCGTTTTCCGTCTGTTCGAATTCGTAGCGCGGCACGGAGTTCCTTTGTCGGCCGAAACCGAGAGACGCGTCGAGGAACGATCTACAGCCTTCGCGTCCTGGTGCAGCGGCCAGCGGGATCTCTGGACGCCGCTGCACGCGATCCTGTCGCAGCCATATGCGGGGGGCGCGCTGCGAGCCATGCACAACACCGGAATGCTGACTGCGATTTTTCCCGAGTGGCAAGGGATTCTCTGCCTGGTGGTGCCGGACTACTATCACCGCTATACCGTTGACGAACACACCCTGGTGGCCATTGAAAGCATTGCAAGACTGCCGGGCACGCGCGACGCCGCCGTTCGTCACTTCGCAGGCATTCTGTCAGAGGTCGAGAATCTTGCGCTGCTGCGTTTCGCATTACTTTTCCACGATGCAGGCAAGGGCTCTGGCGAAGGAGATCATGCGCGACGGTCAGTGGAGCTGGCCCGGGCTGCGATGCAACGGATTCACATGCCCGATGGAGATCAGAACGAAATCGAGTTCCTCATCGAGCATCACCTCGACTTGTCGGCTGTAATGAGTTCGCGCGATCTGCGCGATCCAGCGACTGCGCGGATGCTCGCCGACGGCATTGGAACGCTCGAGCGCCTAAAGCTCCTCACGATCCTGACTTATGCCGACATTTCCGCCGTCAATCCAGGAGCCATGACGCCCTGGCGCTTGGAACAGCTCTGGCAGACCTACTGCGTTACGCATCAGGAATTGGTCAGAGAACTGGAGACCGACCGGATTCAGGACGTACCCAGCGACATGCAGGATTTGGCGCCGTTCATTCGCGGCTTTCCAACACGCTATCTGCGCACCCACACGCAAGACGAGATGCACGCTCACATCCGCCTACGGGAACTGAGCCGCCCAACCGGCGCCGCAGTCGAAGTGCAGCGGCTTGGCGGTGTTTATCGCGCGACGGTGATCGCGCGCGATCGGCCTTCGCTCTTTGCCGCTCTGGCGGGCGCTGTCTCCAGCTTCGGTATGGACATCGTAAAGGCCGAAGCGTTCGCCAATACGCAAGGCCTGGTTCTCGATACTTTTGTATTCACCGATCCAAAACGCACTTTGGAGTTGAATGCGCAAGAGATGGAACGTCTCGAACAAACGCTGCAACGCGCCGCACTGGGCAAGCTTAATGTCGAGCAGCTTCTCAAGATCCGTCCCGCGCCGACCAAGTCCAAGCGGAGTATCGAGCCTTCAGTCCATTTTGATTCCGCAGCATGCCAGACCGCGACGTTAGTCGAAATCGTCGCCGACGACCGTCCCGGCCTGCTATACGATCTCGCCGCGATTTTTTCCGCCGCAGATTGCAATATCGACGTTGTGCTGATCGACACCGAGGGCCACAAAGCGATCGATGTGTTCTATGTTGCGTCAGACGGACGCAAGCTCTCGCCAGAACTCGAACGTATGCTGGAACAGAAGCTGCTCGCGGTCTGCTAGGGCGCTGTCATCCAGTGCGTCCTTGAAACCTCGGACTGAATAACGGATCCGTCTCCGGCGAAATCAGCACCCACAATGCATAGATCCCGATCGCTGTCCCGATCGGAATATTCAGCAGTTCGAGAATCGCCATCACCGTGCCAACCGACCTCGCCCAAGGCCGGAAGCGCATGAGTCCCAGGCCCACGAGAATCGCGGGAACGGTCAACAACAGCATCAACCACATCCAACCCGTGATCATGTACCCGACTACGGACCCAGGCGGCGGGAACAAAGCGAGAAAAATCATCGCCGTCACTCCGCCGAAACCTCCGCCCAGCATGTACAGCAATCCGAGCGTCTTGACATGCGATTCCAATTACCAGTCGACCTCGACTTCGTAGGCTTCGGGCTCCACAGCGGTAATCTCAAAAACTAAACGGAAGTGGTTTACCGCCGATGGCCGCTCCACGATCTCCACCCGGCCTGCACCGCGGATCTTCTTGATGCCGGTGACAAGATCGGCGCGGCTTGGCAAGGAGCGAACGAAGCTGGCATGTTCACCCGTAACCGGGCGTCCGTCGACAACTTCCGAGAGCGCTGATCCGCCTTGGATCGTGACGCGAACACGGCCATCGACAGTCCCGCTCCAGAGCATACCCGGCTCCGCCAGTTGAACCGGCGGGGATTGGGAAGCCTTGCCCGTACTCTTGGGGTTCCAGACCAGGGTAAAAGAGTAGTCGCCGGAGCCACTTTGCGGATCCCGGATCGAAACTCGGACAGTGTAGTGGTTGCTCTCTCGAGGCTGCTCGATCAGATGAATTTCGCCGCGGCCCTCCGCATCTTCCAAGTTCACTTCGACCTCGCGTGCCGGAAGCGGCGTCGAGAATTGAAATCGCTCCTTGGTCACCGGTACGCCTCGGGATGAATTGGAATCACAAGTCTTAGCCTGGCAACTGACGATCGCTTCTTCATCCACACGCCCGCTCCACCGGACTTGCCCACCGCGGCCCGGCCGACCGCCCTCGAAGTAACGGCTGGACGCGTCCCAATAGAGGGCAATCGAGTAGAACGAACTACCTGGCTGGCGATCCTCGATCTCCACCCCGAGCGTGTAGCTGTTCTCGAGGCGCGGTTGGTCGACGACATGAACGTACCCCCGTCCTTCCCGCACTTCAACCCGAACCTCCTGACGAATCTCCGGCAATGCATCGTAGAACTGGAAGCGCTGGCGAGCCGCGGGAGCGCCCTCTTGTACCTTCACGTCCAACTTTTTGCCTTGCAGGTAAAGAATTTCGATGCCGTCGACTTCTCCCTGCCAGATAAATTGAGGCCGGTTCTCGGCACAGAGAACGCAGGGTAAAGACAGAAGTGCAAGGAACCTCACTCGATACTCATTATCCGCGATGGCCGGCTGCCGTCTTCAGTAAGGCGGCATACAATACTCATGAACCAGGTTTAATCGCCGCCGCACCATTTGACCACCTCAAAACGGATTAAGATAGAATGTTGTGCTTTGAGGCGCTTTAGCGTCGTATAGCTAGATGAAGCTGCGTCCATGTTCATAGTTGGTCTACCGGCATTTTTGTTGGCGTCATCGGGGAGCCAGGTAATTCGATTATTCTTCGACGACACCTTTGCCGGAGTGCATCACCTCGAAGTCTTCGACTGGATGCTGCTTCTTCCGTACTTCCTTCTATTGATCATCCTGTCCTTCTACGGCTGTCATCGCTATGAAATGATTCGGCGATACATGAAGCACAAGAAGGACATGCTGGCCGAACCGCCGGTGAAGTTCGAAACCCTGCCGCGCGTGACCGTTCAGCTTCCGCTTTACAACGAACGCTACGTTGTCGAGCGGCTGCTCGAAGAAGTTGCGAAGATCGATTACCCAAGGGAGTTGCTGCAGATCCAGGTGCTCGACGATTCTACCGACGATACGCATCCGTTCGCCGAAGCACTGGTGCGTAACTATCAGGATGCCGGGCTGCCGATCGAATATCACCACCGGACGAACCGGCACGGCTTCAAAGCAGGAGCCTTGCAGGAAGGAATGAAGACCGCCACCGGTGAACTGATCGCGATCTTTGACGCCGATTTCATTCCGCCGACTGATTTCTTATATCGAACCGTTCACTTCTTCACCGATCCAAACATTGGCGTGGTGCAGACGCGGTGGGCTTATCTGAACCGCCATTACAATCTGTTGACCGAAGTTGAAGCGATGCTGTTGGATGGCCATTTCGTCGTCGAGCATGGCGCTCGCGCGGGCGGCGGGCTCTTCTTCAACTTCAATGGAACAGCCGGAATCCTGCGCGCCAGCATGATCGAAGATGCTGGCGGCTGGCAGCACGACACACTGACCGAGGATTCCGATCTCAGCTACCGCGCGCAGCTCAAAGGCTGGCGATTCGTTTATCTGCCGCATGTCGAGTGTTACTCTGAGCTGCCGGTGGATACGTACGGATTCCAGGTTCAACAGTCCCGCTGGGCCAAGGGCTTGACACAAGTCGCGAAGAAGCTTCTGCCGGCGATTCTGAAAGCTGACGTTCCGTGGCGCGTGAAGGCCGAAGCATTCTTCCACTTGACCCCGAACATCTCCTATCCGCTCATGCTGATCGTTTCCGCGCTGATGCTGCCGGTGATGATCGTGCGCTTTTATATGGGCTGGTTCCAGATGTTGACCATCGATCTGCCGCTGATTATCGCATCGTTCTGGTCGATATCCGCGTTCTATCTGGTGGCGCAGCAGCAACTGTTTCCAAAGACCTGGAAAAGATCGCTGATGCTGATGCCTGCCTTGATGGCGGCAGGGGTAGCGTTGACCGTGATCAACACCAAAGCGGTACTCGAAGCGCTATTCGGAATCAAGAGCAGTTTCGTCCGCACTCCCAAGTACGCGATCGGCGATGGCAAGATAAAGGTCCAGCAAACAAAGTATAGTCGCCGCAGTGGATGGCTGCCGTATGCCGAACTCGCCGTGGGCACTTATTTCGTTTACATGGTGGAGTTCGCCATCGAGACCTGGAACTTCTTCGCCGTGCCGTTCCTGCTCCTGTTTGTGGCTGGCTACTATTGGGCTGGCATAACAACTTTGTACCAGGAATACCAAGGCCGCCTGCAATGGCAGCGCGAACGCGAACTGGCGCTCGAGAAAACAACCGCGTAACCGTGTCGCTGTAGTTCGTCCACGTCATCCCGCGGTCTTCGGTACGTGAGACCTTTGGTAATCCCTCTACTCTTTTCTGCCTTCGCCAGCGCGCAATCGGAACTGCGAAATACCATTACGCTCAGCGGCGGCTTCGCCCACAACGTGGCTGACACTTGCTGCGGCGAATCAGCGCCAAGCGTTGGCCTTTCTTATGCATATCGGCTGTTCCGGCACGTCGATCTCAGCGTCGGAATCGATTCGGCTGTATCGTTGAACACCGAGGTCCGAGGCGCCACGTACGATTTCAAAGCCGATGATCTTTACGTGTGGGTTCCGTTCGGCGTAAGTGGCGTGCTGCCCTTGCACCATGATCGTTTCGAGCTATCGGCCGGTGGAGGCGCGCTTTGGGAAAAATACTACGTGGCGAGTCCCGCTTCGTCGGTTGGCCTTGTGTCGCGCGATGGTTGGGGCGGCTACGGGTCGGCTGGAGCGGCCGTCTCCTTGGATAGCAAGCGGCATTTCTGGCTTGGAACATCACCGCACTTTTTCTTCGCAAACACTGGCAACGGGAAGTCGCACGATCGTTGGTTCGTTCTAAATTTCGATCTCGGATTCCGCTTCTAAGCGCACGCGGTTTACACTGAGAGCTATGGACGCGCGATGGTTCGTTCTCCCATTGGTGTCTGCAGCAGTGCTGCTCGCTCAAGATCCGGAAGCCGGCCGCGTCGAGCGCCACGGCGATCGTGCGATTTTGATCGTCGATAGTCCGAGACCGTTAGATTCCGCGGCTATTACCCTTGCTCAGGAATATTGTTTGCGTGTGGACGTTGAGGATCCTCCGTACATCTTCCGGGACGATATCGTGGATGTGACCGCGAAAGTCTCTCGTGATCCAAAGATTGACCATCGAGTTCTGATCCCCAAAGGCGGGCACGTGGAAGTTTCGTTTGCTTTGAACAGAAATGGCCGTCCAGCCGATCCCGAGGGCTTGCTGCGAGCTCTCGTGAGTGCCGCCAACGCCCAGTTTCCATTCCAATATCGGCTTGACATAGGCGGCGGTTGGTCCACTCTTGTGCCCACTCACAGCCGTGACGCTCTCGGTAACATTGTCAAAATCACTCCGCTGCTTGAACGTCGTGTGACAATCCCCGCTGGGACTCGCTCGATAGCGGCGACTGCAAACCTGATGTCCGAGGCGTTGTCGGCCCAAACCGGGCTGCGCGTGAATTGCTGTCAGGGAGCGATCGCCGGCATTCCTTGGGGCATGACGCAGATCTCGTTCGAAGCGCACGATGAACCCGCGCGGGACATTCTCAAGCGACTGGTCCGCGCCGAAGCGGCGAACCATCCGCTCACTGACTATTGGCTCGAACGCTGCGACCCGCTTCCCTCAAAGTGGTGCTTCATTAATCTGTCCCACGTTCCAGGCGGACCGCCTTTCCCGTGAGCGCTCGCGTGCCGGATCACTGCTATCAAGCCGTCGGCGGCATGGAAGGCTGCCGGAAACTCTCTGAAGTCTTTTATGGGTACGTCGCGCAAGACCCCGTACTAAGGCCAATCTTCAAGGGAGGCTTTCATTGTGCGATTGAGGCCCTCGCGCTGTACTTAGCTCAGTTCCTCGGCGGGCCTTGCGAGTACGCGCAGCGCCGCTGGTGGCTCAGCCTTCGTGAAGCCCATCTGCGTTTCAAAATCGGCGAGAAGGAGCGGAGGGCTTGGCTCAAGAACATGCGGCGAGCGCTTGGCGACGTAAAGATCGAATCGTCCGCGGCGACATTATTAATGGAATTCTTCGAACAGTCTTCGGCAGGACTGGTGAATCAACCGAAGCCTGCTGACCTGCCCACGAGACAGCCGATCGCCGCTGCTGCTGACGGTTTCAGCAAAGAGCTCGAAGGCTATGCTGACGCGCAAGATACCCTGGAACGGGCTGTCGAGGCCGTCCGCAAAGGCGATGCAGAATGCGCAATCTCTCTTGTCTGCGGCCCTGCACTCCAGAATCACTTCAATCGAAATCGCGCGGACCTGGCTAGCTTCCTCGCACTGATGATGACCAGCCGCGACGTAAGATTGATCAAATTCACGCGCGACACATTATCCCGCGACACTGCACTCGCAAAGCAACAATACAGCCTCGGCCGCACTCTCCTGCACGAAGCCGCGGCGGCCGGCAATGTCGACATGACCGCGCTGCTACTTGAACTGGGAGCGAATCCAAATGGCGAAACGGGTCGCCCGCCGCTCTATTGCGTCGGCAACGAATGCGTTGAAGATAGCGGCGCAGCCATCGTTCGAATGCTGGTCGAGTCCGGAGCGGATGTCAACGCGCGGGAAAACTTGAAGAAGTGCACGGCGTTGCATATGGCCGCCCGGCGCGGGAACGTCGCCGTTGCCAAGGCGTTGCTCGATTCCGGCGCGGACATCGAAGCACGCGATAGTACCGGCGACTCCCCTTTACGCCGCGCCGTAAATTGTGCGAAGCCTGAAGTGGCCGCGCTGCTGCTCGCTCGCGGAGCAGACCCCGATACGATCGGCAGCAAGCACCTGACCCCGCGTCAAGCCGCCCGTAGCGCACGAATGAAGCAAATCTTCTCCACTTAGCTGCCCTGCGCTGGCGGCGGACGACGCTGCCCCAGCAGCTTCTGCGTATTCGTCAGTATTTCGTAATGGCTTTCCGTCAGGCGATCAATCTTTTCGTGCAAGTATGCGATCTTCATTTCCGTATTGATCGCCGACTCAAACTCGATGTCCGAGCGGATGCGGTCGCGGACGCGCTGGCGGTTCTGGCTGGTAAGAACGAGCAGAGTCAAGAAAATCGCTTCGAGTGAAACGATCACTGCCATGAACTCGAATGGGTACGGATCGAAGGCCTTCGCCTGCGCAATGAGAATTTCATTGGCGATAATCCACGCGGCGAAAAACATGATGTGCAGGATCACCGAAGGAACGCTGCCGGTAATCGCGGGAATCCACTCGGCAATCCTGACGAGCGCGGTGGTCTGCTCGTCGCTAACATCGTTGGCGTTCCGCGTTGCGGTCCTCCGAATGAGCTCGTCGCTTTTCCGCAGCCGCCGGGCGATGATGCTCAGCAGATTCAACGCCGCCGGCGTGTACTGCTTGACGTAGTCTTCAAAGTGTTCGCGGTCGAGGCGCAGAACGTCGACCTCGTCGACCGCAGTCACCCACGCCGTTCTCGTGCCGTTGTCGAGCAGCGATACTTCCCCAAAAACATCGCCGGCTTTCGCTACTTCAAGAACGATCTTCTCGCCTTGGTCGTTCTTGACGTAGATTTCTACCTCTCCCGAACGAATGATGTAGAGTGCGTGTCCTGGATCCCCGTATTCGAAAATGTTCTGTCCCGGCTGGTAGGCGAGCATGTCCATCCGTTCCGCCAGCGCCGTTCGTTCCGCCTCGTTTAGCTCCTGCAAGTGTGCGATCTCTCGCAGTACTGATGGATCAGTAGGCATGGGAACAGACTAACAACTGCGGCGCAGGAGTTGCCACCACCTGCTATCCCCCCTGGAATAGCCACCTCGTACCGCACCATTCGGCAAAGCGAATTGAACCCAGAGGGTCTTCGGTGCTTCAAACCTGCATGTGATACTCAGGCTGCAAAGAGTGCCCGCCATGAGATCGATTCCACTGATTCTTCTGTGCACGAAGCTGTTGAATGGTGGGGCGATTTACTCGGTGGTCGACTTGGGTACGCTCGGCGGCTCGTCTGCGATTGCCTACAAGATCAACGATTCGGGAACTGCCGTCGGTTGGGCGCAGACTCCGGACGGGTCGCAACACGCGTTTGTGTCGAATGGCGGAGGGTTGCAGGATCTGTCACCGTTTGCCAATTCCAACACCCATGCTTATGGCATCAACGCAGCGGGAACGATCGCGGGCGATCTGGGCAACGGCGTCTTTGCGACCGGTATCAACGATGTCGGCGTCGTTGTAGGAACGAATGGTCACGCGTTTGAATTGGCGAACGGCACACTTCGCGATCTGGGCTTGTTGCCGGGCGGCGATTGGAGTTCGGCTTACGACATCAACAATTCGGGTTATGTCGTCGGATACGGAACAACGGGCTCCGGCGCGATGCGCGGATTCGTCTGGAATCCGAGCCAAGGCATTGCCGAACTCGGCACGCTCGGCGGCCGCGATAGCCATGCGACGGCGATTAATGACTCTGGCGAAATCGTCGGCAACGCCAGCCTTGTGGATGGAACGGCTCACGCATTTGTCGCGATCGGCGCAATGATGACCGACCTCGGCACGCTTGGCAGCGGCAGCTATGCGCAAGATATCAACGACGCCGGCGAAACCGTTGGTTATAGCTGGCTGTCTTCGGGCGCGAACACCCACGCGTTTCTTTACCAAAACGGGACAATGCTCGACTTGAACGCGCTGATCAGCGCCTGGGGTTGGGAGTTGTTAGCGGCCTACGGCATCAACAACAACGGACAGATTGTAGGCGAGGGGCTGTTCCAGGGGCAGGCGCACGCATTCCGCCTCGATCCGATCGAAAGCGCGTCCTACTCCGGCGCTGGCCAAGATTGCCCTGTGTCCACGCCTGACCCCGGAACGGCAACGCTCGCACTAATTGGCCTCAGCCTTGTAGCACTTTCGCGCATCCGCCGACGACGCCGCTAGGCCTTGTGCTACACCTCATCAAATCCCCCCCCCGGCCGGCGAACGAATCGCGGTGCGTACTACACTCCATCATATTCTTCCCCTCCTTCAAAGAATTCCGAAGTGGGCAGACCTCCAGGTCTGCACGGGACCATCCACGTCCCGCTTTCCCGCACAAACGGGAAAAGCTGGTATTGGTTGCGGCTCTGCTGCGTTGTCGGGCAGGCAATCTTGCCTGCCGCCGACATTCATGTCGGCGCTCTTCGGATCGGCGCAAATTCTGCAGACTGATTGCGGCACTGACGCCGTCATTGGCGTTCGATCGTCCAATAGAAAAAGCCGGACCAGAAGGTCCGGCGCGA
>Ga0335069_10016948_pt1 | contig 10156 bp, 10 predicted proteins | sample Lox_Sample_11_FD_206714 | JGI IMG/M metagenome (GOLD analysis project Ga0335069, IMG submission 206714) | Soil microbial communities from Loxahatchee National Wildlife Refuge, Florida, United States - Lox_Sample_1.1 | ecosystem: Environmental > Terrestrial > Soil > Wetlands | place: USA...
GATCCTGCAGGGCGAGGTCGAGCGCATCTGGAGCGCCACGCGCAAGACCATCGTCTTCGTCACGCACAACGTCCGCGAGGCGGTGCGCCTGGCCGACCGCATCGTGCTCATGGGCACGAGGCCGGGGCGCATCCTTCACGAGGAGACCGTGGACCTCCCGCGCCCGCGCGCCGCGAACGACGCGCGCGTGGCGGAGCTCGCGAACGGCATCGCGCAGCGCATCGCGAGCGAAGTGGAGAAGGTAGCGCGAGAGGAGGCGGACGATGCGTGGGTGGCTCCGGGCGGGGCTGGCCGGCGCGATTCTCGTCGCGCTCTGGGCCGCGCTGTCTGAGATCCTCCGGACGCCGCTCGCGCCGAGCCCTCTGGCGGTCGCGCGGTCGCTTCTGGCGGGTTTCCGCGACGGCACGCTCGTACGCGCGCTCGTGACGAGCGTGGCGCGGCTGCTCGTCGGCTACTCGGTGGCGCTGGCGATCGGCATCCCGCTGGGGACGGCGCTCGCGCGCTCGCGCCTCGTGAAGCAATCGTTCGGGCCCATCGTGCTGGGCCTCAGCTCGGTGCCGAGCATCTGCTGGCTCCCGCTGGCGATCCTCTGGTTCGGCCTGAGCGAGTGGGCGATCCAGCTCGTCGTGGTGCTCGGAGCGGCGCTGCCGGTGGCGGTGGCGACCGAGAACAGCGTGCGGCACGTGCCGCCGTCGATCGAGCGCGCGGCGCGGACGATGGGTGCGCGAGGTGCGCGCCTGATGCTCACGGTGACGATGCCGGCGGCGCTGCCGGGGATCCTCGGGGGTGCCAAGGTCGGTTGGACCTTCGCGCTGCGCTCGCTCATGGCGGGCGAGCTGCTCTTCGTGTCCGGCGGGCTCGGGCAGCTCCTCGAGACCGGGCGCGACCTGGGCGACACGGCGCTGGTGCTCGCGGTCGTCGTGGTCATCGTGGCCCTCGGGCGCGCGAGCGAAGTCCTGCTATTTTCACGGGCGGATCGAGCCATCGCCCGTCGTTGGGGAATGGAGGCTGCCTAGATGACCCGACCTGACGGAACGCGCGTCGTGCGGCGCGGCAAGGTGTGGCTCGTCGGTGCGGGCCCGGGAGATCCCGAGCTGCTCACGGTGCGCGCGCACCGGCTCATCGCGAGCGCGCGCGTCGTGGCGTACGACGAGCTGGTGTCGCCCGCGGTGCTGGCGCTCGTGCCGGCCGACGCCGAGCGCATCCCCGTCGGCCGCCGGGCCGGAGGTTGCCGGCACCACGAGGCGCGGATCCATCCGCTCGTCGTGCTGCGCGCCATCGAGGGGCACGAAGTCGTTCGCATCAAGGGCGGCGACCCGCTGGTCTTCGGGCGCGGCGGCGAGGAGGCCGAGGAGCTCGCGGCGGCGCGCGTGCCGTTCGAGATCGTCCCCGGCATCTCGGCGGCGCTCGGTGCGGCGGCGAGCGCGGGCATCCCGCTCACGCACCGCGACGCCGCGTCGAGCGTGACGCTCGCGACGGCGCATGCGGCCGGGCCGGACGCGACGCCGCGCCTCGACGCGAACGTGCCGCGCGAGGGCACCGTGGTCTTCTACATGGGGCTGGGGCGGTTGCGCGAGACATGCGCGGCGCTCGTCGCCGCGGGGCGCCCGGAGTCGACGCCCGCGGCCGTCGTGTCGCACGCGACGCTGCCGGATCAGCGCGTCGTCACCGGCACGCTGGCCGACCTCCCCGACCGCGTCGAGGGCGAGGGCGTCGAGCCGCCCGCGCTTCTCGTGGTCGGGGACGTGGTGGCGCGTCGAGTAGAAAGCCCCCCGTCAATCGCGTCCGCGGGCGATCTCGCGGACGAGCTGGGCGAAGCGATCGCCCATCGGCGTACCGTCGCGTAGCCACTGCGCGCGGAGCTCCTCGGCGCGGCGGATCCACTCGTCGGCCGGCAGCACGTGCTCGATCACCTCGCGCAGCAGGCGCGTGAGCGCCGGCGCCGCGCCCGAAGACGAGATGGCCACGACCATCGGGGTCCTCCGCACGACCGCGGCGGAGTACGCGCTCGCGTTCGGCGGATCGTCCACGGCCACGCAGAAGACGCGACGCGCCTCGGCCGCCGTCGCGACGCTCCGCTGCACCTCGGGGCTCGACGTCGCCGCGTACACGAGCCACGCGCCCTCGAGGTCCGCGTCGGCGAACGGGCGCTCGAGCCATTCGACGCGGCCCTCGCGCGCGAGCCGCTTGACCTCGTCGCTCGCGTCCGGCGCGACCACCCGCACGCGTGCGCCCACGTCGAGGAGCGACTCTATCTTGCGCTCCGCGACCGGCCCGCCGCCCACCACGAGGGCCAGCTTGCCCCCGAGCCTCAGGAAGAGCGGGAGGAGGTCCGCCGCGCTTTCGTCTCGCACGCCCCGGAGTCTACCCGCAGCTCGAAGCGCGCGCCCTCCGCCTCGAGACGGCGCGTGGTGGTCTCGATCGCGAGGCTCCCGACGTCGCACCCCGCGAAGCGCCGCCCCAGCGCCGCCGCCGCGACCAGCGTCGTGCCCGACCCGCAGAACGGATCGACCACGAGCGCCCCCTCGCGGCTCGACGCGCGCACGATGCGGTCGAGCAGCTTCAGCGGCTTCTGCGTCGGGTACCCCGTGGTCTCGCGGCGCAGCGGGGTGTTCGCGTTCATCGCCGGGCAGTCGGCCCAGACGCTGCCGATCGCGCGGCCCTCGTCCGCGTAGTAGCGGTACGTCCGCCCGCCGATGGTGCGCTCGCGGTATCGGCGGCCCTCCGCGTCCGTCTGCGCGAAGTGCATCGAGAGGCTCGTCGCGGCGAACGGCTCGCGCAGCGCCGGGTCGCGCGCGTTCCACACGGAGTCGGCGCCGCGCGCGTAGAGCAGGAGCAGCTGGTGCGTCACTCCGGGACCGCGGCGCATCCCACGCACGCCGTTGCCCGGGGCCCACACGATCTCGCCGAGGAACGCGCGCCGCCCGAAGACGCGGTCGCACGCGATCTTCGCCTCGTGCACCGCGCGGTGGTCGAGGTGCAGCCACATCGTGCCGTCCGCGCCCAGGCACTCGCGCACCGCCGCCAGCCGCGGCTCGAGCCACGCGACGTACGCGTCGATCGACGGCCAGCGATCCTCGTACGCGACCGGCCCGTGCGCGCGCAGCCCGCCGCGCTTCGTGCGCGCGCCGAAGGAGGCGCCCACGTTGAACGGCGGATCCAGGTACGCGAGCTGCGCCGACCCGACCGCCACGTGGCGCGCGAGGCCGATCGCGTCGCCGTGGACCAGCAGGCCGTTCACGGCGCGCTCTTGGCGCTCGCGCCGACGCTGGACGGCGCCGGCAGCGGCTGATCCGCCGGCTGCATCAAGGCCAGCGCGAGGTCCGCGTCGCTCTCGAGCGGGGCCGGGGCGTCGTAAGCCAGCCACGGGCGCCGCGGCCCGATGTTCTCGCAACCTGCGATCGCCTCGTCCGCAGAGCACGCCGTGCGCACGTGGATGTGATCATCGTGCACGCCACCGGGATGCGGCTGGAGCATCACCTGCTGCGCCCGCGCGATCGTCTCGAGCGGCTCGCCGCGCGAGATGGCCCACTCGAGGAGCATCGCCTCGGCCACTTCGCTCACGAAGATCCACTGGACGCGGGCCTCCGGATCCTCGATGAGGGCGCGCACGAGCAGCCACTCGCGCTCGACGTCGAAGCGCAGCCAGCGTGCGTGCGCTTCGTCCCGCGCCAGACCGTCGGCGCCGACGTGGACGAAGCCGGGGCTGTCGACGGGGGCGCCGTCGAGCGTGGTCACGTAGAAGAGGAGGTCCGCGTCGACGCCCGACCGGTGCGAGAAGTGCGGCGAGAGCGGCCCGCCGCCCGTGGGAGTCGAGAGGTCGCCCACGAGCAGGTGCGCACCGGGTCGCTCCTCCGCCACGCGCGCCGCGGCGCGCTCGATGGCCTCCGTGAAACGCGGCAGTCCCCAGTGCCGATCGTTGCCTCGCAGCCAGCGCAGCCCGGGAGCGTCACGCGCGACCTGCGCCCCGGCGACGAGCACACCGCGATTCGGCGATCCGATCGACCCGTGCCACGCCGGCGCGAGCGGGGAAGGGGCGCGGGCGCAACCGGCGAACGCGAGCACGCTGGAAACCGCGAGCCATTTCGCGCGATGCACCTCATTGCCTTACCAGATGCCCTCGGGGTGGGGCCAATCCTCCGCCGTCAGTCGGCCGCAGCGTCCGGCTCGCACGCGTTGGGGCAGCGTGCGGCCAGCGTCTGCTGGCAGGCGGGCACACCCACGCGGCACCGCTGCCGGCATCGGTCCTCCTCGAGATCCGACCGCAGCGCCGGCTCCTTCTCCGAGCTACCCGGCCCCAGCCGCGGCTCGCACAACCCCTCGCAGTCGCTCTCTTGCGATGCGCACCGTGCCGTGGCGGCTCTCAGACAGAGAGGACGGACGCGCGCCAAGTCGGCGCACCCGGCATCGGCCGGGAGCGTCATCGCTTCCGGAGGTGCGACCTCGGCGTTGCCGCCGCCGCACGATACGGAGGCGGCGGCGAGAGCAGCGATCGCGGCGAGCTTCATGCCGCGATCCTAGCCGAACGAGCGAATCAGCCGCCGCTCGGCGCGTCGCCCGTCGCGGCTTCCATCGTGCCGCCGTCGTTCCCGCCGCCGCCCGAGTCGCCCACCGTGGGCCCGCCATCCGGCAGGTTCTGGCCGAGGAGGAACCCGGTGCAGTCGAAGGACCCGTTGAGGAACCCGAGGCCCACGGCGCACTTGTCGACGTCCGGATCGCAGAAGGGCGCCATCGTCGGGTCGCAGTCGGCGTTCGTCGCGCAGGCTCCGCCGGATCCCTCGACCGCGGCGCAGGCGCCGCCGACGCAGTGGAAGCCCGTGACGCACTCGTCGTTCGCCTTGCACGGCCCGCCGTTGGTCTCCGCAGCGACGCACTTGTCGCTGCCCGACGCGTTCGAGCAGTAGTTGCCCGTGGCGCACGTATCCCCGGGGTCGGCGCAAGCGGATCCCAGCGCCTTCATCGTCGGCGTGGCGCAGGCGGCCTGCTGGCCGGGCACCGACGCGCAGACCTCGCCCGCCTGCGTGCAATCGTAGTTCGTGGTGCACGCCGAGCCGTTGCCCACGTTTCCGGCGAAGACGGCCTCACACGTGTCGACGAGCCCCCCGGTCTTGAACAGGTCATCGTACTTGATCTGCACGTTGCTGTTGCCGAAGGCGCCGTTGAGCGCGTCGATGCAGGCCTGGGCCTTGCTCGAGTCGTACTGGCGACTGAGCGTGTCCGTCGGTGTGAGCGGCACGATGATGGTGCCCTGCGTGCAGACTTTGGTGCGGTAGGTCTCGCACTGCGACTCGTCGGAGCCGCAGTTGGTCGACTCCTGGCACTCGGCCTTGGCGACGGCTGCGCAGAAGTGGTCCACGTCAGGGTACGGGTTGTTGTTCCCGGAGCTGGAAGAAGAGCAAGCGGCGGTGATGATCCCGAGGGCCCCGAGACCGAGGCCGGCGATAAGACGGATGCGCATGGGTAGTCCTCTCGTTGCCAAGTTAGCGGGGTCCTGCGGGGGGGCGCAAATCCCGCGTGGGTTGGACGGAACGGGGGGGCAGGCTGTTCAACCGGCCGCTGGGACCTTTTGCCATAGAGCGGTCTGGTCCCCCTCGTAGACGACCGTCGACCCCTGCGAGAAGCGGAAGTCGTAGCGCGCCAGGATGCTCGTGGGGGCGCGCCGGAGCTGCGTCGCGCGGCACTCGAGCTCCATGGGCTCGCCAGGGCGCGCGAGCGCCTTGAAGCGCGCGCCGTGGATGCGGCCGCCGTAGCCGATCCAGCCCTCGGCGTGCCGTAGGTCGAGGACGTAGTAGGCGTGCACGAAGGCGACCATGCCGGTCATGTGCACCATGAGGCCACCCGACACGTGCCTGGGGTGGCGCACCGGGTGGGCGCGCTGCTCGCGCGTGAGCGGCAGCTCGTCGTGCGTCGGCATTCGCGCCACGACGAGGCTCGCCTCGCGGTCGACGCGCAGCACGTCGTCCATCAGCAGCCCCGCGGGGCCGTACGGGCAATCGGCGACGAAGGCAGGATCGAGAGCCACCTCGGGTCACCGCCCCGTGAACTTGCCGGCGCGACGCTCCATGAAGGACATGAGCCCCTCGCGCGCGTCGTCGGTCGCCATGAGCCGCTGGATCTCGGGCAGCAGCGCCCGCGCCGCTTCCGCCTCGTACACGGCGCGGCGCGCCGAGGCGATCGTCGCCGTCACGCCGAGCGGCGCCTGGGCGGCGATGGTCTCGGCGATTGCGATGGCCCGCTCGAGCTGCTTGCCCGGCTCGACCACCTCCTGCACCAGGCCGATGCGGTGCGCCTCGGCGGCGTCGAACTCGTCGCCCGTGAGCAGCCAGCGCATCGCGTTCTGCCACCCGGCGGTCTGCACGAGCCGGAACGTCGCGCCGCCGAAGGGGAAGATGCCGCGCTTGATCTCGATCTGCGCGAAGCGCGCGTTGCTCGCGGCGACAACCACGTCCTGGGCGAGGCACAGCTCGATGCCCAGCGTGAAGCACCGCCCGTGCACCGCGACGACGGTGGGCTTCGAGCGGAACTTGCCGTGCACGCCCCACGGGTCGATCTCGCCCTGGCCGAGCAGGAACTCGCCCTTCGCGACGTGAGGCGCGACGTTCGCCAGGTCCAGCCCCGCGGTGAAGTGCTCGCCGTGCGCGAAGACCACCCCGCACCGGAGCTCGGGATCGGCGTCGAGCCGCGCGTAGGCCGCGCCGAGCTGCTGGAGCATCTCGACGTCGAACGCGTTCATCTTCTTCGGCCGGTCGAACCCGATGAGCAGGAGGTGTCCGCGCTTCTCGGTGGAGATCTTCGGGGGGTCGCTGGTCATGGCGGGGTGTCTAGTGCCGGTCCCGCGCGACGGCGAGGGTCGCGCTAGATTCGAGTGGACATGCCCCGCTGGCTCGTCCCCCTTTCCTTGTCCCTGGTCGCAACCGCCTGCTCGTCGTCCTCCTCCCCGGGGTCGAGCGCGCCTACCGGCACCGTCGTGATGTTCGACGCGAGCGCCGACTTCGCGAGCGACGGGCACTTCTTCGACTTCCCCTGGCCGGCCGACACGCGCCTGTCGCCGCAGGGGACGCCGGACCTGCGCGGGATACCGAACGCCATCATGAGCCAGGTGTTCGAGGGTCTGCGCACCATCGCGCAGCAGCGCGCGGGCTACCCCGTCGTGCCCGTCGCCTGGTTCCGCTTCACGGCGGACCTCGCGCCGCGCCTGTCGACCGACACGATTCCGGCCGACCCCACGCAGCCGATTCTGCTCGTCGACGTCGACCCGGCGTCGAAGACGCTCGGCAAGCTGCTGCCGACGATCGCCGAGACGCTCGCGTCCGACAGCTACGTGCCCGACGGAGTGCTGGCCGTCGCCGAGCGGCCGGGCATCGTGCTCGAGCCGAAGCACAAGTACGCGTTCGTCGTCACGACGGGCGCGAAGGACGTGAACGGAAAGCCGCTCGGTGTCGCGCCGGCACTCGCGCAGGCGCTCTCCGGGGGCAGCGATGCGGTCGCCAAGTCGTTCGCGGTGCTGCCGCCGGCGCTCGCCAAGGCCGGCGTCGACGCGAGCAAGGTGGCGGCGGCGACGGTGTTCACGACGGGCGACGTCGTCAGCGACACGTTCGACCTGTCCACGAAGGTCTTCGCCGCGTACGCGTCGGCAGTATCCGTCACGAACGTCGCGGTCGACATGAACGTGCTCGACACGAACTCGCGCTTCTGCGAGCTGCAGGCGCAGGTGACCTACCCGCAGTTCCAGCAGGGGTACGCGAACCCGCCGTACGACTCGGGCGGTCTCTTCGTGCTCGATTCGAGCGGCATGCCGATGAAGCAGGGGGACCTCACCGTGCCCGTCACGATCACGCTGCCGAAGCAGCCGATGCCGGCCGGCGGCTACCCGCTCATCGTGTTCTTCCACGGCACCGGCGGCGTGAGCACCGCCATCGCCGACCGCGGCACGTGGCGGCCCGAGACGAACACGGCAAACTGCCCCATCGGGCAACCGCTCGACTCGTGGAATGGCGTCACCGGATGCAACACGCCGGGGCAGGGGCCGGGCTGGGTCGTGGCGGCGCGCGGCATCGCGATGGCCGCGAGCGCCCTGCCGCTCAATCCGCAGCGCTGGCCGGCGGGGGCGAACATGAGCTTCCCCGAGTACATCGACATCAACAACGTGGCGGCGACGCGCGACGACTTCCGCCAGGGCGTGTTCGAGCAGCGGATGTTCTTCGACGCGCTCAGCAGACTCACCATCGCGCCGAGCGTGGTCGCGAAATGCACGGGGCTGTCGCTGCCGTCGGGCGAGACGGCGTACCACTTCAAGGACGATCCGCTGCTCGCGCAGGGGCAGTCGATGGGCGCGATGTACGCGAACCTCATCAGTGCCGTCGAGCCGCGCATCAAGGCGGTCGTACCCACGGGCGCAGGCGGTTACTGGAGCTGGTTCATCCTGCAGTCGCAGTTCGTGGCCGGCATCAAGGGCAAGATCGGGCTGCTGCTCGGCATCCACGGCGACTTCTCGCACCTGCACCCGGCCATGCACGTGACAGAGCTCGGCCTCGAGCCGGTAGACCCCATCGTCTACATGCCGCGGGTCGGACACGAGCCGCTGCCGGGGCATCCGGTGCGTCCCGTGTACGAGCCACACGGGCAAGGGGACTCGTACTTCCCCACGGACGTGCAGGACGCGGTGGCGATGGCCTACCAGAACCGCCAGACCGGCATGCAGATATGGCCGACGATGCAGCAGGCGCTCGCGCTCGAGGGCCTGAGCGGGATGCTGCCGTACCCCGTGAAGAACGACCTCACGTCGGCGACCGGCGCGAAGTACACGGGCGCCGTCGTCCAGTACCAGGGCGACGGCGTGTACGACCCGCACGCGATTTACTCGCAGCTCGACGCGGTGAAGTACCAGTACGGCTGCTTCTTCCAGAGCTTCCTGCAGACCGGTAGCGCGACCGTATCCGCCCCCGCCGATTACTCGGTGCCCTGCTCCGAGTGAGGGACGAGGCCGAATCGCACCCCCCGGCCAGGGCTGCTGAGCCGGCCCACTGAATCGGTGAGGCTCTCACCCCCCCTTTTGTGCTTCCCTAGTACGTACCCCGATGACCCCCATCGAGAGCTTCGCACTGGGCGCAGGTGCCGTGCTCGTCCTGCTGCTGCTGTACAGGGCCATCGCCGGCGGCCGTAAGCCCGCCGAGCCCCCGCCGCAGGAGACGCCCGAGATCGCGCCGCCGAAGGCGGCCGCCGAGGAAAAGCACGCCGGCCCGCCAGCGCCGCAGGAACAGAGGCGCGTCACACCCGAACCCCCCGCGCCGGTCGCGCACGTCGAAGCGCGGAAGCCTGAACCGGAACCGGCGCCGGAATCGGAGCCCGAATCGGAGCCCGAGCCGGCTCCGAGGGTGGAACCGTCTGCGCCGCCGGCAGCACCGGCAGCGAAGGCCGAGCAACGGGAGACGGTGCGGCCATCGGCGGACCCGATGAAGGCGGCGGCGCTCGCGAAGCCGCCCGCGCCCGCGAAGGAGGAAGAGCCTCCCTCGGCTCCCGAGCCCCCGCCGCGTCCGACCGTGCCGCCGAGGATCGTGGCGCTCGCCTCGGACAACCCGCCGCCCCTGGAGCTCGAGCTGGAGGACGAGGCCACGACGGCTCCGCCCCCCGCTGTGGTGCCCCCGGCGCCGCGCGTTCCCGCTGCGCCTCCGGCGCCGGCCCCTGCACGCGCCTTTCCGTCTCCGGCGGCCGCGTCGCCCGCCCCGGCGCCCGCCGCGCCGGTTCGCCCGGCTCCTGCGCCGACCCCGGTGGCAGCGCGGCCGGCTGCCGCACCGGTGGTGGCCCCGGTGCCGGCTGCCCCCGCGCGTCCTGCGCCCGCGCCGGCTCCAGCGGCTGCACCTGCTCCCGCCCCGGCGAAACCGGCTCCGGCTCCAGCCGCGGCTGCCCCGGCTCCGGTCGTCGCCGCACCTGCGCCGGCACCCGTGGTCCCTGCGCCCGCACCGGCGCCCGCGGCGACAGCGGCACCCGCGGTCTCCGGGCGCGCCGCCATCGAGGCGGCGGACCCGGAGCACAAGAAGGCGCGCAAGCTCGCGAGGCTCTTCGTCTCCGAGATCAAGCTCTACAACGAGAAGCTCGTCGCCGAGGGCGCCGTGAGCGGTCACATCTACGAGAAGCTCAAGGAGCCCATCGACCAGTC
>Ga0335069_10016949_pt1 | contig 10156 bp, 8 predicted proteins | sample Lox_Sample_11_FD_206714 | JGI IMG/M metagenome (GOLD analysis project Ga0335069, IMG submission 206714) | Soil microbial communities from Loxahatchee National Wildlife Refuge, Florida, United States - Lox_Sample_1.1 | ecosystem: Environmental > Terrestrial > Soil > Wetlands | place: USA: Florida...
GAAGGCGGAGCCGTATCCCGCCGCCGACTGGCAGTACCGGCTCTGGTACGACTTCGTCCTCGATGTCCGCGCGGCGCACCGCCTCCTGGAGTCCGGCGCCACCCTGGACCGGGTCATCGTGCCCAGGACGTACGCGGTCTGGGTCCCTCCGGGTGCCTGTTACAACAAGACCGGCTACTGGCACGCGCCCGGTGCCCGCGTGGTGTATCGCGAGCACGGTCAGGAGCAATCGTTCGGCATCGCCTCGCTGATCTCCTGGCGGGGCGTCTGGTACGTGGTGCACCTCGGCGCCGTGCAGCGCACCGCGGTGACCGGCATCGTCGATCAGCCCGCCGCCGGCCCCGGCGTCCCCGGTCCGCCGGGCGGCTGCTGACCAGGTTCCGTTCCGCGCCGTATCGCGCCTGCGCCGTCCCAGCCCATAAACTGCGCATAATCGCGCAGATGACTTGCGCGTTCCTGGAAGGTCCGATTCCGTGGCGAGATACCAGCGCTGGAACGCCCTGCTCGACCTGCTGCCCGGCGACGGGGAGCTGACCGTCGCCGAAGCCGCCCGGGCGCTGGGCGTCTCCGCGGCGACCATCCGCCGTGACCTGGATCAGCTGGCCAAGCAGCAGCTGGTGACCAGGACCAGAGGTGGCGCCACGGCCGGCCACGTCTCCTACGACCTGCCGCTGCGCCACAAGACCGCCCGGCACGCCCCGGAGAAGCAGCGCATCGGCCGCGCGGCCGCCGCCCTGCTCGCCCCGGGAGCAACGGTGGCACTTAATGGCGGCACCACCACCAGCGAGGTCGCCCGGGCCCTGGCCACCCGGCCCGACCTGCAGGACGGCACCGGAGCCCCGGCCGTCACGGTGGTGACCAACGCGATGAACATCGCCAACGAGCTCGCCGTCCGCCAGCACGTCAAGATCGTGGTGACCGGCGGGGTGACCCGCGGCCAGTCCTACGAGCTGATCGGCCCGCTCGCCTCCCTGGTCCTGGCCGAGCTGACCCTGGACTGGGCCATCCTCGGCGTGGACGCACTGGATCCGCGGACCGGGGCGACCGCCCATCACGAGGGCGAGGCGAGCATCAATCACCTCATGGCCACCCGCGCCGACCAGGTGATGATCGTGACCGACAGCTCCAAGCTCGGTCAGCGCGCGTTCGCCCGGGTATGCGCCACGGACGAGATCGACGTCGTCGTCACCGACCGGGACGCCCGCCCTGACCTGCTGGCCGGCTTCACCGAACGCGGCATCCGCGTCATCACCGCCTAGGTTTCAGCCGTCCTGCCGTCCTGCCGTCCTGCCGTCCTGCCGTCCTGCCGTCCTGCCGTCCTGCCGTCCTGCGCTCCTGCCGTCTGGCCGCAGTGCCGACAGGTGCGCCACGGCGGACCGGCCTACCCCGTTTTACGTTCAGCTAATCTGACCTATAATGCTCATAGAAGGCACATTTCGATCAGTAACATGCAGAAGAAGTGATCGATCGGGGGCGTCATGAGCTATCTGACCGAGGAGATCGCGAGCCAGCCTGGATGCTGGTCCAAGGCGATCGAGATGGCGGGTTCGGCAGGAACCGCGCTGCCCGGGCCGGGGGAGCGGGTGGCCGCGATCGGCTGCGGCTCGTCGCTCAACGTCGCGCGCTGTTACGCCGCCTTGCGCGAGGCCGCGGGGCGCGGCGAGACCGACGCCTTCCCGGCGTCGGAGGTGCCCGCCGCCCGACGGTACGACCGCCTGCTGTACATCTCCCGCACCGGCACCACCACCGAGGTGCTCGACGCCCTCCGCCGCGCGCCGCGGGACACCCCGGCCACCGCCATCACCGCCGACCCGGACGCGCCACTCGCCCGCGAGGCCCGCCACGTGGTGCTGCTCGACTTCGCCGATGAGCGCTCGGTCGTCTCCAGCCGGTTCATCACCAGCTCGATCGTGCTTCTCCGGGCGCATCTGGCGGTGTACCCCGGCCCGGACATCCTGTCCCTGCCGTCCGCGGCCGAGCGTGCGGTGGCCCGCCCGCTGCCGCCGGAACTGGCCGAACGGGCCGAGTTCACGTTTCTCGGACGCGGCTGGGCCGCCCCGGTGGCCGACGAAGCGGCGCTGAAACTACGCGAGGCCTCACGCACCTGGGCCGAGTCCTACCCGGCGCTGGAGTACCGGCACGGCCCCATCAGTGTCAGCGACGAGAACACCGTGGTGTGGGCGTTCGGCCGGGTGCCGTCCGGCCTGCTCGCCGACGCCCGCCGCACCGGGGCCACCGTGATCGCCTCCGACGCCGATCCGCTCGCCGCGCTGATCGGAGCGCAGCGGCTCGCGGCCGCGCTCGCCGAGCGCAAGGGCATCGACCCGGACCAGCCCCGGGCCCTGTCGCGGTCTGTCATCCTCACTGGATGAGCTTGCCCTGGTCTGGCGTGCTGTCCGGCGGCCGCGTGGTCACGCCGGAAGGCGTGCTGAGCCCCGGCTGGATCCGGCTGGCCGGGAGCCGTATCGACGCGGTCGGCGCGGGCGAGCCGCCCAGGGCGACCGGGCTTCCCGTCGCCGACCTGCGCGGGCAGTGGGTGCTGCCGGGATTTGTCGACATGCATGTGCACGGGGGCGGCGGCACGTCGTTCACCCAGGGAACGGCCGAGGACGCCATGGCGGCCGCGGGATTCCACCGCCGGCACGGCAGCACCACCATTGTCGCCAGCCTGGTCACCGCGCCGCTCACCGAGCTCGAGGCCCGGAGCGCGATGCTGGCCGGGCTGGCCCGCGAGGACGTCATCGCCGGTATCCACCTGGAGGGACCGTTTCTCTCCGCGGCCAGGTGCGGCGCCCAGGATCCGCGGCACCTGATCGCCCCCGACGTCGCCGCCTTCGAGCGCCTGCACGCCGCGGCCGCCGGGCGGCTGCGCGTCATCACCCTCGCCCCCGAACTCCCCGGCGCTACCGCCCTGATCAAGGCGGCCGCCCGGGCCGGGGTCATCGCCGCCGTCGGCCACACCGACGCCACCGCGGACATCACCTCGGCGGCGGTCGACGCCGGCGCGAGCCATGCCACGCACCTGTTCAACGGCATGCGGTCGCTGCATCACCGCGAGCCGGGACCGGCTGGCGCGCTGCTCGACCGGGGCGAGGTCAGCTGCGAGCTGATCGCCGACGGCGTGCACCTGAACGACATCGTGATCCGCGTCGCGGCCCGCGCGTGCGGTCCGGGGCGGCTGGTCCTGATCACCGACGCGATGGCGGCCGCCGGGATGCCGGATGGCCGCTACCGGCTCGGTTCGGTGCGGGTCGACGTGGCGGGGGGAGTGGCACGGCTCGCCGCCGAGGGCGGCCCCGGCGCGATCGCCGGCTCGACCGCCACCATGGCGGGCGTCGTCCGGCACGCCGTCGCGGCCGGCCTGCCGGTCACCGACGTGGCCGCCGCGGCCAGTACCACCCCCGCCCGCGTGCTCGGCATCGGCGACCGGACCGGTGCCCTGCAGCCGGGCCTGGACGCGGACCTGGTGGTCTGCGACGAGGAGTTCGGGCTGCGCGCCGTGATGCGGCATGGGGAGTGGCTGAGCCCGAGCCGGTGAATCCCCGCCGGATCATCCCGTCGCGCGGACCGAACCGGTGAGCTGTCCGCTCTCGGCGCGGACCTCGCATACCACGGTGCGCTCGCCAGCCTGCCAGGCGGCCTGGTTCGGGTAGACGTAGTCCTGGGTCAGCCCGGCGGCCGCGAGTTGCGGGTCGATGTAGCTGTCGAGCCGGCTCGCGCAGCCATCGCCCGCGTCCGCCTGCACCGCCGAGGCACCGGGCCAGGCCGCGGCCGGCAGGCTGAACGCGGCGAACACCTCGGCGTCGTGCGGGCGCGCGCAGGACAGCACAGTGAATTGGAGGGTGTTCGCCCCGGAATCGACGCACTGGCCTGGCCGCAGCCCGAACACGGCGGCCGGCCGGTAGGTGACCACCGTCTTGGGCCGGAACCCGTGCGTGAGCACGGCCAGCACCCCCGCCGCCACCCCGACCAGGGCGATGACCCCGAGGATGATGCCGGCCACCGCGAGTGGGCTGACATCCCGGCGGCTCTCCCCGGCGTCCCAGTCTGCCTCGGTGGGCCCGCTCGCCGCGGTCGGCTCTGCCCCGGCCGGCTCTGCTCCGGCTAGCTCCGTCCCGGCCGGCTCTGCCCCGGCTGGCTCCGGCCCGGCTTGGGCGAGACTCGATACCTCCGGTTCGGCCTCTGGTGATCTGGCTTCCGCTGATCCGGCCGCGGTCCGTTCTCCAGCTGCGGGCCCGGCCTGCGCGGGCACCACCCCGGCGGGCACGACGCCGGCCGGCCCGGCCTTCTCTCCGGCTTCGGCTGGCGCCGCTACCTCCGGATTCGCCTCGGCCGCCGCAGGCTTCGCGAGTTCCGCTCCGGCCTGCCCGGCCTTGGCCGGTTCCTGAGGAAGCCTCTCGTTTACCCCCGTCGGCGCGACCATCCGCCCTCCATCACGCGCAATGCCCGCCACGGTCGGCCCGCTAGGCCGGCGCTCTGATCGGACGGCGCACGACCAAGATCACGTGGTGCGCCCTGCCCCGAGTACTTCCCTCGTATGTAAAAACGACACATCGGGCGAAAAGCCGGCCGGGATGCCCCCGCCTGGCCCTGCTGGCCAGCACCGATCCGGCTCCGCCGCCGCGCCGGTTTCCGGCTCGCGACGGCAGTACCCTGGGCGGCGTGCGGCTGACGGAATTCTGGGATCGGATGAATGCGCAGTTCGGTGACGTCTACGCGCAGAGCGTGGCCAAGGACTTCGTGTTCGACCAGCTTGGCGGGCGTACGGTCGAGCGCGCCCTGGCCGACGGCGTGGACGCCAAGGCCGTGTGGCGGGCCGTCTGCGAAACCTTCAAGGTGCCCGAGAGCCTGCGCTGAGGCGCCGCGTGACGCCGCGGCGCGCTCCCTCGGCCCCGGGCGCCCGTGCAGGCCAGTATTTCCAGGATTTCTGCCCGCTTTCGGCGTGTCGCCCGTGGTCGAATACACGTTCGTTCTATAGTGGTCGAGTGGCGCTGATCGCTGGCCCCGGAGGCCAGGGAAAACGGCCGCGAAGATCCCCCGGGCCAGGCATCATGCGGTGCCGGGCGGAAATGTCGGTGGCGGCGCGTACCGTGTCCACCGATAACCGCCGGGGGATGTCCGGCGGGACCGGAACTCAGACGACCTGGGCGGTGCGGGAGGTGCCCGCAGGCCCCTTACCCGGCAGGGAGCCCCCATGGCAGCAAACAGCAGGCCAAGCGTGGAGCGGGCAGGCGACAGGGAAAAATCCCTAGAGACCGCTCTTCTCCAGATCGAGCGGCAGTTCGGCAAGGGCTCGATCATGCGCCTCGGCGAGGAGACGCGGATGCCGGTCGAGGTGATCCCGACCGGTTCGATCGCGCTGGACGTGGCGCTGGGTCTCGGCGGCCTGCCGCGCGGCCGGATTGTGGAGATATACGGACCGGAGTCGTCCGGCAAAACTACGGTGGCGCTGCACGCCGTGGCCAACGCGCAGAAGGCGGGCGGCATCGCCGCGTTCATCGACACCGAGCACGCTCTGGACCCGGAGTACGCCAAGAAGCTGGGCGTCGACACCGACGCGATGCTGGTGTCTCAGCCGGACACCGGCGAGCAGGCCCTCGAGATCGCGGACATGCTCATCAGGTCCGGTTCCCTCGACGTCATCGTCATCGACTCGGTCGCCGCGCTGGTACCCAAGGCCGAGATCGAGGGCGAGATGGGAGACAGCCACGTCGGGCTCCAAGCCCGGCTCATGTCTCAGGCCCTGCGCAAGATTACCGGCGCGCTGAGCCAGGCCAAGACCACCGCAATCTTCACCAACCAGCTTCGCGAGAAGGTAGGTGTGATGTTCGGGTCTCCTGAGACCACCTCAGGCGGCAAGGCCCTCAAGTTCTATGCCTCGGTCCGGCTGGACGTGCGCCGGATCGAGACGCTCAAGGACGGCACCGACGCGGTCGGCAACCGGACCCGCGTCAAGGTCGTAAAGAACAAGTGTCTCGCCGCGGGCACGCGGGTCTTCGATCCGGCGACTGGGCTGACTCGCCAGATCGAGGAGATCGTCGATGGGCGGCTTCCGGTTCATGTCGTATCCGCTGACAAGAAGGGCGAACTGAGCGCCCGCGAGGTGCTGTCTTGGTTCGACCAGGGCGAGCAGGAGGTCATCGGCCTTAGGCTGCGCGACAACACCGAGCTATGGGCCACACCCGACCACAAGATCCTGACCGAGCACGGCTGGCGCTTCGCAGGTGAACTCGTCCGCGGCGACCGGGTAGCGCGACCGCGTAACTTCCTGGGTTTCGGCTCGCATGAGCCGGTGCCGCCAGACCACGCCAGGCTTCTGGGTTACCTCATCGGCGATGGCTACGTCGGCGGTAAGACGCCTGCTCACTTCATCAACATGGCGGAACCCTTGCTGCAGGACGTAGCGAGGATCGCGGCCACCCTGGGTTGTGAAGCTAAGCCGACAGGAATCGGTGATGTTGCCCTATCGCACCGGCCGGGGGAGAAGAACGGTGTCCTCGAACTCTGCCGCTGGGCTGGGATCTACGGGTGCCTGGCGTCGACGAAGAGGGTGCCGCCAGGGTTCTTCGCCCCCGATGTCTCGGCAGAAGTCATGGGCAACCTTATCTTCGGGCTCTTCGAATCGGATGGTCACGTCTCTCGGGAGCAGACCGGCGGAATCCGGATCGGCTTCACGACGACATCGGAGCAGCTTGCCCAGCAGATTCACTGGCTGCTGCTTCGGTGGGGCATTGGCAGCAGCGTTCAGCGGCGTGACCCACGAACGCAGGGGGGAGGGCTGGTGAAGGGGCGCCGGATATCGGGCAAGCTCCCCATCTGGGAGGTCCGGGTCTCCGGCGTGGAGAACGTCGTGGCATTCGCTGACGCGATCCCGACGTGGGGACCGCGCGGTCAGGTGGTGATACGGGAACTCGCCGCCCTAGACGGCCGGTACCGGGGATCGCAACGGGTATACCTGGCCAAGGATGTCGCCGAGCCCGTTCTCAGCCACTTGGAGCAGCGGGGGGTGACTCCGCTGCTCGCCGCCCAGATGATCGGCGAGAGCGCGGGAGATCCGCACGGCGGCATGAAGGTCGTCCTCGGCAATCCCCGCATGCGCCGGGACCGGCTGCAGCGGCTGGCCGACGCGCTCGACGACCCGTTCCTCGACCAGATCCTGGCCGACCAGCTCTGGTTCTCCCGGATCCGCGAGATCCTGCCCGCCCGGTGCGCCCGCACCTTCGACGTAGAAGCGGCGGACCTGCACAACCTGGTCGCAGAGGACGTCATCGTCCACAACTGCGCCCCGCCGTTCAAGGTGGCCGAGTTCGACATCCTCTACGGTGTCGGGATCAGCCGGGAAGGCAGCCTGATCGACCTCGGCGTGGAGCAGGGGATCGTGCGCAAGTCGGGAGCCTGGTACACCTACGAGGGCGACCAGCTGGGCCAGGGCAAAGAGAATGCCCGCACCTTCCTCCGGGATAACCCGGACCTGGCCAACGAGATCGAGAAGCGGATCAAGGAGAAGCTCGGCGTGGGTCCGCGCCTCGACGTCGATGCCGATGGCAACGCCAGCAACGGCAACGTCAGCAACGGCAGCGCCAGTAACGGCAGCGCCGGCCCCGGCGGCAGCGGCCGGCCGACCGGTAGCGGCGCCTCGTCGTCCCGGCCCACCCTCACCGTCCCGGGTATCACGGGCTAGCCCATGACCCGCAGCGGCCGGGCTTCAGGGTCCGGGGAAGGGATGTCCGCGGCCTCGGCCCACGGCACTCAAGACCCTGAAGCCCGCGCCAGGCAGATCTGCCTGCGGCTGCTGATGGCCGCGCCCAGGACCCGTACGGAACTGGACCAGGCGATGCACCGAGAAGGTGTCCCGGGCGAGGCCGCGGAGGCTATCCTCGTACGTTTCACCGACGTCGGCCTGATCGACGACGCCGCTTTCGCCCGGGCCTGGGTCGAGTCCCGGCACTACAGCCGCGGGCTGTCCCGGCGATCGCTTTCCGCCGAGCTCCGGCGGCGCGGTGTCGACACCGAGGAGATCCGCGCGGCGGTCGATGCCCTCGACCCCGAGCAGGAAGCGGCCACCGCGCGACGCCTGGTCGAGCAGAAAATGGCCGGCAGCCGCGGACAACCACCCGAGGTCCGGGCGCGGCGGACGGCCAGCATGCTCGCCAGGAAGGGCTATCCGCCCGGCCTGGTGTTCAGGCTGATCAGAGAGGTCATGGAACAGGAGAGCCAGGGTGAGCCCGTTGGCTTCGAGCTGGATCCCGACCAGTACCTGGACCCAGACCCCGGCCTAGACGAAGCCAGCGGCTAACGGTATTCCGGTACCGCCTCGGGTTCGGTCATCTTTCCCCGCTGGGCAATGTAGACGGGGATGCCGAGTAGCAGGGCGCCTCCCGCCAGGATGAACGGCGCCCAATACACAAACCAGCTGTGACCGGTGTTGCGCGAGTACCAGATGAAGAGGATCGAGAATACCAGCGAAAGCGCGGCGACGATCATGTCACGGGCGAATCGCTGGGCATGGAGCTCGCGGCGATCGATAATGCGCCATTTGATCTGGGCCAGCGCCGAAAACGCGTACGGAATGGCGACGGTAATACCGGTCATCAGGATCAGCGTCGTGAAGACGGTGGCGCCACCGGAGCCAAGATAGTTAATGGCCATCGCGATCGACGCCAGCACGGTGGCGGCGATGATGCCGAAGGCCGGAACCCCGTTCTTTGACAACCGCTTGAAACGATCGGGGAAGAGCCCGTCCTTGGCCGCGGCCAGCGGCATCTCGGCGCAGATCATGGTCCAGCCGTTCAGCGCCCCGAAGCCGGAGATGATGACGACGACGGCCATGACGTAACCGGCCCACGTACCGCCGAACATGGTGTTGAGCGCGGTCGAGAACGGCGCGTTGGATTTCGAGAGCTCAGAGGATGGCACGATGCCGAACACCGCCGTCAGCGACAGCATGTAGACCACAGCGGTGGCAAGCGTGCCGAAGACCGTGGACTTGGGCACGTTGCGGTCGGGGTCGCGCACCTTGCCCGCGGCCACCGAGGCGACCTCCACGCCGATGTAGCTGAACAGCGCGATCGCCATGCCGGAGCCGATCGCCCCTATCGCGTTTTCGCCGCTGATGTTCCACGGCGTGAAGTTGGCGCTCTTGATGTAGAACAGGCCCACGGTGGACATGAAGGCCAGCGCCGCGAACTTGAGGATCGTGGTGACCAGCTGCACCGAACCCATGTTCTTCACGCCCGACATGTTGATCAGGGCGGGCACCCACAGGCCGATCAGCACGAGCAGGATGGTGATCAGCTTGTTCTGGCCCTTGTTGATGAACACCTCAACGTAGAGAACCCAGCCGACGGCGATCCCCGCGTTGCCGGCCCACGAGCTGATCCAGTACGACCATGCGTTGAAGAAGCCCACCCGGTTGCCGAACGCGGCCCGGGCGTACGCGTACGGCCCGCCGTCGGCGGGCAGCCGGCGCGACAGAGCCGCGAACATCAGGGCCAGCGCGATGGCGCCGACGGTGGTGAGCGCCATCGAGACGAGGGTGATCGGCCCGTAGACGGCCAGCGACGTCGGCAGGTTGAAGATTCCGACACCAATGATGCTGCCCATGATCAGCGCGATCGCCACCGGCAGGCCGAAGCCGCCGCCTGGGGCGGCTCCCACGCCTTCCGATCCTGGCTGAGGGCCCGTCCCTTCTGGCTGGGGATGGACGACAGGCGGGGTTTCAGTCATGGCCTACCTCTTTCACGAGCGGACGTCCGCGTTGGGCGCTCACGACGCCGGCAGTAGATCGATAATCACACGTATTCGGCCGGACGACATCACCCGGAAATGCTCCGCAATGGAAATTTTAGGTAACATTGAGGTTAGGAAAAGGCGACGCTGAGAGGGACAGTAAGTAAACAGGCCATATAAGCACGTCCCGTGCGACCAACATGCGGCCCGCTGCAGATTATCACCCCCGCTTGAGGATCTTGGTTCTTGCGGGCGCATTCTCGGTAAAATAGTGTGTCCCGTATGTGGGGAACACCATGAGAGTCGTAGTCGCCCTGGGCGGGAATGCATTGCTGCGCCGGGGACAGCCGATGACGGTGGAAAACCAGCGCGAGAACGTCCGGGTGGCGTGTGACCACCTGGCGCCCATCGGCGAGCAGCACGAGCT
>Ga0335069_10016950_pt1 | contig 10155 bp, 8 predicted proteins | sample Lox_Sample_11_FD_206714 | JGI IMG/M metagenome (GOLD analysis project Ga0335069, IMG submission 206714) | Soil microbial communities from Loxahatchee National Wildlife Refuge, Florida, United States - Lox_Sample_1.1 | ecosystem: Environmental > Terrestrial > Soil > Wetlands | place: USA: Florida...
TCGAGCGCGTGCCCGCCCAAATCCGCGCCGAAGGCGGAGTAGCCCGCATGGCCTCCCCGAAAAAAATCCGTGAGATCATGGCCACCGTGAACATTCCCGTCATGGCCAAGTGCCGCATCGGCCACTTCGCCGAAGCCCAGATTCTCGAAGAGCTCGGCGTCGACTACATCGACGAATCCGAAGTCCTCACCCCCGCCGACGAAGCCCACCACGTCGATAAGCACGCCTTCAAAGTCCCCTTCGTCTGCGGAGCCCGCAACCTCGGCGAAGCTCTCCGCCGCATCGCCGAAGGAGCGGCCATGATTCGCACCAAAGGCGAAGCCGGCACCGGAGACGTTGTCCACGCCGTCAAGCACATCCGCCAGATCGTGCAGGAGATGAAAATCCTGACGGTGTTAAGTGAACAAGAACTCTACGCCAAAGCTAAAGAGCACGGCGCGCCCTATGAACTAATAAAGATGGTGGCGAAAGAAGGCAAGCTGCCGGTGCCAAACTTCTCCGCCGGAGGGATTGCCACGCCGGCTGATGCTTCGCTGGTGATGCAGCTTGGAGCGGAAGCAGTTTTCGTAGGCAGCGGCATCTTCATGAAGAACTCTACAGAGTTCGCCGACCCGGCAGAAGCCGAGAAGCGCGCGCGGGCGATTGTGAAGGCCGCCACGCATTATCAGGACCCGAAGGTATTACTCGAAGTTAGCGAGGACTTAGTCGGGGCGATGAAGGGTCTGGCCGTGTCTGGGCTGGATGAAGCGCAGATGCTACAGACGAGGGGATGGTAGGTAGACCATCGTGGCGACCGACAACGACTCTGCCCCAGGACGGATCCCCGCGGTATCCAAATGGTATCCCTATGATTGGCAGTTCGCTAAGGATATCGGTCAGATTCCCCTAATCAAAGAAGCGACGCTGATCATCGCAATCGCGCCGTTCTTGGCTTTCCTATTAGGCTCAACACAGATACCCCACCTTGGCGATTTTCCAACCCGATTGTTCTGGTTGGCATCAGTAGTGTTCATTTCGGCGCGAGTTATCTTCTATTGCGGGTGCCCGCGATTTATCCGGGACTACCGTGACTTCGGTGACTACGCATCGCGACAAAATTCGCACCGGTGGATTGTTTGGGAGTTTTACTAGAATCTGAAGAGCCTCGATGGATGGAAAACCGTTGTAAGAGAAATAGGGCCAAAGGGACTGACACTAGACTATAGTTCGCTTTCGGAAGCAATCCTGGCACAGTTCGATGAACACTTCCGAGCCGATGCAACTAAGACGATAGAAGTCTTCAAGCCCGTCAATGTGCGTCGTGACATCTATCTTCCTATCCATGCGGACGGCCAAAAGATAGTTTTGGCCATGCTTGAGAAGGATCCGGAGCTTGCAGGCAAGGAGAAAGAACTTTTTTGGATCCTTTACAGCCAAGCTGCGAAGGAACGCGACGTAACTCGCATTGTCTACTGGCTACTCATCGGAGGGGCCATTCTTCTGATCTTCATTGTGTTAGTGCTAAAGATATACTCAATCTTCCAAGTGTTTTAATCTGTGATAAGTTATAGACATTTCGCGACAATTTCCAGCCAAGTATATTTCTGCTCATCTCCAATTCGCCTTGATACGTACAATCGTTGCCAGTTCGGATGTACTTATTGCTTTTCCCGAAACCGGTCGACGGACACCTCAATACCGGGCCTCAAGATCGGCAGCCCTGATGCGTTTGAAGAACGTCTCGCTAGAGTTTCTGGCGGTTGTACGCGCAGCGCTTTCGACGAATTCCTGAAGTCTCGAGTGCCAATTCAGCTCGGCGGGGTCCAAGATCCGTTTAGTGGCATAGAGTCAAGATACGGTATTACGCTGCGCGTCCTCCAAACTCTTGAGCGGTATAACTATCCAACAATTATCAGTACGAAATCTACACTCCCTACAAAAGAGCCATATTTGTCACTGCTTACCAAGATGAACGTTTTGGTTAGATTCTCGGCAGCTGGGGTGCAAGAGGCTTGCCGGGAACAACTCGAAGTTGGTTGCCCACCAATCACTGAGACGATGGCAGCAATGAGATGTCTCTCGAGCAGGGGTGTGCCTGTTTCTCTAAGAATACAGCCCGTGATACCCGGCCACGAGGGTGCGGCTCTCCGACTTGCAAGACGAGCCGCCCGCCATGGCGCGAAACATATCTCATTCGAATATCTCAAGATTGGAACTGAGGATCGCGACCGTACGCTCAAACGCATTTCTGATGCAATTGGGCAGGATGTGTGGACGACAATGGTTTGTAGAGGCATCAAGAGAATCGGCCGAGACTACACTCTAAGCACCGCCGCAAAATGCGCCTTCGTGCGCGAAGCAAAGCAAACATGTAGAGAGACCGGTGTGAAGTTCGGTGCTGGCGATACAGAATTCATTCACATGAGCGACGGAACAGGGTGTTGCAACGGTTCAGAGTTCTTCTTAAAGGGGTGCACTCAATTTCGCTCTAACTTCGTTGGCGTGCTTTCAGATTGCAAAATCGGGGACAAGGTCCGCTTCTCGGACTTACAACGCTATTGGCAACCAGAACGGAATGTGCATGCGTATCTGACTACGGACTCAAGAGGGCGGAGCTCCGACAAGCGCCTTTCGAGTTGGATGTCGCTTTTGGCCCGTCGCTGGAATGGCGGACGGAGCCCCTATTCGCCTTCATTCTTCTTCGGCGTTGTTTGGAAGGGAGAGTGGGACAAGAAAGGCTTTAAGATTTACGAAGTCGAGGATTCCTTCTAACAGCCGTGTGCCCACCCCTCGCACTTTTCGAAGGAGCCTGCCCTGAGCGAAGTCGAAGGGTGGGACCCGCCTCGGAGCCACGGCTCTCGACGATGCCCGCTCGCGGCTGTCCCCGCTTTCACCTAAGAATTCAAAAGTCCCGGCACTCCGCAGCGACGCGGCCGACCCCGGTTGACACGCTCTCCACCCCTATCTATAGTTCTCGCCACTCCAAAAAGGGGGAGGAGAATATGCGTCGAATCGCTTTGACAGCAATTGCTATTGCTCTGCTGTTGTCTGGAATCCAGTCGTTCTGCCAGATGAATGCGACGGTGGAAAAGTCGCTTCAACCGAAAGAAGAAGCCGGGTGGAAGGCCTGGAAACACCACAACGCAAAGCTGGTGGAAGAGTATGTCTCGGACGACTCCTTGAACATCGCCGATGGAACGGTGACTAAAGGCAAGCAGCAGATATTGAAGGCTATTACCGATCCCGGTTGCGTCGTGAACAGCTACTCGCTGTCTGATTTCTCCTATATGTGGCTGGACAAAGATACCGTCGTGATGACCTACACCGCTTCACAAGATGCCACTTGCTCGGGCAAGAAGCAGGCGGGAAAAGTTATCGCCACTTCGATTTGGCAGAAGAAAGGCGGCAAATGGCTGTCTCCATTCCACCAGGAAACTGAAGCCGGCATGTGACTGAATGGCGAGTAGACACCCTCACAAGCCGGGCGGCTTTGCCGGGCGCACAAAAAAGGGGGAGCAGATACGCTCCCCCTTCCTCAGCTAACCGAAGTCCGGGCAGTTTCTCCCGGCCACTCTTCAGTGGTAGCGATACCAGTAGTAGGCAATCGACGTTGAACTTAATCCCGACGCCGCCGACAGGTAGTTGCTTCCGTTGTACATAAAGATCTGCTGATTGCTGTAATTCAGATAGTACGACCAGTTGAACGACGAATTCATAACCTCCGGATAGCTCATCACCGCCGAGCCGTAGTCGGAGAGTTCCGCAAAGTGTCCATTGCTGAGCGTCGGACGCTCCATGATCCACTCCACTTCCTCACCGTAATACACCGTTCCGTTCAGCGCCTGGCCGACCAGCACTCCTTGTTTTTTTGTGGTGTCCCACATGTTGAACCAGGCGTATGCCCCGTTCGGGTTGTAGTTGTGGTTGGCATCACCTACCCAGGCCAGCGCCCAAAAACTGTCGCCCGGATTGATCGACAAGCTGACATTCTGGGAGTACGGCTGGTTCGGCAGCAGCTCTTCCCACGCGCTGTAGCTGTAGAAATTCAAGAAGCCTGCGATGTCCGTGCAATCGTGCTCAGTTCCATCTTGCACAAGGTCCGAAGACGCATACCCATCGAGACCAACCCAGAATGACGAGTAAGTCGTGTTGTTCGATTCGCACGCGACAACGCTTGGGATATTCCACTGACCATAAACGGCATCAAAGCCGCGATAGGATCCGAAATCAACGTAGCCGCTCCAGTTGCCGGAAGTACCAAAGCTGTTCTGTACTTCTCCCTGTTGCGACTGGCCCGACCGCTTCGCCGAACGCACGATGTCCGTGCGGCTCACCAGATGCGGCGGGACCATGGTCATCGGCTGCGAAACCAGTTCACGCCACTTCGCATAAGCCTCAGGCGACGTGGATGCATCGGGACGTGGCGGAAAACCGCGACTAATCAATTCTTCATCCGAGAACTGCTCTGCCTCTTGCTCCGACAGTGCGGGCATGACTTGCGAGCCTTTCGGAGTTGGCATTTCCGTCTGTGGCGCCGGCATGTCCCTCGTCGGAGACGAACTGGCGCGCACATGCAGCGGATAGCGCACAGCCTTGCCGTTGGCTCGGCAATCGAGTTGCACGTCGATGCCATCCGCCAATTCCTGTTTTGCCTTCGCGTGGACCTGCACGTACCCTTCACCGTTGGCATAAATCCGGAGCTTATGCCCCGCTTCGCTTCCCCCGGCTGCATGCAGATCACACTCCGCATCGGGCATGGTCTTCAGCACAATCGGGGTTTGAACATTGGGTACAACGGTGAAACCCTTTTCAGCGGCAATTTTGTAGTTACCCACTTGCTGGCTAGAAACTGGAATCGCTAAAGCGTACAGCGATAGTGCAGACAAAGCCAGTAACCGGCTCATACCGGCGAAGACGCCGGCCGATGATTGGTGAATAGTCCCATTCGCGTTTTTCATAATTGTTCCTCCAGATCGTTTCGTTTTCTTAAAGCGGCTCGAACGTTTCAGTTGAAAAGTCCGGCTACCTTGGAATGTGAAAACAAGTCGGACAAAGGCTCACCAAACCATCTGAATTGATCTGAAGCAATCTGAACCAATCTGAAGAGAAGAATTCGCGGGGCTGCTGGGCCCGATCTCCGCGGGAGTATAGGCTTCGTTTCTTGGAGCGCGCGACCTCGAGCCTCTGTTGTAGCTTGGTAACGAGGAACTCAATGCCTCCGCAAAAAGGCACTGGCGCAGCTGTATGTGGAGCCCGACGGAAATGAGTGCTCGACAGGAATGCGAATCCCTCTAACTTCTCCCAAGGTGTCGTCGCATGTTGGCCAGATTCCCGACGGCGAAGAAGTGACTTTCTCGGATGGCAAGCAAGTAATAGGATCGGCGGCGCTTTCCGGAGGACAAGCCTCCTTCACAACCTCGTCCTTGTCGGTAAAGAAGCACACGATCAAGGCAACCTATCCCGGCGATACCTACTTCAAAGAGGTTCACAAAAGCGTAGTGCAAGTCGTAGAGCCGTGATCCCGGCGGTGTCTTCGGGACGATTCGAAAAATGACTTGAGCGGCGGATTTCACAACCCATTCCGCCGGCACGCGACAAGCGCAGAGACACGGGACAATCGGAAATCGAACTGACCGTAAGCTGAGCTTAGGCGTCTTCCTGGTAGGCGCCCACCGGGGAACTCATGCCATCTGCGAACGGGCCGGACTCTTCTCTCGGAACCAGCTCTCCTACTTTGAAGGCTCGCTTGCTTAGGAAGACCCACAGCACGCCGAGTCCGTAGACAAGTCCTCCGATCACCATCTGAAGCGCGAGGCCTTTGTAATTGCGCGGAATATACCAGAGGCGCATCAGCAATAGCGCGGCGACGAGTGGCGCGGTGATGAGCAATGGGAGTGTGTAGGCTTCGTGCAGATAGGTGCGCATGCGGATCCCGAGTTGGCGGCACAGATGCCACGGCATGAAGAGGAGCATGCTGCAGGCCAGCGGGATGGCGGTGCCGAGGGCGTCGCCGTAGATTCCATAGTAAGGGCCATGACCCGAGCGCTGGAAATAATGGACGAGCGTGATGCTCAGCAGCAGATTGACAATTCCTTCTCCGAGCGTGACGAAGGCCCAGGTGCGATGCTTGCTGGTTCCGAAGAGAACGCGGCCCGAAGCGGCCTGGCACCACATCAGCGTGGCGGAGGCGATGAGGATGCAGAGAACAGGATAGCTGGTGGCGACATATTTCTTGCCGACCCACACCTGGATGATGGATTTGCCGAGCAGCACGAGAACCGCAGTGATGGGCAAGGCGGTGAAGGCACTAAAGCGGTTGCCGGCAACGAAGACTTTGCGCAGGCGATCCATGTTGCCGGTGGCTTCGGACTGGCTGGCGATAGGCAAGAGGTTTTGCGCCAGCGCCATGACGACTTGCTGCGCGTAGGTGACAATGCGCGATCCGATGGTGAAATACGTGACCGCCGAGGCCCCAATCATGGTCGCTATAACGACGTTGTCGCTTTTGAACTTGAGCTGCGTCGCGATCATGATGAGCAGCGTGACGCTGCTGTAGTTGACGATGGTGCGGAAGGTGGTGCGGTTCACATACTTCAGGCCAATGGGAACCGGCCGAATGTAGTAGGCGACGAAAGAACGCATCAGCGAAGTGAATAGTGGGGCTCCTACGGTGATGGCCGCGATGGTAAGCAGGCCCTTCTGGTGATGAATGGCGAGGAGAATGAAGCTGAGTCGGAGGAAGTCTCCGACGATGTTCGCCCAGTTATTCACGTAGAAGCGCTGCAGGCCGTCGAGATATCCGCCGACCACGCCCATGGGGAAGCCGATGCCGACGGCGAGTCCGACGATGATGAGGAGCCATCGGGCTTCGCCTTGGAGCTCGGGCGGGATTTTGAAAATGTGGTCGATGTAAATCGACAGGATGCCGGTAAGGAGCAGGCTGACAACGCCGAGGCACGAATAAGTAAAGAGAGCGGTGTTGACGATCTTGGCGAGGTCTTCGACGTTTTCAGTGGCCGTAAATTTTGAGACATAGCGAACAACCGAGGAGCGGATGCCGAGATCGAAGAGGCCATAATAGCCAGTAATAGAGAAGATGAGGGCCCAGATGCCGAAAGCGGCGTCACCGAGCCAGTGAAGAATGATGGGCGAAAGAAAGAGGCCGACGAGGACGTCGCAGCCCAGCGAGAACCAGGTAGAGCCGATGTTAGTCAGGATCTGGCGTTTGTTGATGGCGGACATTACTTAGTTCTCAGTTCTCGGTTCTCAGTTGCTAGTTGCTAGTTCTTCGCTCTTGGCCTTCGTTCTTCGGCTCTGGGCTTTGGGTTCTAGGCTTTGGGCTCATGCATTCAGATTACGTTGGCTGACCTGTTCTCGCCCAGATTGGTAGGGCTTTCTGGTCCAGTTCACGGCTTTGGAGTCCGTAGCCCAGGAAATTCATCAACGGGTGCCAGGCTACTTCGATCTGCTCGATGCAATTTGGCGGCAGGCTTTCTTTCCAGCCTCCGGATTTTGCGGCTCGCACGAAGGGGATGTCTTTATTTGTGTTCTTCGTGCCGGTCCATTTGTCAGCATCCTGCTTTTCCAGCTTCCGCATTTTGTCGGCGGAGCTGCGCTCGACTGCCGCTTTGAGGCGGGCTTCGTCGGCTTGGATGCCGAGGAATTCGGCGATCTTCGCCGTCTCGTGAATCGGATTCGTGAGCAGGTCTTCGTAGCGTGTTAGTAGGAACGCGGAATTGCCGTGGCGCGCGCCGACCCAGCTAGCCACATGCTCCCACCATGAACCGTAGGAAGAAGTGTGTCCGGCGAGAAAGGGCTCGATGAATTCGTCGAGGGTCATGTCGGCGCGGATGTAGCGCTTCTTCTTGTCGAAGTGATATTCGGAAACGGCGACGTCGCGCGGGTCGCGGACCAGATAGATGACCTTTTTGAAGCGGGCGTCAAACGGTTCGTGGCTCTTTAGGATGCGCGGGCGCGGGACGGTTTTCAAAAAACGCCTGGTGATTACGCCCGGCGCTGGGAGCAGGTGGTTGATGTTCGCGAACGTTACCGTTTCGTTTGGGTGAATTAGATTCGCTAGCAGGAAACGGACCCAGGTATTGCCGGATTTCGGATAAGACACCAAAAACGTGTCATCCGGGTAGACGGCGTAGTGGCGGCCGGCGAGGTCGAGACCGAGGGCGCGCTTGGAGGCGAGTTTTAGGCGGCGCAGCATGATTCGACTTCTAAAGTCCGTATGTTGTCGGCAAACTGCCGATCCCCCGCTGCGCTTGGGATGACAACCCTTAAATACGTGCGGCAGCTAACGGGGGACATTGTCCGTCGCAGTGAAGTTGGCTGTGCCGAAGGCGGCGTACTCGCCCGCTTCCTGCGGCGTAATGGTTTCAAGGTCGTAGCCCAGGTGGTGCATGAGCGGTCCCCAGGCCGATTCGATTCTTGCAGCCTGCTCCATGGGAAGGTCTTTGTGCCAGCCTCCGGAGCCGGCGGCGCGGACGAATGTCATGTCCTTCCGCGAGCCGCGGTAGAGGCCGTGGTCCTGCTGCTTTTCCATATTGCGCATTTTGTCGGCGGAGCTGCGCTCGACGGCTTGCGCGAGGAGATCGGGGCTTACGGGCAGATTCAGAAATTTGGCGACTTTTTCCAGTTCGCGGGGCGTATCAGCAATCAGATCTTCGTAGCGGAGTTGTAAATAGCGCGGGCTGCCTTCGCTGGTGTAAAGCCACGTCGCGATATTCTGTCCCCAAGAGCCGTGGGGGCAGGTTTCGCCGTTGAGAAAGCGGGTGACGAATTTCTCGATGGGCGAGTCGACTTCGATCTTGCGGATCTTCTGATGATATTTGTATTGCGAGACGACGACGTCGCGCGGGTCGCGGATGATGTTAATGACACGCGGATAGCGTGGTTCGAAGCACTCGTGGCTTTTTATTATGCGCGGGCGCGGCATGCTCTCGAAGGTTCGCTTTGGAGTCGCCGTCGGGTCGGGGAGCAGGCGATTGATGTTCTCGAAAGTCGCTGGCTCGTTTGGGAATCGAAGGTTCGCAATCAAAAATCGGGTCCAGGTGTTGCCGGACTTTGGAAAGGAGACGAGAAAGACATCGTCGGGGTAAATATCGAGGGTCTTGCCTGGCCTTTGCAGGCCACGGGCTCGCTTGTAGGCGGACTTTATGTGTTTGTAGATTCCCGACATCATTAGCTCTCAGCGTCAGCCGTCTGCTTTCAGTTCTTGGCTTTGCTTTTAGTCTTTATTCTTTCTAAACAAAAATTTCCCTATCTTGTGCCGGCGTATTGCTCACTCGCTGGAGTTCTTGCTTGCATGGGCGGGGCGCCCGTGCCTCCACTTACCAGTTCATATCCCAATTCTCGCATCAAGCGGCCCCACTTCGATTCGATCTCGTGAATGCTGGCTTCCGAGAGCTCCTGCTTCCAGCCTCCGGCTTTGGCTGCTCGGACGAAGGGCTTGTCTTGCCTTGTGCGTTTCGTCGAAGACCAGAGATGTCCTTGCTTCTTTTCCAGTTCGCGCATGCGGTCTGCGGAGCTTTGCTCGATGGCGTAGGTGATTTGCTCGGGCGTGGTCGAAATGCCGAGGAAGTTGGCGATGCGCGCCATCTGGTGCGGGCCATCGGACTGGAGCGCTTCGTAGGTCACGAGCAACAGGCGCGGAGTGTTGCCGCGCGCGTAAAACCAAGTCGCCGTATTTTCGCCCCAAGTGCCATAGGGGTGATTGAGTTCACCGTTAACGAATCGCGACACGAACTTGTCTTTCGGGAAATCCTCGGGAATCGCTTCGCGCTTGATGTCGAAATAATATTCGGAGAGCACCACGTCGCGTGGATCGCGCACGATGTGGATCACCTTCGGATAACGGTGGTCAAAATAGGCATGGCTCTTAAGATAGCGCGGGCGCGGCAGTCGCGCGAGGTCGCGCCGTGTAAGCCCTTCGGGATCGGGTACGAGCCAGTTGATATTGGCGAAGTCAGGATGCTTTTCGGGATAGATGAGATTGGCGATCAGAAAACGCGTCCAGGTGTTGCCCGACTTGGGATAAGAAACGATGAAGACATCGTCGTGTAAGACGCACAGGTTGCGGCCTGGCTTGTTCAGTCCGAAGAACTGCTTGTAACCGGCGATCAAACGCTTCATCATGCCTTGGCTCCGAAGCGAATACGATTCGCGAAT
>Ga0335069_10016951_pt1 | contig 10155 bp, 8 predicted proteins | sample Lox_Sample_11_FD_206714 | JGI IMG/M metagenome (GOLD analysis project Ga0335069, IMG submission 206714) | Soil microbial communities from Loxahatchee National Wildlife Refuge, Florida, United States - Lox_Sample_1.1 | ecosystem: Environmental > Terrestrial > Soil > Wetlands | place: USA: Florida...
GGTTCGAAGAACACGACGCGATCGGTCTGATGGGCGCCCGCCCACGACGATACGATTTTCGACAGCGTCGGGCCCTGCGGCGCTCCGATGAACGCGACGCGATTACGACCTTTGCCGGCCGCGCCTTTGAGCTTATCCGCCAGCGCCGCAAGCGAATCGTCCCACGAGGTTTCCTTGAGGCTGCCATCCGCTTGACGAGCCATCGGGGTGCGCAACCTGTCAGGATTATAAAGTCCCTGCAGCGCTGATTGTCCGCGGGCGCATAACGATCCCTGGCTTATCGGATCGGCCGGATTACCTTCGAGCTTGATGACTCTGCCCTCGCGCACACGCGCGATAACACCGCATCCAGCGAGGCATTCGTCGCACGTACTCGCAAAAAACGCGGGCACGCCTGGGATAACGTTCTCATCGGGGACAACGTATGGAATCAGCTTGCGCGCGGCCGGTTCGCATCCCGGAACGGCAGCAGCGGCCCCCGCAGCGGCGGCAAGTTTCAGGAAAGATCGTCTGGAAAGTCCGTCTGACACTCTGTGCTCCGCCGGATTAGTGATGACAGACTACGCAGTCGTAGCTGACTTTTTTCTCGGTATGACAGTCCACGCAAAAACCCATGTTGATTTCTGCAACCGGAACTACACGGTCCATCGTCTCGACCGGACCATGGCACGATTGGCATCGCACGCCCGCGTGGATATGTGGTCGATGGCTGAAGCGAACGAAATCCGGAAGCGTGTAAACCCGATTCCATTGGATTTCGAACGGGGGCTGATTGTTGTCAGCCCACGGCCGCGTCACGGGCTGAATTCCGCCCGTCAGGCCGCCACCGTGGCATCCGACGCATCGCTCAACCGGCGGAACACCGGCATTTTCCGAGCGCCGCGCGTATTCATGGCAGAACTCACACGGGATTTGATTCACACCAGCGTGGATACGATGGCTGAACGCGATCGGCTGAACGACGTCGGTTCGCGGCGCCCAAGGACGTTGGGACAGCGCGATGGCGGATGCTCCGAAAACTAACAGAAGAATCGCAAGAGGCAGTATCGTTCGATTCATCTTTGGTCTTAATTGGCAAACTGCTGAAGCCGCAGACTGTCGAATCGATAGGGGCGGACAGGACTAAGATTGCCGAAATCGATGCAAAATCGCGTCCGGATCGCTATGCGAGCCGGGTTACGAACTCGTCAGGGTTTACAGCGTACGAATTTCCCAGCGCCCACCGAGGGGCGATAATCAAACAGAGTTATTGCCGAACTAAAGTTTCCCCGATCAAACCTTCATTCCCAAACACACTTTGCTTGCCCGGCTTTCCGCCACCGCCCTCGATGTCACCGACTCATTGCTACGGGGAAGCGCCGGCACGCATTCTCCCCCGCTCCTCCATTGGCCCCCAGCAGACCGATACATAATTGGGCCGATCCTACGTCGGACGGTTTCGGAGTCTCGCAAAGTATGTTAGTTACGATAGGAAAGCAAGCGCGGAACGTCACTAAGTGCAGATTAGAACAGCAAAACGGCTCGGATTATTGCCGCCGTATCTTTTCGCCGAGCTGGATCGCCTGAAGAAAGAAGTACAGCAAAAAGGCGTTGACGTAATCAGCCTCGGTATCGGCGATCCCGATCTGCCTACGCCTCCTTCCGTGATCGAAAGCCTCAAGCGCGCCGCGGAAAATCCCGTTAACCATCGATACCCCGACTACCAGGGCATGGATCGATTCCGCGCCGCATGGACCACTTGGTACCGCAAGCGCTTCGATGTGATCCTCGATCCGAATCGCGAAGCCTGCGCCTTGATCGGCTCGAAAGAGGGCATCGCGAATTTCGCTACCGCAGTCATCGATCCCGGCGACATCGTTCTGATTCCGGATCCGGGCTACCCGGTATATTTTTCCGGATGCATCTTCAACGGCGGCGAGCCGTATTTTCTGACCTTGCGCAAACGCAACGGATTTCTGCCCGATCTCGGCGCGATTCCCGACGAAGTCGCGCGACGCGCCAGGCTGCTCTGGCTCAACTATCCGAACAATCCCACTGCGGCGACGACGGAAAAGGGTTTTCTTGCCGACGCCGTGCGATTCTGCCTGAAGAACAACATCATTCTCGCTCACGATTTTGCGTATTCGGAGATCGCTTACGACGGCTATCGCGCGCCGAGCATCTTCGAGGTTCCCGAAGCTCGCGAATGCGCAGTCGAGTTCCATTCGCTGTCGAAGACGGCCTCGATGACGGGATGGCGAATCGGCGTGGCGGTCGGCAACGAAGCTCTTGTGTCCGCCCTCGGCCGGGTGAAGACCAACATGGACTCTGGGCCGTTTCAGGCGGTGCAGGAGGCCGGGATTACCGCACTCGAAGACAAGGACGACAAACTGCGCGAATACTGCGCCATCTATCAGGAACGGCGCGACCTGATGGTCGCGGCGCTGCGATCGCTGGGGCTCTCATGCGATCCGCCGCGGGCAACATTCTATCTCTGGGCCGAGGTTCCTTCGGGATACACCTCGGCATCATTTGCGGAGCGTGTATTAAAGGAAGCCGGAGTAGTGATCACGCCGGGTTCCGGGTTCGGCAAGGGTGGTGAGGGGTTCGTTCGCTTTTCGTTGACGGTCTCGAGCGAACGGTTGAAAGAGGCAGTGGACCGGCTCAAAACGCTTCGGCTGTAACGGACTGGATGCCCCATAGGGCTTTCATCGGGATAGGCAGTAATCTAGGAGACAGGGCCGCCAATTATCGCGAGGCGATCCAGCGCATAGGCGCGACTCCTGGAGTCCGCGTCGTACGCCAATCGTCGGTCTATGAAACCGAGCCGGTTGGCGACGAGAACCTTCTCAAGTGGCCGTTCCTCAACGGCGTCATCGAAATCGAAACCGAGATACCCGCCGATCAGCTTATGCGCAAGCTGCTGACAATCGAGCGCGTGATGGGACGCAAGCGCGCGCGCGGTCGCAAACCGATGCGCGGCAAGCATCGGCCGCGAGTTATCGATCTCGACCTGCTGCTGTTCGACAAGGAAGTGATTCGCACGCGTATGCTCGAGGTGCCGCATCCGCGGATGCACGAGCGTCGATTCGTGCTCGCGCCGCTGTCCGAATTGGCGCCTGCGCTGATTCATCCGAAGCTCAACGCTTCGATTTCAGAGCTGCTGGTCGCCGTCAAGTCGCCTCATCGCGTATCGCTCGCGCGGGCGGAACTCCTGCGCCCGCCCGCCCCGCCCTCGCATCGCGAGAGTCACGCGCGCTGAGAGGGCCACCTCGAAGCGCTGCTCGCTTCCGGTCATCCTGAGAGGCTGTGAAGAAATTGGATACTGTCGAGGATCTTCAGTGGGCCGTCATCCTGAGCGGAGGTGGCCGCTGCGGCCATCCTGAGCCGAAGGCGAAGGACCCTGTGGGCCGCAGTGAAGGATCTCGCGCGGTCTTCCGCGCGTTAGAACCCTGTCTCGTTTGACGCCCGTCGGAACGGGCGAGATCCTTCGCGGCGCTCGAAAAGATCTCGCTTGCTCAGGATGACGTCCAAAGAATTTTCGAAAAGCCGATTTCTTCACAAACTCTGAGCGAAGCGAGATCTTTTCGGGCGAAGTCCCTTCGGCCTCGCTCAGGACAGGCTCCGGATAAACGCGAAGCGATGGGCTTCGCCCGCGCCGGAATCAATTCGCCAGGCGGCGTTCGTCGATCAATCGATCGAGCTCGATCTTGAGGCGATCGATCACCTCGTCGTACTTGAAGTTGCCGAGCTTGCGATCTTTGATCTTGAAATTCACCGTCGTCGGACCGCACCACAGTCCCAAATCCGCGTCGTCGGTCTCGCCCGGTCCGTTCACCCGGCATCCCATGACCGCGATCGTGATTCGATACTGCGCCGCGTAGGCGGTCATCTCCTTGACCTGCTGGGCGAGCTCGACGAATTTTTCATTCTCGACCCGCGAGCATGACGGACATGAGATGATGTTGAGTCCGGCAGAGAAGTCCGGCACCGAGATGAAACGCCCTGCTCTCACGTCCTCGACGATCTCATGCCCGACGACGACTTCCTCGTGCTTGCGCTCGTTGGGAAGCGTGAGCGAAACGCGAATCGTATCGCCGATCCCGCGCGCCAGCAGCTTCTCGAACGCGACGCGCGTCTTGATGATGCCCTCGGGCGGGAGCCCCGCTTCGGTGACTCCCAGATGGAGCGGAACGTCGGGACGACGCTCGGCGAAGCGGCGGTTCGCTTCGAGCACTTTGTTCGGATCGGAATCCTTGAGCGAGACGACGAATCGATCGAAACCGAAGTCCTCCATCAACTCGCAGTGATATGCCGCAGACTCCACGATCGCTTTGAGCTGGTCGCCCGGATACTTGTCGAGGAACGCCGGTGCAACAGAGCCGCAGTTGACGCCGATACGAATCGCGAGGTTGTTGTCGCGCGCGATATCGACGATCCATTTGACTTTCTGCGCGATAGTCTTGCTCTTCTCGATATGATGCAGATGGCCGGGGTTGTAACGAATTTTGTCGACGTGGGGCGCAACCTTGTCGGCGATTTTGTAGTTCTCCTGCAAATCGACCGAGAGCACGACGCCCCTGGTTTGGTTGCGAATCTCCTTGAGCGCCGCCGCATCTTTTTCGTTATCGACCGCGATACGCACAATCCCCGCGCCGGCCTTGGCCAACTGATGGGATTGCGCGACGGTCTGATCGATATCCACGGTGCGCGTCGCACACATCGACTGGACGACGATCGGCGCGTCGCCTCCGCACGGAACTCCGCCGATATCGATTTTGCGCGTGGCGCGATTTGATAATCCTGCCTGCTCCATATCCCCGCTGCGATCCGCTCCCGGTTTAGTGTTCGTGCCTGCCTTCAGTAAACGCCATCGCAACCGCGCCGTGGCTGAATGCCGCGCCTGCGCGCATAGCAGCCGCGACCCATACCGCCTCTGCCCCGGCCGCATCGGCAAATATATCAGAACCGATCCGCCCAAAGCATGAGCATCGCCCACCAGGAATTTCGAAGGGCGCTCCCGGAAAGCATCGCTAAACCGACGAGATTCGCAGCTTGAATCTATTTCACTTGCATGCCTCTACATTCGGTATTACCGTCATTAGCAACGGACGCGCGAAGTAAGCTGCCCTGCTAATGGCCGAGGGAGGCCGCTACGCCAGCCGGGGCGAACGGCATGGGGGTTAAAGTTCGATGCTGAATGCTAGTGCTCTCGATAGCAAGAACGATCAGCGGCCCTTTCCTGACGTAATGTTGAAAAGCCAGTTCTTCGAATTGATCGGGCGCCGAGCACTGTCCAGCGAGCAACGCCTGATGCTCGCGGTGCTGGCCGATGCAATCAATCTGGTGCAGGACGGATGTCGCTCGACCAGCGCCCGCAAGCGCACGAGTTTCCAGGAAGCGCGCGATTGGATCTTCCGCTCGGGATTCCGATGTCCTCTTGCCTTCGAACATGTATGCGATGCGCTCGGAATCGACACTCAGGCGCTGCGCGAGCGCGTCAGCGCGATGATTTACGGCGGCGCCGAGGCGAACATCTCTCCGTTGCGGCTGCGGTTGAAGGAGGCCAGCCGCGTACAGCGTCTCACAGTCAATCGCGTACGACGGCGCAACAATCGCCGCCCGCGCCTGAAGGTTCGCACCGCCTGAATCGTCCCCCTCGCGGGGTTTTTCTTCCGCATCCAAGCTGGTAGCAATGACGGCACGCCGCGCGCGCGTGCATCCGGCGTTTCTCGATGCGCGCGCGACGCTGCGAATCGGTGACATTCGGAGAGTTGTCGTATGGAGGGACCGCTCAAGGGGATCCGGGTTGTCGAACTCGCGATGTGGGTCGCGGGGCCTTCCACCGCCGCCGTGCTGGGAGATTGGGGCGCGAGCGTCATCAAGCTTGAGGACACCAGGGGCGGAGATCCGATTCGCGCGATGAGCACGCGCGCGCTCGGCAGCAACACCCCCATCAGGCCGCCCTACGAACTCGATAATCGCAACAAGCGCTCGGTCACCGTCGATCTGCGCAAGCCCGAGGGCGTCGATTTCGCCCATCGCATCATCGACAAGGCCGACGTGTTCATCTCGAATCTTCGCGTCGATACGCTCAAGACGATGCGGCTGGATTACGCGACGCTCTCCGAGCGCACTCCGCGTCTCATCTATGCTTCGCTCAACGGCTACGGGCATCGCGGTCCCGATCGTAACCGTCCCGCGTTCGACTATGCGGCGGCGTGGGCGCGATCGGGCCTGATGGCGACGATCGCGGAGCCGGGTGAAGCGCCCCCTGCCCAGCGTCCCGGAATGATCGATCATGCGGCGGGACTCGGGCTGGCAGGCGCAATATCGGCTGCGCTCTACAATCGCGAGCGCACGGGCCAGGGATGCGAGATCGGAATTTCGCTGTTCCAGATGGGACTATGGATGAACGCGACCGATCTGGCGATCGGCCTGATGACCGGACGCGCGCCGGTGGGCGAAAGCCGACTCGAGGCGAACAATCCGCTGTGGAATCGCTACCAGTGCAGGGACGGCGGATGGATCTACTTTGTGATGCCGCAGGCGGACAAGTTCTTTCCTGATTTTGCCGCCGCTTTGGGACATAACGATTGGCTCACCGACGAGCGCTTTCGCGACGGCGATGCGCGCCGCCGCAACACTCGTGCGATCGTCGAGGCGATCGGAGCGGCGATGGCGACGCGGACGCGCGCGCAATGGGGGCCGATTCTCGATCGCCACGGTCTAATCTGGGCACCCGTCCAGACCGACGCCGAGGTCCTCGATGATCCGCAGGCTCACGCAGTCGGCGCATTCGTTCCTGTGAACCATCCAACGATTCCCGACGTTCGCATCGTCAACAGCCCTGTCACGTTCAGTATCGGACGGACTCCGCCATACGAGGCCGCCCCGGAACTCGGACAGCATACCGAGGAAGTTGCGCTCGAAGTCGGATTATCGTGGGAGGAAATCGCCAAGCTGCGCGAGACCGGCGCGATCTGAGTTTGCGCCGAAGATCGCTATTCTGAACGCCGTCTGCATCATTCGACTTCGCTCATGGCAGGCCTGAGATAAACGCCGAGCGATTCAACCTGGTCTGTGACGCTCGCGCTCTTCTAATCCCTCGCCGGTTTTTTTCCACGGCAGAGGCAAGCGGCGGGGCGATTGCGCTTTGGTAGCAATCGCCGTGACGCGCGGGTGAGGGTGCAGAGGAATCCGGCCTGGCGAGGCGGGGTACGCCCGAAAAAGCCAGCTAAATCCTACCTTTTTTCGCTCCGACGGCGCCTCGATTGACCCGGCGCAAAGCCTCCCCTTATGATCATTGCTCTAGAGGAAAGGATTTCCAACAAGAATGCGAATGATTGTTCCGCCGGTCGCTGTTCGTAGACAAATCGATCACGGACTCACTCAGTTTTTCCGAACCCACCGCACAGTTTTCTTTCGCCGCGCAGTTTCCACGCTGTGCCGCTATTACAATATCCGCCAGCCACGCATCGAATGGTGCCAGTATATCGACTACGGCAAGGTGGCAGGCAAAACTTTCGAAGACGGCCGTATCCATCTGATCGATCCCGAGAACTGGAAGCGATGCCGCGTGTATAATCGCGAGAGGATGTGGATCGGAACCTTCTATCACGAGATGGGACACTATCTGCTGTGGACCGACGCCGAGCGTAAAGCCGATCTCTTCCAGCGCCGGATGGTTGCGGGATTGTGCGCTAATCGTTCACGCCGCATTGCGCGGAAATCGGTTCGACGGGCGCCGTCGCGGACGGTTGCAACGCGCGCGCGTCGTGCGAAAACCTCGCGGCCGGTCCGACGTCGCATCGCACGAGGTCGTGCGGCGATATCGCGGCGCGTGGGCAGGCGACGGGCAAAGGCGGCTTGAAGGATCAAGCGAGGATTATGGCCGGCAAACCGAACGTGGAAAATCGATGGTGGGTTGAAACCGTCGTAAAGCGCCCGAAGAAGGTGAAATCGGAAGTCGAGATGCCCGAGCTTCCGATCGCGATGAGCTTTTACCAGGTCGCGCGCGATTACGATCAGGATCGCGCGAAAGACGACCTGACCGACAACAACCTGCGTATCGCGCGCGCCGCGGATACTCAGCCCGGTCAGTGGGTGCACGTCCCGATGACCGACGATCACTTTCCGCCCCATCTGGTCAAGCGAATCAAGGATGAGTTCCGCCTTCCGCGCGAGGCGCGCGGCATCGTGATCGATCACGGCCAGTTGGTGCGGCTGCTTGTCTGCGGTCCTGAGATCGAAGACTGGATGATCGACATCACGCTCGCGGATGAGCCGTCGGTGGATGTCTATGTGTGGAACACGATGTATCGCGAGCGAGTGTTTCGCCGCGCCGACGACGCGCTGAAGCAGGCGCGTAGATGGGCGATCGATCTGCTGAAGTTCCCGCCCCCTCGGGACGAACCATTTAGAGGCTCGCTGCTGTAGGACGCGTCCGCAAGCATCGCTGCGTCCGGGATTCCTCGCGCGCTGTTCCGTACCGCCGTGGTGCCTCGCATTCCAGTCACAGACTCGGAGGCTCTTTTCGAATCCGGCCTTACACGCGCGAATGACAGAGAAAGAGCCGGGCGGCGCTTCTGTTTGTGTGGGGCATGGTTCCCCGAACTTACAACCGACGACGGACACGGCCAAGCAGACGTGAAGACACAGGAAGGCAGGCTTCTTTTCTGTCATTCCCGCGCGTCCGATCTGTTGTCTCTGGCGCGCGAGGAATCCCGGAAACGGCGGTCTTCGCTTACTCGTTCGCGTCGGGTGTCGTTGCGCCGCCCACCGGTCCGCGGAAAATATATGGTGGACGCATCGGCGGCTTCGGCGCTTTCAACTGAGAGGAGCTGTCGAAACCGCCACGGGTCGCCGCAGACCCGGTGCCCACATATTTGACGCTATCCATCGCGGCCAGGTCCTCGACCTTATCGATCGGGATTCGCGCGTGAATCAGGCCGTCGTTCGTCGAAGCGCTCGTGGTCGATCCGCCGATCGACGTAATTTTCTCCAACACCGCATCCTGCGAGGTCGCCTTGATTTCAACGGCCGTGTTGCCGGATGCATCGATAGATACGCCGCCGATGTTCATCGGCATCCGCGCCGATCCACTGTCGTGAGGCGTCGCGCGATACGTCCTCGAGGCCGCGAGAAGCGGAAAATTGATTTTTTCCTGCGTCGCCCCGAGAGGCCCTGAAAGTTCCGGCGGACGCGCTACCATCTGCACCGGCGTCGGCGCGGGATTCGGCTGAGCGGCTTCTTCCGTTGCCGGAGGTGCGGCCCCGTTATCCTGTGCGGGCGGCTGCGTGGTCCCCTCATCGGTCTCGCCAGGCTGCCCGGGAGGATACGGCTGATTGGGCGGATAGTTCGCGTAGCCAGGCGCTGACGGCGCGCCCATCTCTGCGCCACCGCCCGGACTGCTCGGCGACGGCGAGGTTGGAGAGCCGTTTCCGGCTTGGACGGGAGGATGCAGTAACTCCGGCGGAATCGAAGGCGCCTGCACGGGAGGCGGGGCGCCCGGAAAGTAGTTCGGCGGAGCCGGTGGCATGTAATTCGGCGGAGGCCCGGGCGGCATCGAAAGCCCCGGCGGCAAAGACGGAGGCATACCCTGCGCCGCCGAAGAACCGCACACGGCAAAAGCCGCGACGAACAAAATGGACCCGATTATCGCCGTCATTCCGAACGGAGTCTTCGGAGTGAGGAATCTCGGAGAGACGATACGATCGCGAAAGACACTTCTCGTAGATCCAAAGATTGCTGCCACCGGGATTCCTCGCTTCGGCCACCTACGCTCGGAATGACGGCTGAAGGGAGCGTGGGCCGGAATTTCCAACGCACTAATGTCGTGTCCCACAAATGACTTTCCGCAGTCGCACCCAAACAAATCGCTCCGCGCAAATCCCTCGTCGCCTCACTTTGGTTCGGCTCGCTCGGGATGACAGAAAAAGTTCACGGGTCGCGCTACTTCGAAAACTCGACGGTTGCGGTCCCGGTAACCAGGCGTTCGGCGTCTTCGTTTTCGATCCAGACATCGATCTCGCACTGACGGGAATCGGGATATGAATGCGTCACGAAGCCCTGAATCGTCAGCGTATGGTCGGGCTGCACGGGAACGCGATAGGTCGTGCTAAGGCGGGTGAGTCGCGCGCTGCTGCCGGCGATCCAATCGGTAACAACCTTCGA
>Ga0335069_10016952_pt1 | contig 10155 bp, 7 predicted proteins | sample Lox_Sample_11_FD_206714 | JGI IMG/M metagenome (GOLD analysis project Ga0335069, IMG submission 206714) | Soil microbial communities from Loxahatchee National Wildlife Refuge, Florida, United States - Lox_Sample_1.1 | ecosystem: Environmental > Terrestrial > Soil > Wetlands | place: USA: Florida...
AAGAAGACCGAGCAGAACCTCGTGAAGTGGCTCTCGGACAACTTCAGCAGCAAGGACGACGCCGAGAACCTCTTCTGGACCGGCTACGGCTGGATGGCCCGCGTGAACCTGATGAAGGGCGACGACACCGAAGGCCCCGCGTTCATCGCGGACCTCTACGTCGGCGTCTCCATGGTGGAGCGCGCAATGGCCATCGATCCCAGCATCGAGCACTACTCGGGGCTCGTCGCCCTCGCCGCGTACCACGCGCGCACGGGGATGGCGGAGATGGACCAGGCCAAGCAACTGTTCGACACCGCCATGGCCAAGACCGAGGGCAAGAACCTGATGGTCCTGCTGAACTACGGGACCAAGTACGCCTGCATGAAGGGCGACGGGGCCCTCTACCAGGACATGCTGAACAAGGTCCTGCAGGCCCCCGATCCCGACCCGTACGAGCGTCTCCCGAACGCCATCGCCAAGCGGCGCGCCAAGCGCTGGCTGGGCAAGAGGCGCGTGAAGGACGCCTGCGGAATCGACCTGACCCAGGCCAAGTGATAGGAAGAGGCACCATGGTCCGGAAGCTCCTCGCCGCATTCGCCGTCGCCGCAGTCGCCGTCTTCGCCACCCATGAAGCCGATGCCACCACCACGCTCAAGATCGGGACGCTCGCTCCGGGCGACTCGGCGTGGGGCAAGGAGTTCAAGAAGTGGGCGAAGGACGTCGCCAACGACACCGGGGGCGAGCTGGTGCTCGACTTCCAGTGGAACGGCCAGGCGGGCGACGAAGTGCTCATGGTGCAGAAGATGCGCTCCGGGCAGCTCGACGGAGCGGCCGTCACGTCGGTCGGCCTCGCGCAGACGGGCGTGACCGACGTGCTCGCGTTCCAGATGCCGGGCCTCTTCTCCAACTGGGGGAAGCTCGACGCGGCCCGCAACGCGATGAAGGCGGACTTCGACCAGATGTTCCAGTCCAAGGGCTTCACCATCCTCGGCTGGGGCGACGTCGGGGCGGCCAAGACGATGAGCGTCGGGTTCCAGATCCACCACCCGGCGGATCTGCAGGGCAAGGGCAACTACTTCCTCGCGGGTGACCCCATCGGGCCCAAGGTGTTCTCCACCATCGGCGGCATCACGGCCAAGGAGGTCACCGTCCCGGAGATCCTGCCGGGCCTCACGAACGGGTCGATCCAGGTGCTGACCGTGCCGCCGCTCGCGGCCGAGCAGCTGCAGTGGGCGTCGCGCGTGACGGACCTCAACACGATGACCTCGGCGTTCGTCATCGGCGCGATCATCGTGTCGACGCCGAAGCTGCAAGGGCTGCCGGACAACCTGAAGAACGCCCTCAACACGCGTGGGGCCGAGACGGCGGACCGGCTGACCAAGTCGATCCGCAACCTCGACGCGCAGGCGTTCGCGCGGCTCAAGGCGAGCAAGACGGCCTACGAGCCGAACGACGCCGAGAAGGCCGAGTGGAAGGACGTGTTCGCCAAGGTGCGGGCATCCCTGCGCGGCAGCGTCTTCTCGCCGGCGGTCTTCGACAAGGTCGTCGGGCTGGCCCAGTAGCCAGCGGCTCGACAACAGTCGCCCGGGCTTTTTGGTACCCTCGTCGGCGGCATGGCCGACAAGAAAGGCGCCGCGTCGCCGCTCGAACGGGTGGACGCCGGCTGGCAACGCATCGAGGCGAGGCTGTGCGCGGCGGTCCTCGTCGCCGAGATCGCCTCGCTGACGCTCTGGATCTCGCTCAAGGGGCTGTCGGCCGACTTCAGGCCGGGGGAGAACGCGTCGGGGCTCGTGTACCGGTGCCTGCTCACGGCGGCCATCTTGGGCGTCGTCGCGCACCTGGCGACGCGACGGCTGCCGGCGCACGTGCACACCAACCTGACCGCGGCGGCGGTGGTGCTGGGGCTGATGCTGGGGCGAGCCTGGGTGCACGTCGGCGTCGCGTACTTCGGCAACGTGCTCAACTGGCTCCAGAACGCGTCGTCCCTGATGCTCATCGGGGGCCTGCGTGGGCTGGCGACGCGCCTGACGCTGTGGGTGGCCCTCCTGGGCGCGTCGCTCGCGACGTCGCGCGGAAGGCACATCCACGTGGACGTGCTGGTGCGCTACGTGCCCGTGAAGCTGCGGGTGCCGACGGCGCTCGCGGGGCAGATCGCGGCGGCCATCGTCTGCGTCTTCGGGGCGGTCGGGTTCGTCGACTACATCAGCATCTCGGTCTTCCGCGCGAACGCGACCGAGCCGTGCCCGGACGACAAGAGCAAGTCGTGCGACACGACGCCGGGCGAGAAGGCCGCGGCGGTGGAGCAGGCGCTGGGGCAAGACTTCTTCCTGCTCGGGCGGCAGGCGACGCTCGACCTGCGGTCCTTCCCGAAGGTGCTCGGCGGGACGCCCTACGACAAGTGGCTCATGGCGCCCGAGTGGAACGCGTGGCTCGACGGGGCGGACTGGAAGGCGCACTTCGACGCGAACGCGGTCGACGCGCTGCACATGGATCCGTCGCAGCCGAGCGCGACCCGCATGCCGCAGGTGGCGGTGCCCGGGACCGGTGAGGAAGCGCGCGGTCTTCTCGTGCGCGAGCTCGACTTCGTGTTCCCCTTCGGCCTCGCGATCATCGCGCTCAAGTTCCTGATCCGCATCGTGCTCATCCTGCAGGGGCGCATCGACGTCGACCCGGACAGCGCGCACGACGACCCCGAGCTCTCGCGCGCCGAGGAACGCGACGCGGCGGCGGCCAAGGGGGTTGCGTCGTGAGCGGCGGGGCGGCGATGGACAGCTCGGCGCCCGCGACCCCGCGCGCCGCGAAGATCGGGATGGGCCTCGGCGGCCTCGCGGTCGCCGTGGTCATGGCCCTCGGGAGCGTCACGGCGGGGCTCGTCGTGCTCTTCGCGTTCCTCGGGACGCCGCTCTTCGCCATCATGGGCGGCTCGGCGGAGCTCCTGTGGCTAGCGCACCCGGACAAGACGTACCACCACCTGCGCTTCATCGCGCCGACGGTCCTCGACGAGCGCTTCGCCGACTCGCCGATCCTCGTCACGATCCCGCTCTTCACGTTCGTCGGCTACGTGCTCGCCGAGGCCAAGACGCCGGACCGGCTCGTCGCCGCCGCGCGCACGGTGCTCGGGTGGATGCCCGGGGGGCTCGCGATCGTCGCGGTCATCGCGAGCGCCGTCTTCACGGTGCTCACGGGCGGGAGCGGCGTGACCATCATCGCCATCGGCGGGCTGCTCTACCCGGCGCTCCGCAAGCAGCGGTACTCGGACAAGTTCGCGCTCGGTCTCGTGACGACGGGTGGGAGCGTCGGGCTCCTGCTGCCCATGTCGCTGCCGCTGCTCGTCTACGCGCTCGTGGCGCACGTCGACTTCAACGAGGCGTTCAAGGCGGTCCTCGTGCCGGGCGCCATGGTCATCGTGCTGCTCAGCGTCTACTCGGCGTGGATCGGCACGAAGGAGCACGTCGACCGCGAGCCGACGGAGCTCGGGCGCATGGGCCGGGCGATCTGGGAGCTGAAGTGGGAGCTGCTCATCCCGGTCATCCTCGCCGCGGGGCTGCTGACGGGCCTGACGTCGATCGACGAGGCCGCGGGGCTCGTGGCCTTCTACACCGTGATCATCGAGTTCTTCGTCTACCGCGACCTCTCCTGGAAGAAGGACCTGGTGCGGATCGCGAAGGCGTCGATGAGCCTCGCGGGCGCCATCATCCTGATCCTCTCGATGGCCAACGCGCTGATGAACTACGTCGTCGACCAGCACGTGCCGATGAAGGTGCTCGATTTCATGACGGGCATCGGCATCAAGCACATGTGGCAGTTCCTGCTGGTCATGAACGTGTTCCTGCTGATCCTCGGCATGCTCATGGAGGGCTTCAGCGCGATCCTCGTGGCCGTGCCGCTGATCCTGCCGTTCGTGGCGAAGATCGGGAACATGAACCCGGCGGAGAAGATGTCGCCGTTCCAGCTGGCGATGATCTTCCTGCTCAACCTCGAGATCGCCTACTGCATGCCGCCGCTCGGGTTGAACCTGTTCATCTCGAGCTTCCGGTTCAACCGGCCGGTGTCGAGCCTGTATCGCGTCGTCATGCCCTTCGTGGGCATCCTGGCGATCGGGCTGCTGGCGGTGAGCTACGTGCCCTGGTTCAGCGACGTCGCCGTGGCCAAGGACGTGGCCGCGGCGCGGGCGAAGGCCGAGAAGGATGGCCCGGCGGACATGCAGAAGTTCCCGGGCGGGCAGCTCCCGGAGGCGCCCGCGCCGAGCGGTTCGGCGGCGCCGGACGAGGACAACCCGGACAATCCGGATGTCGCGCCGGACGCCGGCTGCAACCCGGACTTCGAGGACTGCACGGGGAAGAAGTAGCGCCGATGAAGGAACCCCTGGTCGGGGACGTCTTCGAGATCCGTGGGCACGGCCACAAGCGGCTGGGGCGCGTGGTGTCGACCGAGGCCATCGTGGGCCCGACGCACGGGTGCGTCCTCGTCTACGTGTACGCAAGCGAGAAGCTCTCGCGCGACGCGCTCCTCGTGCCGCCGATGCTGACGACGCGCGCCCCCTGGTCGCACGGGCTCTTCGAGACGGTGCGCAGCGAGCCGCTGCTGCCGGGGAGCTTCTTCGACCAGCACTGCTTCCGCGACGGCGGGCGCTACGTCGACGAGGAGGGGCGCCCGGTGAAGGACCCGGCGGGCCCCATCGGCGAGTACAAGCTGCTCGACGTGGACGCGATCGAGCGCGCCCTGGCGACGGCGGCGGCTACAGCTTGATGTTCTTCCAGGTGCCGCCCGCGAACTTGGCGACCATCGCCACGGCGGCGATGCACGAGTAGACGAAGGCGGCGATCCAGACGCCGCGCAGGCCGAGGTCCAGCTTCAGCCCCAGCACGTAGGCCGCGGGGAGGAGCCAGCCGAAGATCGCGAGGGCCTGCGCCGCCGCGACGTACTTGGTGTTGCCCGCGCCGAAGAGCCCCTCGCTGAGGATCATGGCCACGGCGATGATCGGCGTGGCGATGCCCATGATGCGCAGCGGGAAGAGCATCGCGTGACGCACGGCGCCCGAGTTCGACAGGAAGTGCGCCAGCTGGTGCGTGAAGAGGACGCCTTCGCAGAGGCCCACGACGCCGAAGATGACGAGCCCCAGGCGCACGCTCGCCCAGCCCCACTTCTGAGCCTCGTCCGGCTGCTTGCGCCCGAGCGCCTGCCCGATGAGCGTCGCCGTGGCCGTGCCGAACGCCATGCACGCCGTGAACGTGAGCTTGAGCGTCTCGATGATGTCGGTGTTGGCGGCGCTGAAGACCGCCTCCTTGGCCTCGCCCACGTCGAGCCGGCCGACGATCTTCGCGAAGAGCGCGAAGCCGCCCATCATGACGACGATCGCGATCGCCGCGGGCACCGACAGCTTGAGCAGCGCCCACATGGTGCTGCGCGAGATGTTGGACCACTGGACGAAGCGGTAGTCGCGCCGGACGGCCCAGGCGTAGAGCATGATGATCACCAGGCCGATCCAGGTCGACACGAAGGCCGCGAGGCCCGCGCCCGGCGCGCCCATCCGCGGCGCGCCCCAGTGGCCGAAGATGAACATCCAGCAGAGGACGACGTTCACGATGTTCATCACGATCGCCGCGACGAAGTGCACGTACGTCTTGCCGATGCCGTCGAAGAACGCCTTGACGCTCATCGTGGCGGCCATCGAGATGACCCCGAGCAGTCTCCAGCGCGTGTAGGACACCGCGACCGCCTGCACCTCGGGCCGCTCGATGATGAGGTTCACGAGCCAGGGCATGAGCACCAGGCCCACGGCCGAGAAGATCGCGCCGGCGACGACCGAGAACCACACGGCGTTGGCGAGCACCGCCCCCGCCGCGTGCCGGTTGCCCTCGGCGTAGCGACGCGCGACGAGCGCCTGCGTGCCGACGCTGATGGCGCCGAGGCTGCCGCCGAAGGCCCAGAAGATGATGAGCGACGGCACCAGCGCCCCCTGCGCGTACGACGACTCGGGGACCTGCAGGTGCGAGAAGTAGATGACGTCGATCTCGTTGACGATGCTCTGTGACAGCATCGCCACGACCGTGGGCATCGCGAGCCAGAGGATCGCCTTGTAGCGATTGCCCGACAGCGCAATGGAGGGCGGCGCGAGCTCTAGCGTCTCCATCAGCGGGCGAGCGGGAATCTACCCACGGGGCCGGTTAAGACAAGCCGATGCGGTTCAGCGGCTCGTGGCGACGCGTGACGTCTCGCGCGGCTCGGGCAGACGCTCGTGGCGCGGGTGCACGGGCCGTGCGGCAGGGTGCGCCACGTCGGCGTGGTGCTCCGGTGTGGGCAGCGGCGCCGCAACCGGCGTCTCGAGGGGAGCCAGCACCGCCGCGGGCAAGGGAGCCTGGACGGCGGCCGGCGCCGGCTGGGGGGGCGCAGGCGCCACCACCGCCGCCGCCGGCGCGTCCGCGGCCGAAGCGTGCGTCCTCGCCCACTGCGCCGAGGCCACCGCTGCCGCGACCATGCACCCGACGAAGGCGAGCGTCGACGCCGCCCGCTTCGCGCGAGCCCACCGCCGCGCCGGCGCCGCCGTCGCTTCCTCCAGGGCCTCGCGCAGCGCCGCGGCCGACGGGTAGCGCTCCGCCGGGTCCTTGCGGATGGCGCGCATCACGATGGCGTCGAGCACCACGGGGATCGCCCGCGCGCTCGCCTGCACCCGCGGGGGCAGCGGCGTGTCGCGGAGCTGCTTGCCCATGACCGCGACGCTCGAGGGGCCGTCGAAGGCCCGCGTCCCGGTGAGCATCTCGTAGAGCACGCAGCCGAGGGCGTACACGTCGGTGCGCCCGTCGACCGCGTCGCCTGCGACCTGCTCGGGCGCCATGTACTCGGGCGTGCCGAAGATGGCGAACCCGCGCAGGGCGCGCTCCTTCTCGGTGGGTTTGCGGTCGGATCCCTGCGTCAGCGCCGTGGCGACCCCGAAGTCGAGCAGCTTCAGGTCACCCGCCGACGTGAGGAACAGGTTCTGCGGCTTGATGTCGCGGTGCACGAGGCCCGCCGCGTGCGCCGCCGACAGCGCCGTCGCCGTCTTCGTCGCCACGCGCACCGCCTCGCGCCAGTCGACCGGCCCGCGGTCCAGCGTGACGTCGAGGGTCTCGCCGGTCAGGAGCTCCATCGCCAGGTACACGCGCCCGTCGAGCGACTTACCGAAGTCGAGGATCTGCACGAGGTTCGGGTGCGCGAGCTTCGCCACCGCGCGCGCCTCGCGCCGGAAGCGCTCGAGCGCCGCCGCCGCCGCCGCGTGCTCCGGCGCGAGCACCTTGAGCGCCACGTGCCGCCCGAGCTCCACGTGCTCCGCCTCCCACACGACGCCGCTCGCGCCCTCGCCGATCTTGCGCAGGAGCTTGTACGGTGTGCCGAGCACCATTGCGGGGTCGTTCGGCGTCAGCGCCTTGGCCATCGCCTCGCTGACCGGCCCCGCATCCGGCGTCTTCGCCGCCTGCACGCCCTCGTCGAGGGCGTCGCGCGACTCGCGCAGCAGCCGTGCGAACTCGGCCCGCGAGCGCCCCGGCTCGTGCGGCCAGAGCTTGCGCATGAGCGTCGCGACGCGCGCCCGGACGCCCCGCTCGCTCCCGTCGCCCGCCGGCGCCGACGAGAGCACCTTGGCGAGGTCCGGCACCGCCAGCGACGCGCGCGCGTAACGCTCGTCGGGGTCGTTCTTGGTGAGTCGCAGGATCACCTCGTCGAGATCTGTCGGGGCGCCGCACAGGTGGGCGACGCGCGGGATGACGACGCGCCCGGCGGCGGCGTCGTCGAGGTGCCGCGTGGGGTCCGAGTTGAGGAAGCGCCGCCCGGCGCAGAGCTCCCAGAGCATGATCCCGAGGGCGTAGACGTCGATGCGCCCATCGCCCACCTGCTGGCGCGCGACCTCGGGGGCGACGTATCCGGGCTTCGCGAAGACCACGCCTGCCACCGTGTGGCAGCGGCGGTTGTGCCCACGAGCCGTGCCGAAGTCGATGAGCTTCACCTCGCCCGCGTAACCGACCATCACGTTCTGCGGTGACAGGTCGCGGTGCACGATGCCGAGCGGCGACCCGTCCGGCCCCGGGCGCTCGTGCACGTGCGCGAGGGCCTGGGCGATCTCGATGGCAACGGCGACGGCCTCGGGCCAGCCGATCTTCACGCCGGCCTGAATGGCCCGCTGGCGCAGGTCGCTCAGGCTGCGGCCTTCGACGTACTCGACCACCGTGTACGGCTCGCCGTTCTCGTCCGTCGCCGCCTCGAGCACTTGCGCGACGCCCGGGTGCTGCAGCTGGGACTGCACGCGCGCCTCGTCGAGGAACCGCGCGAGGAACGACCCGTCGTGGATGTGGTCGCGCCGAACCGTCTTGACGATGCACGGCCGCTCCGCGCCCTCGATGCCGGTCGTCGCGCCGAGATAGACGTCGCCCATCCCGCCGCGAGCGACGAGCTTGAGGAGCATGCGCCGGCCGAGGATGCGCGGGAGCTCGAGCGGATCCGCGGACGACAGGCCCTTGGCCGAAGCGTCGCCCATGCGAGCCCACGGTAAGGAGGTGGCAAGGCTGCGGCCAAGTTTTGGGTCTCTTGCTACCTTGGCGACCTGGAGCACCCGATGCCGCGCGTCCTCTACATCGCCCGCCACGGGGAGACCGACTGGAACGTGGCCGGCCGCTGGCAGGGTCACACCGACGTACCGCTGAACGACAATGGGCGGACGCAGGCGCTCGCCATCGCGACGGCGCTCCGTGGGCTGTCCTTCACGGCGGTCGTCGCGAGCGACCTCTCGCGCGCGCACGAGACCGCGCGCATCGTCGCCGGCGAGCTGGGGCTCGACATCGCGTACACCGACCCCGACCTGCGCGAGCGGCACTTCGGCCCCTTCGAGGGGCTCACGCGCGACGAGTGCGCCTCCTATCACCCCGACGAATGGCGGGCGTGGATCCTCGACAAGGTGGCCCCGGGCGGGGGCGAGAGCCAGGAGGACCTCTCGGTGCGCGTGCAAGCAGCCGTCGGGCGTGCCGCGCTGCACGTGGCGACGCTCGAACTGCCGGCCCTCCTCGTGTCGCACGGAGGAGCCATGCGCGCACTGCTCGCGACGGCGCTGGGTGAGGTCCCGCCTCCCATCGCCAACGGCGCAATCTGGCGCATCACGTGGGACGAACGTCTGATCGACGCGAGGCAGCTATGAGCGAGCATCTCGACGTCCTCGTCATCGGCGCCGGCATCTCGGGCATCAGCGCCGGCTACCACCTGCAGACGTTCTGCCCGGGCAAGAGCTACGCGATCCTCGAGGGGCGCGAGAGCCTCGGCGGCACCTGGGACCTCTTCCGGTACCCCGGCATCCGGTCGGACTCGGACATGTACACACTGGGGTACTCGTTCCGACCCTGGACTCAGCCGAAGGCGATCGCCGACGGCCCTTCGATCCTCGAGTACGTGCGCGAGACCGCCGAGACCTACGGCATCGACCGCAAGATCCGCTACCGGATGCGCGTCGAGGGGGCGCGCTGGTCGAGCCGCGACGCGCGCTGGACCATCGAGGCGCGCAACACGGAGACGGGCGAGCCCGTGCGATTCACCTGCGGCTTCCTCTTCTCGTGCGCCGGCTACTACGATTACGAGGAGGGCTACACGCCCGACTTCCCGGGTCGCGAGCGGTTCCGCGGCCGCGTCGTGCACCCGCAGAAGTGGACGCCCGACGTCGACTACGACGGCAAGCGCGTCGTCGTCATCGGCAGCGGCGCGACTGCGGTCACCCTGGTGCCGGAGCTCGCGCGTCGCGCGGCGCAGGTCACGATGCTCCAGCGGTCGCCGACGTACGTCGTATCCGCCCCAGCGCAGGACCCGATCGCCGACTGGATGCGCGAGCACCTGCCGGAAACCACGGCGTACGCCGTCACGCGCTGGAAGAACGTCGCCCTGCAGATGGTCATCTTCAACTATTGCCGCCACTACCCGGACAAGGCGAGGCGCTTCCTCGTCGACCGCGTCCGCAGGGCGACCCGTGGCCGCGTGGACGTCGACACGCACTTCTCGCCCACCTACAGCCCGTGGGACCAGAGGATGTGCCTCGTTCCCGACGGGGACCTCTTCAAGGCGCTGCGCGAGGGGCGTGCGTCGGTCGTCACCGATCACATCGAGACGTTCACCGAGAAGGGCATCCGCCTGCGCTCGGGCCAGGAGCTCGAGGCCGACCTGATC
>Ga0335069_10016954_pt1 | contig 10154 bp, 8 predicted proteins | sample Lox_Sample_11_FD_206714 | JGI IMG/M metagenome (GOLD analysis project Ga0335069, IMG submission 206714) | Soil microbial communities from Loxahatchee National Wildlife Refuge, Florida, United States - Lox_Sample_1.1 | ecosystem: Environmental > Terrestrial > Soil > Wetlands | place: USA: Florida...
CCTGCACATCGCTTTGCGCTTGTTCCAATAGCCTCCGGGCGGTTTCCGGATCGCTGTGAGCGAGCATGGTGTACCGGGTCTCGTTGTAGGCGTACGACTTGAGCGGCAGGCTCGGTGCCTTGGAGTCGAGCTGCAGCGGGGGCTGGCCTTCCGCGGCCAGGGCCGGATTGTAGCGGAAGAGCGGCCAGTGGCCGGACAGGACGGCGGCTTTCTGCTGGTCCATCCCGTGCCGGAGATCGTAGCCGTGGGCGATGCAGTGGCTGTAGGCGATGATCAGCGACGGCCCGGGATACGCTTCCGCCTCGCGGAAGGCCTTGAGGGTCTGCGCATCGCTGCCGCCCATGGCGACGCGCGCCACGTAGACCGTGCCGTACGTCATGGCCATGAGCGCCAGGTCCTTCTTGGCGCCCGGCTTGCCGCCGGCCGCGAACTTGGCCACCGCGCCGCGCGGCGTTGCCTTCGACATCTGGCCGCCCGTATTGGAGTAGACCTCGGTATCGAGCACCAGCACCTTCACCTTGTGGCCCGAGGCCAGCACGTGGTCGAGGCCGCCGAAGCCGATATCGTAGGCCCAGCCGTCCCCGCCGACGATCCACACGCTCTTGTCCACCAGCGCGTCCGCCAGGCACGCGAGCTCACGTGCCTCCGGCCCGGCGAGCCCACGGAGGCATTCCTTGAGGCGCATGACGAGCGCCCGCTGGGCCTCGATCCCTGCCTCGCTGGACTGATCGGCGGCGAGCAGCGCCGGACCGAGCTCGCCGAGCGCGGGCCCGAGCCGGGTGACCAGCTCCCTCGCGTACGCCGCCTGCTTGTCGAGCGCCAGCCGCATGCCGAGACCGAACTCGGCATTGTCCTCGAAGAGCGAGTTGGCCCAGGCCGGCCCCCGTCCGTCCCGGTTGATCGTCCAGGGCGTGGTCGGCTGGTTGCCCCCGTAGATCGACGAGCATCCCGTGGCATTGGCGATGACCGCGCGATCGCCGAAGAGCTGGCTCACGAGCTTGAGGTACGGAGTCTCGCCGCAGCCCGCGCAGGCTCCGGAGAACTCGAACAGAGGCTCGAGGAGCTGGACGTCCTTGATCTGGCCCGCGTTGAGCACGTGGCGGTCCGCTTCCGGGAGCCCGAGAAAGAACGTCCAGTTCGCCGCTTCCTGGTCGTGCAATTCTGCCTGGGGCGTCATGTTGATGGCCTTGTGGCGCACCTCGCTCTTGCTCTTGGCCGGGCACACCTCGACGCAGAGCGCGCAGCCGGTGCAGTCGTCCACTGCCACCTGAAGCGTGAAGCGGGCGTCGCCGAACTCGCGCCAGCGCGCCGGCGCCGACTTGAATGCCGAGGGCGCGCCGTCCAGCAGCCCGGGCGCATAGACCTTGGCGCGGATCACCGAGTGCGGGCAGACGAGCACGCACTTCCCGCACTGGATGCACAGCGCCTCGTCCCACGCGGGGATCTCGAGCGCGATATTGCGCTTCTCCCACTGCGCCGTCGCGGTCGGGTACGTGCCGTCGCAGGGCACCGCGCTCACCGGAAGCGCATCCCCCTCCCCCGCGATCATCCTGGCCGTGACCCGCTGGACGAAGTCCGGCGCCTCGACAGGCACGGGCCGGCGGAGGTCCACGATGCTCGTCGCCCGGTCCGGCACCATCACCTCGGCCAGGTGCTCGAGAGCCCTGTCCACCGCGGCCCAGTTCTTCCGCACCACCGCCTCGCCGCGCTTGCCGTAGGTCTTCTCTATCGAGTGCTTGATCGCGGCGATGGCTTCGTCGCGCGGCAGCACGCCGCTGATGGCGAAGAAGCACGTCTGCATCACGGTGTTGACGCGCCCGCCCATGCCGGCCTCACGCGCCACCCGGTTGCCATCGATGACGAAGACGCGCAGGCCCTTGGCGACGATCTGCTCCTGCACGGCACGGGGCAGATGATCCCAGACCTCTCCGGGACCGAAGGACGTATTGAGCAGGAACACCGCGCCCGGGTCGGCCGGCCGCAGCACGTCGAGCCGCTCGAGGAATGAGAACTGGTGGCAGGCGACGAACGTGGCGCGGCTGATGAGGTACGTGGAGTGGATGGGCCGCGGTCCGAAGCGGAGATGAGACACGGTCACCGACCCCGATTTCTTCGAATCGTAGACGAAATAGCCCTGGGCGTAGTTGTCGGTCTCTTCGCCGATGATCTTGATGGAGTTCTTGTTGGCGCCTACCGTTCCGTCGGCGCCCAGGCCGTAGAACACCGCGCGGACCGTGGCCGGATCCTCGGTCGAAAACGACGGGTCATAGGCGAGGCTGGTGTGGGTCACATCGTCGTGGATGCCGATGGTGAAGCGCCCGAGCGGCCGCGCCGTGCTCATCTCATCGAAGATCCCCTTCACCATGGCCGGCGTGAATTCCTTCGAGCCCAGCCCGTACCGGCCCCCGAGAACGCGCGGGGCCGTCCCAAACGGCGCGCGGCCGAGCGCCGCCGCCTCGCTCACCGTCGCCATGACATCGAGGTAGAGCGGCTCACCCACGCTGCCGGGCTCCTTCGTCCGGTCGAGCACGGCGAGCGCCCGCACGGTGGACGGCAGGGCCGCGAGGAAATGCTCCGCCGAGAACGGGCGATAGAGCCGGACCTTGAGCACGCCGACCTTCTCGCCACGGGTCGCCAGGTGCTCCACCGTCTCCTGGACCGTCTCGGCTCCGGAGCCCATCAGCACGATCACGCGCTCGGCATCCGGCGCGCCGGCGTAGTCGAACAGGCGATACCGGCGGCCGGTGAGATCGCCGAGCCTGTCCATCGCGCTCTGCACGATGGCGGGACAGGCGAGGTAGTACGGATTCACCGTCTCCCTCGCCTGGAAGTACACGTCCGCGTTCTGGGCCGTGCCGCGGATCACGGGATGATCGGGCGACAGCGCCCGGCTGCGATGGGCCCGCACCAGATCGTCGTCGATCATGGCACGCAGGTCCTCGGGGGCGAGCTGCTCCACCTTCGTCACCTCGTGGGACGTGCGGAAGCCGTCGAAGAAATGGAGGAAAGGCAGCCGCGCCTCGAGCGTCGACGCATGCGCCACCAGGGCGAGGTCCATGGCTTCCTGCACCGAGCTCGACGCGAGCATGGCGAAGCCGGTGGCGCGCGCGGCCATGACGTCGCTGTGGTCGCCGAAAATCGACAGCGCCTGGGTCGCCAGGGAGCGCGCGGCAACGTGGAAGACCGTGGGCGTCAGCTCGCCCGCGATCTTGTACATGTTGGGGATCATGAGCAGCAGACCCTGCGATGCGGTGAAGGTCGTGGCCAGCGCCCCAGTCAGGAGGGCCCCGTGCAGAGCGCCGGCCGCCCCGCCTTCGCTCTGCATCTCGATCACCGTGGGCACCGTGCCCCAGAGATTGGGCCGGCGCTCGACCGCCCACTGATCGGCCCACTCGCCCATCGTGGAGGAAGGCGTGATCGGATAGATGGCGATGACGTCGCTCAGGCTGTACGCGACAGTGGCCGCGGCCTCGTTGCCGTCCACGGTGACCAGTGATCGTCTCCCCGTGGATCCCGGAACCACGTCAATCGCCCTGACCACACCCATGCTACCGGGGCCCCGCGGCCGGCTCGTAGAGGCAGAGGGGATCCTCCGCCATGGGGTCGCCGGTCGCCGCGAAGGCGCGGGCGCGCGATCCGCCGCACGACTCGGCGTACTCGCAGCGCCCGCAGCGACCGGTCAGAAGATCCGGACGACGCAGCATCCGGAAGAGATCGGAATCGCGGTAGAGCGCGACCGGATCCGCCGTTCTGACATCGCCCGCCGCGAGCGGGAAGAATCCCGAGGGATGCACCTCGCCGGTGTGGGAGATGAACATGATGCCGTTGCCGTCGCGAATGCCCGCGCCGTGGCCCATATGGCCGTGCGGCACGGCCGCCTCGCCGCGTCCGGCGCGCCGTGCCCGCTCGAGAACGACGCGACGAAAGTGCGGCGCCTCCGTCGTCGTGATGATGGGGCCGCGGTCACTCAAGTCGAGGAGTCGCTCGAAGAGCCGCTCGCAGGCCTCGGCGGTGATGGGCTTGAGCACCGCCCCACGCCCGACGGCGACGAGAAAGAAGAGGCTCCATCGCGCGGCACGCAGATCCGTCACCAAGCGGTGGATCGCCGGCAGATCGTCCAGCGTCTCCTCGCTCACCAGGGTATTGACCTGGAAGGGCAGCCCCACGGCGGCGCAGGCCCGCGCGGCCTCGAGCGTTCGATCGAAGCAGCCGTCTACCCGGCGCAGGGCGTCGTGACGGGCGGCGTCCGAGCCGTCCAGGCTCAGCGAGATCGCATCGACCCCCGCTGCCTTGAGCCGCGCGACGATGCTGGCGCTCATCAGCGGCGTGGCGCTCGGCGCCACGGAGACGCCGAAGCCGCGGTGCCTCGCCGCGGCGATCAAGGTGAACAAGTCAGAACGCTTGAGCGGATCGCCGCCCGTGAGCACCAGATGAGGCAGCGGCGATCCGAACTCCGCAAGCTCTGAAATGAGGCGCAATCCTTCCTGCGGATCCAGCTCGGCCGGATCGGGCTCGGGCGCGGCCTCGGCGCGGCAGTGGCGGCACGCGAGGTCACACGCCCGCGTCACCTCCCAGTACACGCGCCGGGGCGCCCGATCGAAGCGCAGGCTCGCGCTCATGCCCGCCCCGGAGACGCCTCCTCCCTCTTGCCCATCTCGACATACGGCCGCTTTCCCGATCCGAGATAGAGCTGACGGGGCCGGGCGATCTTCTGCTCGGGGTCCGCGCGCATCTCCTGCCACTGCGCGAGCCAGCCGCTGGTCCGCGCGATGGCGAAGAGCACGGGGAACATCTCCACCGGGAAGCCCATGGCCTGGTAGATCAGGCCGGAATAGAAGTCCACGTTGGGATAGAGCTTGCGCGAGATGAAATACTCGTCCTCCAGCGCGATTCGCTCGAGCTCGAGGGCCACGGGCAGGAGCGGGCTGGGGCGGGTCACCTCGAATACCTTGGCCCGTGGGTCGTAGTTCTTGTACACGCGATGGCCGAAGCCCATGAGCTTGGCCTTGCCCTCCTTGACTCCCTTGATGAAGGCGGGGATGTGCTCCTTCGAGCCGATCTCCTCCAGCATCCGCAGCACCTCTTCGTTGGCGCCCCCGTGCAGCGGCCCGTACAGTGCGGCGACGCCGCCCGCCACCGCGCAATAGGGGTCGACCTGGGACGAGCCGACGGCGCGGACCGCGTTGGTCGAGCAGTTCTGCTCGTGGTCGGCGTGCAGGATGAAGAGCACCTCCAGCGCGCGCTCGAGTGTCGCGTTGGGATGGTATTTCGCCTCGGTCGCCTTGAAGAGCATGTTCAGGAAGTTCCCGGTATAGGACAGCTCGTTGTCCGGGTAGTTGTAGGGCAGCCCCAGACTGTGCCGATAGGCGAAGGCCGCCAGGGTCGGCATCTTGGCGATGAGGCGCACGATCTGCAGCCGTCGCGTGGACGGATCCGCGCCGTCCTTCGCCTCGGGGTAGAAGGTGGACAGGGCCGCGACCCCGGATACCAGCATTCCCATGGCGTGGGCGTCGTAGTGAAAGCCCTCCATGAGCTTCTTGAGGTTCTCGTGCACCCAGGTGTGGTGGGTGATGTCGTACATCCACCGGTCCATCTCGGTGAGGGTCGGCAGCTCGCCGTGCAGCACCAGGTAGGCGACCTCGAGATAGTTGGAGCGCTCCGCCAGCTCCTCGATGGGATAGCCGCGATAGCGGAGGATGCCCCGGTCGCCGTCGATCTCCGTGATGCGGCTGATCGTCGACGCGGTGTTGGTGAAGGCGGGGTCGTAGGAGAGGAGCCCGAAGTCGTCGGGACCCGTCCGGATCTGGCGGAGATCCATGGCCCGGATGGCGCCGTTGGCGATCGGCACTTCGTAGGCCTTGCCCGTGCGGTTGTCGGTGATCGTCAGCGAGTTGGATGACATGGTCGTGCTCTCCTTCTGCGTGCGAAGAGATTCATGTTCGTGTCCTCACCTGGCGGCGCTCTGTCCGCTCGCCCCTGTCCGATCGCGGCGACGCCGGTCACGTTACCTACCGGCCGCGCACCGTCAGCACGGGGCACGGTGCCGCGGCGACCACGCGCGAGGCGACGCTGCCCAGAAAGAACTTCGCCAAGCCGGTGCGACCGTGCGTGCCGATGACGATCACGTCGGCCTTCTTCCTCTTGGCCGCGCGGGCGATCTGCTCGTGCGCGACGCCATCGAGAAGAAGCGTCGTCGCCTTGACGGCCACCTTGCGCGCCTTGGCCTGGAGTCCAGCCAGCCGCTTCTGCCCGTACTGCCGCGCCGAGGCCTCGAGGTCGTCGTAGATCTTGGGCGAGATGTACCCCTCGCCCGCGATGGGCACCGGCGGCGCCAGCACATGGACCAGCAGCAGCTCGGCACGTTCAGCCTTGGCCATGGCGACGGCGCGCGCAAAGGCGGCTCCGGAGGCCCGGGAAAAGTCCGTCGGGTGGAGGATGCGGCGCAGTCGGCTCATGAACGGTCTCCTTTGGGCGTGCGGGTATCAGTCACAGAGCCGGATCTCCTCAGTGGTCACGGTGCGGCGCTCGCCAACGGCGTCTGTGACAATGAGCCGGCCCCGGGAGTCCACGCCGCCGACCCGACCGACGAAGGGCTGGCCGGCACCGCGCATCTCGACCTGGCGTCCAGTGAGGATATCGCGATCACGCCACGCCTGCAGCACCGGCGCCGGCCCGTGGTCCCGATAGCGAAGCGCCCAGCCGTCGAGCGCGTTGAGATAGTCGGCCGCGAAAGCGTCACGATTCACGTCGCGCCCTGTGGCGGCGCGCAGTGACGTCGCGGTCGATGCCGCAGGACCCAGGGCCACGGAGAGCGCATCGAGGTCCACGTTCAGGTTGGCGCCCACCCCGACGACGAGGTACTCCACCTCTCCGCCCCGTGCCACGCATTCGATGAGGGCGCCGCCGACCTTGCGACCGTCCACGAGCACGTCATTGGGCCACTTGATGGCGGGGCTCGCCCCTGCGCTCATGACGGCATCGGCCAGAGCCAAGCCCGCGACGAGCGAGAAGAGCGGCGCCTCCTCGAGCGGAAGCGGCTCCCGGAAGAGGGTGGAGGCATAGACGTTGACGCCCGGCGGAGAGAACCACGCCTGGCCGAGTCGTCCTCGCCCGGCGGTCTGCGCCTCGGCGAGCACCACCGTGCCTTCGAGCGCCCCCGAACGGGCCAGCCGGCTCAGCGTCGAGTTCGTGGAGTCGACTTCGTGGAAAAGGAAGATCTGCCGGCCCGTGACGGCGGTGTGCAGCCTTCTGCGGATCCCGGTGATCGAGAGTGCGTTGGTCTCGGTGATCATCGTGCTCATCTGACGGTAGCCTCCGTGGCGAGCTGCACCACCTGCGCTTCTGTTGTGGTCAACCCTTCGAGCGATGGCATTGCACACTCATGCATGTGAGGCCGTCTTCGTCTCGTGGGGCTTCGCCGTGCCTTTGGGCGCTTCAACGGGGGCGCCGGGGGCGCGCACGATGCAGAGCGGCGTGGTCGTGCCGCGCAGCACGGACTCGGCCACGCTGCCCACGATGAGGCGGCCGAGGCCGCTCCGGCCGTGTGTGCTCATGACGATGAGATCGGCCTTCTTGAGCTTGGCGGCCTCGATGATGGCGGTGGCCGCCGGCCCGTACCACACGCCGGTCTCCACGTCCTTGACTCCGCGCTTGGCGAGGCGTTCCGCGACGGCCGCCAAGTATGTCTCGGCCTCACGGACCACGGCGACCTGCTCATCAGTCGGATCGGCGCCGGGCAGCGTGTGGGCCTCGGCGGCACGCAATAGGATCAGGGTGGATGGAGGGCTGCCCGCGAGATCCAGCGCCGCATCTATCGCGGCCTCGGCCAGCGCCGATCCGTCCAGTGGAACCAGCATTCTCTTGATCTTCATGTGCGCCCCCTTTCGGCCCCGTCACTGCAGAGCCGTCGCGCACTGGCAACTGCAACCGGGGTGCCACGAAAGGAGGCGAAGGAAAACGGCGCTTTACACGGACGCGAGCGGACGCGTGGTGTGGAGCCCACTCCCCGCTGGGTCACGCCCGCCTCGCCTTCGTTTCGGCCGGCCGCGATGCGATCCGCCATAGGCGAAGCGGTACCGGGTCTGTTTCGCCGCCTCGAGCGGAGGTGTCGACAGCGACAAGGTAGCGGTATCGCCGGGCCCGAGCGAGGCGGGCACCGGCACGGCCGTGCGCGCCGACAGAAGCTTGCCGAAGAAATCGTAGAACTCGACCGTGACGCGGAGCCCGTGCACGGGAGAGGCGGAGACGTTCTTGAAGAGAACGACGTGCTGCACGCTCCGGTGCTGCTTGCTGACCACGGGCGTGCGTGTCTCCTGCACGACAACCACCGGATCGCTCGCCTCGCCGGGCCTTGCGACTGCGGTTGCTGCGAGGCAAAGGGCGGCGATCCCCGACTTCATGCGTGCGAGGCTAGGGCGCCGGTGCTACCTCGTCAATGTCCAGAGATGGATACGGCTCGACGATCGCCGCGCCCACGAGAGCGCCCGCCGCGAGCTCACGGCGGGCGCACGGTGAAGGTGGTGAACATGCCCGCGTCCATGTGGTCGCCCACATGGCAATGGAACAGCCACGTCCCAGGGTTGTCGGCGAGCATGTCAGCGGTGGCCATGCTGCCCGGCAAAAGCTCGATAACGTCGGTGTTGCGGCCCCGGAAGGGCAGCGTCTTGCCGTGCCAGTGGGCGGTGTGCAGGTCCGTCTCATTGCCCATGCCGAGGACGTGCCAGCGCACGCGCTGGCCGCTGTCCATCACGAGGCCTGGTGGACCGCCGAAGACGTAACCGCTGACCGAGTGCATGAGCCCGCGCTCGTTCTTGGCCTCTCCCGGCCGGTTTTCGTTGAAGATCATGAACAGGGCGACAAACTCTCTGTCGACGTCGGCGGGCGAGGCGTCAGCGCGGGCCTGGCCGCGCGCGGTCACGATGATGGGCCCGAGCAGCCCGCGATTGACGTCGGCCGGCTCGTCCACGTGCGAGTGGTACCACCAGACCAGAGAGCTGGGGTCTCCCGGTCCGGGGCCGCTCCCCTCATCGGCCGTCCACGTATAGGTGAAGCGCCCGCCGGGCGGGATGCGGCCGCCCCCTCCCGGGGTGCCGTAGAAGGCGCCCTCATTGTCCTTCGTGTAGCGGAATCCGTGCGGGTGAATGCCGTACGCGCCGCGCGCGCGGTTCCAGAAGTGCACGACGACGGTGTCGCCGACTTCGGCCCGGATGATGGGTCCGAGGATGCCGAGCCATTCCGGCTGTGGCTTCCGGGTCGCGAACGTCGCGTCGGTGTACTCGATGTAGCGGACCTTGCGCTTGCGGGTATTGCCGGCCCAGGGCTTGGGAATGCCCCCTCGGTGGTCGCCGCCGGCATGGAGCCCGGCACCGGGCGGCGCGAAGTCCCAGAGGACCTCTGCGGCGGCGACAAAATACTCGCGGGTCGCCGCGGGCGCGGTGACGGGCACCGCGAGCGCGGCCACCGCCGCCAGCCCCGCGAGGAACCGGGCGGCCCGCGGCATCAGTCGAGCTCGACGTCGGGCTCTCGCGTGAGCTCCTCCGGCACCGGTTGGCCCGATTTGCGACGCGCCTCCGCGCGGGCCTTGAGCCCCTCGACATAGCAGGCGACAAAGGCGCGGTATTCGGTGCGTGAGTCGGCGTCGGCGTGGATCTTGAGGCCACCCTCGAGGTCGACCTGGTCGACATGGATGGTGTGAAACCGCGATTCACAGTGGTGGGCTGCCTCGACAAAGATCTGGTGGGTCGCCTTCTGTTCGGGCGTCATGCTCGCCGCGCATCCCATTCCGAGCAGCAGCGCGGCTACGGTCATCGATTTTCGGACGATCACTCCCACCCCCCGTATAGTGCAGATCGTAGTGTAGCAGTTGACACCTCCACGAGTACGCCGACTACGAGAGTGGACGGCGGGACGAGCTCGGCCGCAGCTATCCCTCGGGGAAGAGCTTGATCGAATCGCTCACCCGCCGGTGATCACAGTCAGCCGGGCGGAGTGTGGTCGTACTTCAGCACGCGGACCTTCTCCATGGTGACGAGACCTCCGCGCATCATCCGGTCCACGTCCGGCAGCACGGAATCGAGGTGCTCCTGCGAGTCGATCACCTCGATGACCAGCGGCAGATCCGCGGACAGCCGCAAGATGTTCGCGGTATGGACCAC
>Ga0335069_10016956_pt1 | contig 10153 bp, 12 predicted proteins | sample Lox_Sample_11_FD_206714 | JGI IMG/M metagenome (GOLD analysis project Ga0335069, IMG submission 206714) | Soil microbial communities from Loxahatchee National Wildlife Refuge, Florida, United States - Lox_Sample_1.1 | ecosystem: Environmental > Terrestrial > Soil > Wetlands | place: USA...
CTCGCTTGGTCGCTGACCCTGTCGCCCGCGGCGGGCGCGAGCTCGGCCCAGATCCGGTCCGCCGCCGGCGCGAAGCTCGTCTCCCTCTGCGCGCCGTGCAAGGCGTCGGCCCGCGGCGCGGCGTCGGTCGGCGCGGCGGCGGTCAAGGGCATCACCGGCGGCCACGCCTCGCTCGTCGTCGCGACGGCCGGGGGCGTCCTGAAGGGCGCCGTCAAGGCGTCGTCGGCCGGCAGCGGCGGCGGGACGCTCACCGTCCCGGTCACGCCGGCGGCCGTGGCGAAGGGCAAGGCGCTCGTCAACGACAACGGCTGCCTCGGCTGCCACACGATCGACGGCACGTCGTCGACCGGCCCGACGTGGAAGGGCCTCGCAGGCTCGACGGTGCACCTGACGACCGGCGGGACGACGAAGGCGACCGACTCGTATCTCGTCGGCGTGATCACGGATCCGTCGACGCTGAAGGTCGCGGGCTACGACTCGGGGATCATGGCCGAGGTGATCCCGCCCGGGAAGATCTCGGATGCAGAGGCGAAGGCGATCGTCGCGTACATCAAGACGATCAAGTAGCGACGCGGATCGGAGGCATCATGACTGGCAGACGGCTGGCGATTCTCGTCTCGACCGCAGCGCTCCTCTGTGTCGGCGGCGTCGCGACGAACGCGACGGCGACGACCGGCCCGTCGCCGTACACGGTCGTCCAGGTCCGGCTCTCCGACGGGAAGATCGTGCTGAACAAGCTGCACGTGAGCCACGTGACGTTCGTCGATTTCCTCGTGCACAACACCGGGAAGCAGACGCACAACTTCTCGATCGGCGGATACAGCACGCATCCGCTCGCGACCGGCCAGACGCAGCATCTCTACGTCGGGTTCCCGGTCTCGGGGAAGTACAAGTACTCCGTCACGCTCCACGCGACGCCGGGTATGGCCGGCTGGTTCCGCATCTCCGAGCCGGAGCAGCCGGATTGATCGGCGTGAAGCGCGCCGCCGTCGTCGCGGCGTCCGTCGCTCTTCTCCTCGGCGTCGTCGCTCCCGGCGCGGTCTCGGCCGGAAAGAAGCCGACGGCGACGGTCGTGTTCGCGCAGACGGTCAAGGTCGTCGGCGCGCACTTCAAGCCGAAGGAGCAGGTGACGGTCACGCTGGTCAGCACTGACCAGACGTGGACGAAGAAGGCGCGCGCGACCGCGAAGGGCGCGTTCAGCGTCGACTTCGGCGCGATCACGCTGAACGCGTGCAACGAGTACACGCTGAAAGTGGTCGGGTCGATGAAGAGCCGCGCCACCGAGTCGCACGCGCTCGTGCCCTGCTAGTGCCTCATCCGGCAATGAGCGTCGTCGCCGTCGCCTGCTCGAGATAGCCGAACACGGTGAGGACCGCCCGCCGGCCGCGCTTCCACGCGACCTTCGTGCAGTGCCACGGATTCGTGCAGTCGAGATAGCGCGGCGGCATCCGGAACCGCAGCGCGGCGCCTCCCGACTCGGAGGCGAGGAAGGAGCCGGGTATCCTCACCGCGCAGCATGAGGCCTTGCCCGCCGGCGAGACGACGAGGTTGAGCGCGCTTCCCGCGTGGAAGCCCTGGGCGTGGAAGACGACGACGCGGCCCGGGACGACCGTCGCCGGCCCGCGTACCGTCGGCCCGGGGGCGGCGCGTGCCGTGCCGGCCGACACCGCGATGGCGGTCGCGAGCGCCGCGACCGTCGTTCGTGCAAGCCCCCGCGGCACGGGGCCGAGCGTACCCGAACGGTCGTGACCCGGCGGACGCCGCTCCTCGTGGGGCTCGCGGCGGGCGGCGCCGTCGCGCTCGCGGTCGCGCTCGTGCTCGTCCTCGGGCGCGGCGGCGGCTCGGCGGCAGGCGACTGGCCGGCCCCGAACGGCGACCTCTCGTCGACGCGCGCCGCGTCCGGCTCGTCGATAGACGCGGCGAGCGTCGGCCGCCTCCGGCTCGCCTGGCGCTTTCGCTTCCCGATCCATCCGGGCTACTCCGGCGTCTTCGCGGCGACGCCGCTCGTCCTGGGCAGCCGCGTCTACCTCCAGGATCTCGACAGCAACGTCTACGCGCTCGACCTCGCCACGGGCCGGCTGCTCTGGCGCCGTCGCTTCGGCGTCCCGGACGGCGGCCCGAACGGGCTCGGGGCGGGGAGCGGCAGGATCTTCGGGAGCACCGACCGCGAGGCGTTCGCGCTCGACGCGCGCACCGGCGCGCTCCTGTGGAAGCGGCAGCTCGGCGACCCCCCGGCGGTGCAGATGAACATCGCGCCCGTCGTCGCGAACGGGCTCGTCTACACGAGCACCGTCGGGCTTCCGCCGGGCGGGAAGGGCGCCGTGTACGCGCTCGATCCCGCGACCGGCCGCATCCGCTGGTCGTTCCGCACCGTGCGCGACCCGTGGACGGTTCCGGTCGAGGCGGGCGGCGGGGGCGCCTGGTGGCCGGTGTCCGTCGACTCGGCGGGGCGCGTCTACGTCGGGACGGCGAACCCGTACCCGTACGGCGGCACGGTCGCGCATCCGAACGGCGGGGCGTACCGGGGCGACGTGCTCTACACGGACTCGCTCGTCGTCCTCGACGGCCGGACGGGGAAGCTCCTCTGGCACGACCAGGTGACGCCGCACGACGTGCGCGACTACGACTTCTCCGACTCGCCGATCCTCGCGGGCGACGCCGTCTACGGCGCGGGCAAGGCCGGACGCGTGATCGCGTGGGACCGCTCGAGCGGGAGGCGGATCTGGGAGACGTCCGTGGGCGTGCATCGCAACGATCGAGGGCCCCTGCCGGCGAAGCGGACCACCGTGTGCCCGGGGCTGCTCGGCGGCGTCGAGACGCCGATGGCGCTCGCCGGCGGCAGGCTGTTCGTCCCGGTCGTCGACCTCTGCATGGAGGGAAGCGCGACCGGGTACGAGAGCCTCGCGCGCGTGGACGTCGCTGGGCGCGGAACGGGCGAGGTGGTTGCGCTCGACGCGACCGGCGGGAGGAAGCTCTGGTCGCGGAGCCTCCCCGCGCCCGCCTTCGGCTGCGCGACCGCGGTGAACGACGTCGTCGTCGTCCCGACCTTCGACGGACGCGTCAACGTGCTCGCGGCCGACACCGGCCGGACGCTCTGGCAGGCGCAGGCCCCCGCCGGGATCAACGCGTGTCCCGCCGTCGCGGGCGACACGCTGCTCGTCGGCGCGGGCACCGACTACGAGACGAGGAGCAGCGCGTACGAGCTGCTCGCGTTCAGGCTGCGGTGAGGCGCGTCAACCGCTGCCGCTGATGACGCTCGCGACGTGCGCATTGGCCCAGCGCGCGTTCCGCTCCACGATCGAGCGGAGCTGGCTGCTCGTGCCCTTCTGTCCGTACGTCCAGGCGTCGACGACGACGTTGCCGACCACGAAGACTGCGTAGGCCGCCTCGTAGCCGTTGCCGCGCGCGGCCATGATGTACGCCGGGCGCGGCAGGCCGGCGGGCGTCCTCGAGACGATCGTGTTCGGCCCCTTGTCGGGCGGGTACGCCTTCAGGTCGGCGAGGGCGAGCGCATGCGTCGGGAAGACGAGGAGGCCGACGATCGCGGCGGAGTTGCCGATCTCGACCGCGCCGATCGCGTGGTGGGACTTCGAGCCCTTGCTCAGCGTCGCGGCTTTCGTGTCCGCGCCCTTGAGGGCCGGCGGCAGCGAGCCGGCCGCCGGCGGCTCGAGCAGGGCGTGGTAGAGCTGGGTGGGCGTCGGCGCCGCCCGTGCCGCGGCGGCGCAGACGAGGAGTGCGGCGAATGACGCCGCGGCCAGACGACACCCCATCCTCGCTCCCTGCGTCACCCAGTCACCTCCACCGCCGGAACCTGATGTTGTCGATTCAATCATCAGGGTATCGGCTCGGATAGGCTAGAGCGGTGGTGGGGCTCGGAGGCAGGCTGGCCGTCCTCGCGGCGGCATTGGCGCTGGCCCCGTCGGCGGCCGCGGCGACGGGGAGCGCGATCGTCCGAGCGGTCGACGTCGGCGACGGCGCGGCCGAGGCCTGGGTGTTCCTGCCCGAGCACCGGCCGGACTGCGTCGTCGTCGTCCTGCACGACGCCGGCGACCTCACACCCGTCCGGTATGACGGGCTGGCGGACTTCCTCGCCCTCGGCAAGGGCTGCGCGACGATCTTCCCGCGCTACCAGACGGCCGCCGACCCGCCGACCGCCGCGACGGCGCTCCGCGGGGTCCGGGCGGGGCTCTCGACGGGATTCTCGTTCCTCCGCGGCCCTCAGTCCGGCATCGGCGGGAAGGCTGCGGCCGACGCGCTGCCGGTGACGGTCGCGGGCTTCGGCTACGGCGGGACGCTCGCATTCGCGGCGGCGAGGAGCGCGAAGGCGTGGGGGCTGCCGGTCCCTGCCGCGGTCGACAGCATCTTCCCGTCCGCGGGCCGCGAGTCCGGGTTGCCGGTCGCTCCCCTCGACGCGCGCACCCGCGTCCTGATCCAGGTCGGCGACCAGGACCGGGTGGGCGGCTCGGCCGCCGGCAGCGACCTCTGGAAGGCGCTCGCATCCCATCCGCCGGGCCGCAAGCACTACCAGCTCGTCCGCTCGACCGGGTCGCTCCGGGCGGCGCACTCCGCGCCGTTCCTGCAGACCTCCGCCGCCGAGGACACGTTCTGGGTCCCGCTCAGCGACCTGATCGACGTGACGGCGCCGTAGGACGTCGTCAGGGGCCGGCGCCGCCGGTCACCGCGGCGACGTAGGCGGCGACCGCCTTCGCATCGGCCGCGTTCGGGAGGAGGTTCGCCGGCATGTTCTTCGGCGGCACCGCGAGCGTGCGGAGGACGAGCGCGTAGCTCGGCTTCGTCTCGTCGAGGTTCTTGCCGACGACGCCCTGCGTGCCGGCGTCGCTCAGCGTGTGGCACGAGCCGCAGCTGCGGATGAAGATCTCCTTGCCCCGCTGCTGCTCCGGCGTGAGCTGCGGATGCGTCTGCGTCTCCGCGGATGAGCCGCCGCCGCAGCCTGCGGCGACGGCCGCGAGCCCCGCCGCAGCCGCGCCTGCGATCCAGCGCCGGGTCACGTCCTGGTGCCGGAGCCCCGCTCGAAGACGACGAGCACGGCGAGCTGCTCGTACGCGACGAAGCGGTGGTCGGCGCCCGCCTCGACGAAGACCGCGTCGCCGACCTTCACGGGCACGTCGGTCCCCTCCACCTGGAGGATCCCCTCGCCGTCGAGCACGACGTAGATCTCGTCGTCCTCGTGCGGCTGCTGCTTGTCGGCCTCGGGCGCGACGAGCACGTAGACGCCGAGCTCGACGCCGGGCGACTCGTGGACGATCTCGTAGCCGCCGCCGGAAGCACGGAGCTTCTCGACGACGGATCCGACGCCGAACGCGTGCACGGGGCGGACGCTATCCGATCGGGTCAGACGTGCGTGGTCTCCCGCACCTCGACGGAGACGACGCCCGGGACGAGGCCGACGCGGCGGATCAGCAGCTCGCGCTCGTCCTCGTTCGGCAGGTGTCCGGCGACCGTGACCTCGCCGCGCTCGACCGTCAGCTCGAAGTCCTCCGGGCGGAGCCAGAGCTCGCGCAGGAGCACCTCCTCGCGGATCTCCGCCGCGATCTCCTCGTCCGAGTGGACGAAGGCGCGGACGAGATCCGCGCGCGTGACGATGCCGACGAGGACGTCGTGCTCGTCCACGACCGGCAGGCGGTTCACCTGGCGGTCGAGCATGAGCGCAGCGGCGACGTCGACGCGGCGCGACGCCGTCACCGTGACGGCCGGCGACGTCATCGCCTCGCCCGCGGTGGTGGCGGCCCGCTTCGCGGTGGTGCCGTTCGTGCGGTGGAAGAGCCGGTGCAGCGCGTCCGGCTGGGACACGCGCCGCTCCTTCACGATGATGTCGGCCTCGCTGACGACGCCGAGGACGTGCCTCTCCTCGTCGACGACGGGCGCGCCCGAGATGCCACGGCTCGCGAGCATCTCCGCAACCTGCTTGATGGAGGTCTCCGGCGTCACCGTGATGACCTCCGTCGTCATGACATCCGCGACTCTCATGGCTTCTCTCCTTGAAATCGTCCGGTGCTTCGATCGTCGTTCGGGGCCTCCCGAGGTGCATCGGTGGCGGCGCTGGAGCCATCGCGGAAAACCCGCAAATCCGATCCGCGGGGGCGCCGATGCTGCTCCGGGCCCGTGGACGGACGATCCGAGCACGGTGGGGCTTGGATTCGACGGCGCCAGAGCCCGTTCGCCTTTGGACCGTCCCATGGGCCCCGCCACATATCCGGGCTTCTCGAAGCTCCGGCGCATCCACCACCAGACGGCGCCCGGTCCTCCGGGCGCCGTTGGTATTCGCACCGGGGGAACCCGTGGTTCCCCTCAGTCCCTCTACCAGGTCTTGGTTCTCGTCTGCTTCGGCGGTCTCGCCACCTTGACGCGGGCGTCGACCGAGACGCAGCGGTTCGACAGCGCGAGCACCGGGTTGAGGTCGAGCTCGGCGACCTCCGGGACGTCCTCCGCGAGCCGTGAGAGGCGCAGCAGCAGGTCGACGAGGGCGTCCTCGTCGGCCGGCGGGGTGCCCCGGAAGCCTGCGACGAGGCGGCCGGCCTTGTCGGCCCGGACGAGCTCCTTCGCGTCGGCGTCGGCGAGCGGGGCGAGCCGGAACTGCGCCTGGCCGATCAGCTCGGCGAGGACGCCGCCGGGGCCGAAGGCGACGAGCGGGCCGAACACCGGATCCTGGACGCAGCCGGCCAGCAGCTCCGCGCCGCCGGTGATCATCGGCTGGACGAGCACGGGGGCGCCGACCCGCGCCACCGCCGCCCGCACCTCCGCCTCGTCGGCGAGGTTCAGCGCGACGCCGCCCGACTCCGTCTTGTGGGCGCCGGCCGCCGCGCTCTTCACGACGACGGGGAAGCCGAGCTCCGTCGCAGCCGCGGCCGCCGCGTCGGCCGTCTCGACGACGCGCTCCGGCACGACCGGGATGCCGTACGCCTCGAGCAGACGGCGCGCCTGGGCCGGGTCGAGCCACGCCTCGTCGCCCGCGCCGAGCGCCTCGACGACGACGGCCTCCGCCGCGGCATGGTCGACGTCGAGCTCCGGGATCGTCCCGGCCGGGCGGCGCAGCCACGCGCCGCGCTCGGCCGCGCGCGCGAGCGCGCGGACCGCCGCCTCCGGATACGAGAACGCGGGAACCGGAGCGACGCTGCGCAGCGACGCGGGGGCGCCCTTCGCGCTCATGAACGCGCAGAGCACGGTCTTGTCGCCGGCCTCGGCGGCGGAGGCGCTGATCGCGGCGCCGACCTCGTCCTCGTCGATGCCGACGGTCGGCACGAACAGCGCGATCACCGCGTCGATCCCCGGGTCGGCGAGCACGATCGGCAGCACCGCGCGGAACGTCTTCGCGTTCGCCGAGCCGAGCATGTCGACCGGGTTCGCCGTGCTGCCCTCGGGCGGCATCACCTCGGCGAGCGCCCGCCGCGTCGCCTCGTTCGGCGTCGGCAGCTCGAGGCCGGCCGCCTCGGCGGCGTCGGCGGCGAGGATGCCGAGCCCGCCCGCGTTCGTCAGCAGCGCGACCCGCTTGCCGCGCGGGACCGGCTGCGCCGCGAGCAGCGACGCCACCTCGATCAGCTCGTCGAGCGTCCGCGTGCGGATCACGCCCGCCTGGCGGAACAGCGCGTCGACGGCGGTGTCGGAGCCGGCGAGCGCGGCGGTGTGCGAGCTCGCCGCCTTGATCCCGGCGCGCGTCGTCCCGCCCTTCACCGCGAGGATCGGCTTCGTCCGCGCGACGCGCCGTGCGATGCGCGCGAACGCGCGCGGGTTGCCGAACGACTCGAGGTAGAGCATGACGATCTCCGTCGTGGGATCGTCCTCCCACCACTCGAGCAGGTCGTTCGAGGAGACGTCGGCCTTGTTGCCGATCGAGATGAACGCCGACAGGCCGAGCCCGCTCGCCTCGGCCCGCTCGAGCACGGCGAGCCCGAGGGCGCCGCTCTGCGACGAGAAGCCGATGTTCCCGGTCGGGAACGCGCGCGGCGCGAAGGTCGCGTTGAGGTTGACCGCGGCGGACGCGATCCCGAGGCAGTTCGGGCCGACGAGGCGGGCGCCGTGCTCGCGGATGAGCGCGATCAGCTGCTCCTGGCGGATCCGGCCCTCGGCGCCGATCTCGGCAAAGCCCGCCGAGATGACGCAGACCGCGCGCACGCCCGCCTCGAGCGCCTCCTGCACCGCCGCGTTCACGTGCTCGCCCGGCAGGCAGACGACGGCGAGCTCGACGTGGTCGGGAATGTCCCCGACCTTCGTGTACCCGTGCACGCCGGCGACCGGGTCGCCGCCGCGGTTGACCGGATAGGCCGAGCCGGAGAAGTCCGCGCTGAGGACGTTGCGGAACAGCTCGCCGCCGATCGAGCCGCGGCGCGACGACGCACCGATCACGGCGACCGACGCCGGCTGGAAGAAACCCTTGAGCGAGGCCGTGACGGCGACGTGGTTCCGCGCGGCCACCTGCTCGCGGTAGTGCTCGGTCGGTGCGATCGGGAAGCGGATCTCCAGCTCGCCGCCGTCGAGCTCGCGCACCATGTCGAAGCCCGCGTCGCGGAAGACGACGAGCATGTTGCGGTTCTCCGGGAGCACCTCGGCCACGAACTCCTCGATCCCGACCTCGGCCGCGGTCGCGACGAGCCGTTCGAGCATGCGCGTGGCGATGCCGCGGCCCTGCCACTCGTCCTCGACGGTGAACGCCACCTCGGCGGCGCGCCGGTCGCGCAGGCGCGCGTAGTTCGAGAGGGCGACGACGCGCCCCTCGAAGCAGCCGATCAGCGCGCCGCGCTCGTCCCAGTCCGGGTCGAGGAACGGCGTCACGAGCTTCGGCGCGAGCTGCGGGAACCCGTGGAACCGCAGGTAGCGGCTCCGGTCCGAGAGCCGCGACATGAAGTCGAGCAGGGCGTCGGCGTCGGACGCGAGCGGCGGCCGGAGCCGCAGCGTCGTGCCGTCGCGGAGAATGACGTCTTCCGGTTCGTGGGCGAGTGCGCTCATCCTGTCCTCCGCCAGTAGTAGCCCTCGAGCGCGAGCTGTGGAACCCCGTCGAGCAGCGGCCCCCACTGGGCGAACGCGGCGCTCCGGCCGCGCTCGTCGAGGAGATCCGTCACGTCGTGGTCGGCGGCGTCGCTCTCGAAGAGAAAGATCGCATGATCGTCGGTGAGGTAGACCGCATGGCGCGTGAAGCCGTGCGCGCCCGGGTCGAAGGGGGGCCCGTGGCGCACGAGCTCGGCCGCCTGCTCGGCGGCGCCGAGTCTCAGCTTCGCTACGACTGCAACGCGTTCCACGGAGACCTCCCTCTCGGGCAGCATCCCGGGAGGCGGCCTCGTCGGGCCGCCTCCCGGCCGCGGGGGGAGTTGCCTCGCGTCTGAGCGGGCGCGACCGGGCCGGAGGGGGAAGCCGGCTCGCAGTCGGCCCGAGCCTGTTGCGGTTCGGCGCGGATCTGCGACTCCTCCCGTGGTTGTGGTGCTGCACTCGTGATGCTCGTCGGGCGCGCCGGAGACGGCATCGTGGGTGCCGCGGAAGGGCCTAGCGGCTTTCCCGCACCGGGGCACTAGGCTTGGACCCGTGGGCGAGCGAGAGAAGCCGCTGCGGCGGAGCGACCTCGACCCGGATCCGCTGCGGCAGTTCGAGCGCTGGTTCCGCGAGGTGGAGGGGCTGATCCGCGCGCCGGAGGCGATGGCGCTCGCCACCGCGTCCGCGGACGGCGCGCCGTCGGTGCGGATGGTGCTGCTGAAGGGCGCGGACGAGTCCGGGCTCGTCTTCCACACGCACCATCCGAGCCGGAAGGGGCGGGAGCTGGAGGCGAACCCGCGCGCCGCGCTCCTCTTCCACTGGGATCCGCTCGGGCGCCAGGTGCGCGTCGAGGGGCCGGTGGCGCGGGTCGCGCCGGGCGAGTCGGACGCGTACTTCGGGACGCGGCCGCGGGGCGCACAGATCGGCGCGCACGCGTCGGAGCAGAGCGCCGTCGTCGCCGGCCGCGACGAGCTGGAGGAGCGCGTGGACGAGCTCGAGCGGCGGTTCGAGGGCGTCGAGGTGCCCCGGCCGGAGTGGTGGGGCGGCTACCGCGTCGTCCCGGAGACGTGGGAGTTCTGGCAGCACCGCGACAGCCGGCTCCACGACCGCTTCCGCTACCGCCGGGCCCCGGACGGCGGCTGGATCGTCGAGCGGCTCGCGCCCTAGCGGCGCC